>Ga0335078_10005771_pt1 | contig 18299 bp, 17 predicted proteins | sample Lox_Sample_32_FD_206711 | JGI IMG/M metagenome (GOLD analysis project Ga0335078, IMG submission 206711) | Soil microbial communities from Loxahatchee National Wildlife Refuge, Florida, United States - Lox_Sample_3.2 | ecosystem: Environmental > Terrestrial > Soil > Wetlands | place: USA... | reverse complement strand
CGGATTCGACGAGCAGCGCGGGCGGCGGGTCGTCGAGCAACGCCGCAGCGACGAGCGGCGCCGGCAGCACCCAGCTCCAGCTCGTCGCTTACTCGACGCCGAAGAAGGCCTACGACGCCCTGATCGGTGCGTTCGCGCTGACGAGCGCCGGCAAGGGCGTCTCGTTCGGCCAGTCGTTCGGCGCCTCGGGCTCGCAGAGCCGCGCCGTCGACTCGGGACAGCCCGCCGACGTCGTCGCGTTCTCGACCACGCCCGACATGACCCGCCTGGTCAAGGACGGGATCGTCTCGAAGGGCTGGGACGCGAACCCGGAACACGGCTTCTCGAGCGACTCGGTCGTGGTGCTCGTCGTCCGTAAGGGCAACCCCAAGAACATCACGGGCTGGGACGATCTGATCAAGCCGGGCGTCGACGTGATCACGCCGAACCCGTCGACCTCGGGCAGCGCGCGCTGGAACATCCTCGCCGGCTACGGCGCGCAGCTCAAGGAGGGCAAGACGCCGACGGAGGCGCTCGCCTACATCAACACGCTGCTGACCAAGAACGTCAGCGTGCAGGACTCGAGCGCGAGCGCCGCACTCCAGACGTTCACCGGCGGCAAGGGCGACGTGCTGCTCGACTACGAGTCGGATGCGCTCGCGGCCGAGAAGGCCGGGGACCCGGTCCAGATCGTCTATCCGAAGCAGACGATCCTGATCCAGACGCCGATCGCGGTCACCACCAAGAGCTCGCACGGCCAGCAGGCGCAGGCGTTCGTGAACTGGCAGTGGTCGAGCGCGGGGCAGACGATCTGGGCTCAGAAGGGCTACCGCCCGGTGCTCTCATCGGTCGCGAGCCAGTTCGCGAGCAAGTTCCCGACCCCGCCCGATCTGTTCACGATCGACTACCTCGGCGGCTGGACGAAGGTGACGAAGGAGTTCTTCGCGCCGTCGACGGGGTCGATCACCAAGATCGAGCAGGCGGCGGGGGTGCCCACTGCCAGCTGACATCCAGGCGGCGTCGGTAGCGGCGCCCGTCGCGCCGCGCCCCCGCCCGCGAGCGGGGGCGCGGTACGGCGCCGTCCGGTCCGGCGAGCTCGGACTCGGCCTGTGCATGCTCTACATGAGCGTGTTCGTGCTGATCCCGCTCGCCGCGGTGGTGGTCAAGGCGTTCTCGTCGGGCCTCGGCACGCTGTGGAGCTCGATCGACAACACGCCGGCGGTACGGGCGCTTGTGATCACGCTGGCAGCATCGCTGATCGTCGCCGCGATCGGCGCGGTCATGGGCACGCTCGTGGCCTGGGTACTCGTCCGCGACTCGTTCCCGGGCAAGCGCTTCGTGAACGCGCTGATCGATCTGCCGTTCGCGCTCCCGACAATCGTCGCCGGTCTGACGCTGATCGCCCTGTATGGGCCCGACAGCCCGGTCGGCATCCATCTCGCCTACACCCGAGGCGCGGTGATCGTGGCGCTGCTGTTCGTCACGCTGCCGTTCGTGGTCCGCTCGGTGCAGCCGGTGCTGATCGAGCTCGACAAGGAGGTCGAGGAGGCGGCGGCGTCCCTCGGCGCCTCGAACACGACCACGTTCCGCCGGATCGTCCTCCCGGCGCTCCGACCCGCGATCTTCTCCGGCGCCGCGCTCGCGTTCGCTCGCTCGATCGGTGAGTTCGGCTCGCTCGCCCTGATCGCGGGCAAGGTGCAGATCGCCTCGATCGTGATCTACGACGACATCGAAAGCGGCACCGAGCAGTCGGCGGCTGCGCTGTCGGTCGTGCTGATGCTGGTCGCTCTGCTGGTGCTGTTCGTGCTGCGGCGGATCGGATCCAGAATTGACCGTTAGCCGCCGGACCACGCTGTCGCTGCGCCTGGTCGCGCTCGCCTACCTCGCGCTGCTCCTCCTGCTCCCCGTCGGGGTCGTGTTCTGGCGCACGTTCGAGCACGGCGTCGCCACTGCCTGGTCGTACATGACCACGCCGGCGGCGGTCAGCGCGTTCTGGTTGACGGTGCTGATCGCGGTGATCGCGGTGCCGCTCAACACCATCTTCGGGGTGGGCGCGGCGATGGTGATCGCTCGCAGCAAGGCGCGGGGCAGGTCTGTGCTGGACGCGCTGATCGATCTGCCGTTCGTGGTGTCGCCCGTAATCGTCGGGCTCGCGCTGATCCTCGTGTATGGGCAGGGTGGCTGGTTCGGCGACGTCTTCCTGAACAATGGGATCCGCATCATCTACGCGGTCCCGGGAATGGTGATCGCGACCGTATTCGTGTCGCTCCCCTTCGTCGTGCGCGAGGTCACGCCCGTGCTCCGCGAGGTCGGCGACGAGCAGGAGCAGGCGGCGGCCACGCTGGGTGCGTCCTCCTGGCAGACGTTCTGGCGGGTCACGCTGCCGACGATCCGCTGGGGCGTCGCCTACGGAGTGGTGCTGACGACGGCGCGGGCGCTCGGCGAGATCGGCGCGGTGCTGGTCGTCTCCTCAAACGTGGCGGGATCGACTCTGACGCTGCCGCTGCTCCTCTACCAGCGCGATTCGCAGATCGGTAGCCAGGTGACGACGAGCGTGTACGCACTGGCGACCGAGCTGGCTGTGCTGTCGATCGCGGTGCTGCTGCTGATGACGATGTTTGGATCGAGAAGGGAGGACGCGCGATGAGGATCGAAGCGGAATCGATCTCCAAGCGGTTCGGCGACTTCACTGCGCTCGAGGACGTGTCGCTCGAGGTGCCCGAGGGCGGGCTGACCGCGCTGCTCGGTCCGAGCGGGTCGGGCAAGTCAACGCTGCTGCGGATCATCGCCGGCCTCGAGGAACCCGATCAGGGGGTCGTCCGGATCGCCGGGCAGGACGTCACCACCGCCCGTCCCCAGGACCGAGGCATCGGGTTCGTCTTCCAGCACTACGCGGCCTTCGCCCACATGAGCGTGTTCGAGAACGTCGCCTTCGGCCTGAAGATCCGCAAGCGCAAGTCGGCCGATGTTCGCGCCCGTGTCGAGGAGCTGCTCGCGCTCGTCGGGCTCAGGCAGTGGGCGGGGCAGCGGCCGCATCAGCTCTCGGGCGGGCAGCGCCAGCGCATGGCGCTCGCCCGGGCACTCGCCGTCGAGCCGAAGGTGCTCCTGCTCGACGAGCCGTTCGGCGCGCTCGACGCCAACGTTCGCGCCGAGCTCCGGCGCTGGCTTCGCCGGCTCCACGACGAGCAGGGCGTGACCACCGTGCTCGTGACCCACGATCAGGAGGAGGCGATGGAGGTCGCCGACACGATCGCGGTCATGAACAAGGGGGCGATCGAGCAGGTCGGCGCGCCCCGCGAGGTCTACGACAAGCCGGCCACCCCGTTCGTAATGGGATTCCTCGGGCCCGTGAGCAACATCGACGGCCGCCTGGTGCGCCCGCACGATGTGACCCTGTCGCTCACCTCCGGACCCGGCCTGATCGAGGCGATGGTCAAGCGCGTCGTCCATCTCGGGTTCGAGGTCCGGATCGAGCTCGAGCTGACCGGTGGCGCCCCGGCGCGCGCACAGCTGACTCGCGCCCAGAGCGACGAGCTCGAGCTCGCGCCTGGGGACATCGTGTTCGTGCGGCCGCCGCTAACCGGTGCAGTCCGGACGGGCCCGCCCGGCCCCACGGACGCCGAGCGCAGCGAGGCCCCACCGCTTAACGCGTGACCCAGGCCTCGGGGTCCTCGGCCAGCTTCTCGATCCTCGAGGGGAGCTTGCCGGCGGCGACGTCCGCCAGCGTCACTCGTTCGACCACGTTGCGCAGGCTCGCGCGCACCGCGATCCACACGCGGGGGAGCGCGGTCGCGGCGCCGGGATAGGACGCGTCCTCGGGCGGCCCCCCGCGGACACTCGCGAGCGGCCCCTCGACCGCGCGGATCACGTCGGCGATCGTCAGCTGATCGGCCGGCTTGGCGAGCCGGAAGCCGCCCTCGGCGCCGCGGTGGCTGCGGACGATCCCGGCGTGGCGAAGCTCGCCGAGGATGTTCTCCAGGAAGTTGAGCGGGATGTCCTGAGCGCTCGCGATGCGCTCGGCCTTGACCGGCTTGTCGTCGCTGGCGGCGGCGAGCTCCACCGCTGCCCGGACCGCGTAGTCAGCCTTGGCCGAAATGCGCATGTCGCCTTATACCGCGGTGGGCTCGAAGCCGTAGGCCTCGGCGAGATCGGGGTCCTTGTGGGCGAGCATCTCCGCCAACGAGACCATCACCTTGCACTGCTTCCAGGTCGCGTCGTCCTGCATCTTGCCGTCGATCATGTGGACGCCGCGCCCGTCCGGGATCGCCTCGAGCACCTTCTTGGCGAACAGCACCTCGTCGGGATCGGGGCTGAACACCTTCTTCGCGATCTCGATTTGCACCGGGTGGAGCGACCAGGCGCCCACGCACCCGAGCAGGAACGCTGCCCGGAACTGGGTCTCGCACCCCTGCACGTCGCGGATGTCGCCGTAGGGGCCGTAGAACGGGAGGATCCCAGCGGAGGTGCAGGCGTCGACCATGCGCGCGATCGAGTAATGCCACGGGTCCTGCTGCGCGGTGGCGCGGGGCGCCTCGGGATCGGACGGGTTGGGGTCCTCGATCACGCGGTAGCCGGGGTGGCCGCCACCGACGCGAGTCGTCTTCATCCGTCGCGAGGCGGCGAGATCGGCGGGGCCGAAGCTCATCCCCTGCATCCTCGGGCTGGCGGTCGCGATCTCCTCTAGGTTGACCACGCCGAGGCCGGTCTCGAGGATGGCGTGGATCAGGATCGGGCGCTCGAGCCGGGCTCGCGCCTCGAGCTGGGCAAGGAGCCGGTCGACGTAGTGGATGTCCCACGCGCCCTCGACCTTGGGGATCATCATCACGTCGAGCTTGTGACCGATCTCACTCACGACCGCGGTGATGTCGTCGAGCACCCACGGCGACTCGAGGCTGTTGACGCGCGTCCACAGCTGGGTCTCGCCGAGCTCCATCTCCTTTCCGACGCGCAGCAGTCCTTCGCGGGCCGCCTCCTTCCGGTCGACCGGCACGGCGTCCTCGAGGTTGCCGAGCAGGATGTCGACGGTCGGCGCGATGTCGGGAACCTTGGCGACCATCTTCTCGTTGGAGAAGTCGAGGAAGTGGATCATCCGGGAGGGTCTGAACGGGATCTCGAGCATCGGCGCGGGAGCGCCGATGGCCAGGGGCTTTCCAAAGTCACGGGGATTTCTCACTGACGGGACTCCTTTTGGGTTCGGGTCCGAAAGCTAGCGGGAGTGGCCGATTTGCGGGCGCATACGGACGCATGGGGGCCCCTGCCCTGGCATGCTCCCCCGCCTAAGCCATTCAGGAGATGCGATGACGCAAGTTGATTCCAGCCCACAAGTCGACACCGATCAGACCGTCCGCGAGGCCTCGGGCGCCCATCCCTACGGGCGCTATCTGGAGGAGTTCGAGGTCGGGGCGGTCTACAAGCACTGGCCGGCGAAGACCGTCACCGAGGCCGACGACCACCTGTTCTGCCTGATCACGATGAACCATCACCCGCTCCACATCAACGACGTCTACGCGGCGCAGTCCCAGCAGGGCCGGAACGTCGTCGTGGGACCGCTCGTCTACTCGCTGGCGCTCGGGATGAGCGTCTCGGACGTGAGCGGCAAGGCGATCGCCAACCTCGCCACCGAGGAGCTCAAGCACCCCGCTCCCGTCTTCCATGGCGACACGCTGTTCTGCGAGTCCGAGGTCCTCGAGGTGCGCCCCTCGCAGTCGAAGCCCGACCGCGGGACTGTCCGAGTGCATACACGCGTGCTCAACCAGGATGGGGTGCTGGTGGCCGAGTTCAAGCGCCTCGTTCTCGTTCCCCGCAGGGAATCGGGGGTAGGGAACGGCCGCAGCCGGTCCGCCGAATCGAACGTGGAATAAGTAGTTCGCCGAATCGTATTTCGGCTATCTGCGGGTCATATTCGCGCTGGCCCGGGTAGGATCGGGAGTCCCTCGAGACACTAGGAGTTGCTGAATACTCATGGCCCATACCGCACCGAAGCACCAAGCCAGTTCCAATCACTCGCGCTTACAGGGGTGGGTAGACGAGGTCGCGGCGCTGACCCAGCCCGACGACGTTTATTGGTGTGACGGCTCGGATGAGGAGTACGAGCAGTTGGCGCAGACGCTGATCGACGCCGGCACGTTCGAGAAGCTCTCGGACGAGAAGCGACCGGGCTCGTATTTGGCGCTGTCGGACCCAGCGGACGTGGCGCGGGTCGAGGACCGCACGTTCATCTGCTCCGAGAAGGAGGAGGACGCCGGGCCGACCAACAACTGGACCGATCCGGGCGAGATGCGCGAGGCGCTGACCGAGCTGTTCGGCGGCTCGATGCGCGGGCGGACGATGTACGTCGTCCCGTTCTCGATGGGCCCGATCGGCTCGCCGATCTCCTACATCGGCGTCCAGCTGACCGACTCGGCGTACGTGGCCGCGTCGATGCGGGTCATGACCCGGATGGGGCAGGAGGCGCTCGATGCGCTTGGCGACGACGGCGACTTCGTGCCATGCCTGCATTCGGTCGGGGCGCCGCTCGTCGACGGCGCCCAGGACGTGCCGTGGCCGTGCAACGCCGATAACAAGTACATCGTCCACTTTCCCGAGACGCGCGAGATCTGGTCGTTCGGCTCGGGCTACGGCGGCAACGCACTTCTCGGGAAGAAGTGCTTCGCGCTGCGGATCGCCTCGGTGATGGCGCGCGACGAGGGCTGGCTGGCCGAGCACATGCTGATCCTCAAGCTGACCTCCCCGGAGGGCGTCAGCAAGTACATCGCCGGCGCCTTTCCGAGCGCCTGCGGCAAGACCAATCTGTCGATGATGATCCCGACGCTGCCGGGCTGGAAGGTCGAGACGATCGGTGACGACATCGCGTGGATGAAGTTCGGCAAGGACGGCAAGCTCTACGCGGTCAACCCCGAAGCCGGGTTCTTCGGCGTCGCTCCGGGGACGAGCAACAAGACGAATCCGAACGCGCTCACGATGCTCGAGCAGGACGTGGTGTTCACCAACTGCGCGAAGACTGACGACGGCGACATCTGGTGGGAGGGGATGGGCGACACGCCGGCCCACCTCACCGATTGGCGCGGCGACGACTGGACGCCCGGGTCGGACAAGACCGCCGCCCACCCGAACGCCCGCTTCACGGTCCAGATCGCCCAGTGCCCGTCGATCGACCCGCAGTGGGACGATCCCGCCGGCGTCCCGATCGACGCGATGCTGTTCGGCGGCCGGCGCGCGACGGTCGTGCCGCTCGTCCACGAGGCGCGCGACTGGGAGCACGGCGTGTTCCTCGGCTCGACCATGTCCTCGGAGAAGACCGCCGCGGCCACTGGGACCGTCGGCGAGCTCCGCTTCGACCCGATGGCGATGCTGCCCTTCTGCGGCTACAACATGGCCGACTACTTCGCCCACTGGCTCAAGATCGGCCGCCGGGAGGGCGCCGAGCTGCCGCGAATCTTCTACGTCAACTGGTTCCGGAAGGGCGACGACGGCAAGTTCCTGTGGCCCGGCTTCGGCGAGAACTCGCGCGTCCTGGCGTGGATCTTCCGCCGGCTCGAGGGCAAGGCGGAGGCGAACGAGACCGCGATCGGGTTGGTGCCGCCGGTCGGCGAGGGCGGCATCGACACGTCCGGGCTGGACATCGATCGGGAGGCGGTCGAGAAGCTGCTCGAGGTCGATCACGACGCCTGGATGAAGCAGCTCCCGCAGATGCACGAGCACCACGGGAAGTTCGGTCATCGGCTGCCGGACGAGCTCCGAGAGCAGCTTCACGCGCTCGAGAGGCGCTTGAAAGCCGCCTCGTAAGAGAGGTTCTTCAGAACGCCACGTACTCTCACGTACGTGGCGCTGCCGTTCATACCCTCTGACGCCGGGCTGCTCGCGCTGCAGGCCGCCGTGGTCGCGGGTCCGCGCCCGGTGCCCAGGGTCGCCTGGCTCGAGCGGTTCCACGGCCGTGGATGGGCGCTCGTCCCGATCGGGTCGATCGTGGTCGTGATCTTTGCGATCCGCTATGTGTCGGACACCGCCACCGGCCTGACCGACCTCGCGCTCGTCGCCGTCCCGATCCTGGCCGCGGTCGCGCTCGGATGGGCGATGCGCGGCGCGAGGCCGCTCGCGGCGCTCGCGGCGATACCCCTGTTCGTGCTCGCCTGGACGAGCAAGACGACGCTGGCCGGGGAAGCCGCCGCGGCGCTGCTGTCCGCGCTCAGCTGCGTGACGCTCGGCGTCCTCCTATCGGCGGTGACCCCGGCGAGGTGGTTGAAGGCCGGGATCGTGCTGATGGCGGCCGCCGACGTGTGGCTCGTGGCGTCCGACCTGCTCCAGTCCCCGAACAACGTGCTCGTCGCGGCGGCGCCGCCCGCCGGCCTCCCGCAGCTCCAGGCCGAGGTCTTCGGAACGGTGTCGATGGGCTACGGCGATCTATTCGTCGCCGCGCTGCTCGGGGCCGTCCTGGCGTCGCAGTGGCGCCGGCAATGGCAGGCCGCGCTACTCACGCTCGCGATCGCCGCCGGGTTCGACCTGCTGTTCTTCTTCATCTCAGAGCTCCCGGCGACGGTGCCGGTGGCGCTCGCGCTGCTCGTGACCGAAAGCTGGCAGTGGCGGCAGCAGCGCCGCGTCAGTGTTGCCCGTCTCCGCCCGTCGATGCGGGCGGACGCGATTCCTCGGCAAGCGAGGTGATCGCAAGCGTGCCGCGGGCCGCGTCCTCGAGCACCTCGGTGGCCTCCTCGGCCGACCGGGCGTAGAGCTCGACCAGCAGGTGGACGACGATCCGGTCGTCGTCGTGCTTGTGGAAGCGGACGTGCGTGAAGAACTCGCGCGTGCCGTGATCGCCGAAGGCGGCGTATGAGAGCGCGTCGCCCGCCTCGGGGCCCGAGCACGTCTCGACGTCGTCGGCGTCGACCGTGACCGTGCAAGAGGCGACCCACGGGGTGCCGGCGATCATCCGCTCCCAGCGGTCCTCGATCGGCTCGACGCGACCGTTGTGGAAGCCGAGATGCGGCTGGTCGTGCATGCATTCGAGGCACTGGACGACAGCCTCCTGCATCTCGTCTACGACTTCGCCGCGCTCACCGGTCTCGGGATCGATCCGGTGAATGCCCTCGTAGTGGACCTGGACTTCGAGGTTCTGCGACCAACAGCGGTAACAACGGAGCCAACTCCGTACAGACGTTGAGCCCTCCATCGCCTTGATTCTACGATGGCGCTGTGAACAAGCACCGCAAGGGGGCTTAATGCGGTTTCGCACTAGTCCCGTGGGAGCCGTCCTCGCGGGCGGAGGCGGCCGCCGGATCGGCGGAGACAAGGCGATCGTGGAGCTGAACGGGCGGCCCTTGATCTCCTATCCGCTCGAGGCCGTGCGCCAGGCGCTCGGGCAGGTTGCGATCCTCGCCAAGGCGGACACGAAGCTTCCCTACGTGTCGGGCGTGACGGTATGGATCGAGCCCGAGTCTCGCCACCACCCGCTCGTCGGCATCACCCAGGCGCTCGCACTCGCCGATGGCCGTCCGGTCGTCGTGTGTGGGGCCGACCTGCCGTTCGTCACGTCGCAGCTCGTGCGGCGGCTGGCGAAGGCCAATCTGGGGCGGGCGCCGGCGGCGGTGGCGTGCGCTGAGGGGGCGATGCAGCCGCTGCTCGGGTGCTACCAGCACCGGGCGCTCGAGTTGCTCAGACGCGGGGTGCAGGACGTGGATTGCCCGGTGCGCGATTCGGTCGCGGCGCTCGATCCCGTCCTGCTCGAGGTCGACGACCCCGAGGAGCTGTTCGACGTCGACTCGCCGGACGATCTGCTCCAGGCCGCGGCGATGATGGACCACCGGCGGCCGCTCCCGCCGTACTAGGCGTGGAGGGCGTGCTCCCGAAAGGCGGGGACGCGCCGACCCGCGTCCTCGAGGCGGGACGTCACGGTCGCGGGAGTCCGAGAAACCCGTCACTCGACCGAGCTCTCATGTCGAGACGCGAGTTTCTCGTCCTATGCGCGAGTTTCGACACACTCGGGCGGACATCCGCGCCGAGTGACGACTTGTTCGGGGCCGGCGTTCGCGACGGGCCTCCGCGCCGCCGCAAGTGGGTCACAACTCCGCACTCGACCCGCCGCTGGCGGCGAGAGTGTCTACGGCGACGTATATGGGTCATTCCGACGCACTCGAGCTCGGACAGTGGTCGAGTGTCGACTAATGACCCACCGCCCGGATCGGTGGCGGCTATCCGAACGTGAAGTCGTAGGCGCTCACACCGGGCGGCAGTTCCACCGTGAAGGAGAACTGCTGCGCCGCAGGGAACGACACCAGCGAATACAGCCGCTCGCCGGTGACGGTCACGACGCCGTTGTGCACGTCGGCGCCGGCGTGAGCGTTCGGGATCGGCTGGCCGTCGAGCAGCACCCGGCCCTGGCGCGGGACGTTCCCTGCGGAGGTCAGGACGAGGTAGACCTTCGCCGCCTGCACGGCGCCGGTGACCGACGCCCCCGAGCCCACCGCGGTGATCGATTCCGAGGTGGCGTCCCAGGGCCCCTTCAACGCGAACTGGTTGAGGCTCAGACCCCCAGGCGCCCCTGGATAGTTGCGATTGCCCGCGAACAGCTTGGTCACGATTCCCTGCTGGCGCTGGGTGTCCAGGTAGGTCTCGGGCGTCCCGAGCCCGGCCGAGGCCATGATCGCGGTCGCGGTCATCGGCGGCGGCAGGCTGGTGGCGCCGGCGTCGGCCAGGAGCGCGCGGACGGCGGCCTCGTCCTGCTTGTAGTCGCCCTCGCCGAACTGGACGTGCCGGACCTGCCCCTTGGCGTCGATCAGGTACTCGGCCGGCCAGTATTCGTTCTGCCAGGCGTCCCACGTGCCGTACTTGTTGTCCTGGACCACGGGGTACTTGATGTCGTCGGAGCTGATCGCCTGCCTGACGTTGCTCGCCTCCTGCTCGAACGTGAACTCGGGGGTCTCGACGCCGACGATGTCGAGGCCGTACTTGTGGTACTGGGCGTAGAGGCCCTTCAGGAATGGCAGGGTGCGCAGGCAGTTGATACAGGTGTAGGTCCAGAAGTCGATGAGCACGACGTGGCCGCGTAGCTGCGCCAGCGAGAGCGGGCGGTCGCCCGGGGTGTTGAACCAGTCCTCGGTGCCCGTGAAATCGGGAGCGGTTCCGAGGTCGGTCAGCGCCGGGGTCTTGACGCCCGGGATCGCCACCTCGCGCTCGGCGGCCGTGGACACCGGCCGCGTGGAGGCCTCCTTCTGCGCGGTCACGAACCGGGACGTCGGGCGGAGCGATGCGAGTCGGTTCTGGACCGCGCTCGAGTTCTCGAGTGACCTCGTTGGATCGACGAGGATCGCCGGAAGGCTCCCGTCCTTGGCGAGGGCCTCCTCGAACCGGACGTCGACGTTGAACACCATCAGGACGCCGGTGGCCAGCAGCACGACGCCGAGGGCGCGGTTGACCGCGTTGCCCCGCCCGACGCGGCGGATCCGGTCGATCACCGCACGGCCGGCGAACGCGTACACGAGCAGCACGCCGGACAGGCCGACGGCGTACGAGATCGCGACGAGCACGACGCGGGCGCTCGCCCCGCTCGAGGCGCTGACCGACGTCACGGCGGCCAGGATCGGCCCGGCGCACGGAGCGCACACGAACCCGAGCGCGGCGCCGACGCCGAGCCCCGACCAGAAACCGGTGCCGCGGCTCTTCGGGCCGAACCGCCCGAGCCTGGACAGCGGCGCTTCGACGCGGGCGGTGACGTCAGGAATCAGCAGCGCGATGCCGAACAGGATCAGGACCACGATCGCCAGCGTCCGGGCGGCGCCGCTGGCGAGGCCAACGCCCTTGACCAGCTGGGCGAGCAGCACGATCGCGATCGTGAACGTGAATCCGAGCCCGATCACGATCCCTATTGGTCGGCGCCGGCCCCCGGTGGCGCTCGAGGCCAACAGCGCGGGCACGACCGGCAGCACGCACGGCGTGATCGCGGTCCCCGCGCCGGCAATCAGGGCAAACAGCATCAGCAGCAGCATCTGCGCCCTAGATGATGCTGCCTAAAGTGTTGCGAAAGCCTTAACCGCCGATCGCGGACATGCTGCGCGCCGGCTGGATGAAGCCGGGCTCACCGACGTGGTGCTTGAGCTCCTTGCGCCAGACGGCGTCGCGGATGATCCGCTCGAGCTCGCGGTCGTCGACGCCTTCGCGAATCGGACCTCGGAGGTCGGTCTCGTTCAGCGAGAACAAGCAGGTCCGCAGTCTGCCGTCGGCGGTCAGGCGGATGCGGTTGCAGTCGCCGCAGAACGGCTCGGACACCGGGTTGATGAAGCCGACCTTCCCGTGTCCGTCGGCAAACCGGTAAATCCGGGCGGTGGCGTGGGGCTCGCGCGGCGCGGCCTCGAGCGGGTAGACGGCGTGAATCGCCTCGCGGATCTCGGCCCCGGTCAGCACCTGATCCTCGCTCCAGGCGTGATCCGCGTCGAGCGGCATGAACTCGATGAAGCGGACCTCGTATGGCGTGCGACGCGCGAACTCGGCGAACGGAATCACCTCATCCTCGGTGAAACCGCGCATCGCGACCGCGTTGATCTTGATCGGGTGCGCCTCAGGGAACTGCGAGAGCTGCTCGAGTCCGCGCAGCACCTGGGGGAGGGCGTCGCGGCGGGTCAACTCGAAGAAGCGGTCGCGCTGGAGGGAGTCGACCGACACGTTGAAGCGGTTGATGCCGGAACGGACGAGGGCCTCGGCGTCGCGCTCGAGCAGGAACCCGTTGGTGGTCACGGACAGGTCGTGGACGGCGTCGATGCCGGCAAGCATCTTCGCCAGTCGCGGGAACTCCTTGCGGACGAGCGGCTCGCCGCCGGTGAGGCGCACGTCGTGGACTCCCATGTCCCCGAACAGCCGGACCAGGCGCTCGATCTCCTCGAAGCGCAGAATCTCGGTGCGCTCGAGCCACGGGAGGCCCTCGGCGGGCATGCAGTACTGGCAACGGAAGTTGCAGCGATCGGTCACGGAGACCCTGAGGTCGCCGATCAAACGGCCGTGCCCGTCTCTCAGCGGTTCGAGCTTCATTTTGTGAAGCCTAGCGGGCGCGGGCGGTTTGGGAAGAAACCGCGCCTATGCTGACGTTTCCTCCCGAGGGTCGGTCTCGAGCAGACCGAAGGCGACCATGTCGTCGCGGCCGTGGTTGCCGACCATGTACGAGCGCAGAACCGCCTCGCGGGTGAACCCGCAGCGCTCGGCCACCTGCTGGGAGGCGGGATTCCCGGTCGCCGCCATCAGATCGATCCGGTGCAGACCGAGATGGACGAACCCCCAGCCGGTGATCAGCCGGACGGCGCGGGTCATGTGCCCTTGGCCGCGCGCGTCCGCCGCGAGCCAGTAGCCGACCTCGGCCCGGGCGTTCTGCCACGAGAAGCGCATCAGCGAGATCGACCCGAGCAGCTGGTCGCGGTCCTCGGCGGCCACGACCGCGAACGGCGCCGACGCCCCGGCGTGAAGGGCGTCGTGGCGCTGGAGCAGGTAGTTGCGGGCATCGGACGGCCCATAGGGATAGGGAACCCGCGTCCAACGGGAGATCTCGCGGTCCTGGCAGGCGGCAACCAGCGGGTTCAGATCGCTGTCGCGCCAGGCGCGGAGCGCCGTGGGGCCGTCGATCAGCGGCTCGCCCGGGAGGACGATCCGGCGGGGCACGGCCTGGCGGCGGCGGACGCTCCTCACCCGAGACTCCCGGCGTGGTCGACCAGCGCCCGCTCGAGTTCCGGGACGGCGAGGTCCGGGTCCTGATCGTTCAGCCACCGCTCGGCCTGGACGCGCCCGCCGAGCGCACGCAGCCCCCGCTCGCCGTGCTCGATGGCGAAGTTCTCGAGCGCGTGCCGCCGGCGGGCCCGGCGGCGGCGATCAGGAAGGTCGAGCGCTGCGCGATGCGCATCAAGTGCTTGCGCCAACTCTGCGATACCGGTGGCAGGCGGGACGGACGAAACCGCGCACACTTCGGTGCTGGAAGCGCCGAGCGCGAGCAGCGCGGCCCGCAGGTCAACCATCGCCCGGGTGGCGACGGCGCCGAGATCGGTCTTGGTCAGGACGAGCACGTCAGGGACCTCCATGATTCCAGCCTTCAGGAACTGGAGGACGTCGCCGGAGGCGGGCTGGAGGACGACGGCGACGGTATCGGCGGCGTCGGCAATCTCCGTCTCCGACTGGCCGACGCCGACGGTTTCGATCACGACCACGTCGAACGCGGCGGCGAGCGCCTCTGCGGCCGCGCGTGTGGCCGGGGCGAGGCCGCCCAGGCGCGACCCGGCCGCGGTCGAGCGGATGAACACCGCGCGGTCCTTGGGATCGGTGTCGATCCGCGCCCGGTCGCCGAGCAGCGACCCCCCGGACCGGCGCGAGCTGGGATCGACGGCCAGCACCGCGACCGACCGTCCCTGCGAGCGCCAGTGCGCGACCAGCCGCGACAGCAGCGACGACTTGCCGACGCCCGGTGGTCCGGTGACGCCGACGATATGGCCCGACGCCTCTCCGCCGAGGCTCGCGGGCGAGACCTCCGCGAGAAGCGCCGCCGCCTGAGCCAGGGCGTCCGGGGCGCGGCTCTCGATCAGGTTGAGCGCCGCGGACGCCGCGGTCAGGTCGCGGTCGCGCAGGCGCCTGCCGAGCTCACGGCCGTCTGCCACGGCGCGCGCCCGGATCAAGCGCCGACGGCGCTCTGCAGGCCGTGCCGTTCGGCGACCAGCGAAATGATGTCGCGCATCATCCCGTTCAGGTTCCAATCCTTGGGCGTGTACACGGCGGCGATGCCCGCCTCGCGGAGCGATGCGGCATCCGCCTCCGGGATGATCCCGCCGACCACCACGGGGACATCCCCGGCGCCCGCCTCGCGGAGCGCCTCCATCACCGCCGGGATCAGCTCGCGGTGAGAGCCGGACAGGATCGACAGCCCAACGACGTGCACCCCCTCCTGGGCGGCGGAAGTGGCGATCTGCGACGGCGTCAGCCGGATGCCCTCATAGACGACGTCCATGCCGGCGTCGCGCGCCCTGACCGCGATCTGCTCGGCGCCGTTCGAGTGGCCGTCGAGGCCGGGCTTGCCCACCAGGAACTTGAGCCTTCGGCCGAGCGCCTCGCTGATGCGCTCGACCTCCTCGCGGACCTCGGCGAGGTCCTCGCTGGCCGCGGCCACGGCCTCGCCGACACCGGTCGGCGCGCGGTACTCGCCGAACGCCTCGCGCAGCGTCTGCGTCCACTCGCCGGTCGTGGCGCCGGCCCGGGCGGCGGCGATCGTCGCGGGCATGATGTTCTCGTGGTCGTTCCGGGCGGTTTCGGCGAGCCGCGCCAAGGCCGCATCGACAGCCGCCTGATCACGCTCAGCCCGCCACTCCTCGACGGCAGCGCGTCGCTCGGCCTCGATCTCGGGATCGACGACGAGGATCCCGCCGTCGGCGCCGGCGGTGAGCGGCGAAGGCTCGGTCGAGGTGAACTTGTTCATGCCGACCGCGATCTGGTCGCCGGACTCGATCCGCTGCCAGCGCTGTCGGTGTGACTCGACGAGCGCGGCCTTCATGTAATCGACCGCCTCGACGGCTCCGCCCAGCTCGGCCACGCGGTGCATCTCCTCTCGCGCGCCCTCGAGCAACTCCTCCACGAGCCCATCCATCACCTTGGAGCCCTCGAAGATGTCCGGATACTCGAGCAGATCGGTCTCGTAGGCCAGGATCTGCTGGAGGCGGAGCGACCACTGCTGGTCCCACGGCCGGGGCAGGCCGAGCGCCTCGTTCCAGGCCGGCAGCTGGATCGCCCGGGCGCGCGCGTTCCGGCCGAGCGTCACCGCCAGTGCCTCGAGCGCGATCCGGTAGACGTTGTTCTCGGGCTGCGCCTCGGTCAGGCCGAGCGAGTTGACCTGCACCCCGTAGCGCAGGCGTCGGTGCTTCTCGTCCTCGACCCCGTAGCGCTCGCGCCCGAGTTCGTCCCACAGGATCGCCATCGCGCGGAGCTTGGCGTGCTCCTCGATGAACCGCACGCCTGCGTTCACGAAGAACGAGATGCGACCGAACACGCTTCCCATCAGCTCCTGCGGCACCCGCTGCTTGACGGCATCGAGGACGGCGATCGCGTTGCTCATCGTGAAGGCGATCTCCTGAATGGGCGTCGCGCCGGCCTCCTGGAGGTGGTAGGAGCAGATGTTGATCGGGTTCCACTTGGGAACGTGCTCGACCGTGTAGGCGATCGTGTCGGCGATCAGCCGCATGCTCGGGCCCGGTGGGAACGCGTACGTGCCCCGGCTCAGGTACTCCTTGAGGATGTCGTTCTGGGTCGTGCCCTGAAGCTTGTCCTCGGGCACGCCCTGATCCTCGGCGGCGACGATGTAAAGCGCCAGCAACCAGGCGGCGGTGGCGTTGATCGTCATCGAGGTGTTCATCTGGTCGAGAGGGATGCCGTCCAGCAGCGTCTCCATGTCGCCCTTGTGGGCGATCGAGACGCCGACCTTGCCGACCTCGCCCTTCGCAAGCTCGTGATCGGGGTCGTATCCGGTCTGGGTGGGGAGGTCGAACGCGATTGACAGCCCCGTCTGGCCCTTCTCGAGGTTCTTGCGGTACAGCTCATTCGAGCGACGGGCATCCGAGTGCCCGGCGTAGGTACGCATCATCCACGGCCGGTCGGGCTCGGGGAGGCGGTGCGAAGGCGGCTCCGGCATAGGGCCCGAATTGTATGAATCCTTTGTAGGCGGGCGGACGGTTGCCCTTACGGGGGGATTCACTCGGTATGGTCAGGACCATGCCCGATCAGAGTTCCGCCTCATCCGAACACGCGCTGATGCAGGAGATCACGGCGCCGCTGGTGACGCTGCCCGACGACCCGATGCCCGTCGTGGCCGACGTCGACTTCCCGACCGCGCTGCGGGGGTATGACCGCTTCGCCGTCGACGCCTACGTCCAGAAGACCAGTCAGCTCGTCGCCGAGCTCCAGGCAACCCGGTCGCCTGACGCCGCGATTCGCAGGGCGCTCGAGCGCGTGGGCGAGGAGGTGTCAGGAATCTTGCAGCGCGCCCACGAGACCGGGGAGAAGATCACCGCCCAGTCTCGGATCGAGGCGGAGGACCGGCTCGAGCAGGCGCGCCGGGAGGCGGCCGAGATCGTCAGCGGGGCCGAGCAGCGCGTCCGCGAGCTCGACGCCGAGACCGACCGGATCTGGGCTGAGCGCCACCGGATCGTCGAGGACACACGCGAGCTCGCGAGGGAGCTGCTGGCGATCACCGATTCGGCCGCGGGGCGCTTTCCAGCGGAGGCCGTCCCACTCGAAGAAGCCGCCGAGGGAGCCGCCGGCGAGGCTGAGCCGGTCGCCGCCGGGGATGTCGAGGTCGACTCGGCAAGCGAGGATGTCGAAGCCGAGGACATCTTCGCCGACGAACACGATCCGGATGTCGAGTCGACAGCGGTGCTGCCCGTGGTCGAGCCGACCGCGGAAGCCGAGGACGAGCCCGAGACCGAAATCGAGCCCGAGACCGACGGTCACTAGGCCCGGCTCGGGACCCCGGCGATGCGGCTGATCGACGTCATGCACCTCGGCGTCCCGCGCGTCATCGGGGCATGGTTCGTGGACGGTGTGGTGATCGATCCCGGTCCAACATCGACCCTTGACACGCTGCTCGCGGGGCTCGATGGCGACCGCCCCCGGGCGCTGCTCCTGACACACATTCATCTAGATCATGCCGGTGCCAGTGGCTCGCTGGTGCAGCGGTGGCCCGACCTCGAGGTGTACGTGCACGAGCGGGGCGCGCGCCACATGGTGGATCCCGAGAAGCTGCTGGGGAGCGCGCGGATGTTGTACGGCGAGGACATGGACCGCCGGTGGGGGGAGATGGTCCCGGTTCCCGAGGGCAACCTGCGCGTCCTCCACGGCGGCGAAAGCCTGTTCGACGGGGCGTTCGAGGTCGCCTACACACCCGGACACGCCTCGCACCACGTCTCGTACCTGCACGACGGAACCGCGTTCGTCGGCGACACCGGTGGGGTCCGGATCGGTGGGCGTTTGACGCTTCCGCCGAGCCCGCCGCCGGACATCGACGTCGAGAAGTGGCATGCATCGATCGAGCGGATCGCGGCGTGGAAGCCCGAGCGGCTCGTGCAGACGCACTTCGGGGCGAGCGAGGACCCCGAGGCGCAGCTCGCGGAGCTCTCAGCGCGCCTCGACGACTGGGCCGCGCGGGCCCGCGAGCAGGACCTGGATGAGTTCGTCGCCGGCGTCCGCGAGGAGATAGCCGAGAACGCCGAGGAGGAGTTGCTCGAGGCCTATGAGCAGGCCGCTCCGCCCGACCAACTGTACGCCGGACTCGAGCGCTACTGGCGCAAGCGCGCGGACGCGGTGGGTGCGGGATGAGCGGT
>Ga0335078_10005770_pt1 | contig 18301 bp, 15 predicted proteins | sample Lox_Sample_32_FD_206711 | JGI IMG/M metagenome (GOLD analysis project Ga0335078, IMG submission 206711) | Soil microbial communities from Loxahatchee National Wildlife Refuge, Florida, United States - Lox_Sample_3.2 | ecosystem: Environmental > Terrestrial > Soil > Wetlands | place: USA... | reverse complement strand
GGTCGCCGAGCTGGTCGCCGGCTTTGTCGATGTCGGCGCCGGTGGCCACCTGGCCGGGCGGCAGGCCCAGGTCGGCGCAAACCTTGGCGGCCACGACCGGGTTGTCCCCGGTGAGGATCTTGACGGTGACGCCGAGGTCGGCCAGCCGCTGCAGCGCCGCCTTGGCGGTGGGCTTGGGCGGGTCGAGGAAGACCAGAATGCCACAGAAGGCGAGGTCGTGCTCGTCGGCGGCGGTGATCGAGGACCGGCCCGGCATCTCGCGGGTGGCCACGGCGATCACCCGGTTGCCGGCCGCGAACTCCGCCTCTAGCGCCGTGCGGGCGGCGGCGGGAATGCCGGTGCACCGTTCGAGCAGGCCTTCCGGGGCGCCCTTGGTGATGGCCAGGCGGTGACCGTGGTCGTCTTCGGTGAGGACCGAGACCAGGCGCCGTTCGTGATCGAACGGCAGCGTGTCGAGCCGCCGGTATGTCGTTCAGACTCGGGGTCTAGATCATCCAGCGTCACGAGATTGAGCACCGGTTTATCAATCAGGTCAAGGCCGGCCGCGTGGTACGCCTTGGCCACCAATCCTGAACAGGTAGCCAGGAATTCCCGGCCCAGCAGGCCAAAGGACCCGACAGGCCGACTCGTCGGCGGGCACTGGACAAGCACGGGCTGGCCGCTGCGACGCGGACTGGCTGGCGACCTGAAAAGGTCGCCGCGTCCAGCCTGGACCACCGCCGCGACCTACACGCGCATCGGCCGAGCCCGATAGGGGGAAGGTCCTCAGATGTCCCGACCAGGCTAGGCAGGCCCCAGCCGTGCCGGATAATGCGGGTTAGGTGAGGCGTGGTGAGCCGTTCGCAGAGCCGGAGGAGACGTGAGCACGCAGGCCGGGCGCAGCGCGTATGCCCTGCTGACTGACGGCACCACGATCCAGATCCGAGCCGCGGTGCCGGAGGACTTCGCCGGGGTGCGGGATCTGCACGCCAAGATGTCCCCGGACAATCTTTACCTGCGCTTTTTCAGCATGAGCCGGGCCGCGGCCGAGCGTGAGGCGCGGCGGATTTGCCGGGAGCCCGGGCCGGATCACGCCGCGCTGCTGGCGGTGCTGGACGGCGAGGTGGCCGGGTGCGGAGCCTGGGAGCTGTCCGGTGACAGGTCGGGGACGGCGGAGGTCGCGTTCACGGTCGGCGACGACATGCACGGCCGGGGCATCGCGACGCTGCTGCTGGAACATCTGGTCTCGCTGGCCCGCGGCCAGGGGGTGGATACCTTTGTCGCGGAGACGCTGACCGAGAACACGCTGATGCTGCAGGTGTTCGCGAACGTCGGGCTGCGGGCGCACCGCACCCTGGAAGACGGCGTGTATGACCTGCGGTTCCCGCTGCCGGTCGGCGAAGGCGACGCCGACCTGGGTACCTACCGGGATGCGGTCGCCGAGCGGGAGCGATCGGCCGACGTGGCGAGCCTGCGGCACGTCCTGGCCCCGGCCTCGGTCGCCGTCATCGGCGCGGGCCAGAGCCCGGGGTCTGTCGGCCGGGCCATCCTGGATAACATCGCCACCGGCGGCTTCGGCGGCCCGGTGTATGCGGTCGGCCCGGGCATCGCTGGGCTGGACAGCGTGCCCGGCGTGCTGTCGGCGGCTGAGCTGCCCGGGCCGGTCGACTTGGCGATCATCGCCGCGCCGGCGCCCGACGTGCCCGGTCTCGCCGACGAGTGCGGGCGGCGGGGGGTCAAGGCCTTGGTCGTCACCACAGCGGGCCTGGACGATGCGGACCGGGCCGGGCTGCTGGGTATCTGCCGCCGCCACGGCATGCGGCTGGTCGGGCCGGCCAGCTTCGGCGTGGCCAGCACGGCCATTTCCCTGGACGCGACGTTCGCGGCCCGCCATCCCCGGCCGGGGATGGCGGGACTGGCCCTGCAGTCCACCGGCGGTACCGGTTTCGTCCTGCTTGAGCACCTGTCCCGGCTGGGCATCGGGATCTCCACCCTGGTCTCCCTCGGCGACAAGGACGACGTGTCCGGCACCGACATGCTGCTGTGGCGGGAATCGGACCCGGCGACCAGGCTGGCCGTGCTGTACCTGGACTCGTTCGGCAACCCGCGCAAGTTCGCCCGCACCGCCCGGGCCGTCGGCCGGGCCATGCCGGTCCTGCTGGTGAACGCGGGCCGGGACACGGCGGGCCTGCGCCTGGCCGCGGTCCGCGCCGCGGCGCAGGTCACCCCGCAGCTCACCCGGCAGGCCCTGTTCGGGCAGGCGGGCGTGATCGTCACCGCCAACCTCGGCGAGCTGCTGGATGCCACGGCCCTGCTGGCCTCTCAGCCGGTGCCCGCCGGGGGCAGGCTCGGCCTGGTGTCCAATACCCGCGGCGGCGGCGTGCTGGCTGCCGATGCGTGCGGCGACGCGGGCCTGCAGGTCGCCACCCTCACCGAGGACACCCAGCGGGCACTGGCAGTCCTGCTCTCTCCTGGCGCCGCGGTGGCCGGGCCGGTCGATACCACCGCGGTGGTATCGCCAGGCCTGTTCCGCCGCTGCCTGGAGCTCGTCGGCGCCGACCCGGGGGTGGATGCGGTTCTGGCGGTGACGGCGACCACCGCGGCCGGTGACCTGGTGCCTGAGGTGGCCGCCGCCCGGCTGCCGGTGCCGATCGCCGCGGCGGTGATGGACCAGCTCGAAGCGGTGCGGTTGCTGCCCGGCCCGGACGGCGACTCCCTCGCCGTCCCCGCCTATGCCTATCCCGAGTCGGCCGCCGGCGCCCTGGGCCACGCCGCGCGCTATGGCACGTGGCGGGCGAGATCGCCGGGAACCATCCCTGATCTCGACGGCGTGCGTCAGGACCGAGCCGGGGAACTGGTCGCTAGCTTCCTCGCCGCGTCGCCCCAGGGCGGCTGGCTGCCCAGGGAGCAGAAAGTGGCCCTGCTCGGCTGCTATGGCTTGCAACTGGCCGACAGCATCGTCGTCACCACCGAGAACGATGCGGCTGTGGCGGCAGCACGATTCGGCCGGCCGGTGGCCCTCAAGGCGGATGTGACCGGCCTGGTGGTGCGTCGGACAGGCGCGGGCGCCGTCCTGCTTGACCTGCATGGCGAGGATGAGGTCCGGCACGGGTTCCGCGCGCTGCAGGAGACCTTCGGCGGCCGGCTGGCCGGCGTCATCGTCCAGCCGATGATCACAGGCGGGGTCGAGGTGACGATCAACATGCTGGAAGAGCGGGTGTTCGGCCCGCTGGTGCTGTTCGGGCTGGCCGGCGTCCCGGCCGACCGCGCGGCCCGGCTCGTGCCCCTGACCGACTCCGATGCCGACGACCTGATCCGCTCGGTACGTGCCGCCCCGCTGTTGTTCGGGGCCCCACGCGCCTCCGCCTCTGGTCTCGGCTCATTGAAGGACATGCTGCTGCGCGTCTCCCAGATGGCCGGCGACCTCCCGCAGATCACCGAACTGGACCTCAGTCCCGTCATCGCCCGCCGTGACAGTGCCGTGGCCGTTGACGCCCGGATCCGCATCCAGCCCGCTCAGCTCGCCGACGCCTACCTGCGCCAACTGCGGTAACGGTCAGGGCGGTGTGGGTGCGGATAGCGACGGATCCTTGCCCTTGGCAAAGCGGGCACGCTCGGCTGGGTCACCCGATCATCGCGTCACCGGCGTCCGCAGCGCGGGACTGTACGGCCAGATGGGCCGGAAGGGTAGGACCAACGTCCCCGGAGTTGGTGACCGGCAGCCCTTGGTGGACCTGCTGGTCACCGCGCAGTCTTCGATACATGGCACAGAGGAACGATTGGGTCCTGTTGACCACCGGACTGGCCCGGATGGAGGGCGACAACGCCACGTACACCCGGGCCAGCGACAATCTCCCCTGACGCGTCAAGCACCTCCGCCGAGAACGTCTACCTGCTGGTCGCGGTCATTAACCGCAGGGCATGGGCCGGTCGAGCCTGGTTCTGGATGCGGCCGCCGGCTTGGACCTGATCTCGTCGCGGGGAACGAACGTTTCCTTGGTGAGGGACCTTGGGCCCGCCGCAAGACATCTCCGGGCCCAAGGTCAGGGACCTTAGCCATCTGAGCCAGTGATCTACGTCTCTTCCGGCCCCTCCTCCCATCCGGGCACGCTAAGGCCATGAACGCGGCCGTGCCTGATCCTCACAGCGGATCGTCCAGCCGGTCACCGAGCCACCCCGCGCCCTATCCTGCGCCCGTTCCCCGCCGCGCTTCACATGCTGCGCGACCGATCCGGCACGTATTCACGCAGAACCAAGCCGTCAAAACGACCGAGCCTCCGCAAGGCCCACGACATCTGCAGCCCCAGACCTAGAGGTGCGCCATGTGTTCACACCGACCCCCGTGCCCCCCGGCTGACCACCAGGACCGCGACGCCGCACGCACCGTCGCCTGCCACCCAGAACAGGGATGGAGCCTGCTGTGCAACGGAGTGATCGTATTCGACGACATGGGCGAGATCCTTCCCGGCGGCCGGGTGATCCCCTCGTACCGTCCTGCCCACATCCGGCTAACCGTCGCGGCGTGAAACGCGAGAGCTGCAGGAGGACCCTCATGCACCCCATGTTTAGGACGTTGTATCTCGAGACGGACGCCGACGACCTCCCGGCCGACGAGCAGGACAGGAAGCGCCGCGCGCACGCAGTCAGGCGCGGCAGATCAACCCGGATCATGAGGGTCAACTCCCCTGCTCCAGATCGCCCACGCCGTCCTTGACGCATGAGCCGTGATGACCACGCCAGATCGCCCTGTTCACGTCGTTATCGGCGCCACCGGTGCCATCGGCACCGCCATCGTCGCCGAGTTGGTGCGCCGCGGGGACCGGGTCCGGGCCATTAGCGAAGCGCCAGTGCTCCCGTGGTGACGGGAAACGAGATGGCCTGGGCTGGCCCGGACCGGCCAGCGACAGCGCCAGCAGGACCAGCCCAGCCATCGCCAGCACGACGGCGGCCTGCTCGCGCCGCGCGAGCCGAGATGGGTGTCCACGCGCAGTGACGAACGCCAGGACAGCAACCCCGGACGCCGCCACCGCCTGTACCAGCGACAGCGGCGCCAGCTGCAGCGCCGCCACATACATCAGCCAGCCCGCGGTCTCGGCACCGAACGCTGCGAGCCAGCGCCGGTCACGGAGCAGGAACTTGGCTGATCTGAACGGGCGGCGCGGCGACAGCGGCGGCAGCGCCGAAGCCGCGTCGTGCTCCAGCGAATAGGCCGTGTTAGTGACCAGCGCCGACGCAAACGCCACCGTCAGCCCGATCCACACCGGCGGCATCCTGCGAACAGTGCCACCAGGCCAGCACAGCCACGTGACCCGACGCCCGGACAGCTGCCGGCTCCTGGCATGACCTCCTGAAGTCACGCGATGGCAACTGGGGGCCATCGGCGGCCAGATGGTGACCTGCTCCTCTGGGCACGGGTCGCGGGCCGCCATGGAGTGGCGAGTAGAAGGGAGGTGAGTCTGATGTTCCGTCGCATCATCGTCGCCTTGTGCGTGCTGCTGTTCCCGATGGGCCTGGTGATCACCGCGTCGGCCGCAGGTGCCTCCGTCGCCGCGCCGACGGGCGTGGCCGCGCACGCAGCCGCGACCGCCGCCGCGAGCCAGCCCGTGCTCCGGCTCGGGTCACGGGGCAGCGCGGTCAAGACGCTGCAACAGCGGCTGATCGCGCTGCACTACTTCGATGTGAGCACGGCCGACGGCATGTTCGGACAGAACACCTACCACGCGGTCGTGGCCTTCCAGAAGGTCCAGGGCCTGACCCGGGACGGGGTCGTCGGCCCGGCCACCTGGGCCAAGCTGGCCAAGCCCTACGTCCCGGCGCCCCGCTACCGGCTGGCGACCGCGTCGCTGGAGGTGAACCTGGCCAGGCAGGTCATCTACTTCGTCCGCGGCGGGACGATCCAGCGCATCATCGACGCCTCGACCGGCGGCGGCGCCTGGTACTACTCGCAAGGCAGGTGGGCCCGGGCGATCACCCCGACCGGCCGGTTCCGCATCTACTGGCGGTACTCCAACGGCTGGCAACCCGGGCCGCTCGGCTCGATGTACCGGCCGAACTACTTCTACGGCGGTTACGCCGTGCACGGCATGACTTCCGTACCGCCCTACCCGGCCAGCCACGGCTGCGTCCGGATGACCGTCCCGACCATGGACCGCATGTGGTCCTCGCTGTGGGTCGGCATGCCGGTCGCGATCTATAAGTCGTGATCGCTGGCGATCGCTTCCAGATGCCGGGGCCCGTCCCGGGCAGGCCCGGGGCGGGCCCCGGCTGGATCGTGAACCGCGGCCATCCCGGATGGCTTTCACCGGCCGGCCGTGCCCCACGGGTACACCAGGCCGAGCAGGATCACCACGGCCAGGCCGGCCAGGATGGGCGTTCCCCAGTAGTCGAAGAATCGTTGCATCCCGGTGAGGCCCGCCGGGGCAAGGCGGAACCGGTCAGGGTAGCGCAGCCCGACTGTGCCGCCCAGCGCCCAGATGACCTTCAGCACCCCGTAGCCGAGAGCCCCGGCGCAGCCCAGGTAGGCCATCGACCGGGCGCGCCGTTGACGATCGGGCCGGGACGCCCGGCCGCCGGAGGGCCCGGGCCGTCGCGTCAGCCGAACGGTCATGCCACACCCCTTTGCGGCTGTTCTGATGGCCACGGTTCGCCTAGTTGCCGGGCGCGACCAGGGTCTATGGCAATCGCCGGGACTGACTTCCAGCCCTGATAAACCGTCCCAACCGGTGGAACAGCAAGTACAGGCTGGCCGTCCGAGAGCACGTCAGTGCCGATCTCGCTGACCTGCCCGGCGTGCTGTACGGGCTGCAGGCCATCCTGCGGCTGCACACCGTGCAGGAGGACGAGACCTACCTGTCGCTCGGTGACAGCACCGACGCTGTGGCCGCATGACCCGAGCGCCACCGGGTCCACAGGGTCAGGCCCGCGATGGCCGCCGCGGCGGCGAACGTCGCCCACGCACAGACGGAGGCGGGCGGCAGTTGCAGGGCGAACACCTGGCGCGCCAGCGGGACGGCGAGCAGCAGGACCAGTGCGCCGGCCATGGCCGTGATCAGAGCGATACGCAACAGTGCCGACAGGCCGGCGATGAGCGCCTCGCCGGTCAGCAGCGCCTCATCGACCTCCAGCCCGTGGGCCCGCAGCACCTCGCCGTCCGCCGGGACCTGGTCCCCCTGCCGCAGCTCGAGGACGTCATCGAGGACCAGCCGGTCCACCGGAATCTCCGCGGTGACATCCTCGCGGATGACCCGGGCCCGGGCGGCGGTCAAGATGGCCAGCCGGTCCAGTGTGTGCTTGGCGCGGAGTTGCTGGACGGCTCCGAAGCCGGTGTTGACCACCAGGACGATGCCGAACAGCGCATCCTGCAGCGGCCCGACCACGAGGACCACCACGAACAGCGTGCCTAGGATGGCGTTGAACCGGGTGAGCACGTTGGCGCGCAGGATCTGGCCGACCGTCCGCCCCGGTCCCGGCGGCGCCGTGTTGACCAGCCCGGCCGCCACGCGCTCGCGGACCGCCGCGCGGTCAAGTCCGGCGCGGCGGCGGATTGGTCCAGCGTCACGGCGGCGTCACGCCGGACAGGTTAAGCCCGATGCTTGCCACGCTTGCCAGGAGCCGGGCCATCGCCCTACCTCCTGCGTGCAGCCAGCCGGAGGGGTATGACGACCAGCGCGGCCCCAAGCAAGCCAGCTGTGATGCCGGCGGCCAGCAGCCCGGACGCGAGGGCGGGCAGGACCGGGGAGGAGACTGCTGCGTCGGCGCGGACCGTGACCCCCGGCGACCCGTCCGGATTCATCACCACCACCAGCCAGTCGCCGCTGCGGACCATCCACCGCACTGTCTGAGTGCCCGCACCCTGGGCCTGCGCGGCCCAGCCGAGGGCGGTGGCCGGACGCGCCGGAACCACGGTCCCGGGATGCTGGGTGAGATCGTGGTCGCCGAGGGCGGTCACGCTCGCATACCTGACCCCCGCGAGGTACCGCGAGACATCGCTGTCCGACCCGATGCCCACGAAGACCGGATGACCCGGACTGGTGGCGGTGACCCGGATCTGAATCTCTCCCGCGAACCGGCCGAGCCACCCCCACGGGCCGTGAACCTTCACCGGATCGCTGGCCAGGGCATAGCCGCCGGCGGAGTACGTGGCGGTGCCCGTAGTCAGGTAACCGTCCTGCTGTTCCTGATCCGCCCACGTCAGCAGTCCGGCGCCACTGAGCAGGATGAGACAGAGGAGGATCAGCGCCGAACCCGCGACCAGTGCGATAACACGGCCCGGCGTCCAGCCCGCCCTCGCGTCCGGCGGGGCGGGCGGCGACGGCGGCACGGCCGGCCCCGGCGGGCCGGGCACGGCCGGCCTTCCCGGCCCGGTGACGCCAGAGCCGACTTCTCGCGACAGGCCGGCAGGCATGTATATCCCTCCTTACCCCGACGCTAGGCATGTGCTGGCCCGGGGAGGAAGGTACTTAGGTCACCGCCAGCGGGACTTTCGGTCACGCGCCGGGCGCCGGATCCGGTGGTCGACTTTTCCGGCGGGCCGGGCGGCTCGGCGGTCGACGACATCCCCGCCGTGCTCCCCAGCTGGGCCGCCTCAACTAGCACCGCGACCTGGTCTTCATCGACCAGCGGGTACCGGCGGCTCCGGAGCGCAGCAGATCTGGCCCGACAGCCGCCTGCTGGCCGAACCCGGCCAGGCCCACGCCACCACGGACCTTCGCGCCTGGCTGCAATGCGGCGCAGATCTTGTCCAGGCCTTCATCGAGCACGCAGCGCCTCAGGGCTCAACACCAGCTGCCTGGCCAAGGTCTCCCTCGCGCCATTCCCGCTGCAGTGGTGAGGACTTCCCCGGCGAGGTCGGCCAGCGAGCGCCGCGCCCAAGCTAGTTACCCGGCGGTGAAGCGGCAGCGGTGCGGCGCGATTACGTTCGGCCGTCGGCCCCGGGGCCTTTGGCACTACCTGGCCGCCTCGTGAACTGGGACGTTCGAAGACAGCATGTGAGAGATCAGAGGTGACAGCCATGCGGGCTGTGGTCGTCTATGAGTCGATGTACGGCAACACGCACCTGATCGCCGATGCGATCGGGACCGGGCTCGGGACCGCGTTCGACGTCAGCGTCGTGGCGGTATCGCAGGCCAGCCCGACGGTCCTGGCCGGTGCCGACCTGGTGGTCGTCGGCGGGCCGACGCACGTTCACGGGATGAGCCGGGCCGCCACCCGCAAGGCCGCGGTCCAGGCGGCGGACAAGCCGGCCAGCCCGCTGACGGTAGAGCCGGACGCGCCGGGACCTGGGCTGCGTGAGTGGTTCGCCGCGTTGGACCGGTATCCGGTCAAGGCGGCCGCGTTCGACACCAGGGTGCACGGGCCCGCCGCGCTGACCGGCCGGGCGTCCAAGGGGGTGGCCCACCTGCTCCGCGAGCACGGATTCGACGTGGTCGCAGGGCCGGAGAGCTTCCTGGTGACCAAGCAGGACCGGCTCGAGCCGCAGGAGACCGAGCGGGCGCGCGAATGGGGAGCCAAGCTGGCCGCGGCCACGATACCGGGCTGAAGGCACCGCCGGGGCTGGGACCATCGTCGGATGTGAGGCGAGTGCCTGGATTGGGGTGAGCCACTATGGCGAGCGGGCATGCCGATGTGCTCCCGGGACCACAAAGCGACGGTGACCAGGTACGGTCCCGGCCGCGGTCACCGGCGGTAGTGGCGGCCCTGATCGCCGGTGAGGGGGCTGCCCTCGCTGGCCGTGGTGGGGCTGGACGGCTCGGCGGTGTGGCAGGGGGTACGGATCCTGGTGATGGTGATGGTGACCGGCCTGGCGGCCTGGTCCACCGCGCGGGCCGGCCGTCCCGGCCGGGGTGTGATCGCCGTGGTGGCCGGGATCGCGGGCACGGTGGCCGGGGCGGGTGTGGCCAGCGCTCACCTGGGCAAGGCCGGCCTGGACGTCGCGGCGGCCCTGGCGGTGGCCGTGCTGGTATCGGGCCTGATCCTGCTCGGGTGGGGTGCCGCCCTGCTGGTCCGAGCGATGCCGGGGTGGCGGCGGCTGCTAGCGGTTCCGGCCGCGGCTGTGATGGCATGGTTTGTCCTGTTCCCGCTGACGATCGCCGTGTACGCGACCAACCTCCCGCCCGGCCCGCTGGGACCGGCCAGCCCCGCTGGGTACGGCCTGGCCTACCGGGATGTGGCCTTCCGCACCGCGGACGGGGTGCGGCTGTCGGCCTGGTACGTCCCGCCGCGCAACGGTGCCGCGGTGGTGCTGCTGCCCGGCGCCGGGTCCACCCGCACCGTGGTGCTCGGGCAGGCCGCCGTGCTGGCCCGGCACGGGTACGGGACGCTGCTGGTCGACACCCGCGGGCACGGGCGCTCCGGCGGCCGCGCGATGGACTTCGGCTGGTGGGGCGGCCGTGACATCACCGCGGCCGTGTCGTACCTGACCCGGCAGCCCGGGGTTCAGGCCGGCAAGATCGCCATGCTCGGGGAGTCGATGGGCGGCGAGCAGGCCATCGCGGCCCTGGGCACCGACCCGCGGATCCGGGCCGTGGTGGCCGAGGGCGTGACCGGCCTGCAGGGCGCCGACCACGGATGGCTGCCGCACGGGATCGACGGCGCCCTGACCCGCGGCATGGAATGGGTCATGTACACCACAGCCGGGCTGCTCAGCGAAGCCCCCCGACCGGTGCCCCTGCGTGACGCCATCGCCGTGGGCCACCGGCCGGTGCTTATCATCGCCGGTGGCGCCATCCCGGACGAGCCGACCGCGGCACGGTGGTTCCAGGCCGCCTCACCCGCCACCGTCCGCGTCTGGGTGGTGCCGAACGCCGGGCACACCGCCGCCCTGGCCACCCAGCCCAGGGCCTGGGACGAGCAGGTGACCAGCTTCCTGACCGCGGCCCTGAACCCCGCCGCCGCGGCGGCCGCCCCAGCATGACCAGACCTTCGGCGGCCCGGACGGGACGTCCGGCACTTCCGTGCGCGGCGGGAGGATCCCCGAGTCGAAGCTGAAGACTATCCGGCGGCGGAGGTGAGGAAGATGTCTGCTGCCGAGGTGTATCCGGTGCGGGTGGACGCGGCGCTGGATGCGCCGTTGTCCCGCTGGCTGTGGCTGGTCAAGTGGCTGCTGGTCATCCCGCACTACGTCGTGCTGGCCTTCTTGTGGGCCGGGTTCGTGGTCCTCAGCGCGGTCGCCTGGGTGGCGATCCTGGCCACCGGGCGCTACCCGCGGGGGATCTTCGAGTTCAACGTCGGTGTGCTGCGGTGGACCTGGCGGGTGCAGTACTACGCGATCGGCGCGTTCGGCACCGACCGGTACCCGCCGTTCCGGCTGGACATGGGCGGCCACGACCCGGGCACCCTCACCCTGCCGCCGCCATCGCGGCAGGCCGGTTATGGCGGCCAGGCCAGCGGCCCGGCCGGACAGGGCGGCTGGGCTTCCCGCCGTTGTCCAGCCTGTCCCAGCTGTACCAGCCTGCGCGGCCGACGCCCATCTGCACCAGCCAGGGCCACACCTGCCCGGGCGGTGCTGGCAAGGTCGTGGCCATCGTGCAATCCGGGGGGTTCACATCGGGAATCAGCTCGTCACCGGGCCAGGCACGGGTGATCTCGTCCTGGCTGGCGCCCCAGGTAAGCAGCCGTCGCCGGATCCACCGGGCATAAACCACCGACGCCGCCGCGACCGCGGCAATGACATGGGCGATCCGGTCCGCTGGTCTCTCGTTGACAGTCATGGCGGCCACCAGCGGTCAGCGCGGCTGTCCGGCTTGGCGGTCGATCTCGCGCTGGATCTCGCTTTCGGAGATCGGCTTGCGCCCGAAGGTCCACCAGGCGTCCCCAGCTATCCACAGCGCCCATACCATGGCCGGCCAGATGATCCAGGAGTTCCACACGTTCGGGATGACCGGCCAGCTGCTCTGGGTGAACCCGTGGGTCGGCCGCCTCCTCCGGTCGGGAGCCATCGGATTCTTCTGACGGCTCACCGTGTCCCTGTGCTTCCAGGCTCCAGCGCCTGGCCGTGGCGGGGCAGTGCCAAATGTCACCCGCCGCCCGGCGAAGGCCCCTGCTGAGGCTGGCTGGATAGAGTCTCAGGTCACCAGCCTGTCGCGTTCGCGCACCCGCGCTGAGTCTCAGGTAGCAGGACGTAGACCACCCCGTCTTTTGTCGGGCCGCTAAGCTCGCGCGCCCTATCCTTCGCCACCCCTCGATCCTGAGTCGATCCAGGAAAGTTGACAGACCAAGGTCTCAACCATCGGGCGCTCGTTAGCCCCGGTGAGCGGAACCGTTCGCCTCTTCCGCCGGTGCAGGCGCCGGGGCAGCCTGGCATAGGTCACCACAGCTGCGGTGGGAGTGTGTAAGGTGGTCGGCCGAGGCCGCGGTCAAGGTCAGCAGTTCTCAATGCCCGGTCTGCATGTGACCACCATGCGGACTGTGGCCGGTGAGCCAGCGTGCCAGCAAAACGATCTGGACCACCAGCGCAATGCTGGAGCCTGCGATGACGACAACCAGCAGCGTCCGCACCGCGGTTGACCAGCCAGATGACAGATCGAAGGGGAATACCTGCCAGATCCGGATGGCCGTGGCCAGCCCGATCCCGGTGGTTGCCAGGTCGCCGAGCGATTTCAGCCACGGCGGGTCGTAGGCCAGGTACACGAGGTTGGCTGCGATCCCTGCCGCCAAGCAGAGGTTGACCAGCCACAGCACCTGGGTGGTGTCGCTGGTGAGGAACGGCATCGCCTGCCATCCGGGCGAGCCGTTCAGGATGACCAGCAGCGCCGTGCTGAACAAAATGGCCAGGCCGTAGCCAGCCCGCCGCGCGCCTGCGGATGGATGGCGCGCCGGATGCGCGCGTGCCATAGTGGCCTCCATCGGATCTGTAACCTGCTACGACGGTAGGCCTGGTGCGCGATAGCGGGCAGGGGACCGAGGTCCCCTTTCCCTGGCGAATGGTCCCGGCGATCCACCCGGCGACCGGGGCGCGGGGTGCCCTATTGCGCAGACTCGGGACGTGGGCGCTTCGGCAGTACTGCGGGATGGACAAAGCGCCATACCACACCCATGTTGAGACCAGGCCACCGCTTCCCAGCCGTCGGCGCCCAGCTTGTCCAGTTCCGGAACAGCGTTCCCGAGCTGTGTGAAATCCGCGACGGCGTACTCCCAGCGCCGGATGGCGGCCGTGTGCGCATGTGCGCGCAAGGGTCCTGGAAAGCCGGAAGCAGCAGCCCGCCGAGACAGAGAACTCGGCGTAACTGCTGCTCAGGTGGCGGAGGATCGGGGATTTGAACCCCGGAGGGTGGTTACACCCAACCGCATTAGCAGTGCGGCGCCATAGACCGGACTAGGCGAATCCTCCACCCGCACGAACAGTGCGGTGAGCCATAGCGTACCGGCACAGACCCAGCCCCGGCAAAGCATCCGCGCCAGGTCGTGCGGCGTGCTTCGACGAGCCGGTCAGCGCACCTCGATGATCTCGTAGTCGCCGCGCTGGTATGCCTCCCGCATCTGCCGCTTGGAGAATTTGCCGACGCTGGTCTTGGGGACTTCGGTGACGAAGCACCAGCGCTCGGGTAGCTGCCAGCGCGGAATCTGCTCGGTCATGAACGCCCGCAGTTTCTCCGCGGTTACCTCCGCGCCCGGGCGCAGCACCACCGCCGCGAGCGGGCGCTCCCCCCACTTGTCGTCGGGGACCCCGAACACCGCGGCCTCGGCCACATCTGGGTGAGCCATCAGGATGTTCTCCAGCTCCATCGAGGAGATCCACTCGCCGCCGGACTTGATCACGTCCTTGGCCCGGTCGGTCAGCCGGATGAAGCCGTGTTCGTCCATCGTCCCCACGTCACCGGTGCGCAGCCAGCCGTCGTGGAACTTGGACGGGTCGTCATCCTTGTAGTAGGAGCCGGTGATCCAGGGCCCGCGGACCTCGACCTCCCCGACCGCCTCGCCGTCGGCCGGCAGCAGCGCGCCGCCGTCACCGGCCAGCCGGCCTTCGACCGTACAGAACAACCGCCCCTGGCTGTCCCGGTAGGACCACTCCTCTTCCTTGCTCACGCCGGGCGGCGGGTTGGCCACGGTGGCCAGCGGCGACGTCTCGGTCATGCCCCAGGCCTGGAGGATCCGGACGCCGAGCTCGGTTTCGTAGTTGAACTGCATGGCATGCGGCACCGCGGAACCGCCGCAGAGAATCAGGCGCAGCGAGGACAGGTCGCCACCCTCGGCCCGCATGTGGGTGAGCACGCCCGCCCAGATGGTCGGCACGCCGCCTGCCACTGTCACCCGCTCATCGCCGATGAGCCGGACCAGCGTGGGCGGCGACAGGTCCCGGTCGGGCATGACCAGAGCGGCGCCGGAGAGCAGGCAGGCGTAGGCCAGGCCCCAGGCGTTCGCGTGGAACATGGGGACCACGGGCAGCACGCGGTCCCGCTCGGACAGGGCGAAGGCGTTCCCGAGGCAGGCGCCCATCGAGTGCAGGTAGCTGGACCGGTGGCTGTAGACGACCCCCTTCGGGTTCCCGGTGGTCCCGCTGGTGTAGCACATCGCCGCGGCCGACGTCTCGTCCAGTTCGGGCCAGTCGAACGAGTCCGGCTCGGCAGCGAGCAGGTCCTCGTAACGGTGCACGGTCACGCCGGTGAGCTGGTCGGTCCCCGGCGTCTGGCTGAGCGGGCCGCCGGTCACGATCACGTGCTTGACCGTGGGCGCGTGCGGCAGGATCTCGGCGAACCTGGGTACCAGCGACGCGTCCACGATGACGGCGTAATCCTCCGCGTGGGTGGCGATATAGCCGATCTCGGCCGTCGCGAGGCGGATGTTCAGCGTGTGCAGCACCGCCCCCATCGAGGGCACCGCCATGTAGGCCTCGAGATGCTCGGCGTTGTTCCACATGAACGTGCCGACCCGCTGATCGGCGTCGACGCCAAGACCGCGCAGGGCGTTGGCCAGCCGGGCGGCCCGGCGGCCCGCTTCGGCGTAAGTACGACGCCTGGTCCCGTCCCCCGTCCACGTAACGACCTCTCGATCGCCGAATACGGACGTTCCGTACCGCATGATCGACGTGATCGTCAGCGGGAGATCCATCATCGTGCTCCGCACCGAGCCACCTCCTCTAGGTGCCTGACCTGCATACCTGATAGTGCCATGAGTCAGGCGCCCGGCAGTAGCCCCTGCAGGCGGGGGTGCTGGCGGTTCATGGCGCACCCGGCGGCCCGCGGTCCGCGCCGCCGTTCTCGACTCGGACGCCGATGAGGTCCCCGGACCTGCGGGAACGGCGAGTCTGCCGTTATCTAGCGGACTCTAGGAAGCTGCCTAGACCGCTCGATACTCCCGTACAGCTGGCACCGCTGGACGGGCTGAGGGCGCTAGACAGGCTGAGCGCGCAGGAACTTGCCGAAGTGCGGGACGGTGAACGCGATCAGGCCGCGTTCCGAGCTGTAGATGAGGCCCTTCTTGATCAGCCCGTCCCGGGCCGGCGACAGGCTTGACGGCTTGCGCCCGAGCTCGTCTGCTACCACCGACGTCGGCACCGGGTCATCCCCGGTCGCGGCCATCGCCCGCATGTACTGGCGCTCGGCGAGCGTAGCCCGCTCGTACCTGCTGCCGAAGAACCCGACAGCCAGCTCGCCCTCCGCTTCCGGGGCGGCCACGCTCACGTCGCCGGCCGTCACCGGGCTCGACGCGGCTACGTCCCAGGTGACCTTGCCGTAAGCCTGAACGAAGTAGGGATAGCCATCGGCGGCGGCGTACAGCGCGTCCAGCGCCTCGGCGGTGAAGGTCACCCCTTCCCGTTCCGCCGGGGCGAGCAGCGCCAGGTCGGCGGCCTCCCGGTCCAGGCGGTCGATCCGCGCGTACCTGAACAGCCGCTCGGAGTAGCTCTTGCTCGCCGAGAGCACGGCCGGCAGGTGCGGCAGGCCGGCGCCGACGACGATCAGCGGCCCGCCGGTCTGCGACAGCTCGTGGCAGGCGGCGCACAGGGCCGACACGTCAGCTGAGGGAATGTCCTGCATCTCGTCCACGAACAGGGCGATCCCGACGCCGAGGTCGGCCGCGACCGAAGCCGCCTCGGCGAACAGCTCGTTAAGGTCGACCTCGAGGTCGCCGGAATCCGCCCGGCCGCGCTGGGCGGGCACGTCGATGCCCAGCGTCACGGTGACCGAGGAACCCTTGGGCGCCTTGGGATCGCGCAGGGCGAAGGCCTTGAGGACGCCGAGGAAGTATTCGACCCGGTCCGGGGCCCGGTGCCGGGGCGCGAGCTCCCGCACGGCCATGTGCATCGCGGCCGCGACCGGCCGCCTGATCGACTGGTCCGGCCTGGCCTCGATCTTCCCGGTTCCCCACAGCCGCTGCAGGGCCATCGACCGGAAGGTGTTAAGCAGCACCGTCTTGCCAACCCCGCGCAGCCCGGTCAGCACCATGCTCCGTTCCGGGCGGCCGCGGGCTATCCGCTCGAGCACCACCTCGAACTGGCCGATTTCCCGGTCACGCCCAGTGAGCTCGGGCGGTCGCTGCCCCGCGCCGGGGGCATACGGATTGCGCACCGGATCCATGGCATCGGACTCTATGGCCAGATCTAGCCCAAACCCTAGATTTGCTTAGAAAACCTTACCGGCGTGTCGCGCACCGGTCCGGCCCGAAAGAGATCACCTCGGCGCTGTCACCGCTGCGGAGGCTTGTTGATGCGGGCCAGGAAGGCATTGTAGGCGGCCAGGTGCTCGTCGTCGTCGACGCTTTCCGCATCGCTGACCGAGGCCGCGCTGACCGGGGTAGCGCCGGCCGAGGCTGACCTGGCCGAGGCCGGAACGCCCGGCGATCCGGCGGCGTTGGCGTCCTGATGCGAGCTGACCAGCGTGGCGAAGTTCGAGCGGCGCGCCGACTCGAGCCAGCCGAGGCCGCCGTCGGCCTGCTTTTCCCGGCTCCAGGCGAAGAACACCGCCATCACGAGCACGAACATGAGGCCGGCGCCGCCCACCCACATCACCGCGCCGCCGATGTGGACGTCGTCGATGGGGCTGGGCGCCCACCCTGGCCGCTGCTCCGCCAGGCCAGGGAACGGATTGCTGCCCTCGGAGCCGAGGACCAGGCCCGTGAACGCGTCCACCGGCATGGCGATGAAGAGCAGGAATATCCGCGTCGGGTACGAGACCCGCCACCGGATCGGCTCCCGCCCGATCAGCGGCAGGAAATACAGGTAGCCGGCCACCAGGTAAAGCGCATGCTCAGCGTCGTGCACGACGCTGTTGGTCTCGACCAGATTCATGAAACCGGTGAGGTGCGTGCCGACGATGGTGGCGACGTAGAGCGCCACCCCGAACGGCGGCCAGGTGATCGCGGCCACCACCCGTGACCGGAGCACCTTCTTGACCCAGGTGTGCAGCGGGTTGCGGCTGGCGTGCAGCAGCAGCGTGAAGGGCTGACCGACGACGAGCAGCGGCGGTGCGACCATGAGAAGCAGCAGGTGCTGCACCATGTGGTCGTAGAAGAGCACGTCGTCGTAGGTGCCGATGCCACTCTGGGTCGCGATCACCACGACGGCCAGGCCGCCGAGGAACAGCGCGGTCCGGTACAGCGGCCACGGTCGCGCCGGATGACGCCGCCGCACGCGCAGCACCCCCCACAGGTACAGGCCCGCCGCCGCCACGACGAAACCGGTGACCACCGGCGCGAACTGCCACCGGCTCACGACTTCGAGCAGGCTGAACGGGGGCAGTTCCATGCCGCCGAGACTACTAGCCTGCCGTCAGGGCCCGGGATTCGGATCGCGTTACGCGTCCGCGGCAGTCACGGTCCTCATCTGTGACTTCATGTCCTGACACAGGCGGTCCGGTGTCCTATACGCTCCGCCCGGGGCGTCATCCAAGATCATCCCGTGCATATCCCGTGAGGACACGTCCTCGCAGCTGCCCACAGCGCCATCACAGCGCACCTCGGCGGCGAATGCCACCCAGGCGTGCGCTGCCCGGGGCCTGACGGTGTGATCGAATACCTAACAGGGTGATCGGATCTCCGAGGGAGCAGACCATGACAGCCGTCTCAGCCCAGCATCCGGCTACCGTTGCGGACGTCATGCATCCACCGGTGACGGCGGTTAACCAGAACGACCACGCAGCCGCGGCCGCCTACCTGATGAAGCGCTCAGATGCGACCGCCCTGGTCGTCACGCAGGCGCCGGGCGGCGAGCCGATCGGCATCATCACCGAGGCTGACATCTCGCACGCGATCGCGGACGGGAAGAACCCGAACGACGTCCGGATTTATCAGCTGATGACCGCTCGCCCGACTGTCGTCAGCACCACGGCAAGCATCCGTGACGCGGCCAGGGTCATGACGAGTGGGCGCTTCCGGCACTTGCCGGTCATGG
>Ga0335078_10005769_pt1 | contig 18301 bp, 14 predicted proteins | sample Lox_Sample_32_FD_206711 | JGI IMG/M metagenome (GOLD analysis project Ga0335078, IMG submission 206711) | Soil microbial communities from Loxahatchee National Wildlife Refuge, Florida, United States - Lox_Sample_3.2 | ecosystem: Environmental > Terrestrial > Soil > Wetlands | place: USA... | reverse complement strand
CCAGCGAAATCAGCGGGAGAATTCCGCCGCGGTACTGGACCACCTGCTGGCCTCCCGCGCGCTCGATCTTGGATTGCGGGAATTCCTCCAGCCGGGCGACCAGCGAGAGGGGAACCGAAAGCCGCTCGAACGAACCGGCCTGGAACAACAGGAAGGACTGCCGTTCGGAGCCGGTCATATCCTTGGTCTGAGAATCGAGCTTGGACTGATCGCGCGATTCCTGCACGACTCCCGACAACTGACCGATTCCGAGAACGTCCAGGATCAAGGCTACGCGGCCGTCGCCCATGATGGTGGCGCCGGCGTAGCAGCTCAGGCTCTTCAACTGCTTGCCGAGCGGCTTGACCACGATTTCCTGGGTGTCCTGTATGCCGTCCACCACCAGGCCGAATTGCCGGTCCTCGGCCTGCAGCACGACGATATTCACCACTTCCGACTCGGCGCCCGACGGCTGTGCCAGCACCTGGTTCAGATAAGTGATGGGGAGCAGCCGGTTGCGGTGCCGGTAGACCGGCGTGCCGTGAATCCACTCGATGCGGCTCTTCTCGGAGCCGCCCTCCAGGCGGATGAGCTCGAGCAGGCTCACCTGCGGAATGACGAACCGTTCGCCGCAGCTCCGGATGACCAGGCCCGGAATAATGGCCAATGTCAACGGAATCTTCAGCCTTACCGTGGTCCCTTCGCCGGGCCGGCTGACCAGATCCGCCGCGCCGCCGATTTTCTCGATGTTGGTCTTGACGACGTCCATGCCGACGCCGCGCCCGCTCACGCTCGTCACCTGCTGGGCGGTGGAGAAACCGGGGAGGAAGATCAGGTTCAGAATTTCGCGCTCGGTCATCCGCTCGACCTGGTCGGAGCGGACGAGTCCCTTAGCCAGGGCCTTGTCCTTCAGCCGCTGCAGATCGATGCCGGCGCCATCGTCGCTGATTTCGATATTGACCTGGCCGCCTTCATGGAAAGCGCGCAAGGACAGCTTGCCCGTGGGCGGCTTGCCTTTGGTTTGCCGCACTTCCGGTTTTTCGATGCCGTGATCGCAGCAGTTGCGGACGATGTGGGTGAGAGGATCGCGGATGGCTTCGATAATGGTCTTGTCGAGCTCGGTATCGGCGCCGTCCATTTCGAGGGCGATCTGTTTTCCGAAGGAGGTCGCCAGGTCGCGGACCAGCCGGGGGAGTTTATTCCAGACCACGCCGATCGGCTGCATGCGGGTCTTCATGACGCCCTCCTGCAGCTCGGTGGTGATGAGATTGAGGCGCTGCGACGTGGTATTCAGCGTGGTGTCTTCCTGGCGGGCGTTGAACTGCAGGATCTGGTTGCGGGTCAGCACCAGTTCCCCGACCAGGTTCATCAGTTTGTCGAGCAGACCGACGTCCACGCGGATGGTGGAATCGGCCACCGCCGAGGCTTTCTGGCTGACGTTCTCGTTCTCGGCGGGCGGCGGTTGATGTTCGGGGTGCGCCGGCTGGTGCTCGGCGTGGGCGGCTGGAGGCTCGGCGGGGGGAGCCGGGACGGGCTCCGGCGGCGCGGGCGCGGCCGGCGGGCTGACGGAGATGGTGCCGCGGATTTCTTCCGCCGCGGGCGCCGGTTCAGGAGTTTTCGGGGATTCCGCGACGGTCACGGTTCCTTCCACCGGAGCGGCGGCGGGTTTATGGCTGCAGGCGGCTTGCAGCCGCTGCAGCAGATCGTCGTGGTTGGTGTCGCCTTCGGTGCCGTCGGCTTCGATCGTCAGGAGGATCGCCTTGGTGGCATCCACCACCTGGAGGATGAGGGTCACCAGTTCGGGCGTCAGCGCGAATTCGCCGTCCCGCAGCCGGCTGAGAAGGTTCTCGCCCATGTGGGTGATCGCTTCCAGCTTTCCGAATCCCAGGAAACCGCAAGTCCCTTTGATCGTGTGGATCGTGCGAAACACGCTGGCGAGCAGTTGCCGGTCCTGTGGGCGGTGTTCCAGTTCGACCATTTCCTGATCGAGGCGGGCTAAGTTTTCGTTGCTTTCTATCAAGAAGTCAGTGATGATTTCCTGGTCTTCCATAAGTCAATACGCTTTCTTCGGTCTCGATTGGCTGACGCGAGCTTCGGTTTGGGTAACTTCGGTCGCCATTAATCCCGGCTCGCGGCCAGTCCCACCTTCAGGCGGATTTCGCCCTCCGCGTAGACGCACCTGAGGCCTACCGCGACGTCCGCTTTCGTCTTATGAGTGCTGATGTTGCACCCGTGGATCACCGATGGAATGCTCATCTGCAGTCTCCCGAAGTGAGACTCCAGGACATTTTTGAATCCGCCGATGATCATGTTGGTGAGCTCACCGACGGCGTCGAGCACCTGCTCGTCCACGGAGGCGAATTCGGTCATGAGGAATTTCGACGACAGATCGCATGCCGCGGGCGCGGAACAGATCAGCGTGCCCGTGCCGACAACGCGGCCGGTTATCCCGATCAGGGAGAGAACTCCATCGAACGGGTCGCCTTCGTCTTCGTACTCGGAAACAGTTTCCACTTCGATGCCCAGCATGGAAGTGAAGAGATCTTGCGTCGCGGCGGAGAGCATTTCCCCCATCTCTTGTGCCGAGAGCGGGAGAGTCGAGGTATCCGACGTCATGATGCCAGTAAGGACGCGAGCTTGTCGCGCAGCTGATCGGCGCTGAAAGGCTTGCGCACGTAAGACGTCGCCCCCAGTTCGGCAGCTTCCTCAACTCGTCCCTGGCCTCCTTCGGTGGTAATCAAAACAACCGGAAGGGTCTTCCATTGGGGAGCCGCGCGCAGCGTGCGCAGCAGCTCGATCCCGTCCATGTTCGGCATATTGATATCGGAAAGCACCAGCGAAATCTGCTTGCCCTCCAGTACCTTCAACGCCTCTTTGCCGTCGCCGGCCTCGAAGACATCACCCAGTGTGATTCCGGTTTGATTCAGAACCCGTAACAGAATTTTCCGTATTGCAGTCGAATCGTCGACAATCAGCAGGCTCGGCGGTTCTTTCATTTAGTGCTACGTTACCTTTCCAGCGGCGATTGACAACCGCTCGTACTCTTCGAAACCCACTTACACAACAAGCTTGTCCCCGCTGGAGGGCCGCAGACTGATGGTGCCCTCGGATTCCAGCTGGCGGGCGACCGCGATGATGTGGTGCTGCGCTTCGGTCACGTCCCGAAGCCGCACCGGGCCGAGCGCTTCCATATCTTCGTAGAGCGTTTCGGCGGCGCGCGCGGACATCAAGGAGGCAAAATGCTCCTTGATTTTCGGCATGGTGCCTTTCAGAGCCATAATGAGGACCTTGCGGTCGAGCTTGGCCATCAGCGCCCGCAAAGCCTGCTGGTCGACGTGCAGGAAGTCCTCGAACACGAACATCAGGTTGCGGATGGTCTGGGCCAGCGTCGGTTCTTCTTCGGTGACCTGCTCCAGGATAGAGTCGCTGGTGGTGGTGTCCACCCGGTTCAGGACCTCCGCCACCGAGCGGACGCCTCCAAACGTTTCCAGGCTGGATTCGCCCAGCAATCGCAACTTCCCGCTGAGCGTCTTGGCGATCTTGTTGACCATTTCCGGGGAGATCTGCTCCAGCGAGGCCATGCGCCGGATGACATCCGGCCGCACCTTTTCCGGAAGGGCGGCGAGCAGTTTGGCGGCGGCGGACGGCGCCAGGTGGGACATGATCAGCGCGATGGTCTGCGGACGCTCGCGGTGGACCACCTTGGCCAGGGCTTGAGGATCGGCCTTCTGCAACAGATCGATGTTGGAAGTCTCGAATCCGATGGACTTGAGCACCCGCTCCGCCATGCGTTTGCCGGCTTCCGGCCCGAAGGCGGCCACCAGCACCGAGGTGGCGTACTCGATTCCTCCGGCGATGGCGGTTCCATTGGTGGCGTGCGCCACCGAGAAGTCTTCCAGCACCTGCTTCCGCTCGTCGGCCGAAACGCCGGTAAGCCGGCTGATCTCGCGGGTTACATCGTGAACGTCTTCTTCGTTCATCTGGCGGAGAATCTCCGCGCAGCCTTCATCGCCGAGGAGGGTCAGCAGAATCGCGGCTCTCCGAATCCCTCGGATCTCGATTCGCTTGTTTTCAGTTTTGGGCGGTGCGCTCGCAGGCACCGCAACGGCGGGCGCGGTCATTGTAGCCATGCAGAGCCGATCCTAAGCAGTTTCGGAGCCATTACGGATCTGATCGACCGTCCTACCGCTGGAAAAACCCTTAACGTGTGGATCTCCTCTTGCTCTATTAAAGAAAGGGGTACAGCAGTAGCACAAGGTTTTCAAGAGTTAACAGTCTCAAGACCCGGTAGTCAAAATCTTGACGCGTCAAAACTCGCCCACCCCTTGTCCTGGACACGCGAAGCCAGGATAAGCCCTTTGCATTCATGATCGATGGACCATGAATTGCACGTGCGCGGGATCGGAACACGTCTATGAGCGCGGATGTTATGGAAGCCGTCGAGAGCATGCGGGACGTCCCGGTGACGATCGAGGCGCGGGTGGACGAACGGCTGATCGAGGTGGAGCTCATCGCTCACCTGAAGCCCGGCACGGTGATTGCTTTGCAAAGACCGGCGGGCGAAACGCTGGACGTTTATGTGGACAACGTCCGGCTCGCGTCCGCGGAAGTTGTCGTAATCGAGGACACGCTGGCTCTGAGAATCACCGAAATCGAAGGCTTGCAAGGATGACGACTCCCGACGAAGGTCAGATGCCGACCGACCCGGCGCAACTGCCGGGTTGGGTGATGAACGCCTGGGCGAGCGGTCTGGAGGCGGTAATCGAATCGATGACCGCCGATCGTCCGAAAGTAAAGCTCCAGCAGGACGATCCAGCCTCTTCGGCGGAAGGCCTTGTGTGGTGGGCCCAGTCGCTGAGTTTCGTATCCGCACCGGCTCTGTGGGTAGGCGCGCCCGCCGAATCCTGGAAAGCTCTCGGCCAGTTGATCCTGGCGGCTTTGGGCGTCTCCGACGCCAGCGACGAGGACATCCAGTCGACCTGCCGCGACGTGGTCGCGCAAGCGTTGAGCGCCCTGGCGCAGCACCTGAGCCAGGAGTTGGGCGAACCGGTTACGGGCGGCGAAGTGGCGGCCGCCGATCAGCCCGGCGCCAACCCGCCGGCGGCGTTCCGTTTTACCATCGACGCCGGCCTGGAATCGGTGGAAGGAACCGCGGTCGCCAGCGCCGAGCTCATCAAATATCTCGAGGAGGCCGCACATCGTTCCGAAGAGCAGCCGGCCGAATCGGCCGCCGGCGGCGCGCCCGCTGATTCGGCGGATGAGGAGCCCATCCCCGAGCTCGAATTGAACGGGCTCTCCAAACTTCAACTGCGGGTTCGGGTAGTTCTCGGACGCGTCAGGCTGCCCTTGCGCGACGTCTTCAAGCTCAACGTCGGTTCCGTGGTGGAGCTGGACCGCACCGTAACGGATATGGCCGACATCATGACCGGCGACCAGCGCCTCGGCCGCGGCGAAATCGTCGTCGTCAACGGGAACTACGGCATCAGGATCACGGATACGCAAGTGAACACCGACGACAGGAGAAGCTTCGCTTGAAACGCCAGCTCAGCCAGCAGGAGATCGACAGCTATTTTCAGAAGTCGACGACCGCCAAATCGGCGTCGCTGGAATCCGCCGTCCGCTTCGACTTTCGCCGCCTGGATCGAATCCCGAAATCGCAGGTCGGGGCGATCCACCATCTGCACGAGACATTCTGCCGCACCCTCAGTTCCAGCCTCTCGATGTACCTGCGCTCCTTCGTTTCCGGCAACCTGATCAGCGTCGAGCAACTGCCCTATTCCGATTTCGCCGAAGCTCTGCCCTCGCCTACCTGCCTGGCGTATCTCGGAATGCAGCCGTACGAAGGTCATACCCTGATCGAAGTCAATCCTTCGCTGGTGACCCCCATCCTCGATCTGATGCTGGGCGGAGACGGAAAGGTCGCCGTGGATGCGGAGCGCGAGCTCACCGAGGTGGAACACAGCCTGATCGAGGGCTTTTTCCAGATCATCGTTCACGATTTGCGCGAGATCTGGAAGCCGGTGGTCGCTGTGAATTTCAATGTGGCTTCGATCGAGACGAGCCCTCAGATGACCGGGCGCTTCGTGCCCACCGAAGCCGTGGTCGCCATCACCATCGAGCTGAGAATCGGCGAAGCCGTGGGCATGATGAACGTCGCGATTCCCTCCATCACGCTCAAGATGATGGGGCAACGGTTCGACCAGCAGTGGACGGTCCACAAATCGGCCAATCCCGCCACCGAGCAGGCCATTAAGCGGAAGCTCGTGTCGGAGTTAAAGGTCGACGTCGACTGCGAGTTGCGGGGATTGAGCATCCGCCTCGGAGACCTGTTGAGTCTCGGCACCGGCGATGTCTTCGATGGAGCGCCCGCCCTGGACCGGCGTCTGGATATCGTGGTGAATGGCGTTCCCAAGCTCAAAGCGAGCCTGATATCGGATGCCGAACGGCGCGCCGCGGTAGTCGAGTAACTATTCGAAAGCGCGGATGCGCTGCACCGTCGCGGCATCCAGATGCTGCAGGACCTCGACCAGCAAATCCACCGTGCCGTCGAAATCCCTGCGGTTCATGACGCCGTTGTGGGCATGCGTGTAGCGCACCGGAGTCAGCAGGCAGACCGTCGGCACTCCGCCGTTGCTCTTCTGAATTTCCGCCGAATCGTCCCCGTAGCCCGTCACCAGGTCGAATTGCAGCGGTATTTTCCGGCTGGCGGCCGAGTCCCGCACCAACTGCACGAACTTGCGGTTGGGCAGCTCGGAGTTGTTATAGAAGAAGATTCCGGGACCGCCGCCCAGCCGTTCCTGCGATTCTTCCGGACGCGCGCCGACGTCGCCGGTAACGCCGGCTTCGAGCGCGATCCCGATATCCGGCTTGATGGCGTCGGCCGCTGTGTGCGCCCCGCGAAGGCCGACCTCTTCCTGCGTGGTAATCGCGTAGAAGATCTGGTTGGAGTGCGGCACGTTCGCCAGGCGCCGCATGGCTTCCACCACCACCGCGCATCCCACCCGGTCGTCCCAGGCTTTGCCCAGGTAGTTGCCGGTTCCGTTCAGAATGGCGAACGGGGAATCCGGCACCACCGGATCGCCGGGGCCGATTCCCATGGCCGCGACCTCGGATTCGGAGGCGGCGCCGACATCCAGGAACAGGCTGTCGCGCGAAAACACCCGCGACCGCTCTTCGGCGGGCACATAATGAATGTCGCGGATTCCCGTGACCGCCCGCACGGGACCTTTCGATCCGATGATCATCCAGCGCTGATCCACCAGCGCCTGGTCCAGCCAGCCGCCGAGCATCTGCATGGTCAGCAGGCCGCGGGGCGTCACGCGCCGGATCACACCGCCCAGCTCGTCCATGTGCGCATCCACCATCACGCGCGGGCCGGCCGATCCCTGGGTTGCGATAATCGATCCCAGGCCGTCGAATTTCAGCGCCAGGGCGTACGGCTTCATCTCGTCGAGCATGGTTTTCCGGACCGGTTCCTCGAAGCCCGGGGGGCCGGCGGCATCGGCAAGCCGCCGCAGAAGATCGGCAATCCTATCCTGAGCCGCCAACGGCAGGACAGTTAGCAGTACAATCCCTAGGATGTGGTTCATCGGCGTCTCCCCAGCGACGGTTCCGGCCCCGGCGCCCTTCCGGCAAATGGTACCACCCTCGCCGGGCGGACATCCGCGCCCGGGAATTCCACCAGCCGCCGCCCAGGGACTGTTGCGATTTACGATAATAGGTCCTTATAGTATGTCTAGCGTGCGATTTTTCACTAGGCGTTTGCATGTCGACAATAACAAAACCTCCTGAATCCCTGCCCGACGGGCAGCAGCCCGGCGAACAGCCACCAACCCCGCCCCGCGTCGGTAAACCGAAGAAACGCGGACTGATCTGGGTCGTTTTCCTGCTGATCATTGCGTCTGTCACCGGGTACGCGGTGTGGCGTGCCCGCGGCTTGACCAGCAACCCGGCAGGGCCCGGCGGCGGGGGAGGATTCGGCGGCGGCGGGCGGGGCGGCGGCACGGGGCCGGTTCCGGTGGTGATTTCGAAAGTCACGCGCTCGAGTATTCCCGTGATTCTGAAAGGTTTGGGAAACGTCAGCCCGTACTTCACGGTGACCGTGAAATCCCGGGTCGACGGCGAGTTGATCAAGGTGGATTTCAACGAAGGCGACCTGGTCCATCAGGGGCAAACCCTGATCGAGATCGATCCGCGCCCCTACCAGGTGCAGTTGGCGTCGGCGGAAGCCACGCGCGATCACGACCAGGCTCTGCTCGAGAACGCCCGGGTGGATCTGGCCCGCTACCAGGGACTGGTGAAACTAAACGCCATTCCCACGCAGCAACTGGATACGCAAGTTTCCCTGGTGACCCAGTACACCGCCATGGTCAAGCAGGACCAGGCCAATATCGATAATGCCAAGCTGCAATTGACATACTCCAAAATCACGGCTCCCATCACGGGCGTGGTCGGGCTGCGCCTGGTGGATCCCGGAAATATCGTGCATGCCGGCGACGCCAATGGCATGATCACCATCACCCAGCTTCAGCCCATTGCGGTGCTGTTTACGATTCCCGAAGACGACCTCCCGAAGGTCATCCAGAAACTCCGCCAGGGGGTTCAGCTTCCGGCGGAGGCATACAATCGCGACGATTCCAAGAAGCTGGCGGTGGGCAAGGTGGTGACGCTGGACAACCAGATCGACAACACCACCGGCACGTCGAAGCTGAAAGCGGTTTTCGAAAACACCGACAACTCGCTGTATCCGCAGCAATTCGTCAACATCCACGTGCTGGTGGAGACCCTGAACGATCAGCTCGTGGTTCCCAACGTGGCGATTCAGGACGGCCAGCAGGGAAAATTCGTGTACGTGGTGGACGACGATTCGGCCGTGCATCTGAAGACGGTGCAAATCGGCACGACCTCGGCGACCGCAACCCAGATTCTCGCCGGGATTTCCGATGGCGACCGGGTGGTGGTGGACGGCACGGACCGGCTGGTGGAAGGCGCGACGGTGCGCGTGCGGAAGCCGGGAGAGATGGAGAATCCTCCCGGGTATGAACCCGGACGAGCAGGCGCAGGCGGACGCGGCGGACGCGGCGGAAAGAAGGGAGGACGCGGCGGCAAGGGCGAAGGGAAGTCCGGCCCGCGCGGGGGCGGTTCCCAGTGAGTCCGTCCCGCATCTTCATCCTCCGGCCGGTGGCGACATCGTTGATGATGGCGGGGGTGGTGCTGGTCGGCGTCACGGCCTTCCGGCAACTGCCGGTATCGGCGCTGCCGCAGGTGGATTACCCAACCATACAGATCCAGACGGGCTATCCGGGCGCGAGTCCGGAGGTGGTGACGTCGTCGATCACGGCGCCGCTCGAGAAACAGTTCGGGCAGGTGCCCGGACTCACGCAGATGACCTCGATCAGCTCGTTTTCGAGCTCGCTGATCACGCTGCAGTTCTCGCTGGATTTGAGCATCGATATCGCCGAGCAGGAAGTGCAGGCGGCCATCAACGCGGCCTCCACCTTCCTGCCCAATAATCTCCCGTTTCCACCCATCTACAGCAAGACCAATCCCGCGGATGCGCCGATTCTGACCCTGGCGATCACGTCCACCACCATTCCGCTGCCGAAGGTGGAAGAGCTGGCGGAGACGCGCCTGGCGCAGAGAATTTCGCAGCTCAAAGGCGTGGGCCTGGTGAGCATCAGCGGCGGACAGCGGCCGGCCGTTCGGGTGCAGGCCAATCCGACCGCGCTGGCGTCCTATGGCCTCAGCCTGGAGGCGCTGCGCACGGCGCTGGCCAGCGCCAATGTCAACCAGGCCAAGGGCAGCTTCGACGGACCCGACCAGGCCTGGACGATCAACGACAACGACCAGCTCCAGACCGGCTCGCAATACGGGCCGATCATCGTGGCCTACCGCAACGGAGCGCCGGTGCGCGTGCGCGACGTGGCCACGGTCATCGATGGGGCGGAGAACACCAAGCTGGCCGCCTGGGTGAATTCCGACAGGGCCATCGTGGTGAACATCCAGCGGCAGCCCGGGACGAACATCATTAACGTGGTTCAAACCGTCCAGGATCTTCTTCCGCAAATCGAAGCGTCGCTGCCGGAAGGGATTCACGTGCAGGTCATCGCCGACCGCACCACCACCATCCGGGCGTCGGTGAAAGACGTGGAATTCGAGCTGCTGCTCACCACCGTGCTGGTGGTGATGGTGATCTTCGTGTTCCTGCGCAGCGCGTCGGCGACCATCATCCCCGGCATTGCCGTGCCGCTTTCGCTGATCGGCGCGTTCGCGGTGATGTACCTTCTGGGATACAGCCTGGACAACCTGTCGCTCATGGCGCTGACCATCTCCACCGGTTTTGTGGTGGATGACGCCATCGTCATGATCGAGAATATCTCGCGCTACATCGAAAAAGGCGATTCGGCCATGGAGGCGGCGCTCAAGGGGTCGGAAGAGATCGGGTTCACCATCGTGTCGCTGACGGTTTCGCTGATCGCGGTGCTGATTCCGTTGCTGTTCATGGCCGACATCGTGGGCCGGCTGTTCCGCGAATTCGCGGTGACGCTGGCGGTGACCATTATCTTCTCGGCGTTCGTATCGCTCACTTTGACGCCGATGATGTCGGCGCGGATTCTGCGCCACAAGCCGGCTTCCGCGCAGGGCATATTGTATCGCTGGTCGGAATGGTGCTTCACCAAGACCATCGAAGTGTACGGGCGGATGGTGCAGGTGGTGCTGCGCCATCAGCCGCTGACCCTGTTCGTGGCCGTGGCTACCCTGGGGTTGACGATTTACCTGTACAACGTCGTGCCCAAGGGCTTTTTCCCGGTGCAGGACACCGGCTCGATACTGGGCATTTCACAAGCTCCCGAGACGGTCTCGTTTTCGGCCATGGCGCGGCGGCAGCAGGACCTGGCGCAGGTGATTCGCCAGGACCCGGCGGTGGAAAACCTGACATCGTTCATCGGCGCCGATGGCGTGAACACCACCATGAACAGCGGCCGCATCCAGATTACGCTGAAGCCGCTCGAGGAGCGCGAAGGCGTTTCGGCGGTGGACGTGATCCGCAGGCTGGGGCCCAAGCTGCAACAGGTGCCGGGAATCGAGCTCTACATGCAGCCGGTGCAGGACCTGACGGTGGAGGACCGCATCAGCCGGACGCAATACCAGTATGCGCTGGACGCGCCGGACACGTCGCTGCTGGATGCCTGGGTGCCGCGGCTGCTGGCGAAGATGAAGCAGATTCCCGAGCTGCGCGACGTGGCCAGCGACCAGCAGAACAACGGCCTCGGCCTGCTCGTCCGGATCGACCGCGACACGGCCGGCCGGCTGGGCATCACGCCGCAGAACATCGACGACGCGCTCTACGATTCCTTCGGCCAGCGGCAGGTTTCGACCATTTACACGCAGACCAACCAGTTCCACGTGATTCTGGAAGTGGCGCCGCACTACCAGCAGGATTCCTCGGCGCTGGAGGATATGTATGTGCCCATCGGATCGGCGTCGCAGAACCTGGCCACCACCATCGCGCTGGCGGGGACCAACAGCGCGCTGACCGGGGCCGCGGCGCTGGCGCCGGCTCCGCTGCGGTCGCTGGTGCGGGCCACCCCGATCCCCGCGCCCATCGCCATCAACCACCAAAGCCAGTTCCCGGTGGTGACGCTTTCGTTCAACCTGGCGCCGGGAGCGTCGCTGGGCACGGCGGTGCAGCACATCAAGCAGGTGACGCAGCAACTGGCGATGCCCGCCAGTGTTGAGTGCACGTTCCAGGGGACGGCTCATGCTTTCGAGTCGTCGCTGGCCAACGAATCGATCCTGATTCTGGCGGCCACCGTCACGGTCTACCTGGTGCTGGGCATGCTCTACGAGAGCTTCATCCACCCCATCACGATTCTTTCCACGCTGCCTTCCGCCGGTGTGGGCGCGATCCTGGCGCTGATTCTGTTCAAGCGGGACCTGGACGTGATCGCCTTGATCGGCATCATCCTGCTGATCGGCATCGTGAAGAAGAACGCCATCATGATGATCGATTTCGCGCTGGAGGCGGAGCGCCATGAAGGCAAAACGCCGCAGGAAGCCATCTACCAGGCCTGCCTGCTGCGTTTCCGCCCCATCATGATGACTACCATGGCGGCTTTGCTGGGCGCGGTTCCGCTGGCATTCGGCAGCGGCGTGGGTTCGGAATTGCGCAAGCCGCTGGGCATCTGCATCATCGGCGGGCTGCTGCTGAGCCAGGTGATGACCCTTTTCACGACGCCCGTGATCTACCTGTATTTCGACCGGCTGGGCAGTTGGATTTCGCGGCGGCACGGCGCCGAGAAGCGGGAATCGGATCTCGCGGAGGCTTAGGGCGCTATGAGTATCTCCACGCCATTCATTCGCCGGCCGGTGGCCACCACGCTGTTCATGGTGATGGTGACGCTGGCGGGCGCCATCTCTTACACGCTGCTGCCGGTGGCGGCCCTCCCGGAAGTCGATTTCCCGACCATCTTCGTGAGCGCCGGCCTGCCCGGCGCCAGTCCCGACGTGATGGCGGCCGCGGTGGCCACGCCGCTCGAGAAGCAGTTCACGCGCATCGCGGGCGTCACCGAAATGACCTCGCGCAGCTCCGTGGGAAGCGCGTCAGTAGTCCTGCAATTCGATTTGAGCCGCGACATCAACGGCGCGGCGCGCGACGTGCAGGCTGCCATCAACGCCGCGGCGGGGTATCTGCCGGCCAATCTTCCTTCGCTTCCCCGCTACCGGAAAATCAATCCGGCCGATCAGCCGATTCTGCTCATGACGCTGGAATCGGACGTGGTGCCCCGGCCGCAGTTGTACGACATCGCCTCTTCGGTGTTCGCGCAGAGGCTGGCGCAGGTGCAGGGCGTGGGCCAGGTGAACGTCGGGGGAAGCTCGCTGCCGGCGGTGCGCGTGGAAGTGAATCCGCAGCCGCTTTCCAAGTACAACGTGGGCCTGGACCAGATCGGCACCTTCCTGCAAAGCGCCAACGCCAACAAGCCGAAGGGTTCGCTCTCGAACTCCGAGATCGAGATCCCGCTTTACACCAGCGACCAGCTTTTCCAGGCGAAGGAATACAAGGACCTGGTGGTGGTGTACCGCAGGGGCGCGCCGGTGCGCCTCTCGGACATCGGCCGCGTGATCGACGCGAATGAAGATGTGCGCAATTTCGGCGTTGTGAACGGCGACCCGATGGTGCAGATCCAGATCAGCCGCCAGCCGGGCGCCAACATCGTGGAGACCGTGGCGCGGATCAAGGCCCTGATGCCGCAGTTTCAGGCGCAGCTTCCGCCGACCGTCAAGTTCAAGATCGCCAGCGACCGCACCATCACCACCCGCGACTCGCTGCACGACGCCCAGCGCAATGTGATCGTCTCGATCGGACTGGTGGTGCTGGTGGTGTTTCTGTTCCTGCGCAGCGCCTGGTCGACCTTCATTCCCAGCATCTCCGTGCCGGTTTCCATCATCGCCACTTTCGGCGCCATGTACGTGCTGGGCTACACCCTGGACAATCTCTCGCTGATGTCGCTGACCATCGCCACGGGGTTCGTGGTGGACGACGCGATTGTGGTGATCGAAAACATCACGCGCCACATCGAAAACGGCATGAAGCCGATGGAGGCGGCGCTGAAAGGGGCGGAGGAAATCGGCTTCACGGTTCTCTCGATGAGCGTGTCGCTGATCGCCGTTTTCATCCCCATCCTGATGATGAGCGGCGTGGTGGGCCGGCTGTTCCGCGAGTTCTCGGTAATTCTGGCGGCCGCTATCGCCATCTCCATGGTGGTGGCGCTGACGCTGATTCCCATGATGTGCGGGCGCCTGCTGAAGGAAGACCGCGGCCACGGATTTCTCTACAACCAGACCGAGAAAGTCTTCCGCTGGGTGATCTCGACCTATGCGTCGGCGCTGGACGTGGTGCTGAACCACCCCGCGTCCATACTGGTGACTTTGCTGGTCACTGTCGGCGTCAACGTGTACCTGTACGACAAGGTGCCCAAGGGATTTTTCCCGCAGCAGGACACCGGACGCCTGCAGGGCGCGGTGATGGGACAGCAGCATATTTCCTACCAGGCGCTGCTGGCGAAATCGAAATGGTTCGAAGAGAAGATCCGCACCGACCCCGATGTGGAAGCGGTCACCATGGTGGCGGGCACTTCGGGCGGCGGATTCGGCGGAAACTCGTCGCAGATCAACGTGCAGTTGAAACCGGTGGGAGTGCGTCAATCCACGTCCGACCAGGTGATTGCCCGCATTCGCCGGCAGACATCGGGCGTGCCGGGGGCCAGCCTGTTCCTGCAGAACTCCCAGGACGTGCGCGTCGGCGGGCGGCAGGCCAACGCGCAATACCAATACACCCTGCAGGCGCCCGACTTCGACTCGCTGGCGCTGTGGGGGCCGAAGCTTCTGGACAAGCTCGCCACCGTCCCGGAAATCGCCGATGTGAGCAGCGATCAGCAAAATTCCGGCCTGTCGTCGAATGTCGTCATCGATCGCGACACCGCCTCGCGCCTGGGGCTGACGGCGCAGGCCGTGGATTCGGCGTTGTACGACGCCTTCGGCCAGCGCCAGGTCTCGGTGATGTACAAATCGATCAATCAGTACCACGTGGTCCTGGCGCTGCAGCAGCAATGGTGGGAGAGCCCGGACTTTCTGCACACCATCTACGTGCAGACGCCGCGCGGGACCGACGTGCCGCTATCGACCTTCACGCATTTCACGCAGGGGCTGACGCCGATTTCCCTCCCGCACCAGGGCCAGTTTCCGGCGGCGACGTTTTCGTTCAACCTGTCGGAAAATGTCGCGCTCAGCGACGCCGTCAAAGCCATCAACCGGGCCGAAGTGGAGATGGGCCTGCCGGCCAACATCACCGGCAAGTTCGCCGGAACCGCGCGGGCGTATCAGGAAGCGCTGCAAAATCAGCCCGTCCTGATCGCCACGGCGCTGATCGCGGTATACATCGTGCTGGGCATTTTGTATGAGAGCCTGATCCATCCGCTGACCATCATCTCCACGCTGCCATCGGCGGGCGTGGGCGCGCTGGTGGCCATGGTGCTGTTCAAAAGCAACCTGGACATCGTGGGCATGATCGGGATCATTTTGCTGATCGGCATCGTGAAGAAGAACGCCATCATGATGATCGATTTTGCCCTGGCGGCCGAGCGCAACGAGGGCATGAGTTCGCGCGACGCCATTTACCAGGCCTGCCTGCTGCGCTTCCGGCCGATCATGATGACCACCATGTGCGCGCTTCTGGGCGGCATGCCGATGGCGCTGGGCTGGGGCGCGGGAGCGGAGCTGCGGAAGCCGCTCGGAATCTCGATTGTCGGCGGCCTGGTGGTAAGCCAGATGCTGACCCTGTTCACCACGCCCGTGGTCTATCTGTATTTCGACCGCCTGCGCAAGCGGTTTGGCCGGCGCCAGCGGAGTTATCGAAATCGGCCGGGATTCCTGACGCCGGGCGGGGTGGCCTGACACTGTCGCGTTTTTGACAACTTGGTCCTGCATCCCAAGTGGTGATCGAGCGGCGGGCGCCCGAACCCGGGCCCGGATGCGCGATTACATGGTGAGGACGGCGCGGAACCGGGCTTTGCCCTCCGCAACCCGCTCGTAAGCCTTGGGCGCCTCCTCCAGCGGGTACGTCTCGACGACGGTCTTCACTTTTCCCCGGGCCACGAAATCCAGGGCTTCATAGAGATATTCGGGGCTGTTCTGTTGACTGCCGATTATGCGAATGCGTTTCATGATGAGGTCCATCAGGGAAACGGTAAGCGGCTCCACATCGGCGCCCATGGCGACCAGCCGGCCGTCGGGGCGCAATCCTTGAATGCTGTCCACCATGGACCGGGTCGAGTTGGAAGTGCTGAGGATCACGTCCGCGCCGCCCGCCGCGGCAAGGCTCTTTCCATCGCGGACAATTTCATCCGCGCCCAGGTCGCGGATCATCTTGTCCTTGTCGGGAGAATGCGAGACGGCGATGGTGTGGAAGCCCGCGGCCTTGGCGTATTGAACTGCCAGATGCCCAAGCCCGCCGATTCCAAGCACGGCCACGCGCTCATGCGGCTGGGGATCGGCCCAACGGAGCCCGCTGTAGACCGTGTAACCGGCGCAGAAGATCGGAGCGGCTTGTTCGTACGAGACCTGGTCGGGAATCAGATAGGTGGCGTCGGCATTCATCAGCATGTACTCCGCGTGTCCGCCCGGCACGTCGACCCCCGTGCCCTTCATCTTGGGACAGAACATCCTGCGGCCGCACTGACACCACTCGCACCGCCCGCAGGTGGATTGAATCCATGCCGTGCCCACGCGATCGCCCACGTGCCGCGTGGTGACGTCCGGAGCCGCCGCGACGATCTCGCCCACCGGTTCGTGGCCCAGAACCCGGGGAAATGCCCCGGCAAAATGTCCCAGCGTGAGGTGCACGTCGGTATAGCAGATGCCGCTTGCATGCATTTTCACCAGCACCTGGTTGGGCCCGGGCTGCGGTTGCGGAACCTCTTTGACCTGCCACGCACTGCTAGCCGCGGGAACGACGGCAGCTTTCATGGAATCTCCTCCTAGGGCCGTTCGATGCGAGTGCAATTGCAGCCGGTGCATGAACTTGAATAGCCGATGGACGATTGCGCACCGAAACCATTGACCCCGGGAAGCGCGCCTGCAGAAACTGAATGCGGCTGGAATCGCCTGCGCTGTCACAGCCGCGCTGTATAATTCCCGAATGTGCATGCGGCAGACCACGCTCCTTGCGCTCGCGATCGCCACCGCGGCGCCGGCCCAGAGCATCTCGTTTCCCGCCGACGATGGCGGGCGAGTTTGCGCCGACCTCTATGGTCAAGGCACGCGTGCAGTGGTGCTGGCTCACGGCGGCAGATTCAACAAGGAAAGCTGGCGGGACCAGGCGAACGCTCTGCTGTCCGAAGGATTTCGCGTCCTGGCCATCGATTTCCGCGGTTTCGGCTGCTCGACCGGTCCCGGCCAGGCTGATTTCGATGGCGCGCCTTTCGAGAAGGACGTGCTCGCCGCCGTCCGCTACCTGAAAACCCATGGCGCCCAAGCCGTGTCGGTTGTCGGAGGCAGCTTCGGCGGCGCCGCCGCTGGTGATGCGTCGATCAAGTCGGCCCCGGGGGAGATTGACCGCATCGTATTTCTCGGCGCCTCGCCGAACCTCCCCGCGGAAAAGCTGAAATCACGCGCGTTATTTATTGTCGCGCGCGATGACGCCAACGGCGCCGGCCCGCGGCTTCCGGGCATCCGTGCTCAGTACGAAAAAGCTCCAGGACCGAAGGAACTGATTGTTCTGGATGGTTCCGCGCACGCCCAGTTTCTTTTTCAAACGGACCAGAGCGCTCGTGTCATGCACGAAATCCTGCGATTCCTCTCCATGCCGTAGCGTTGGGTGAGCAGGCGCCCGGGCGCGAGTCCGGCGCCGGCTATCAAGGCGCACCCGCGCCGGGGCGCGAGCATAAGGCCGCGGTACACTTGCTCCATGATTCGTCACATCGCTCCGCAGTTCTTTACGACGGACATTCCCGGCACGCTTGCCTATTACACAGGCAAGCTGGGCTTCGAATGTCTGGGAACGTGGCTGGATCCGCCGGTCTACGCCATCGTGGCGCGTGACCAACAGGCCATTCACTTCCGCTGCGCCGCCCCGCCCCCAGCCCATCCGGACAAATACACGGAGGAGTTGCTCGACGCATACCTTTATGTCGAGGATGCCGACGCGCTTTATGCCGCGTACGCCACAAAGGGCGTGGAATTCACGCGGGAGCTCGGCAATACTCCATGGCACTCGCGAGAGTTTGTGCTGAAGGATTGCGATGGCCGTCTGCTGGCTTTCGGCGCGAGCTTGGAAGCGGAGCGGCGATGAAGACGGAATTGCTGCGATTCAACGGCGCTGCCGAGCGGGATCCCGCCATCGAAACGTGGATGGACGAACATGCGGGTGAATTGGGAGCCATCGCGCGCCAGTGGTTCGAGGTGATGCGAAAGTGCGGGGATGAAGTCCGCGAGCTTTTCCACGACGGCTGTCCGGTTGCCTGTCTGGGCGACGCGCCCTTCGCCTACGTCAATGCATTCACATCGCACGTAAATGTGGGATTCTTTCACGGCGCGGCGCTGCCGGATCCGGCCCGCTTGTTGCAAGGCGCCGGCAAGTTCATGCGCCACGTGAAGCTGAGACCGGGAATGGCCGCCAACGCCGCGGCGCTCAGCCGGCTCATCGATGCCGCGTACCTGGATATCAAGGCGCGCGTGGAAAACGGCTAGCGGGAGTTTACTGCCGGCGCCAGATTCTGTGAGCCGGACTGCCAGATAACCCACTGAGAAACCGCGACTTGCCAGC
>Ga0335078_10005768_pt1 | contig 18302 bp, 16 predicted proteins | sample Lox_Sample_32_FD_206711 | JGI IMG/M metagenome (GOLD analysis project Ga0335078, IMG submission 206711) | Soil microbial communities from Loxahatchee National Wildlife Refuge, Florida, United States - Lox_Sample_3.2 | ecosystem: Environmental > Terrestrial > Soil > Wetlands | place: USA... | reverse complement strand
GCGTGAATCTGGAGTACGAAATCAACGAAGACGATCCGCTGCCGGGCATGCAGGTTTCGATGAGCTATATGCGTGGTGTGCTGGCGGGACTCAAAGGCTGACATGGCGGACATACCGGTTGGGACAAAGCTCGAAAAGAAGCTGCTGGTGGATAACGACGTGGCTATCAATTTTCTAGGTCAGGACGGCGCGCGCGTGCTGGCGACACCCTGGATGATCGGGTGGATGGAGCGCACTTGCCGCGATGCCGTCCTGCCTTTCCTGGAACCCGGCCACGATACCGTCGGCACGCACGTGGACGTCTACCATCTGGCCGCCACGCCCATGGGCATGACGGTGACATTTACGGCGGAGGTGACGAGCGTGGAGGAACGGCGCGTCAACTTCAAAGTGGAAGCCCGGGACGAAAAAGACAAGTGCGGTGAGGGCACGCACCAGCGGGCCATCGTAAACGTCGCGCGCTTCACCGCCAAGATGCAGGGCAAGCTGGGGAAGTAGAACAAATTACGGTGCGCCCTGCTTCACCGCAGTCCCCGTAACTTCGTAATTGGTGCTGTTATCCGACCCGCTTGGTCCCGGATTGGTCACCACAAGCTGCAAGTCACTGGCCCCGGCTGCCCCCACCGTGTTTAGCGCACACGCCAGGACAGGCGTGGACCCGTCGGAATTCACCAATGACATACTGCACGTGCCGTCCGGGTTCACCGTGTAAACCCCCGTGAAAGTGCCCTTGGAAAGTACGCCCAGGTCCACACAAGTCGTCGAACCCGTGATGTTTCCCTTACCATCCGAGGTGAGCAGCCCTATGCAGCCCTGTTCGTCGAAATTCATGTCAGCGCTCCACGCGTTGACCTGGAAGGTGAATCGCCCGCTCAGAGTTGCCGCGCTGTAAGCTGCCGGGGCTGTGGACTGGAGCACGGCCGTGCCGCTCACGACCTCGTTATTACTGTCGTTGGCCGTCATGAACTGTACGCCGTGAGCGACGCCACCGGCCGTCGAGTTGAGAACAAACGCGACCCGATCGGTGCCTCCTAAAAAGATGGTGGTCAAGTTGACTACGCCCGTGCCATTGGAATTCACGGTGTAGGTCCCGCCCAAGGCCCCGGTCTGTGACGCACCATCTCCTACCGCTGTGGCCGAGCCGGTCACATGACCCGCGCCATCGAAGGTCAGGACCCCCACCTCGGCAAACTGTTGTAGGCTGACATCCGCAATCCATTTGTTGACCAAGAAGCTGTAGCTGCCTTTGACGTTCGCCTGGCTGAAGCCGGCAGCTTGCACATCAATCGCGAGCGCGGTGCTCGCGAAGACCAAAAGCCCAATTTGCAGACAACATCGCTTTGACACTCGCACGAAGAACCTCCCTACTGGATTTTTGTTTTAACCGGCCTTTCGATTTTCGGCCTGGTGATTCTGTGTAGGATACATCTGACGAGCAAGGGATGCAACTGCTCGTGCGCTGGCGGCCCTACTTAGCGCGGTCCGGTCCGGCCGCGATGGTATACCCGAGGCTCCGTTCCACCGACGCGCGGCCTTGCCTGGCCGTGATTCTCACTTCGTAGCTGCCAGGCTTGTCGGACCCGGCAATCACCATTGGAACAGCGCCCGACGAATCGGGTGGCGGGAGTGTGGACTTGCGCGTGGCGACCACGCGGCGGTTCTTCAGGAGCTGCACCTGCAATCGCGGCGCGGCCCTGTCGCCTTTCTCAGGGTAGACAACGAAATACACGAATGGGCGGGCGCCCGCAAATAGATCAGTTGTCACAAACGGCAGCACACGCTTGCCCGGATATTCGAAGGGATCGGCGGCGTCCCGCGGACCGCTCCAGTCTTCGAGCCGCCGTACCAGCGCCAGGTCGCTCAAGCCCAATCCCTGCTGTTCCCGGTTCTCAATTTCGATCACGCGCGTGCTGGCGCGGTTGCCTCGTTGGTCGACTATCGCCGCCTCCACGGAGTAATGCCCTGGCGCCAGACTTACCGCGTGCTGATAAGTCATGATCTCGGACCGCACCCCCGCCAGGCGATCGTCGGACACCTCCGATGGGACGTCCTTACTAACCCGGTCCACGATCTGTCCCTGCGCATTCTTAACCAGCGCCAGCAATGAGGCATGTAACAGGTGTTCCTTAGCCAGTGGCTCGGGCGTGGCGGTCAGATTGGAAATCGGCATCTCGAACGCAATCGAGTATTGTGTTCTCGCGCCGGTTTCCCGGAAGCGATACGCGCGCAGGAGGAAATCGAATGCGTGCGGCGACGGACGCGTCGCCAGTGCCCTCAGTCCGGCCATTTCCTCTGGACTCACCGGTCCTTCACCGGTGTCTGGTACTGCAAAATAACCGCTGCGCGTTTCCGCGTGGAGACCGGGCCGGGTCAGCTTTACCTCTATCTTGCGGAAGTGCCCATCGTAGTTGTCCGAGGAAGGCGGATAGGCGATCTCGTAGTGCGTATCCACATCCTCCATCACGCGCGCCAGCAGCTTATCGGTGTTGTTCGTATTGGCAATCAGGAATCCACCCGTACGTTCCGCCAGCTCGCGGACGGCCTCCTGGCGATTCGCACTCGAAACGGTGAACTTCAGAAGATCATCCTGGTGAGCCATTTCCATGAGTTGCGCGGTCGAGGAGGGAGCCGGACCCGAGGGCGTGGACGGAAGCTGAGTCTGGCCGGCATGCGCTTGTCCCCGGCTGAGAGCGGCCGTAGCCTGCAGCATGCCGATTGCCGGAGCCATGGCCGAATGGGCTACGCAGTCGGGATCGGGATCATCCTGACAAACACCCAATCCATACACATCCAGAGCATAGAACGTGACATCGCCCTTATTGGCCGAGTGGATCAGAGAATCCCAGTACTCCAGTTGGTCCGCCGGCCGGGTTAGTCCTGTGCCCATCAGGAGCACGGTCTTCTGATAAGGCAGCCCGCTGAGCTGGCGGACCAGGGCGAGCAGCGCGTCAATTTCGTCCAATCCTTGGATCGTTGACAACCCCATCTCGCCTCGCGTGCCCAGAGGATGAGCGGCACTGGAACCGTCGGCATTGCCTGCGGAGCTCTGGCCGGCGGTTACGCTGGCGAAAGCGCCCATGCCCAAGCCGTTGAGCATGGCGGAGGCATCCAGGTTGAGCGAGGGAAGTTGGTTGACGGCCGCCAGTTCTACGGCCTTCAGCAGCCGTTCGCGGTTGTTCGAAAACGGAAACACCGGCCGCAAGCCGGTCGCATCGAGGCTGAATACACCAATGAAGGTGTTGGGGCGCAACTCGTTGTTCACGAATTTGCGCGCGGCGTCAAAAGCGAAGGCGCGTGTGTCCGCGTTCAAGTCGCTCAGGATCAGGCATACGATGTTTACGGTCCGCAGCGGATTCACTGCCGGAAGCACGGGACTCGGCGTGGCGGCCGGCCAAGCCGCACGCTCCTTCTGATCTTCGAGGCGTACTTCCCTGCCCCCCACCAGCCGGAAGGAACTCACGTGCTGGCGGACGCCGTCTTCATAAACGGCGACCTCGTCGGGCTTGAGATTGTTGACCGGACGCCCATGCGCATCGCGCACGACCACGTCCAGAAGCACTTCCCGCGCCGAACTTCGGATCACGACGTCCGATGGTCCGGTCTGCGCATTGGCCGCAGCCGCCAGCAGGGCTGCGGCCAGAAGAGAGCGCCATCGCACGTCTAGTCAGACGTTCGCAGGGAAAAACCGGGTACAGGGGCCAGGGATCTCCCGATCCAGCGTAGACTGATTAGTATGGCGAACGATCCACTGGCGTATCTCGGAGAGCAGTTGGAGGCCTGGAAGCAGGCCGGAACATATCAGCGCCTGCGTGTTTTAGAGTCGGAAAGCGCCGCCCAGTCGCGTTTCGACGGCAAGCAGGTGATCAACCTCGCGTCCAACAACTACCTGGGCCTCACAACGCATCCCAAGCTGCGCGAGGCCGCCCTGGAGGCCACCCGGCGTTACGGCGTCGGCTCGGGCGCCGTGCGCACCATCTCCGGCACCATGTCGCTTCATATGCAGCTCGAAGAACGCATCGCGCGTTTCAAGCACGTGGAAGCCTGCGTGGTGTTTCAATCCGGCTTCGCGGCCAATGCCGGCACGGTAGCCGCGGTGCTGACGCCGGAAGACCACATCGTCTCCGACGAGTTGAATCACGCCAGCATCATCGACGGTTGCCGGCTCTCCAAGGCCAAGATTCATGTCTTCCCGCATAAGGATGCGGAGGCTGCCGAACGCAAGCTGGCGGAGCTCCACAACCAGCCGGGGCGCAAACTCCTGATCAGCGATGGTGTATTCTCGATGGATGGCGATATCGGCGCGCTGCCCGCTCTGGCGGCGGCGGCCGAAAAACACGGCGCCATCATGATGGTGGACGACGCGCATGCTTCCGGCGTTCTGGGCCGCAACGGGCGCGGCACCGTCGATCATTTCGGCTTGCATGGCCGCGTGCACATTCAGGTGGGCACGCTTTCGAAGGCCATTGGAGTGCTCGGCGGATATGTGTGCGGAAGCCGCTCGCTGATCGAGTTTCTATATCACCGTGCGCGGCCGTTCCTGTTTTCGACCTCGCATCCGCCGGCCGTGGCGGCGGCCTGTCTGGCGGCGTTCGACGTGCTCGAGGAAGAGCCCGAACGCATCGAGCGCCTGTGGAGCAACACCAACTACTTCAAAAAGGGACTGACCGCCGCGGGCTTCAACACGGGAGTCAGCGAAACACCCATCACGCCGGTCATCGTGGGCGAGGCGCGCCTGGCGCATGCCTTGTCGGCGGCGCTGTTTGAGGAGGGCGTGCTGGCGACCGGCATCGGCTATCCCACGGTGCCGGAAGGCAAGGCCCGCGTGCGTACCATTGTTACGGCGGCGCATACGCAAGCCGAACTCGACCAGGCTTTGGACGTATTCCGGCGCGTGGGAAAGAAGCTGGGAATTCTGCGCGGCTGATCAGGCCGAAGCGTGCACAGCGTCTGATGCCGCGCCGGCCGCGGCGTGGTGCACCAGGCCGGGAGCCGGGACATGCGCGCGTCCCCGGCGCCGCTCGGCGCGGCACAACCGGCATACCCGGCAGAAGCTGAGCTTCTGGCTGCCGGACGACCGGCGCACCCGCACGTGAAAGAACTCCCGCGTGGCGTACCACTGTTCGCCGCAGGCCTGGCAGACGCGCGTAGGAGGCGGATCCGAGCGCTGCGCCATCTCCTGCCGCAACCTCTCCCAGGAAGCCTTCTTGCGCTCACGCCATACCTTCCAGCGTTCGCGGGTGTGCGCCACGAAGGCCTGTGCGCGCTTGCGTTGCTCCCGCTGAAACTCCTCCGACGACCGCGCCTCGCGCCACGACAGCTTGATCGCCAGCCTGCGCCGGCAGGCACTGACCGTCTTTTGTGCAAGACCCCATTCCCGCGCGACCACGATGCTCGGAACCAACCGCCCCTCGCCCAGCAGGTAATGCTCGAATTCCTGGCGATGCTCCGGATCGAACCGGCGTGCCTGGCGAGCCCGTTCCTTGATCACCGGATTGCCCAGGTCGTGACGGCCCATCATCTTGCTGATGGAGTCCTTCGTGCGCCCCGGCAGCAGGCCCATTTGCGCGATAAACGACGCGCTAAAGCCGTATTCCTGCGTAAATGTAGTCAGCTTTTTCAGCTCGGGGAACGTCCAGGGCCTCACTTCACGGCCCGCGAAGGCCCCGTTGAGCACCCCCGCGCGTTGCAGCCTTTTGCGCTGGTTGTTGATCGCGGCCCGCGATTTGCCGGGAATTTCAATCTCCGGCAGTGGCTTGCGCAGATGCACAATCTGATCGACTAAAGCGTCGATTTGCGGCTTGCTCCAACGGCTTCCTGGCATTTCGGATGTTTTCAGGATACGGCCCGGCGGCCGCGGATGGTATACAGGCTAACGGGTATTTTCGTCTAACGTATGCGGGAGGCGCTTTAAGCGCGCGAGAGGCTTTCGGACTCGTGGGCCGCATGCCCTTCCCGGCTGTCCGCCAGTGGCAACAGGTTGCCGTCGGAATCGAACTCGATTTCCTGCGGCGGCGAGACGATCTCCAGCATGCGGTTGCGCGCGATCACCGGCCGCAGGTTCTCGCTCAGCGCCAGCGAAGATAGTTCCAGCGTGTTGCGGATCCAGCCGATGGTCACCTCGCGCGCATCGAACTTGCCGACCGTCGGCAGGATGGCGTCCAGGCACTCGCGGTCGCTCGGGAAATGGATCGGGGTGCGAATGGCGGAAGGCGTCGAGGCGGTCAGGGAATTCACTCGCGTGGGCTTCCAGTCGATGCGATTCACCAGCCGGTCGGTGACCACGTCAGCCATGCCGATGCCCACTGCGTTGTTATAGGTCAGATCGCTCAGGTCGCGCACGAAGATGCGCTCGATGCGCGGCGTGTCCGGCCACGGATTGTAGTCGCCCAGCACGCTGCGGTTCACCACCTTGCTGTCCATCCCGGCGCCGCTGATGTTCTTGCCGATCTCATCCAGGATGAGCAGGTCAAGGTCCATCGGGATGCGGCCCATCCAGGACTTGCCCAGCGCCAGCAACTCCTCCTCCCGCTGTTCCATGCCCTCGGCCGCCACGGCTTCCACTTTGCCCGTATTGTGGTTGGCGTCCTCCAGGATCGCCAGGCCGCCCAGAATCTTGCCGGACTCGAGCAGCGTGCGGCCGATGGTGCGAATGGTATTCTCCAGGCCCAGCTTATAGGCATACGTGTGGTAGTGCTGCGCACCGGCGAATTTGCCCAGGCCGATGGCCATCATTTTGAAAAGGCCGCTCTCGATCTTACCCGCGAAATCGGTGTGCCACTTGACGCGCGCCACCAGCATCACGCCGCCGCTCTCATAAGCGTTGCGGTCCATGTAAGTTTGGATGCCCTCGGGCGTCTTACCCAGCGGCACCACGTCCAGCGAACTCACGATCGGGCAGCCCATGGTGTCTTCCACAATGCCGTAGTGCGCCAGCACGTCGGCCTGACCTTCCGCGGTGGCGGCGCCGTGGCTTCCCATGGCCGGAAAGATGAAGGGCCGCATCCCCTGCGATTTCCAGTACGCGACGGCGGCCCGCGTAATGGTGGCGATATTCGTGATGCCCCGGCTCCCGACGCCGATGGCGACGCGCGATCCGGGCTCCAGGCGCGCGACGAATCCGGAAGCGGCCAACTGACGCTGGACTTCGGCCGCTACGTCCGGAAGACGGCGGTCGGGAAAATTCTGACGCACGAGGAAAAGGCGGGGAAATTCCATATCTTCATCATACCGTTACTCCTTCAATTCCACGATAGTGGCCCCGGCCCCGCCCTCCTGCTGCGGCGCCTGATAATACTTCTCCACGTGGGGGTGCTGCGCCAGAAACTCCCAGAGCACTTTGCGCAGGATGCCCATGCCGTGGCCGTGCACGATGCGCACCCGGCTGGCAGTCGCCATCACCGCGCGGTCCAGGAACTGGTCCACGTTATCGCGCGCTTCTTCGGCGCGCTGGCCGATCACGTTGATCTCCTGGTGCAGGGGAGCCAGCGCCGGCGCGGGCTTGAAGCTGACATTCCGAGGCAGCTTGGCGGCGCCCGAGGATTCCGGCAGGACCTCCAGCACATCATCCACCAGCACCTGCATCTTCATGAAGCCGGCTTCTACCTCCAGGCGGTCGCCTGCCAGGACGCGGCGCACGCGGGCGGGATCGCGAATGCCCTGCAGGCGCACGCGAGCGCCTTCTTCGATGTGGGGCCGGCGCAGCTCGCCCTGCCGCGCCTCGTCCTGCGTAGAAAGCACGGTCGCCTGGAACTCCTCGCGCAACTCGCGCCGCGCCTTGGCCACGCGGCGCTGCGCCTGCTCGGCCGCTTTGCGCTGCTCGACGCCCTGCACGATCTGATCGATGGTCTCGCGCGCCTGCTCTTCGAACCGGGCCAGCACCTGTTCGGTGCGACGCTCCAACTCCTTGAGTTTGGCGGTCTCGCGCTTCTCCCATTCGCGGGCCAATTCTCTTTCGCGCGCGGCCAGCTCCGCTTGTTTCTGCCGAAGATCCGCCTCCAGCGCCTGCACGTCTTTCAGCCGCTGGTGCAGTTCGCTGAGGAAGCGGGAAACGTCGCGCTCGCGGTCGCTGAGCGATTCGCGCGCGCGGTTCATGATGTCTTCCGGCATGCCCAGCCGGGCTGCGATTTCCAAGCCCGCGGACTTGCCCGGCGCTCCGGTGTGCAGCACGTAGGTCGGCTCGAGGGTCCGCTCGTCGAAACCCACCGACGCGTTGAGCACGCCTGGCGTGCTGGCGCCGTAAATCTTCAACGCCAGGAGGTGCGTGGACGCCAGCGTAAAGGCCCCGGCCGCCCGGAAGTGATCCAGGATGGCGACGCCCAGCGCGCCGCCCTCTTCGGGATCGGTAGCGGCGCCCAGTTCATCCAGCAGCACCAGCGAATCCGGCGTCACGTCCAGCGCCATCTCGCGAATGTGGGAGATGTGCGCGGAAAACGTGCTGAGGCTTTCCTGTATGGACTGGTAGTCGCCGATGTCGGCGAGCACCTGGCCGAAGATGGGGAACTCGGCTTCCGCCGCGGGCACGGGCAGACCAGACTGCGCCATCAGGGTCAGCAGGCCCACGGTCTTCAGCGATACCGTTTTGCCGCCCGTGTTCGGACCGCTGATCAGCAGCGTTTTGGAGTTCTGATCCAGGCCCAGTGAGAGCGGCACAACCGGCTTGCGCTGGCGCCGCAGCACATCTTCGAGCAACGGATGCCGCGCGCCGCGCAACCAGAGCCGCGCGCCGAAGCGCGGGATCGAACAATCGAAATCGGCGGCGAAGCGCGCCTTCGCAAACAGCATCTCCAGCTCGCCGAGCGTGGTCATGGTTTGCCGGATGGACTCCGCGTAACCGCGCAGGCGCTCGGTCAGCTCGCGCAGGATGCGGTGCACCTCCTGAGCTTCTTCTTCCGTGAGCCGCACCAGCTCGTTGTTCAGGTCGATGGTTTCCAGCGGCTCCACGAAAAGGGTGTGACCGCTGGAGCTGGCGGCGTGGATGACGCCTCCAATCTTGCGGCGCTGGCCGGCGATGATAGGCACCACGAAGCGCTCGTTGCGGATGGTGACGAACTCCTCCTGGAGCACGCCTTCTTCCTGATGGGCCTTCAGGAAGCGCTCGAGCGAGTCCTGGATGGACTGGCGCTGGCGCTCAATCTCGCGCCGCAAGCGGGCGAGGGCCACGCTGGCATGATCGGAGACGGTACCATCGGGGCGGATCTTGCCCTCCAGGTCGCGGAGCAAGGCGCGAAAGTCGCCAATGGATTGGGCGCGCGCGCCGAGTCGGGGGAACCGTTCGGCCACGGCTTGGAGCACGCTCTTGGCGTCGGCCGCCCGGTCGAGGACGCCGAAAAGTTCGAAGATCTCATTGCCTTCCAGGCTGGCGCCTTCGATGCGCAACTTGTGGACCGCCTCGGTGAGGTCGGGGATCCCGCTGAAGTCCAGGCGAATGGCCGCGCCGCGGGCGGCTGTTTGCGGACGGGCCGCCGTGCGCAGGTACTCGATGGCCTCGCCGGCGTCCGCCAGGTCGGCGTCCAGACGCGCCGCATCAGCGTGCGGGGCGATCCGCGCGAGCTCCGCTTTGCCGGGCGGGCTCGACACGTAGCGGCCCAGCAAAGCCCGCAGCGATTCGTATTCCAGAACATCGGCGCTAGTGGCCTTCATGCGTCCCCTTGTGCGATCTGCCGGAAGCCTTTCTCGATCACCGGAAGCGTGCCGGGTGTGATCCGGTAATCCGCGAGCTTGCCGTGCGGCACCCAGGCGGTCTTGCTTACATCGTCGCCGGCGCGCAGAGTACCGCCCGCTACGCGGCAGATATAATCGATCAGCACGTAATGATACTCCGGCTTGCCTTGCGCATCGCGGATGATGCGCTCGAAAATCTCCAGAACGGCGGCCGGCCTGACATCGAGGCCGGTCTCTTCGCGCACCTCGCGTACGATGCCCTCGGCCAGCGTTTCGCCGGTCTCGAGGACGCCGCCCGGCAGCGACCAATAGCCTTTAAGGGGGTCCCGGCCGCGCTCGACGAGCAGGATCCGATCCTGTTCGAAGATCAACGCTCCGACGCCCAGAATCGGACGTTGCGGGTAGCGCCGATTATCGTGCGCCGCGTCACTGGGAGCCTTTGGTGTCAAGTTGAACCTGGTAAAGCGATGTTCGCGCGGTGATGTAAAGCGTCTCGAAATCGGGGCCGCCGAAGGTGCAGTTAGAAGGCTTCTCAGACACAGGGATGGTCTCCAGGAGGCGTCCCGCGGAGCTGTAGACGGCGAGGCCCTTGGCAGCCACGTACAAGTTGCCGCTCTTGTCAGTACACATCCCCGCCGGAATGCCGGCGATATGGGAAATGAACACGCGTTCTCCGGAGACATTGCCATCGCGGTCGACGTCGTAAGCGCGGATGTTGCGCTCGTCGGAGTTGGACACGTAGAGAATGCGGCCGTCCGGCGAAAGGGTGATGCCGTTGGGCCGGCCCTTGGGACGCGCGATCACGGAAAGCACGCCTTTGGGGGTGATGTGATACACGCCGTAGAAGTTCAGCTCGCGGCTGTCCCGCTGATAGCCGAATGCCGGGTCGGTGAAATACACCTGACCGGACTTGCTCACGGCGACGTCATGCGGAGCATTTAGGCGCTTGCCTTCCCAGCGGCTGGCCAGCACCTCGACCCGGCCACGCTTCTCCGTGCGGGTCACCCGGCGGGCATGCGTCTCGCAGGTATAGAGCCTCCCGTGCTCGTCGAAGGCATTGCCGGCGGCGCCCTCAGAGTCCGCGCGGAAGACCACGGTGGCGCCGCCCGGGGTGTGCTTCATGATCTGATTGCCCGGAACATCGCTGAACAGCAGGTAACCCTCGCGCGACCAGGCCGGACCTTGCGTGAAGCGGAACCCGTGCGCGGCCTTCTCCACCTGCACGGCCTGGAAATTCTGCGCGGCCAGTGGCAGCACCATCAGCGCCAATAGGCGCGCCGTCATCGGCCGCCTTTGCCGGTCACCACCAAATTATTGATCACCTGCTTGACGCCGCCCACCTTGTGGGTAAGCTTTTCCGCTTTCTTCTTCTGTTGATTGGTTTCGACTTTGCCGCTCAAAGTTACTACGCCATCTTTCACATCCACCTGGATGGCGCCGCCCTTGACCACGACATCGTCAGCCAGCTTTCGCCTGACCAGATCGTAAAGTTGGTCGTCAGTGACCTTTTTAGTGGCGGCCCAGGCGCCCGCGGCCAGCAACCCGATCATGAGTAATGAGACTAACGTTTTGATTTTCATCTACTCCGGCCATTGTACGCCAGTCGAGAACCGCCAGAAAGTCCGGGCTGCTGCGCCAGTCCGGGTGGACCTTTATGTGAAGGTCGAGATACACGCGGCGTCCGAACAGGCGCTCGATTTCTTCGCGGGCGAGCGTGCCGATGCGTTTCAGCATGGCGCCCCCGGCGCCGATGAGGATGGCTTTTTGCCCGGCGCGCTCGACGTAGATCGTGGCGAAGATGCGAATCAGTTGGGGGGTGTCTTCCCAGGAATCCACGAACACCGCCACGGCATGCGGCACCTCTTCACGCGTGGCTTCGAGGATCTTTTCGCGGATCAGCTCTGCGGCCAGGAAGCGCTCCGGCTGATCGGTGATGTGGTCCGGCGGGAAGTACGCGGGACCTTCGGGAAGGCGCTCGACGATCTCCTGGCGCAGCACGTCGAGGCCATCGCCCTGGCGGGCGGAGATCGGGATATAGGCGGCAAACTCGTGCAGCGCGCGGTACCGCTCGATGAGCGGCAGGATGGCGCCCTTGCCCTTGCCGAGCAGGTCCGTCTTGTTCAGAACCAGCAGCGCCGGAGTGTTGGTTTTCTTCAGCAGGTCGACGGCTTGGCGGTCCTCTTCCCGGAATGCGCGCGAAACATCGGCGAGGAAAAGCAGCAGGTCGCGCTCGTCGAGAGCCGTGCGCACGCCGTCCATCATGCGTTTGTTGAGAAGCGAGTCTGCCTTGTGGATGCCGGGTGTGTCGAGGAAAACGATCTGCGCGTCGGGGCGCGTCAGGACGCCCTGAATCGTCGTGCGGGTGGTCTGGGGTTTGCGCGCCACGATGGCGATCTTCGCGCCCACCAGCGCGTTCAGAAGAGTCGATTTGCCGGTGTTGGGGCGGCCCAGGATGGTGACGAAGCCGGACTTCACGGCGCCACCGGTTGAGAGCGCCGCACGCGCACCTGCGCCACGCGCAACTCATCGCTGGCCAGCACGTCGATATGGATGCCGTCGCGCTCGACCGATTCGCCCGTCGGGGGCACCCGTCCCAGCCATTCCGTGACCAGGCCGCCGACCGTGGTCGATTCGATATCTTCCTCGGGGTGGAACTCCAACAGATCGCCCAGCCGCGCGAGGTCGAAACTGCCGGAGACAATATAGCCGCCCGAGCCGTCCTCCTGGACGTCGGAATCCGGTTCGTGCTCGTCGCGGATTTCGCCCAGGATCACTTCCACCAGGTCCTCCATGCTCGCCAGCCCGGCCGTATTGCCGTACTCATCCACCACGATGACCATGTGGGTATTGTCTTGCTGCATCTCGCGCAGCAGGTCGTTGACAGGTTTGGTTTCCGGCACGAAGCGGATGGGGCGCATCAACTCGCGCACCGTGCGGCGGGCGCGCTCGTCCTCGTCGAGCTCGAACATGTCGCGCACATGGACGAAACCAATCACCTGATCGATGGTCCCTTCGTAGACCGGGATGCGCGAATACTGCTCGTGAATCACCAGTTGGCGCAACTCTTCGAGAGTGGCGTCCGCGGAGATGGCCACGATATTGGGACGCGGCGTCATGACCTCCCGCACTACCTTATCGCCGAACTCGACGACCGACTGGATGAGTTTGCGGTCTTCCTCTTCGATCAGGCCTTCTTCCGCCCCCGCCGAGATCAGGGCATCGATATTCTCGGCTTGGGTGGGTGGTTCCTCCGTGCCGTTCTTCTGGTCGGTCATCTCCACCAGAGACTGCAGGAAGCTCACCACCGCGACAAACGGCTTGGCGGGCAAGGCCACCATGTGGATGAAGCGCGCCAGCGGCGCCAGCCACCGCGCGCCCGAGCGGCGGTACAGGATCTGGGGAGCGACATAAGCGGCGACCATCATCGTGAGCCACGATGCCACGCCCGTTTCCCATACTTCGCGCCAGGTCCACGGTTGGCCATCGGCGAACACCAGGAAATACAGAACGCCGATGAACAGGATAATGGTGTGCTTCACCAGCGTGAACATGCCCGCGCCGGCTTCGGTCTCAAAGCCGATCCGGTCTTCGAGCGTTTCGCGGAAGAATTTGATGGCGGGAAAATCGCGCGCGCGCAGGCGAAGGCTTTCGAGGTATAGCAACTGGACAAAAGTAACCAGGCCGAGCACGGCGGACAGCGCCACGATCAAGCCGCTGATGAGCGCTACGGTCATGCGCGCGCCCGTTCGATGAGGCCGGCCGGCAACGCCAGCCGCCGGCGCCAGGCGGCTTCCGCGCGCGCCATCCGGCCGCGGTCGGTTTCATGATCCATGCCCAGCAGGTGCAACAGGCCGTGCAGCATCAGGATGCAGATTTCGCTTTCCACCGAGTGGCCGAAAGCCGCACCTTGCGCGTGGGCCCGGTTGGCGGAGATGGCCAGTTCGCCCAGAAAAGCGCCGGATTCTCCGCTGGGGAACGACAACACGTCGGTGGGATAATCCTTGCCCAGAAAATCGCGATTCAGGCGGCGTAGCTCGCGGTCGTCGGTGACCAGGCAAGTGAAGCCGGCGCCTGCGGAAACCCGCTCGCACAGGACTCGGGCGAAGCGTTCCAAGCCCCGCCGGTCGAGTTCCGCCGGAGCCCGGCGGAACAAAACTATATGGCCGTCTGAGGACATGGAGTCGCGGCATCGCCGCCCGATTCCGCAGCCGCTTCGGACGGCGGCTCGGTTAGTTTCAGGCTGAGCTGGCGGCCGGCGCCGATGGCATCGTTATAGCGCTCGTAAGCTTTCACGATGCGCTGCACCAGGTTGTGGCGCACCACGTCGCGCTCGTCGAACTGCACGAAGCTGATGCCCTGCACACCGCGCAGTACCTCCAGCGCGTCCACCAGCCCGCTGCGCTTGCCGGTGGGCAGATCGATCTGCGTGATATCGCCGTTCACCACCATTTTGGAATTGAAGCCCGTGCGCGTCAGCACCATCTTCATCTGCTCCGACGTGCTGTTCTGAGCTTCGTCGAGGATGATGAAACTATCATTTAGTGTGCGGCCGCGCATGAAGGCGATAGGGGCGATTTCGATGGTGTTGCGTTCGAGCAGTTTCTCCACCTTCTCGGATTCCATCATGTCGTATAGCGCGTCGTACAGCGGCCGGAGGTAAGGGTCCACTTTCTCCTGCAGCGTGCCGGGGAGAAAGCCCAGGCGTTCGCCGGCTTCCACCGCGGGCCGCGTGAGGATGATGCGCGACACGCGCTTGCTCAGCAGCGCCGAGACGGCCATGGCGACCGCCAGATAAGTCTTGCCGGTGCCGGCCGGGCCCACGCCGAAAACCAGGTCGTTGCGCTCAATAGCTTCCAGGTACCGGCGCTGATTTACCGTCCTGGGCGCCAGCATTTTCTTTCCGAAATTGCGCTGGCGGCCGCTCTGCACCAGCGCGCGCAGAGTCACCTCGGGGTCCTCGGTAACCACGCGGAGATAGCTGTTCAGGTCGCCATTGTTGAAGACGTGCCCTTCGCCGACCATCGCCACGTACTCTTCCAGAATTCCTTCCGCGCGGGCTACGGCATCGACGTCGCCTTCAATCTCCAGCAGGTTGTCGACGAGTTGGGTGCTGACCTTGAGACCGGATTCGATCAACCGGATATTCTCATCGCGGGTGCCGAACAGGCTTTCCACGCCTCGGCTGATTTGCACACGGGCTTTCATTGAGTGGCTGTGTGGGTACCTCCGGAAACTGCAAAAAGCAAACAGGGGATAAGGACCGCAGCTTTGCGGCCGGCTGGCGAACAGATGCCCGCTGGTGCGGGGGGGCAAAACACCATCCGACATCAGTATAGCAGACTGCCCGCCGCAGTTGTGCTTCGCAACTCGATAGAGTATAAATGATCACCCATGTCCCGGTTTCTGGTCTGTCTGGTTTTGGCCTCCGCGCTTCCCGCCGCTGACCGCGATCCGATTGCCTACGTGAATCCTCTGATCGGAACGCAGAAAAGCAGAATTGGTTATGGCGGCACTATGCCGTTCGTCTCCCCTCCCTTCGCCATGACGAACTGGACGCCGCAGACGCGCCAGAACAAGATCAGCATCACGTCTTATGAGTACGACGATCCGGCCATCACCGGCTTCATCGGCACGCATCAGCCTGCCATCTGGATGGGCGACTACGGTTACATCACTCTGGCGCCGGAAGCCGGCAAACTCGCCACCACGCCGGAAGCCCGCCGGCTGGCTTTCTCGCACAACGACGAAACCGCCCGGCCGGATTACTATGCCGTTTCCCTTCGCACCGCGCAGGGCACGCGCATCCGCGCCGAATTGACAGCCACCGAGCGTTGCGCATTTTTCCGCTTCCAGTTTCCAAGCGCTGGCGTCGCGCGTGTGCTCGTCGAAGTCTCCCGCCCGGGCGTGCGCGGCTCTGCCGCCGTCGATCGAACCACCGGCGAGATCACCGGCTACAACCCGGATCGCATGGATGCGCACCTCGGGCCGGACAAGCTGCCGAACTTCAAGGGCTACTTCGCCATCGAGTTCCGCGAGGCGCCACAGAACACCGGAACCTACGGCCGCGGAGCATTCGCCGAATTTCGCCCCGGCGCGCTCGTGGAAGTGCGCGTCGGCACTTCGTTCCTGAGCGTCGATCAGGCCCGCGCCAATCTCCGGCACGAAATCCCGGACTGGAATTTCGATGCGGTGCGCGCGAAGCTCCATGCCGCCTGGGTCGATAAACTAAGCCGTCTCGAAGTGGAAGGCGCTACCGATCGCGAGAAAACCCGCCTCTACACGGCTCTCTATCACGCGCTGCTCTACCCGCGCATTTTTTCCGAATATGGCCGATACTACAGCGCCTTCGACGATCGCGTCCACTCGGGCGAAAGCTACACGGCGTATTCCATCTGGGACACTTTCCGCGCCGAAAACAGCCTGCTCACCCTTTTTGCGCCGGAGCGTATCGGCGGCATGATCACCGCCCTTCTGCAGAACTTCCGGGAAGGCGGATGGATGCCGAAATGGCCGAACCCGTCCTACACGAACATCATGATCGCCACCCACGCCGACTCGCTGGTCGCGGAAGCCATCCGCAAGGGGTTTCACGGCTTCGATCGCGAACTTGCCTGGAAGGCAGTCTATAAAGATGCCATGGTTCCACCCGACGGAGACACCTCCCGGCGCTGGCTGGATCGCGAGGAAGGAACGCCGTATGAAGCCCGCGGCGGCCTGACTTACTACAAACGGCTTGGTTACATTCCCACCGACAAGACCGATGAAGCCGCCTCCCGAACGCTCGAAGACAGCTACGATGACTGGTGCGTGGCACAAATCGCGAAAGCTCTGGGCCGCGTAGACGACTACCCCTTCTTCCTGCACCGTTCTCTGAACGATCGCCATCTGTTCAACTCCGCTCTCGGCCTCATGAACGGCAAAACCTCCGATGGCCGGTGGGCTCCCATCGGCGGCTCCCGCGACACGCCCGAGAATCGCTCGGTTTCCGGCTGGACCGAAGGCGATGCGTGGGTCTACACCTGGGCGCCCCTGCACGACCAGGCGGGACTGATCCAGCTCATGGGCGGCAAAAAAGCGTACGCCGCCAAGCTCGATGCGCACTTCAGCGGCGGGCATAACGTGCACAGCAACGAGCCCAGCCACCATTACCCGTACCTTTATGACTTCGCGGGCGAGCCCTGGAAGACCCAGGCGAAGGTGCGCGAGATCGCCGCCGCCGAATATGGTTACGGCCCGGGCGGCCTCGATGGTGACGACGATTGCGGCCAGATGTCCGCCTGGCTGCTGTTCACAGCCATGGGCTTCTACCCGGTCAATCCGGCCAGCGGCGACTACATGATCGGCAGCCCTCTGTACAGCCGCATGAGCATCAGGCTCGCAAGCGGCAGGACCTTCCGCGTCATAGCAGACAACGTCTCCGCCCGGAATCTCTACATTCAGTCCGCAACCCTTGATGGAAAACCCTTGCACATTCCGCTCATCACCTGGGAGCAGATTCAGTCAGGCGCTACACTGCGCTTCAGAATGGGACCCAAGCCGTCGCGCTGGGGAAGCGATTGGCGCCCTGCCCTGATTCCATCGAAATAGCGAAACCTCCCCCCTCCGCTAGGCGTATAAGAGAGAAACACATGCGCATAACTGTTTATCGCCTCGCCGTTCTCGCTCTCCTTCTCTCCCCGTTCGCTGCGGCCCAAACCGCCGAGGAACGGAAAGCCTGGCAGGATCTCGTCGCAACCTGCCAGTCCGACCCGTCTCAGTTTGACCCCGCCCGCTACCGCCAGCACCTGATTCAGGGAGGCATGACCGAAGCCCAGGCCGAGCAGCGCCTGGCCCTGCTGCACAAACTCTACGACGCCTACCCGGAATTCCGCCAGCAGATCCAGGCCGTCAGCTTCAACCGCCTCTACCGCGATCCGAACCAGACCCGCTTCACGACCGGCCCCAACGCATTCCTGGTGGCCATGACCAAAGACCTCAAGCCCGGCAAGGCCCTTGACGTAGCCATGGGACAGGGCCGCAACGTACTTTACCTGGCCTCCAAAGGCTGGGACGTCACCGGTTTCGATATCGCCGAGGAAGGCTTGAAAGCCGCCCAGGCGAACGCCGCCCGATCCGGCCTCAGCATCAAAACCGTCAAGGCCGGCTGGGACGATTTCGACTTCGGCCACGAGCAGTGGGATCTCATCTGCTTCATCTACACCGATGCTCCGGTGGTCGACCCGCGCTTCGTCGCTCGCGTGCACGACGGCCTCAAGACCGGCGGCCTGCTGCTCATGGACAGGCCGTACCGCTCGCTCGATCATCCCGAGCCCCAATGGCATGAAACCGAGGCCGACAAAGCCAACGCCTGGCTGAAGGCCTGGTCCGGCCTTCAGATCGTCTACTACGAAGACACCACCGGCGTGGGTGAGTGGCAGCAGACCGCCGTCCCCCGCCAGGAGTACAAACAGCTTCGCCTGGTCCGCATGCTCGCCCGGAAGCGGTAGCCCGGGCGGGCGGCCGCCGGCCGCGGCAGTCCGTTGGGCGTAACACAGCCGGGTGGACCGTTTGATGCGTCCATCTATCACCAGCCAACGATCAATTAACCTTCGTCGCGCAGCGTGGTAACGGGGTCGACGTGCGCCGCGCGGTGGGCCGGAAGG
>Ga0335078_10005767_pt1 | contig 18302 bp, 16 predicted proteins | sample Lox_Sample_32_FD_206711 | JGI IMG/M metagenome (GOLD analysis project Ga0335078, IMG submission 206711) | Soil microbial communities from Loxahatchee National Wildlife Refuge, Florida, United States - Lox_Sample_3.2 | ecosystem: Environmental > Terrestrial > Soil > Wetlands | place: USA... | reverse complement strand
GGCACTCCGCGCTCGGCGATGATTGCTTCCAAGACTCGCGTCACTCTCCGGCTGGCGAAGCTGGTGTCGACTTCCAGCGCCAGACACTCTCTCGTGTAGGCGTCCACCACGCTCAACACCCGGATCGTCCGGCCGCACTCCACTGCGTCATGCACAAAGTCCAGTGCCCACTCCTGGTTGGCTGAAGTCCGCGCCAGCAGCGGCTTTCCCTCGCGCACGCAATGCTTCCGTTTCTTCCGCCGGATCGCCAGCCCCGCCTCGCGATATACCCGATGCAGTCGCTTGTGGTTCACCTGTTCTCCGCTTCGCCGCAGCAACACCTGCAACCGCCGATACCCGAAGCGCGGCTTCTCTCGCGCCAGCTCTACCAGCCGCGTTCGCAACGGTTCATCACTTCGTTTCGTTCGATACCGATAACTCGACATCGCTATCCCCATCAGCCCGCACACCCGGCGCTCACTCGCTGCGTACAGCTCTCGCAGCCAGTTCGCGTCCGCCCGCTGGTCTACGAGCTCCACCCGTTTTTTGCGATCACCGCCTTCAGCATCTCTTTGTCCAGGCTCAGATCCACCCCCAGCTTCTTCAGCCGCGCATTCTCATCGCGTAACTGCTTGGCTTCCTGCGCTTCGCTCACATCCATTCCCCCGTACTTCGCCTTCCAGGCGTAGATCGTGTGCTTCGACACCCCCACTTCCCGCGCCACGTCTTCCGCCTTACGCCCCGCTTCCAGCTGTTTCAGTGCCCCAATCATCTGCGCTTCCGTGTGATTGCTCCTCGACATTCCTTCTTCCCCTTCCTTTCGCTGAAATCATACTCAGCTTTGTGCCGAATGCGGGGATCAGGTCAGGTTCTGCCGGAAAGGTGCCCGCCAGTAGCAGACATTGAACCGTGATGACCATGACGACGATCTTAGTCATCGGCGGCCTGCGAGTCGCGCCTGAACGAATTGCGGCGAAACAAAAGAGGCCCATAGTGAAACAACAAATGAACAAGAATTCCCAGACGATTCCAAAGCTGGGCCAGAAGAAAGCAAGAAGCGGAATAGCCAGTAAACCAAGTGCTAGAACCCACGTTTGCGTTTGAGGCAACGCGTCTCTAAGCTCCGTGAAACCGCCTCCGCGTTCGGAGAGGTCATTTCAAGCATGCGTCCTTCCCGATGTAGCTACTGGACGTTTCTATCCTGGGTCTCGGTAACACTGAACCCCGACAATCGCCGAGTTTAGCACTGTAGCGGGTGCCGCGACTGTCTCTAAGAGAGGTGCGGCCTTCTCAGCAATTGCAGGGAAGTTCCCGCTGAACGAAGGCCCAGGATTGTTGACGATGCTCAAACTATATTGTCCCTTTGAAATCGTTCCAGCGGCCGCACCAAACAGCGGGATTCCGGGCGCGCCGGGGTAAGACGGCGCCTTCTTAGACGGGTCGACCCCAAGATTCACCGCCGTGTTCAACCCAGGTATATTGCTGGCAGCGGCTAGGGTAATGCAGTTCAGCGCTTTGGTGGTTGCCACGATCCCAGGTACTTGCCTGAATGCCTGAAGAAAGGCATTCGCTCGATTGTCGAGCGTTGATGTATTCGTGTTTACCTGGGTTGCGACGCCACTAACAGTCGTGTTGCCTGTGTTTGAAGCATCGTCGACCGGATCAAAGATCCCCTGAATCGTGGTGCCGGGAATGGCATTGCCATTTGCGTCCAGGAAGGTTATGTTGCCGGTCGCGGTCTCCAGAACGTAGTGAAAAGGGTTGCCAGAACTGTCGAAAAGACAGCCATCGCAATTGACATAATACTCATGGTCCGGGTCCTTGCCTTCGCAGTCGCCTTCCACAACATGCCCATCAACACTGCTCACGCAATCTAAACCGCTTGGGTCAACAAACCTGTTGGGATCGGTCACGTATGCGTAAGCATTCCATGATTGTTGTGCGGGATCCGGCGAAAGCCAGCGGCCCACAACACTAAGTTCACGATTTTGCGTTTCCCACTGGATGCCATTGTTGAAATCGCCCGTGAGCCCTGCGAATACCTGATATTGCGAGTACGCAAGCCCATAGGCGGCGAAGCGTTCACCATAGGGTGTGAAGGCTTGGTCCGAGTATTCGGTATTGTTGGATACATTGGACAGGATGCGTGCATTCCCGAGCCAGTCAGTGTGAAGGTAGTTGTGACAGCAACCGGGGTTGATTTCTGCAATACCGCCTCCGGGTGCGGGGAAACGAGCAAAGTTGATACTCATTCCGTTCATGTTCGCCGTCGGACCAAGCTGTGTGATCCAAATGCCGGCCCAAGCAGTGCCGTTACTCATCTCGACAGTTCGACCGAAAGCGTCATAGACGAGGCACTTGCCAGTCGTCCCGCAGGTGGCGCCGCTGGAAGTGTTGTACCAGTCCATCTTGCTGTAAGGGTTCCATCCCCAGAAATTGCTTCCAGTACCGTCTGACGTTGTATGTCCGTTCGCATCATAGCTGCATCCGTTGCAGTGATTGTTGGTAGACGAGTAGCCAGGGTTCCATGTAGTCCCGGTGCGACCGCTGATTACGGTCTTCGTCAGATTGTCATACTCGTCATAGCTGAAATCCTGACCCCAGTTCCCGCTTCCGCAGTCAAACTCGGTCAGACGCATCCAGTCGTCGTATTTGGAAGAGCAGGTCAGCGACCCACCACTGTCGAAACCATCAGCTGTCGCGAGACTGCCCAGTGTTCCGTTTGCATTCCAGTTCAAAACGCCGGTTAGGGTCTTGGGAGTGCCCCCAACCTGAAACGTGAAGGTGTTCATTCGGCCCGCGCTGTCATACGTGTAAAAATCTTTGTCCGAACCAGTAAGGTCCACCTCAATAGCCTGACCTGCGGGGTTGTACATACGACCAGGAGAAGTTGGCCCGGTCACAAACGCCTGCCCGCTGGTCGAGTCGGTCAGAGTATTCCACCGGCCCTCGCCATCGAGCGTGTAAGTCATTGTGTAGAGGTTCGGATTAGCCAGTTGAAGTGTGTGCACCTTTCCGTTCTCGAAAAACGTCGCTATGCTATGGTAGTACCCGGTCGAATGGGGCGTCAGTTCCCATATATCTGTCATCCGCCCGTTCTTGTCATAGCTGAACCACTCATCAGTGACCACGTTGGCGGTGCCGTTGCAGTCATTGTTTGTGTAAGCTTCCACCATCCGCCCAGCGGTGTTCTGCAGCGTGATGCCACTGTTAGCGGGTGGAGTTCCAGTGTCGTAAACAAAGCCGTAGCATGTGCTGCTTGGTTTAGTCAGGGCCCCAACTAGCCTATGAAGCCCGTCATAGCCATAGCAAGTGTAGGTCCCTGAATTACCGAGTGTTGCACCTACATCCCCAGGGCTAGACCAGCCGACATTGTTGTAACAGGTAGGAGGTGCGGCATCCCAGAAATACTTAAACGTCCCGCCCTCAGGGGTAGTCGTGGACGCCAGCCGCCCCAGTGCATCATAGACTCTTGTGTGGCTCTGAACACCGCGAGTTGCAGTAACGGTACTACTCCCGCTGGCATACATATAGCCGAGCAATGTGGTAACGCCGTCCGCGGTGCCTGTGCTCTGTCCACACGCGGTGGTCGATCCGTTTCCTATGTAACACGATTTCGTTAACCGCCCAAGCCCGTCGTACTCGGTTTGCACTTGTTTAATGTTTTCGCCGGAGGGTGCCGGAGAGAGAGTTGTCAACACATCTTGATTTGTATAAGCAGTTGAGACCACTTCCGTCCCGGTTGCGCTTGTGTCATCACGCTGAATAGTCCGGTTAAGCGGATCAACGAGAGAGTATCCTTCCTGCACAGCACAATTGGAACCGGCGTTACACGCTGCCGGCGTGTAGGCCACTATCTCCCGGTTAGTACCTAAATATTGACTTACGGTCGCCGATGTATCATAAGATGTTGACCCTGTCCCCTCTAAGCTCTGAGACAACCACGGGTCACCCAGACCATTCGTCGTTGAGAGGATAGTTCCTGTTGACGTCACCTCCGTGGTCGTTGACGCCGAGTTATATGTTGTCGTGTCCACATAGCCCATGGGATCGGTTATCGATGTTTGGCGAAGGAAGGGGTCATTGTACGAGTAGGCCGTGTTCTTCCCATTGTAATCGGTCGTCTGACTGGGCTTTGCCGCGTAGCAATTCCATTCCGTGGATGTAGTCAGGGTGTCACCCGTTGCGATCGTCGACGATGAGGACGTTGCAAGAAGCGAATTACATGGATCTACCCCATTGTATCCATACGTGGTCACTAAACCAGTCGGTGCCGTCATCGTAGCGATGGTTCCGTTGGTATTGCGAGTATACTTGGTCACGAGCCATCCGGAACCTGTCCACTGCTGGGATTCCGTGAGTCCGCCATGAGGGTCGTATGTATTTCGCGTTTCTGAAACTGTGTTTGTGCCATTCGTCATTTTGACATCGCACTGGCGATTCTGAATATTGCTTCCGATCGACACACACGCACTTCCATTCCATGACCCGAATGTTGCGCTTGTCGTCAGCGTCGGAATAGTCGCCCCAAAATCGTATTTAGCAAGCGAGGTTACATTGCCGTAGGAGTCGTATACCTCGTGGACATGAGAACTCGTAGACATACTTCCTAGAGTTGTATACGTGTCTCGCTCAGTGATTTGGGCGAAAGGAGTGACTACGGTCGTTGCACACGCTGAGGTGTTCCCATTGTAGCAGTAAACCACTGTTCTTATTAATGAGTATACAGGTGAGGACACAGTCCCTATGTTCTGGTAAACCTGCACTTGTGTTAGATTGGGAGATGCAGATGCTTCCGTCGTTCCGCCGCAGGGAAACACCTGGGCCGGGTAAAACCCAGTGAATGTGTATACTGTTTTATTCAGGCCCGGGTCGAGAACGGTAGTGGTTTGTTGATTCGTTTTACAGACCCAACTCATAGAGAACGACCACGTTCCATATTGGTCCGTTCGAGTTAGTGTTCCGGGATAAAGATAGCCCTTTACTGTTTTGCCCTGACCTGTAACAACGCAGTAGTCGTTGCTGTATGCGTAAGTAACTGTGCCACCTTGTCTGGTTGTGTATCCCCCCAAACGACCGGTCAAGGTCCCTGATGTCGGACCTTGTTCCCACGACAACCCCAGCGAGCTACCATCCGGAAACATAAGCGAGTTGAGCGGAGTCATAGTTCCGGCTTCTTGAACGTAAATGCAGCTATGAAAGGCGGAACTTACCGTCTGTGCGGTTCCGTATGTCTCCGTGAGTTGCTCGTTGGCGCCACTGGCATTAAGCCAATTGAGCGCTTCCGACGTTGTACCCGAGTTTGTTATGGTAGGAGATCCGATACCGTACTCGTCTGTCCATGATACGGTGTTTCCGCTGATTACTTCTGACATTGTGTTTCCGTAAGGGTCCTTAACGGTTTCAGTGCCACTACAAGCACCGCATCCTAAGTTAACCATGTTCCCAGAGGCGTCATAGGCAGTCACGGTTAAACCGGACGAACTTACACTGGCGTAAAGTTGCCAGCCGGAGTCGTCAGTCGCCGTAAAGGTCCCAGAAGTTGCGCCACAGGCCGATGTATACCATACTCGGGAGAGCCCAAAGGCGTGTGAGGTGAAGTCAGTGCCCTCAATAATGAAGTCTTCGTACGCAGCGCATGTTCCAAGACTATAAGGTGTGTAATAATATCGATAATAGCCATAGTCGTTTATACTCCAGGCACGGAGTGGGTTACACCATGCCTTATCTTCCCAGCTCTCGCCATTGTTGAACGGATATGGGATAACCTGACAAGAAGAGGTTAGTTCGAGTTGCGCAGTTAACGGCAGCGGGCCCGGCTTTGAGTATATCGGTACCGTGAGCTCTGGCGTTAGGCTAACTAAGTCAATCGTATCCAGCCCAAATGATTTCTGTAGTCCGAAGGTGGGGGTTCCGTCGTTTTGAGCCCAGAGCGTTCCTACTGCCAATATGGCCGTGGCTACCATCGTCGCTAGAGATCTCATTTGAGTTCCTCCGGTTGTGACAATTCGCCTCAGCGGTCGGTGTGGAGGTCAGCCACAGCCCGGTCTGCCGATCGAAGGCACTGTCGCAATCAAGCGATCGACGGATCCAAAGTGCGAGGAGCCGCCGCCCTTAAAGGGGGGCCTGTTCCCTGAATGGAACTGCACCCTATTGGTTGTGGCCTGTGGAAATCAACAGAAATCGGCTACGCAAGTTCGGAAGCTACGGTGTTGTTACGAAATCCGGAACGACTTGCCCGGGTGGGTTCCTTGATGACTTCCGGGTGAAGCCCGATTATCAGCTAATACAAGCGCGTTCGATGGCATGTTAACTTTGTGCAATGAAGCGGGAAGGCGCTGCGTGGTACGCTCTTAATGTATTCCGGATTTTGTAACAGCGTTTGGCGGCTCAGTTCTATGATTTCAACTAGATTCACCAAGCCTGCCCGGTGCCACGGATGCAGTTGTCAGTTCCCATTGTCCAGGAGACATCGGGTGACAGATTCCATTCGACTGCGGAAGAAGTTCTCCGTCGGCTTGTCCACGAAATACACCTAACATTCCTTTAACCCTCTGCTCGACAAGACCCGATACATATTCTTCACATTTGTCACGATGCCCTGCTGCGATCGGCCACCACAGTATCGGCGGAGGCACACAGGTCCGCTTTCCGTGTGGCCAAGTTGCTGTCGTAAAGCAGGTCGGTTCCGAAGACTACACCCACGTAGTCGAATTCGGAACCTTGTGCGGTGTATAAACACCACCCCCCAACGGCTGACACGCCGATTAAACAACGCTATGCTGAGCGAACGCAACACGAATTCACTCTGAGATTCCAACGACTCAACAGAGCCTGGACTGATACCACTGATACCGTTTTATGCGGAACTCCAGGGTATAAGAGAAACCATAGAAAGTGTAGCCGAAGTTCAGACTTGCTTGTAACCCGCTTATATACAGCGTATTATCGTGAAAGTGTAGGTGTCACAGCGAGATAGCGGAAATCGAGATAAGAGAATTCCTCCCTCTCCGCCAGCATATTTTCCAAGGACTTAAGAATATATAGACGGACGTCGATATACGATCGCCAGCGGCGCTTCCCTCACAATCGGGCGGCAACGGACGGCAAAGGAATTTAAGGGTCATCGGCTGCTAACAACAGTTGAGATATAGTACTGCGCGGGTGACGAAATGCCGCGACCATCTCATCTCAACCTGTTCCTAATCCCACTTGCTTGTTTGCTTACGCTTGTACGTGCGCAAGAAACTCCCGCCACAAACCACACCGGGAACCTGAAAACTCTGGTAGTCACAAGCGAGGCCAGACCGGATGGCACCGTTGCGATTCCTCCGATCGCCTCAGTCGCAGTTAATCTAAAGAATGACAAACACAGTGATGGCGCAGATGCTGTGGATTTAACACAGTGGCTCAACAAGGAGTCTGCTCTGAACGGGCTGCAATCCTCAGACTTGCTGCCATGGCACATCATTGTGACCTACGATCAGTTTGATGAGGACGGCGACAATGTGCACAGCGGGGTCTATGAGGAATTCTGGGCGGGTACAAAAAAGTACAAGAGAATCTACAAGAGCGACAACCTCAATCAGACGGACTATGCAACCGAAAAGGGTTTGTATCGGCTCGGAGACCAGCAATGGCCCGACCGCGCGCAACTACAGGTTCGGAGCGAGATAGTTGAACCATTTTCCTATGCCGCTACACTAGTAGGTTTTCACGGAACAAATGTCGAGCGCACCTTCAGCGATTACAAGCTTCGGTGTGTGCTTCTTGAAAAGGACTCCGTGATTAGCAATCCAACACAATACTGCTTTGAGCCTGGTGGTTCAGTACTCCGCTACAGCAAGGGGTTCGGCTGGTTTCAGACGGTCTACAACGAGATTGTGCCGTTTCAGGGACGAAGCCTCGCGCAGGAAGTAGAAATCACCGATGGCGGCAAGCCATACCTAAAGTTGCGGGTGCAAACGATTGAATTGATTTCGCACATCGATGACGCGGACTTTCTGCCTCCACCAACTGCGATTGGTCCGCTCGGTAATCGGGTTTCTGGTGTTCATCCAGTGCCGGTGAAAATGATCCCTCCTCAATGGCCAGCGTCATTCAGATCGCAGCATTTTACGGTGACAACAGAGGTTGTGATCGGAAAGGACGGGCATGTGGTGAGCGTCCATGGAACATCTGGTCCGACGGAGGCCTACAAGACATGTGAAGATTCAGTGCGAAAATGGGTCTTCAAGCCTTATCTGATCCTCGGTGAGCCAGTCGAAGTGGAAACGAAGGTTTCATGCACCCTCAATTAAGCTGGCGAAAATCCCGATTACACTCATCTTCTCCGATGGCGGTTTGCCTAACCACTACTCGCCAGCTGGCGCGAATGGACTTAGGGATTTTCGCCGTCCGTTGTGCATCCCGAGCAAGGACTGAACGAGGTTTCAGAAGTCGATGGCTGCTGCCCGAGCTCGCCTATTGTCCGGGCAGTTTGCGCTGCTTCATGTCGTTGATCGCTTCGAGCAACTTGAGCGTGTCTCCAATGTCCAGCGTCGTACCTTTGTAGGGCAGAACCAGAAGGCCCTGTAAGTTGGAAGGCAGCTTCACGCCCTCTTTCACCACAAGAATGAACCGCTCTCCAAAGAGCGCCATTGCCGCGCCGATCTCGATCAGCACATTGTTATTCAGAACGACGACTTCATTCCCCGCGTCGTCCTTCAAGTGCTGCTCGTCTTCGACATGAATTATGGCGGCACCGCAAGCGCGCATCTCCTCCATCACTTTGGTGGGCACGGGTTGCGAAACGGTCTGGGACTGCACCGATACAACTGCTTCCAGTTCCCCAAACTTCAACAGCTTCGTGACAGGCTCGATCAGTGCCCGATTCTTCCCGTGTGTGATGAACACTTTCTTTGCCCGCGCTGGATCCACAGTATTTGCCGATAAAGCCGGAGTCATTGCTTTAGGGAGAGTGGCGGGGAACTTCGCGACAACTGGCAGTGAGTCTGGTATGCCCTCCTTCTCTGGTTCTTCCTCAGTCTCTGCCGCTGGTGCGGGCTCGGTCCCTTGCAGGTCAACGTACTTCTTTCCGTTAATGTCGCGAATGAATCCAACCGCGTTCGCGCTGTCGATAATCATCTTGAACACGTCGGCAGTCTTGTCCGGCGGGACGCCCATGTCGCCCAGCACGTTATAAGCAATCTGGTCTTTCGGAATCGCAGCATTGTTGTACTTCTGGAGAAATTCCCGGAGCACTCTCGGACGTAGTGTCGCCTCGCGCTTCGCTGCTAGAACGTCTTCTTCCTCTCCTGCGGGGCGCAAGATTCTTAGGCCGAGAGGCGTGATGGAAATCCTTGGGGCGACACTGCCACCATCAGTTAGACCATAAGCAATCGAGCCTCCGGTAATCGCTCGGAACGGGCCAGCCGTGGGCGTCATTTCCATCGCGCTGGCGACCTGTAGTGGAGTGGCAGGTTGAAAGCCGTAGTTGTCCCCGATGGCTTGGGCGACCTCGAGAGCTTTTTGCAGTGAGCAGCTGGGCACATCGGCCTGGCTCAGATATTTCCGTTTTGATCCGTTTGCGGCTGGGGTAGAAGTGGCGACTTCTTTGGGCAAGCGACCTCCTCAATACTTTTGGAGACCCGCAGTCAGGCTGGGAGGCTGTGGGAACTTCCATTATATCGCCGAGCGGAAATCTTAAGAAGTAAGGCTACGACGGTTGTCCCGACCGCCGCATTTCCGTTGCGGGACCTGGGCTTGTGTTCCTCCGCCGTCCGTCGCGCTTCCCTAACTACCCATCAGTAGGACACTACCTGAGAACTTCAAACCATCTCAGGACCTGCCAAACTCCCATTAAGGCCATTGCTCCGGCCAGTATGTGCAGGACCCAGAACTTACGCGGGAGTCGCTCACGCCTCAACCCTCCTTTGAACTTCTGGAGCGCCGTCCTCGCTGTGCGGAAGGACTTGTACATGCATGTTTCGTCTGGCGAGTCAGCACCTCCTATGAGGTGCTGATGAATCGCCTCATTCATCATGAAGATGTGATTAATGTAGGCGCGCTCCTCGTCGGTCCACGATATTTGGCTAGGATGGGCAATGGTTATGGCCGTGGGAGGCAGCGAAGCGAACAGAGCGGTGGGGGAAGTCTTAGGGGCGAATTTTTCCATCACGCGTTGGTACATCACCACGTCGCCCATCACAAAAGACTGGTATCGCTTGATGTAGTCAAAGAGCCGGTGAATCGAGTGGTTCAGGACAACTAGCTGGTTCATGATCGTCCCAATGGACCTCGCATACAGCGAGTTGGTTGCGTTGTTGAGGACCGGGGAGTCAAAGGTGAAAACCATACGGCTCGGGTTGAACCAATCGGCGTGCTCTTTTACAAGCTCGCCCCTTGTCCTCACCAGATAACCGGTTGCTCCCTCCTCTCCAGACGCCCACTGGCTCACCAGCGCAAACTCCGCCTTAAGCCCCTCAACCAAGCTCAGTATGCCCTGATAGTCCCGTTGCCGCGAAGTCAGCTCCGCGGCTACGTAGGTGAACCACGCGCCGGACGCCGCGCCTAGGGTTGCAATCGACGCCCAGAAGGTCGTAGAGGTCAAGATATCGGGAAGCTGTTTCATGGCCCGCGATTCTACCAAGAGAATGACCCACCCGAAGCTAATGGCCCATTGACTGTCACGAAATCAGAACAGCATCACGGTTTCCCTGACCGCCTCCTTTCCTCTGAGAAATCTGGGCTTGCTTCACCAGCCGTCCATCCCCGCCGTCCGATCACGAAGGCTTGTCCTCCCCGTGGCACGATTGGCCCGAGGAGAAGAGACATGGCTGCGGCGACGGCGGTGGTCAAATTCGACGTTACGTCGAATTTCAAGAGCTCGAGGAAGGACATGGAGCGGGAGGCGGTGGACCCCTTCCGGGCGCTGGAGAGGGCGGAGAGGGCGGCTGGCATAACCGAACTAGGGAAGAGGTTCGGCAAGGCGATGGCCGACCTGCACGAGAACCTGGACCACGGGCAGTGGATGAAGACCCTGGAGCGGCTCGGGATCACGTACCGCAAGGCCCACCCCTGCCTATGCAGCGTTGGCGGATACTTTCAGCTTGATGAGCACTTGGTACTCTGGTCCGCAAAATGAGCTGATGCCCAAGGCGCGTGCCGCAGCCTTGCGGGCGCTGGAACTAGACGAGAGCCTGGCTGAGGCCCACGCCTCCCTTGCCCTGATCAAAGAGAACTACGACTACGATTGGCCGGGAGCGGAGAAAGAGTTCCGGCGGGCGATTCAACTCAATCCGGAGTATGCGACCGCTCACCAGTGGTATGCGGAGTCTCTTTCCTGGCAGGGGCGCTTCGAAGAAGCGTTTGCCGAAAGCGAGATGGCACGACAACTGGATCCGCTGTCGTTGATCATTGCCAGCGACCACGGAACGATCTTGTATCGGTTTCTCGAAACTTCGTAGGCGGCCACAAGAGTGATTCGCGTCACAGCCGATCTGAAACATCCGCCTGAGAATGTTCGCGGGCGAAGAATCGAGCGAGTCAAAAGGCTCGATGAGGTTCAGACATGATCATCGCCGCGGAACTGCACGCCGGAACTGTTCTCTGCATCGAACAACAAATCTATAAGGTGATCGAGGTCGAGTCGAAAGCGGGCGCGGCCAAGATGAGCGGTGTCGTCAAAACAAAGCTGGTCAATATCAGAACGGGGCGCATGTGGGAGCCGCACTTCCGGCCGCAGGAGAAGTTGGAAGATCTGGAACTCGAGCGCCGTATCATGCAGTTCCTATTTTCGGATGTGGACAGCTGTATCTTTATGCGTCCGGACACCTACGAGCAGATTGAGGTACCCGTCGCGATCGTTGGCGACAGCAGGGTTTTTCTTGAGTCCGGGATGCAGGTCCCGATCGAGTTCTTCGACGGCGAGCCTATCAGCGTCGTCTTGCCTGATGTAGCCGAGGCGCGGGTTGTGAATACCGCAATGCCATCGCACTCGTCGCAAGATGGTGCATGGAAAGAAGCCATTCTCGACAATGGTCTCTCTGTTCGCGTTCCACTTTTCATCGCTCCGGGCGAGATTGTGCGCGTCGACGCAAAGACCGGCCGATATCTGGAACGAGCGCGCACGGACCGCAGGCGCATTGCGTAACAACTCACAAGGGGAGAAGCAACATGTTGGAGATGCACAGCGTACGGATGGAACTTCCGCCCGATGCCAACATCATTGTGGGGCAGTCTCACTTCATCAAGACGGTAGAAGACCTCTATGAGGCGGTGGCAACTACCGCGCCGCAAGCGAAGTTTGGCTTGGCATTCAATGAAAGCTCTGGGGCATGCTTAACCCGCTCGGAAGGAAACGAAGACGGATTGCGGGAAGGGGCCGTGCGCAACGCGCAAGCCTTGGGCAGCGGCCACACGTTCGTGCTCCTGTTGCAAAACGCGTATCCCATTAATGTTCTAGCTGCAATCCGCAGCGTGCCGGAAGTGTGCTCGATATTCTGCGCTACTGCGAATCCGGTCGAAATCATTGTGGCTCAATCCGAACAAGGTCGCGGCGTACTCGGCGTCATCGACGGCAGCTCGCCTAAAGGAGTTGAAAGTCAACCGGACGTTGCTTGGCGGCATGATCTTCTGCGGAAGATCGGATACAAGCGATAAAGCGGCAAGATCTCGCCAACCCCCAGGGTCACAGGAGGAGATCAATGACGCAATGCAAGAACGACGGGCGCGAACCACGTTTGCTGCCAAGCAGCAAACTGGTGAGTCTGTTTGAGGCACTGACGCGTCACGGCTATGACATTGTCGGCCCTGTCGTCCGTGACGGCGCCATTGTTCTCGATCGCATTCAGTCACCTTCAGACCTTCCTGCAGGCTGGACCGATGAGCAAAGTCCTGGGCACTACCGGCTGCAGCACCGCCAGGACGAAGCATATTTCGGGTATGCGACCGGGCCTCAGAGCTGGAAGAAATACTTTTTGCCCGCCGAGTCCAAGCTTTGGTCGGCAGAGAGCCGCAACGGTGTTTTCCGCATTCTGAACAACCAAGCGCATCCGCCTCGACCATTCGCGATGGTGGGAGTACGACCATGCGATCTGGCAGCAATTACGATTCAGGATCGCGTGCTCATGCAGGACCGCTATGTCGATTCGATATATGCAACCAGGCGGGGGGCGGCGTTCATTGTAGCGGTAGAGTGCACCCACGCCGCGCCAACGTGTTTCTGCGCTTCGCTTCAGTCGGTCCCAGCGAGCCAATCTGGATTCGACTTATCCTTCACGGAACTCCTCGGGCCTGGAAGTCAGCATTTGTTTGTGATCCATGCGGGTAGCGCTAAAGGCGCCGAGCTGCTTTCTGAGTTGGAAACCGAGCCGGCTGGCCCCGAAGACTTACGGCAAGAATCTGAGGCCATTGAGATGGCGAGGCGTGAGCAAGTGCGAAAGGTCTGCCTCGACGGGCTCAAGGAACTCGTGAACGAGAAATTCGACGACCGCTGCTGGGACCAGATCACGGCCCGTTGTCTAACGTGCGGCAACTGCACCATGGTCTGCCCCACCTGCTTCTGCAGCACATGTGAAGACACGAGCGACTTGTCCGGTTCTCGGGTGGAGCGCTGGCGACGCTGGGATTCGTGCTTCACTTTGAGCTTCTCCTACATTCACGGCGGCAGTGTGCGTGCTTCCACCAAGGCACGCTATCGACAGTGGCTGACCCACAAGCTGGTTTCCTGGGTAGATCAGTTTGACACGGCAGGCTGCGTTGGTTGCGGCCGCTGTATTACCTGGTGCCCGGTCGGAATCGACCTGACTGAAGCAGTCCACGCGATTCAGGAGGGAAAAGACAATGGAAACGCTTGAGCGGATTATTGCGGAACATCCATTTTTCGAGGGCCTCGAATCGGATTACACCAGCTTACTAACGGGCTGCGCCTCCAATGTGCGGTTCAGCGCAGGAATGTACCTGTGTAAGGAAGGCGAGGACGCAAACCAGTTTTATCTGATTCGCGCCGGGAAGGTGTCCCTGGAAATCCTGACGCCGCAGAGCAAGCCACTTACGGTGGAGACACTGGAGCAGGGCGACGTCCTCGGGTGGTCTTGGCTAGTGCCACCTTACGTCTGGAATTTCCATGCCCGCGCTTTACAAGAAACTCGGGCGATCGCGTTGGACGGGAAATGTCTTCGCACCAAGTGCGAGCAGAATCACGATCTCGGATATGAAGTCCTAAGGCGCTTCTCGCAACTCATGGTGCGGCGTCTACATGCAACGCGTTTTCAGCTGCTCGATGTCTACGCAGGCCGGTGATCCTGATGTCTTTACTACAAGCAATTCCGGTTTCCGATCCGATGCTGCCGCAGTCCTACATCGTGAAACAGGTGGAAAAGGAAACACCCGACACATTCTCGCTGGTTGTTCATCCACGCGAGCACGCCGATGGAACTGCTTTCTTACCTGGCCAATTCAGCATGGTGTCAATTTTCGGGGTAGGCGAGTTGCCGATCTCAATCAGCGGCGATCCAGTTCAGCAGAGGAACATGGTCTACACCGTGCGCTCAGTGGGTAAGGCCACACACGCCCTGGTAAGCCGCAAAGCAGGAGAGGAGGTTGGGATTCGTGGCCCGTTTGGCCAAGGATGGCCGCTGGCTGCAGCTCACGGCAAGGATGTCGTGGTAGTGGCGGGCGGAATCGGTTTGGCCCCGCTGCGACCGGTGATCTACGAAATCCTGCAGCACCGAGATCTGTATGGACGTCTGGTGGTCCTTTACGGCGCTCGTAGTCCGCGGGAAGTTCTGTATCGGAGCGAACTGAAGACGTGGGCTCGTCAGCGCGATACGCAATTTCTGACGGCCGTCGATTACGGAGGGCTGAATTGGCACGGTCATGTAGGCATCGTCACGACTCTCCTCAAGTACGCGCGCTTGCAACCGTCGCGATCGATCGCCATGATCTGCGGCCCAGAAATTATGATGCGATTTGTGACTCGCGACCTGGAAGCGCAGGGCATGAAGCGCGGAGACATTTACGTCTCTATGGAACGCAACATGAAGTGCGGAGTTGGTTTTTGCGGACACTGCCAATACGGCCCCCATTTCATCTGCAAAGACGGACCCGTGTTCTGTTACGAGCATATCCGCCCGCTGTTGGAGAAATATGAGCTCTAAAGCGAAGTCAGAAGTTCGGCGCAGGCCAAGGATCGCGGTGTTCAAGTTCGCCTCGTGCGACGGGTGCCAGCTTTCTCTGCTCGATGCAGAAGATGAGTTGCTGGCGGTGGTAGGAGCCGTGGAGATTGCCTACTTTCCCGAAGCTTCGCGCACGATGCTGAAAGGACCTTACGATATCGGGCTGGTGGAAGGGTCCATCACCACGCACAGCGACGCACAACGCATTCAGGAGGTGCGCCGCCAATGCAAGATGCTGATCACCATTGGTGCATGCGCGACCGCCGGGGGGATCCAGGCGCTGCGGAACTGGAAGGATGTGGATGAATTTATTCGCGTCGTCTATGCAACTCCACAATTCATCAGCACCCTGAAGCTCTCGACTCCGATCGCAGAGCATGTGCCGGTGGATTTCGAACTACGCGGCTGTCCGATTAACAAGCTGCAGCTTGTGGAATTGATTGCCGCCACGGTGGTCGGACGGAAACCTAATATTCCCACTTACAGCTTGTGTGTCGAATGCAAGCGCCAGGGAAATGTGTGCATCGCAGTCACGCGAGATACACCCTGCATGGGGCCGGTCACGCAGGCCGGCTGCGGAGCCATCTGCCCAGGCTACGACCGCGGTTGCTACGGATGTTTTGGCCCGATGGAGACCTCGAATACTGCGTCCCTTGCCAACCACTTTCATTATCTCGGACTTCCCTCCGATCAGGCGGTCCGCGCATTTCGCGGGTTCAACGCGTGGGCCTGGCAGTTCCGGAAAGCCAGCGAGGAGTGTGAACGGAAATGACTGGACGCACGATTCGAGTCGATACCCTGGCGCGAGTGGAAGGCGAAGGATCGTTGTACATCAAGATGGCAGGCGATCGGGTTTCCGACGTAAAGCTGAAGATCTATGAGCCCCCGCGGTTTTTCGAAGCCTTCCTGCGTGGGCGACATTACTCGGAAGTACCTGACATTACTTCTCGCATTTGCGGAATCTGCCCGATCGCGTACCAGATGAGTTCGATCCATGCCATTGAGCGGGCATTAGATATTCATGTCGAGCCGTCGATCCGTTCGCTGCGCCGCCTCTTCTACTGCGGGGAATGGATCGAAAGTCACGCACTGCACATCTTCATGCTGCACGCGCCGGATTTCTTAGGCTATCCGGACGTAATCAAGATGGCAGCCGACCACCGAGAATTGGTGGAGAAGGCGCTACGTCTCAAGAAGATCGGCAACCGGATTGTGAGCTTGCTTGGCGGACGCGAGATTCATCCAATCTCGGCCACCGTGGGAGGTTTCTTCAAGGTCCCGTTGAAATCCCAGTTGGCGGAACTCATTGATGACCTCGAGTGGGCGCTGCAGGCATCGTTAGAAACGGTTGATTGGACGTCCAAGCTGGAGTTTCCGAATTTCGAGCAGGACTATGAATTTGTAGCCTTGCGCCACCCGGATGAGTATCCGCTGAATGAGGGAAGACTAGTCTCGAACCGCGCTCTCAATATCGATGCGGCGGAATACGAAGACCACTTCACCGAGCTGCATGTGAAACACTCGAATGCCCTACATTCGATCGTGCGCGGACGCGGATCTTACCTCGTCGGGCCTTTGGCCCGATTTAACTTGAACTTCGATCGTTTGCCGATGACGTCTCAAGAGTCGGCAAGAGCGGCGCATCTCACGCCTCCAGTGCTCAATCCCTTTCGTGGGATCGTAGTGCGGGCGGTCGAACTGGTGTTTGCCTGCACGGAGGCACTGCGAATCATTCGGCAGTACGAGGCTCCGTCAGGCCCGACCTGTGAGATCCCGAATCGAGCTGGGATCGGCCAAGCCATCACGGAGGCACCTCGAGGAATCCTCTATCATCGTTATGCATTCGATGAGCGCGGACTCATTCTGACGGCGAAGATCGTTCCTCCTACTTCACAGAACCAGAAACGAATCGAAGACGACTTGCGCGAGTATGCGTCTCAGCTCGCGGCATGGCCACAGGATGAGGCCACATGGAAGTGCGAGCAAGCGATCCGCAATTACGATCCTTGTATCTCTTGCGCCACTCACTCTCTCAAGGTCACGGTGAAACGGGGGCGCTGAACCATGCGTATCGTCTGCTGCGGGACTCCATTCCGTGGTGATGACGGCGCAGGACTCATGGTCTCCGAGCGATTGAGGCAACTCGGCATTCAAGTCCAAACGTGCACGGGAGAAGCCACCGATCTCATCGAGGCGATGGACGGATCCAAGGAAGTACTGATCGTAGACGCGGCGATCACAGGCGCTCCGGCGGGGACCATCCACGAGTGGAGCGATTGTACTTTGGAGTTGCAACGCGACTCATCCACGACCCACACGCTTGGTGTAGCCGAAGGAATCGCACTCGCTCGGGTGCTGGGGAGACTTCCAGAACAACTTCACATGTATTCAATTGAGGCCAAGACATTTGAGGTGGGAAACGAAGTCTCTGTCGAAGTGAGGTATTCTGCAGATAAACTCGCAAAACGTATTGCCGATCTCGTTGCAACGGGCAACTGAGTGCAGGATGCCTGCCATCCTGCAAGCAAATGAGCTCGTATAATGTCGGTGATTATCTCACTAACAGATTTCCTGATTACTCGAATGTGATGACGACTTTCGCCCGAGCGTGGCCTTCTTCCACGTAAGCGATGGCGTTCGCAGTTTCATCGAGCGAGTAGCGCCTGTCAATCGAAGGCGTTACTTTTCCCGCATTGATCAGCTGGCATATCGTGGCCAAGTCGTCTCGATTGATTCTCGCTATGAAGAGAGTGAACTTCTGCCTCAGCACTAGTGATCGGACGAGCAGTTCGAGTAAACCGCCTAATACCGCCGAGAGTTTCTTAGCTCCTCCGACCAAGATGCACTTACCACCGGAACGCAGAACTTGCCTCAACGCAGACATCGGCCGGTTTCCCACATTATCGAGAATCAGGTCGTAACGTTCACTGTCCTGAGTGAAGTCGTCGCGCGTATAGTCGATGACTTTGTCGGCACCAAGAGAACGCACCAGTTCAACATTCCGAGTGCTACAGACGCCCGTGACCATCGCGCCGCAGGACTTCGCGATCTGTACTGCGAAAGTCCCCACTCCTCCGGCGGCGCCGTTGACGAGAAGTTTCTGCCCTGGCTGAAGGTGTCCTTTGTGGCGTAGACCCTGCAAGGCGGTAAGGCCTGCGATCGGTA
>Ga0335078_10005766_pt1 | contig 18309 bp, 13 predicted proteins | sample Lox_Sample_32_FD_206711 | JGI IMG/M metagenome (GOLD analysis project Ga0335078, IMG submission 206711) | Soil microbial communities from Loxahatchee National Wildlife Refuge, Florida, United States - Lox_Sample_3.2 | ecosystem: Environmental > Terrestrial > Soil > Wetlands | place: USA... | reverse complement strand
CCCCACAGAGAGTGATCGACCGGCTCACCAAGCTCTACCGCCACGGGCTTGTCGCCCAACACCAAGTGGGCATCCGCCAGCACACCCGCAGCGACGGCAAACCGCCCCTGCTGTACTCGCTCACCCGACGCGGCATGGACGTGGCGCAGACGCGTGAGCCGCCGGCGATCTCCCGCAAGCGCGAATGGCGACCGATCGAATCAGGAAGGGCGTTGCGCCTCGCGCACGACCTCCACGCGCTCGCCTGGGCGATCGAGCTCCACCGCCTCCTCGGAGATGTTGCCACCGACCACTGGCGCACCCCCCGCCACGCCACCGGCCGCTACCCCGTCCCCCAGGCAGGCTCGGGCCGCGACCGTCACCCGATCATCAACAACGAGATCCCCGTCCCCGACGGCCAGGCGATCATCGACCTCGAGCTGAAGACCTTCAGTGAGGTCAAGCCGGATCTCTCGCTCGAGCTTCGCATCGACACCGTGAAGCTCACCTTCGACCTGCTCGTCGAGCTCGACCTCACCAGCCGCCCCTCCTACAACCGCGACAAGCTCCTCGCCTACGACGCATTCCTATGCGGCTGGAGCCTCGCCCACCCGCGCTACCGGGCACATGGCACCAGGCCTGCCGTCGTGTTCGTGTGCCCCAGCCCTCACGCGGCGATGGCGCTCGCCAGCGAAGCGGACCAGGCGCTCACCGGGCGGATCGGCGTCATGGGCACCCAAGCCGAGCACTGGTACTACCCTGGCCGCGACCACACCTTCCTCGCCATCGAGACCGATATCCACCACGGCGACCTCTCAGCATTCGCGCTCCCCGGACGACCGCCCGGACTACGCGAACGCCTCACGGGAAGCCGCGACCTAGCGCTCGAGCGCGTCGCCCTGCTGCCCGAGCCGGTGATCAAACCTGGCACGGCATGATCCGCCGATGGTCCGCGCGGACCGCGTACTTTCGCCGACCGCCGTTCCGATCGCACAGTGTTCAGGCCACCCGACTGAGACAGGCTCGCCGAAACCGGTCGAAGCCTCGCGAGATCTGATAGCCGCGGCTGTCTGCGAAGACGACGTCGCCTACGACCACCTGCGAAGCTTTGCCGAAGGTTGGGCGGTCTCCTAAGCCTGTTCTAGGTGGACCGCTGGTGGGGCGCGACGAGAGCTGCATCTCAACGCTCGTCTGCAATCCTCCTGCGCAGGAGGTTGACCGTGGCTGAAGCCGGCCCGTCAGCCCGATAGTCCGTGCTTCTCCATCGCCCACGCCGCGGCCGCGGGGTGAAGCGGTAGCACGGGGACGAGCCCCTGCCAAGAGACTGAGGCGAAACGCACCGGGGCCTCGTTGGGGTCGAGCGTAGCCGCAAGCGCACTGGCGGCACTCTAGTCGCGGCACTGGTCTGACCGCGTTACTGGCAAGGGAGAACTCGACCCGCTAATCCGCGGAGTCTTCAACGAGGGGGAGCCCGAGCGCAGACATCACTGCTGTGCGGCCCTCGTCACCGGCCGCGCGAAGGATGTCGTGGATGACGGCATCGCGGTGACGCACCTCGAATTGGACTCCGTCGAACGCCGGCGGGTCCTGCGCCATCAGGTCGTCGTAGGCCTGGATGACCTCGACGCCTCCCACACGCCGGATGGCGTTCGTGATGGCCTCCATCGAGTCATTGAAGGACTCCGCGCCAGGGTTGCGATGGTGGTGCGACGCAATGAGGGTGCACATCAGGTCCGGCAACAGGCGGCGGTCCGAGACGCCCTCCATCCATTTCAAGGTGTGGCTATCGATCTGCTTGGACGTCCCGAAGTCAGCCAGCAGCGCCGAGAGGCAACTGCGCTGGGCCCTCACGTCGCCGAGCTCGGCCAGGTGATACGTAGCCTGGACGCCGAGTTGCCCTTGGGCCTTTGACAACTTGCGAAGCGTGGCTTTGTGCCCCTCGTCCGACAGCCGACGCAGTAGTTGCTCGTTGAACTCATCCCCCTGCGTGACCCTCTCGCCGATGGCCTTGACAAGCGCCGGCGGGAGCGGGTCAGGGATGGCGTCGACGAGCCGCGCCCAGACCCGAGCGTCGGACGAGGCAATCGTTCTCGCGGCGACATACGCCGCGGCCTTCACGTACCGGGCGCGCAGCCACTCCTCCTGCCCCTCGACAAACAGCGGGGCCTGGGCGACATCAACCCACTGCTCGGGCGTGACATCTGGCTGCAACTGGCCGCCGTAAGCGAGACATGCGTGTGATGGCCAGCTGACGTTGTACTGGTTCGGAGGTGTGTATTCGATGTTTGCGCAGATGCCGCCCTCGGGCCACCACTCCCAGAAGCGACGGTCCAGCTCGGCACGGCTTGCCTCATCGAGGCCGCCGACCAGACCCGCGTAGGTCCTCGCGTTCCACTGAAGCAGATTGTTCGCGTCCTGGTCATCGCGCTGCAGAAGCGCAGTGAATGTCGCCACTGACGGGGTGACGCCGGTGTCCGTCTCATCCCCATCCTCGTCGACCTCTTCGTCATCGACGGCGGCCTCGTTGGGCTCCGGGGCAGCACGCCAGCGAGTCCTAAGGTCCAGGAGACGCGCGTGCAGGTCCTCGTCTATCTCGGTCGCGTTGTCGAGGACCTCGTCAGGCAGCATGAAGATGAGGTGTGCTGCGCGCAGGAAGTTGGTGCGGATGGCGCGGAGGCCGGCGACGATGCCTCGGAGCGCGGCTTCTGGCTGCCGCCGCAGACATTCTCCTAGGACGGTGGGGTCGCCGCCGAGCACGGCGATGAAGCCGATGTCTTCCGTCGCGCTCTCGTGTTCGGGCAGCTCCTCCATCACGGTCTTCAGCATCAGGCCACCCAGGTGGCTCAGGTCGCCGTGCTCCACCTGCGCACGCAGGACTTTCAAGGCGGCCGCAGGGCCGAGCCGTTCACGGACGCTGTGCTCGACGGCCCAATGGTGCCCGCGTCCTGCAGCAGTCAGGTCAAGCGCAAGGGCAAGCAGCTCGTCGTCTCGTGCCAGCTTGACGGCACAGGACACCAGGTCCTGGACTTCGAACCTGTCAGCGGTTGTAAGCGCGCACTCGCGGATACGCGGGTACGCGTCCCGAAACTCAATGTCAACAGCGGCGGCGGCGGCATGACGCCTGACGACAGGTTCAGGGTCGGTGTCGAGAGCCGCGAGGACCAACGGTTTGAGTTCGGCGCTGCGCCCGGCCTCTGCCAGCACCTCCATGGCGTTCGCCCGGACTTGCGGCGAGTCTGATGCGGGGCTGGCGACGACTTCGTTCACAACATCGTCGAGGTCATCGTCGCGAAGAAGCTTGCCAAGTACTTCAGCGTCGTTGCTCAGCCCCGGGCTGGTTTGGTCGGACATCCAGATTTGCAGCTTTGCGTACGCCCTCCACAGCATCTGCGCGGCCAGCCGCCGCTCGTCCACCGATGCGGTGGCCGGCACCATGCGCGCCCACGCGAGCTCGTCGCGGTCGCGGATGGCCTCACGCCAAGGGATGTCGCGAGAACCCACCAGCGTCATGACCGTGAGCCAATCCGCGCGCAGGCCAACCGCCTCCGGTGTTCTCGGAGCGACCACGTTGAGCAGCCCAGGCGTGTCCGGACCGAGTTCGATTAGCCGTTCGGCCGTGAGCGCGTCTGCCATGAGGCGATGAACGAAGCGGACGCGGCTGCCCTCGACTTCGAGCACCGCGCGACGCATGAAAAGGTCCAGCGCGGCGGAGTGAGACCCGAGGTTGGCGCTGCTCGGGAGCGCGATGCGCCTCACCTCATCCTGGCTGAGGTCGGCGCGGCCGGACATCTGCATCACAAGCGCGACGCTCTGCAGCCATCCTCGAAGCACATCGCGAACGGAGTCGTGCTCTCCTGCCGCGAGGCTCTCGTCCACGAGGGCCTGCGCAAACGCCATGGCGTCTCCGTCCTCGGGGAGCCTGCCGGCAGCTCGCAGTTTCAGCACCGCGCTCAGGAAGAACGGCAGGTTGAGGAGCTCGTGCAGCGCGGCAAGCCCCGGCGTCTCGGCGATGAGCTGCTCGTAGGTGAGACCGTTCTGCTCCAAGAACCGTTTCCGCCATGTACTCGTGGGCACGAGCTCCACTCGTCCCCACCCGGCACCGTCGAACAGCTCGCCGCTGGGGACCAAGCGAGAGGTCACGGTGAAGCGGTGCTGTGGAAGTTGCTCCGCCATCCCGATGATGCACTCCGCCAAATCGGCTTGACGTCCACTCGGGACCTCGTCGAGACCATCGAGCAGGAAGTGGAACCGAGTCTGAGCAAAGTCCTCGGCGTCCACGTCTCGGGCACGCTCTTCCGGCTGTGCGCTGCGTGACCACTTGGCGAGCAACCCGACGGGGTCGCCCAAGGTCTCAGAGACCTGCGCCAACCGGATGAGCACCGCGAGGTCGCCTGTCGGCACCTCGTTTGCAGCCCGCCGCAGCAACTCGGTCTTGCCGGCTCCCGGCCGCCCCACTACCAACGTCCTGGCGTTCAAAGCCAGCTCACCCGGAGAGACGAGTTTCGCTTCACCAAGTTCGACGCTCCAGGCCAGCACCTCGCGCTTGGATGCCTCGCTGAGCGCCGTCCGGACCAGAGAAGGTGCCACGAAGCCCGAGACCGGTGCTGGAACCGAGAAGTCCGAGGCGCTCAGGGCTGCTCGCGCTGCCGGGCGTGCCAGGAAGTAGTACTCGCAGAAAGCGTCGAGGGCGGGGTAGTCGCCATCCGGATACTCCTCGAAGGCCATGTAACCCGCGGCGTCGACGAGGAGCCGGGAGTTCGGGTTCTGAAGGGCCGTCACCTCACTGCTCGGCCCCATAAAGACATGCTGGAGCCTGTTGAAGTGCATGGCATTGAGGAACGGGACCAGATGTGGCTCATCGAGCGTTGTCCCGACAAAGCAGAAGGTGTAAGGGTCCATCAGCGCGCCCAGATAGGCGAACAACACGGGGTTGGGCACCTGCGCGTACTTCGTCCAATCCAGGACGATGCTCCCGGGCGACTTGCAGTGCCCATGGATGTGGAAAATCCAGAACTCCTCCGCCGGTACACACGCGAGGTCGCCCATGGGCGGCGGGCGGTCCAAGGTGTATGACACCGGGTGAAGTCCCCGCAGCCGGACGGCCTCCTCGACCGAGTCGTCGTAGTTGAGCGTGACCACCCACCTCGACGAGATGGCAGCGATTGCCCGCAGTGCGCCTGTCGGCACCATCGCCGGCAGCTTCTCGTCGCACAACCGCGCGACGCTGTCCTGAAGGTGGCTCTCGCGGTGTCCCGCGCGGAGCAACTTCGTAGCGACTACACGAGGGTCTCTATCGCTCCCCTGCGTCGGCTCGAAGTCACGATGCAAGCGGGTGATGACGTCGCCACCGCTGGGCAGACCACAGCCGACACTGATGCCGGCACCGACGACGGGAACAACGTTCGCCGGGTTCGCGAGCAGCTTGTCGACGTCGTCGTTTTTCGCGCGCCCGGGCCGGAAATTTCCGCTTCCTTTGCCGGACATCGTCTCAGCCTATGCACACACCAGAGGGCATCGCCGCCTTTACTCGTCGCCACTCGTGGCGTCGAACCCAGTGGGCTCTACAAGCTCGACGGGCACACGCCGAGCTCCGATGTCGTGGGCGATGAGCAGCTTGACGAGCTGCTTGCCGCTGATGAGCCAAATGAGCGGCTTGTCGTCGCGCGCGGCCTCGCACTTGGCGCCCGGGGAGAAGTCGCTGGTGGTGATGATGAGCCCCTGCTCACTGGGCTTGAGGCTGCCGCTCAGGGCCTGCACAACCGGGCGTCCGACACCAGGCCGCTGACGCTTGGCCTGGACGGCAACGCGGACCTCCATGCCGCCAGCGAGCTCGTACACGCCGGTAACGTCGATGCCCTTGTCGCCGTGATAGGCGGTGACCTCGACGTCGTTGATACCGAGCGCGCGTAGCAGCTCACCCTCGAGCTGCTCGAAATGCGCAGGGTGAAGCTCGCGTAGTTGGCAGAGCATCTCCTCCTCGGCGTCGGCGTTGTGCTTGGCAATCTCCTGCTGGACACCGGGTTCAAGCCATTCGGCGAGTCCGACCATGCCCTTGCCGTGCCGGATGAACCGGACCGGACGGCCACGCTTCTCGGCGCGCGCGTTCTCGGTGATGATTTGCGCGTACAGGGTCGCCTCAGGTGTCAGCCCCTCGGTCTTAACAAGGTCCTCGGCGAGCACGACCTTGGTGATGTCTCGATAGTGCATCGGCTGGTGGTCGCCATGACGCGCGAGGACGTCGGCGGCCGCGTCGGTGAAGGACAGGCGTTTCTTTGGTGGAGCGTCAACAACGGGGGCACCGACCGCCGGCTCGTCGGCGGTCACTTCATAGACGTTCGCCAGGTCGCCGGTCTCCGCATCGTCGTTCACCTCGCCTACCGGTTCCTCGCCAACGAGCTCCGCGGCGCCCACCAGCTCGGCCTCGCCCACCACGGGCCCGGCTGTCAGCGCGATGGGATCACTCAGCCCAAAGGTGTTAGCGGCAGTCCGCACAAATCGGGAGGCGGCGCCGTGCTTCTTGATGTCTGAGTAGAGCGCGGCCGCCACCGTCGCCTCGGGAGTAGGACCGCCTGGCTCCCAGAGTCCGCCCTCGACGACCCGCCGTGTCAGCTCCTTCGAGTGGAGCGGTTCCCCGGCCTCGGCGAGCACCGTCGCGAGCGCGTCCTTGAGCCACACGAGGCTGTCCGCCTACGCCGCCGGCTCTTCCGGCAGCAGCGCCTGCACCGCGTCCTGCTCATCGTCGACGCCCGGGACGGCACCGTCCCTGTTGCGAGCTGACAGCTCGGCGGCAACGGCCGCGAAGGCCTCTATGGCAGCGGTCGCGTCCTCGACAATCTGCGCGGCGATGACCTCGGGTGCGGGCAGCGATGAGGGGTCTGACAGCGACTCGTCCTTGACGTCGGCCCAGATGTCGAGGTTGAAGCCGGGGCGCGCGGCCAGTTCGTCGTAGGTGTAGCGCTTCAAGTTCTCGGCCTCGATGCGCTTTCCGCGCTGCCCCGGGCAGTAGGCGGCAACGAAGGGCTCCATGTCGGCGCGCCTGAGCGGGCGGGTCTTGAGCGTGAAGCGCTGATTGGTCCGCAGGTCATAGACCCAGAGTTCACGCGTCTGCGCACTGCTCGATGCAGGCCTGTTCTCGAAGAAGAGGACGTTGGCCTTCACGCCCTGGGCGTAGAAGATGCCCGTCGGCAGCCGGAGCAGCGTGTGGACGTTGCACTCCTGCAGCAGCCTGCGGCGAATAGTCTCGCCGGCACCGCCCTCGAAGAGGACGTTGTCGGGCAGGACGACGGCGGCCTGGCCGTTGACCTTGAGCATCGAGCGGATGTGCTGCAGGAAGTTGAGCTGCTTGTTCGAGGTGGTCGCCCAGAAGTCGGTCCGGGTGATGGTCTCGTCCGAAGACGAGACGCGGCCGTCCTCACCGATGACGGTAATGGAGCTGGCCTTGCCAAAGGGCGGATTGGCGAGAACGAGGTCGACCTTCTCTGCCGGCTCGCTGAGCAGACTGTCCCGGACCTCGATGGGCGGTGTTGCGTTGAGGTCGGCGCCGCCGATGCCATGGAGGAAGAGGTTCATCGCGCACAGGCGCGCGGTGTTGTCGACGATTTCATTGCCGCGGAACGTGTGGTCGCGCAGGAAGCGCAACTGCTCGCGGTCGAGCTCGTGGTGCTTGAGGATGTAGTCGAAGGCGCTGAGCAAGAAGCCTCCCGTGCCACAGGCGGGGTCAGCGATGACCCAGCCGGGCCGCGGCTGCATGACCTGCGTCATGCCCCAGGTCAGCGGGCGCGGCGTGAAGTACTGACCGGCGCCGGACTTAGTATCGGAGGCGTTCTTCTCCAGCAGACCCTCATAGGTGTCGCCCTTGATGTCGGCGTCGACGCTTGACCAGGTCTCCGAGTCGATGAGGTCCACGACGAGCCGGCGGAGCTTCGAGGGGTCCTGGACCCGGTTTTGCGCCTTGCGGAAGATAAGGCCGAGAAGGCCCTTCTCGGTCCCCAAGTGCTGCAGCAGGTCGATGTAGTGGCCCTCCAGGTCAGGCCCTGAGCGCGAGGTCAGTGATAGCCAGTCGTAGCCGGTAGGCAGGCGCGATGGCTCCAGCAGCGGCGGCTGCGTACGCTCGTGCGCCATCTTGAGGAACAGCAGGTAGGTCAGCTGCTCGACGTAGTCGCCGTAGGAGAGACCGTCGTCGCGCAGGAGGTTGCAGTAGTTCCAGAGCTTCTGGACCAGCTGGCGGGAGTGCTCGTTCATGGTTCGAGTCATGCTTACTCCCGAGCTAGGACCGCACGGCGTCTGTTTCGTTTTGCGCCAACGCGACACCTGCGGTCAGGCTCCCGCTGAAGGCGGCGTGCAGGACAGCGCTTCGCAGGGCGCCCGCACGGCCGAGTTGCTGACGCAGCGAGACCTCAAGACGCTGCAGCGACTCGGTCTGCGTTTTGATTTCCTCCACGAGGCGTCTCTGCTCTCGCAGTGACGGGACCGGTAGCTGGATATCGCGCAGCATCTCTTGGTTGACCTTGTAGATGCCGGCAGAGGTATGGGCACGTTCCTCGATTTGCGCGCGCACCCGCTGCGAGTCCCACGCAAAGCGAAGGAATTCGCCCAACAGGCGACTGCTGTCCACGCGCACGCGGATGAGCGTGTCGGGAAACGCGACAGGGGGAGGCTCGTTGACGACGAGGCCGCCGCGGCCAACCAACTTCAAGGAACCGTTGCCCCGAGCGACCAGAAAGTCATGCTCTTCGATGAGAAAGGGGCGGGCCTCTTCACCTGACCAGGCTCCAACCTTCGCCTCGCCGGTGTTCACAACTCCCTCGCGCAGCGCAGTCAGGCGAAGAACAGGAAATCCTTCCTCTGCCGTGGGAACGGAGCGCCCGTTCTTGAACGGGGCATCAAGTAACTCTTCGAGGGTCTCGACGCGGGACCCGTCCCAGCATCGCTCCAGCAGAACGAGCCTCATCATCTCGGCGGCCTTCAGCGCGGTTTCGAAGTTCCGAACGCCCTCATCAACCCTGGACAAGTAGCGCTCGACCGCTGACACCGCGGTCAACTGGGCCTCAAGCGATGGCAGCGGAACCGGTAGCGCGGAGAGTTGGCGCCGATTGATGCTTGCGAGGTTGGTCGTCTGCTTCGCGCAAGCGAGGAAGTACCTCCTCGCTGCTGGCGAATTGACGTAGTAGGCCAGATACCGCGGAGATAGGACTTCGGGGTCTGTTCTGACTGCGAAGACGTGGTTCTGGTGCAAACAGTCAGGAACTTGGCTCTCCCATATCCATCCGCGACCGACCTTGTCCGCGTCTCCACCTTCCAGAATGAGCACGTCCTCGTGCTCAAGGCGGTGCTTGATGCTCTGCTGCGGCGTTACGAAAAGCGTCTTCATCTCAGCGAGGTCCAGCCAGCCGGCCTGCACGTTGGCCGTCCGGATGTACGGCAACTCCAAGGTGGCCTCGGGTCCAGACCGACCCTTCGCCAGACCTGACTGGATATGCGCGACCTCCTGTAGTTCGCACACCCGTGCCTCCTGGCCGAACTCTAGGTCGATGTCCGCACTCGGAGTCGTGGCCGTCATGCCGCCGCCAACGCCTCGTTGAGTTCATCCACCAACCGGCGCAGGTCGTTCCCGAACAGTTGGTACGCCGCCATCGCCCCTCCCTCTAGGGAGAAGGGCGGCAGGTCGTAGTCCTCTGCGGGGTCGAAGCTCATGCTCTCTGCAACGTGCTTCGCGACCATCCTCAGCCAGCGTTCCTGGTCGGCGCTGAACTTTCGCCCGTTGCCCTGTTGCTCGGCCAGCCACCACTCAAAGCGCTGGTGGACCACCTCAGCGTGGGGTACGAGTTCGTCATCCTGCTCCAACGTGTAGCGAATGACTCGGACCAAATCCGCGTCGAGCTTGCCGCCGTGGCCGCGGACGTGGTCCTTGTCGAGGGCTTCGTAAGCGGCCCACAGCCTCGCTGGAGTGAGGTTGTGGGGCGGGCGCGCGATGGCGCGGGCGAGCTCCTTGATGTCGTCCAGGGTCGGCCGGCGACGAAACGGCTGGGCGTAGTAGGCCTTCAGCGCCAGGTACTCGTCGCGATGCTCGTCGATAAACGCCCGCCAGTCCTCCAGCACCGACCTCGCCTCCAGCGGGCTTTCGGCGAATCCGGCCTCGGTGAGCTCATCGTGGCTTGAGGTATGGATGAGGGTCTCGGAGACCATCATCTGCAGGCTTTCTAGTTTGTCCCTAACCTCGGGCCGCCGCAGCTGAGTGATGGCACCGTCGACGAGGCCCTCGCGCGCTGCGGCGAGCTCCTCCTCTGACGGGTCGTCGTTGCCGGTCTGGGCCTGCGCAGTGCAGCGCTGGAGCTCTGGACTCATAGCGTTGCGCAGGTTCTCGATGACCTCGGTGAGTCGCTGCCCGCCGGCGGTGGCCGCGAACTCGTCGCGCTCCTCGGCGTTGAGGCGGTTGTTGAGGCGCACGAGGCGCTGGGCCACGCTCTTTAGGTTGCCATCGTCGGTAAGGCCCATGGCGATGTCGCGCAGCAGGCTCAGGAACGGGATGGACGGGTTGCCCGTCGGTGCTGTCTCGGCAATGACGATGTCCTCGTCAGAGAGCCCCACGCAATCGACGAGGACCGAGTACTCCTTTGTCTGCCCCTTCTCGGCGGCGCCCGGGGTGACCGCCCAGAAGTCGTCGTCGTTGATGGTGCGGACGGCGCGGCCGCGCATCTGGTTGAGCAGGACGCGCGACCCGACCATGCGCATGAACACCAGGCACTCGACGGCCTTGACGTCGGTGCCGGTACCGATTTGCTCGACGGTAACGGCGATACGTAGCTGCGGGTCGTTGCGGAAGTCCTGGATGTTCTGCTCGACCGTGCCCTCGGCCTTGTAGGTGATTTTGCGCGCGAACTCAGACCCGCGGGCGAACTCCTGCCGGATGATGTAGAGGATGTCCTCGGCATGCTGGTCGTGCTTGGCGAAGAAGATGGTCTTCGGCACCTCGTCACGCTCGGGGAACATCTCCGTGCAGACCCGCTCCTTGAAGGTGCGCACGACCGTCCTGATTTGGCTCTTATTCAGAACCGCGCGGTCCAGCTTTTCGGCCTCGTAGATGAAATCGTCTTCGAGCTGGCGCAACTCGATGGCGTGCGTGGTCTTGTCGCGGACCTTGACCCACTCGCCAGCGTTGATGGTGTCGCCTTCGGTGCCGACGCGCGTGCGAATCCGGTAGAGCTGCTGGCCGACGTTGACCCCGTCGAAAACCGACTGCTCCTGCGTGTACTCGGCGACGACGTTGTCGTCGAAGTACGCCATCGTGGTGGGCGTGGGGGTGGCAGTAAGTCCGACGATGCCGGCGTCGAAGTAGTCCAGAACCTGGCCCCAGCTGTTGTAGATGGAGCGATGGCACTCATCGACCCAGATGAGGTCAAACAGCTCGACCGGGACGGCAGGGTTGTAGACGACTTCAACAGGCGGGCCCGAGTCAGGCAGGTCGAAGGAGCTTCGGTCATCCAGCTCCTCGTCCAGGGCGTCGTCGGCCTCGCCACACAGCATCGAGTAGAGACGCTGGATGGTGCAGATGACGACGTTGGCCGACTTCTCGATGTGGTTGGAGCGCAGGACCTGCACGCCGAATAGGTCGCCAAAACGCCGGCCGTCGTCGGGGCTGACGAAGGAGAGGAACTCGGCTTCGGCCTGACCGCCAAGCGAGACCCGGTCCACGAGGAAGAGCACGCGCCTGGCGTTAGCGAAGCGCAGCAGCCGGTAGGTCTCCGCGACCGCGAACCGGGTTTTGCCTCCGCCCATGGTGATGGCCGCCAGCGCGCGGGGACGGTCGTCGGCTAGCGAGAGCTCCAGGTTGTGGATGGCGTCGGCCTGGATGTCGCGGAGGCCGGCTTCGTTGAGTGGAGGCAGTTGGCGCAGCCGAGCCCGGTATGGGGTCTCGTCGGCTGCCCAGGCCGCGAGCGTCGCGGGTCGGTGGAAGGAGAAGACCTCGCGCGGCCGGCGGATGGGGTCGCGTCGGCTGGTGAACAGCGTCTCGACCCCGGTCGAGATGTAGTGGAACGGGAGGCGGTCGTGGTAGCGCGGCAGGTTGCGCCTGGCGACAAGTTCCTCGAAGCCGTCGGCGTAGCGGTCGGCCTGTACCTCAACCTGGCTGAGCGTCTCGCCCTCCTTCTTGGCCTCGACGCTGCCGACCACCTTGCGCTGGGCGACGAGCAGGTAGTCCATCGGGCCCTTCGGCGTCATGAACTCGCGGATCGCGACGCCGGGTCCCGCGGCGAAGTCGGCGTCGGCGTAGTCGAGTACGGTCCAGCCAGCCTCCTGCAGCATCCGGTCAATCCGGACGCGCGCCTGCGCTTCAGGGGTCAGTTGGGGTGCGGGCATCGGGGGCAGGCTCAGAACGCCAAATTTGGCGGATGAAAGCTATTTGAGCAAACGCCGGTCCGCGTCGCCCACATTCTCCGAAAAAGATGCCCGTGCACCGGCAGGCTTAGCGCTTCGCCGTCGAGTTCGGCGGCTTCGTGCCGCGCTTGCGGCTCACCTTCGGTGTTCGCCACCAGGTCGCGTCGGGATGGCGCTTCACGTGCCAGCGGGCGTCGAAGCGGCTCTCCCAGCGCACTAGTCGGAGACGGACGAGAAGTTCCCCATCGCGCGAGAACTTGTAGGGCGCCTCCCACTCGGGTGGCACGGACGTCGGCATGCGCTCCTGCCGGATGGTGATGCCAGAGACGTTGATGCCGCGTTGCCGTATCGATGGTTTGATGTTCGTGGGCTTGACTCCGAGCTTGCGGACCCCGCCATCAGAGAAGTTGATGGCGTTGCGGACTTCGTTCTGTAGGTCGCGGATGGCCTTGCGCTGAGCGCCAGACAGCGGTTTGGCCACCAGCGTGGCGGAGGCGCGGCTACCCGCGCCTCTCCTTCGAGTGTTCGGCACGCCGGGTTCTACCGACCGCGAACCTTGCGCACGACCTGGCGTTTGGCGGCCCGTTTGGCGGCTCCGGTCGGATGCGTGGCGTCGACGGCCGTCATCTTCGCCCTCTTGACTGGCCTCGGCGTGAGCAGGCTCACCGGATGCGCCGCTCGCCGGGCTCTCTTGAGCGGCTTCGGCGCGAACATCCTGAACAGCATCCCCATCTGTTGCCCCTTCTCTCGTGAACTCGCCCCCGAGCCCGCAGCAAGCCTACAGGCAGCGCACCGTGATTTCGAGCGGCCAGAGGCGGGATCAAGGGCCATCCATCGAATGCTCCAACGCTGACACGTCTGGGTCCTCGCGGAACTCTTTGTTGTAGGGCCGAACGTGGGCTTGCAGTCGCTTGTTCTCTTTCTGCAGGCGCTTGGCGGCCTCCCACGGCACGGTCCAAGCACCCAGGAGCGAGAAGTCCTCGTTGAGGGCTACTGCGACCACTTCGTCGAAGCCATGCTCGTCAACGCCGCGCATGGCAGACCAGTGGCCGATGCGGGGTGACTTCGAGATGACCCGTCGTCCCTTGACTTGGACGCGGATATCACCGTCACGGATTAGGTCGTAGTCGCGGTTGGAGCCGGCGATTGGCTTGACGCCGAAGTGGGCGGCGACCACCAGCTCGCAGTAGTCGCCGACGGGGTTGTTGGAGGAGCGGATGACTTCGCGCTCACGCAACTCCGCCATCACCCGCGCCCACAGCTGCAGCAGCCCACCATCGGTCAGATACCCGACTCGGTCATCCGTTAGGAGGGAGCCCATCCCGACCTCGTCCCGCGCTCAGGTCAGAGCTCGCGTTGGCCCAAGCGGCGCCGCGAGGATCCCGGAGGCCGTCAGCCGCCATATCTGGCGTGCCGCGCGATAGGTTGCCGCCCATGGCCAAGCTAGGGGACTCACGGCAGGGAACCGCCCTGCTGCCGCCGCCGCCCACGTGGCTGTCCCGCTACCGCCGTGAGGCCGGCGTCGAACAGCATGAGTTCGCCAAGGCCGCAGGCATCTCGCTACGCACCCTGCAGCGGCTGGAGAGTCGCGAAATCAAGAACCCGCCCGTGCGCTACCTCATCTCGTGCGCGACGGCGCTTGGCCTCTCCAGCTGGCATCTGCTGCTCGAAGACGAGTGGGGCGAGCCGCTGCCCGGTGCTCACCGCGTCGGCGAGCGTCCGCTCCCCGAGCTGACCTAGCCGCAGTAACGACTGCTTGCCATCGCCCGGCCCCGCCGCCGCGCGCCTGAGGGTTCCACTCGGCGACGAGAACGCACGCCGGTACCGCTGCCGCGGCGACGGAACTGCTCTCGGTTCACGCTCCCGTTTCGCGGCAGTACCCGAAAACGGTTCTCACGGCGGCGTCATCCAACAGAGCGACTTCGGGGAGTGGCCGGATTCACGGACGGCCTGTCGTCCTCTGACGATCCCTTCGATGTCCTACCGCGGAATGCGACGAGCGCTCTAGTGATGCCGGACTGCCAGACCAGCGCGACTCCTTGGCCACGCATTCGATCACGCCGCCCGGTGGGCCGGACGAAGGCATTCGGGTCCGCTGCCCTGAAGACCGTGCGATAGCAAGGCGACCGATCGCGAGGGCTGGGGCGGGTAGGTGCCAGCTGTTGAGGCCGACGGCTGGCACGCAAGCAGCGACATGGAACGAGAGGTCGGACCGATCGAGCCGAAGCCGCTCATGGTGAGCGCCGGTGACCGCGCGGGCAGGCGCCTTGTAGCGGGCGGCTTGACGAGCGACACGATCCGCATGAGTGCTACCGCTCGTCCTGGATCGACTTCTTCGGGTACCCGGGTTACCTCTCCTCTGCTCCGGTCTAGGCGGCCACTACTCAGGTTTAGCTCCATACCAGGGGATCCTCGTAACGCCCCGTAGCTGCACGTGTTCACTGACCTAAACCTGAGATGGCGAGCCAAGCGGCCAAATCCGGTTTAGGTGACGCGCTGCCCAGCACCCCCTGCCGCGCGAAAACCGCGCGACAGCGGGTGAAACGCGTGACCTAAACCGGAGTGGGAGCGGATTTCGGCCGGTGACTTGGGTAGGTACCCATGACCGCCGGCGCCACACCGCCCTCCACCGACGCGCTCACGTCCTCGCGCTGGGCTCCGGGAGGCCCCAGGGAAGAGTCGGCGTGGCGGATACGCCCGCTGCTTGGGATGCCGGTCGCGGAGCGGAGCCGGGTCCGGCCGGGCGGAGTGGATGGTGCGTGATTGCTGGGGTTTCGCTGCCGATCCGCCGGGAGGTCGTGGTAAAGTCCGGGGCCTCGATTGATGGCTCGCTGCTTTACGGCGACCTCCCCGCTCTAGACGGGGCCGAGACGACCGACATAGCCGAAGCGCTCGTTTCAGAGTTCCGAAGGCGCCCCCAGCACCCAAAAGCCCGGCTTCCCGGACCTGTGTTGGACGCGCTGACAGCAATCTCCGTGTCGAGTTGAGTGCGGTGCTTCGAGCGTCGTCTGCGTCCTGACCACTGCTTTCTCTAACCCGCACAGCCCGACGGTCGGCTAAGCGCATGTCCGTACCCCCCCGGGGTCCCTTCGCACGGTGAGAGCGACCGGCGCCACCACGCTCGTCGCGATCGCGGCGTGGCGTGGCGAGACCAAAGGGGCCGGAAGCTGGCCGTGCTCCCACGCGCCTACGTTGTCGACGCGCGTCGCGCCTGTTCAACGTGATCAGCGATCTGGCGCCAGTCGGGAGTCGACAGGACTCTGATCGCTACGCGATCGCCGGCCGAAGATCGCGGCCGAGGTGACACGGAGTCCGTGCGCCGTGACACCGAGCCTTATACCTGAGGCGACGCTCCTCCCGGTGTCGCGCGCGCGATCCCGCTGGACCGCCTGATCACACGTCTTTCTGGAGAAGGCCCGTGACCCTTTCGCTTCGGGGTCGCGGGCCGCTCGTCGTTAAGGAGCGCCGCGCCGCGACGGTGTCGCGGTCAAAAAGCGGGCCCCGCCCGAGCGCTCGGACGGGGCCAACACACACATAGGACGGTACCGCATGGTCCCCCAGTTGATTGCCCGTGTCGACGGGCTTCCCGAGGTGTTGCTCGATCGCGAGGTCGTGTGGCCGGTCACGAACGGCGGCCGCGACCGAGTCCGTCGGTCGTTGTCGGCGAAGGCGCGAGCTCGGATTGCGCGACAGACCGCCGTGGTGCATGCGGCGGTCGTGTCGTCGGCGTCCCGGGCCGTGCTCGAGGAGGCGACCGTGATCGGCTCGGCGTACCTGGAGGTCGAGCAGGAGCGTTTGGAGATCCGGGCGCTGCTCGCGGGTGTGGGAGTGCTGTGATGGTGCATAACCGCGTTGGGCTTGTCGGGCGGGCCGGGTGGTGATCGAGATCAGCATCAGCCGCGAGCTCGCGGCCGACCACCCGGGGTTCGTCATGGGCTGCGCGGAGCGCGGTCACGGGATCGAGGTGTTCGGCGCCAGCCACGAGCGGCCGGACTCCGACGCTACGGAAACGCCTGACCCGGACGACATGCTCGATGCGGACGACGTCGGCTAGCCCACCGGGACCGTCGGAACTTCGCCGGCGCGACCAGGCCGCCTTTTGTCAAGTAGAGAGGAGGTGACGCCTTCAGTTGAGACAGGCCCGGCGCTGAGCAGCGTCGGTCGCTTCACCGTCCCTGCAAATGCGTCGGCCCCGGAGCTGAACCCTCCAGGGCCGACAGAAATCCTCACAAGGAGGACTACCAGTGGCAAAACAAGCTAGCACTCAGGACAGCGGTCGACACGGCTTCGCCGGCCAGGTGCCCTCTCCCACGCGCAAAGACCGTGCGGGTGTGGTGCGGACGGCGCGGGCGATCGTCCGGCTGGCACGCGGACACCGCAGGCTCGACCACGTGCCGACGCTCGGCCAGGTGCAGGCAATGGCTTGGTTCGACGGCCGCGAGCCGTGCTCCTATCTGCTCGACCGCGCGGTGAACTTCGTGCCCGAGCCGATGGAGTTCGGCTACGAGCGGGAGCTGGGCCAGCACGCGCTGGCATTCACCTGCTGCGACTCGTACGGGCGGATGATGGAGCTGGTGACGATGCGCGACGGCGGCGGGTTTGACCTGCTCGGCGGCTTCTAAGCCGCCGAGCGCATTGCCGGGGCCTGGAGGTTTCGCCCTTCGTCGGGCGCGGGCCTCCGGGCCCTTTCTCGTTCTTCGGAAGGGCACTCGTCCGCCTCGCCTGGGGACCTGATGACGGCCACGAGCGGGAGCGCGGCAGTTGCCGTGCGCGTCTTGCGGCTAGCGGACGCGGCGGAGAGGATTGGTGGGTGATGCATGGGTTCGTCGCCCCGACAGACCACGGCTGGTATCAGTTCCTGCGCGCTCGGCCCGAGATCTCCGAGGTCAATTTCTGGAAGCCGAGCGGCCGCCGCTTCTCGGCGATCCGCCCGGGCGAACCGTTCTTCTTCAAGCTGAAGGCGCCGTACAACGCGATCGGGGGGTTCGGGCTGTTCGCCCGGTTCGTGGCGCTACCCGTGTGGCACGCGTGGGACGTGTTCGGGCAGGCGAACGGCACCCGCGATGAGCACGAGTTACTCGAGCGGCTTCGCCGGCTCGTCAGCGGCGTCCGCATCAGCCTCACCCTGAACCACGTGATCGGCTGCATCGCCGTAACCGAGCCGGTGTTCTTCTCGCCCGACGAGTGGGTTCCGACCCCGGCCGATTGGTCGCGCAACATAGTGTCGGGCCGGACGTCGGACCTCTCGGCGGGAGAGGGGCAGCGGCTGTGGGAGGCTTGCCTGGAGCGTGCCGCAGCCCGCCACGGTGCAGAGGTGGGTTGGGTGCGCGAGGCGTTGGACGATCAGCGCGCAGGACGACCGATCCTGATCGCCCCGCGGCTCGGACAGGCGAGCTTCCGCCTGGCCGTGCTCGACGCATATGCCCAGCAGTGCGCGGTCACGACCGAACACTCGCTGCCCGTGCTCGAGGCGGCTCATATCCGTCCCTGGGCGGCGGGCGGACGGCATGAGATCAGCAACGGCGTACCGCTCAGGCGCGACCTGCACCGGCTGTTCGACCTCGGCTACGTGACCATCCGGCCCGACCTGCGATTCACCGTGAGCCGGCGGCTACGGGACGACTTCGCCAACGGCCGCGTCTACTACGAGCTGGACGGGCGCCAGATCCGCGTGCCGGCCGCAGCAAATGAGCGGCCCAACCTCGAGCTGCTGGCCTGGCACGAGGCGGAGGTCTTCCAGGACCGCTGACGGTGTAGCGCCGATGCCAACCCCGACCGTGCACGTGGAGTCGTTCCGCGAGCCGCTCCAGGCGGTGCGCCGGGTACTCGACGGCGCCGACGAGGCGATCCTGGGCGTCGCGTTCGTCCAGCGGCGTGGGGTGAGCCTCGTCGAGCGACAACTACAGACGGTCGGCGCCGGGCGGCTGGTGACGACGACCGTGTTCGGCTCGACCACCA
>Ga0335078_10005765_pt1 | contig 18311 bp, 18 predicted proteins | sample Lox_Sample_32_FD_206711 | JGI IMG/M metagenome (GOLD analysis project Ga0335078, IMG submission 206711) | Soil microbial communities from Loxahatchee National Wildlife Refuge, Florida, United States - Lox_Sample_3.2 | ecosystem: Environmental > Terrestrial > Soil > Wetlands | place: USA... | reverse complement strand
CTTGCTGCAACTGCAACGAACCGATGCCGAGAAGATCGCCGGCGGGACCAATCAAAGCAGTCCCTCCCCAATTCGGATGGGCGGGCGCGGTGAAAATCGCCTCGTTGAGCACGTACTCCCAATAGCCGGCGAACTCTTGCTTGGCGACAATACGGGCCGCGACCGAACGCGGCCGGCCGCCGGCGCCGCCGACCACGACGCGCTCGCCGAGCGACGCTGCCGCCGAGCGGCCGATCTCAAGCGCCGGCATGTCGAGCTTGGCGAGCGCCTGCACCAGGCCGAAGCCGGTCTCCTGGTCGTAGCCGAGCAAATGACCTGGCACCGAACGGCCGTCGCTCAGAGTCAACCAGATCGTGTCCGCCTCGGTCACCAAATAACCGATGGTCAGGATCAAGCCGTTGCCACGGATAATGACGCCATTGCCGGCGCGCTCGGTTCCGAGCGTTTCCGCCGTGAACGCATCCGCCGGCACGGTCGCCCGCAGCGCCACCATTGAGGCGAGCGCCAAGTCGAGATCGTAGGAATAATCGTCGGGTTTCGGCTGCGCCGACGCCGGCACTTTCCAATCGCTTACCGATGCCATCGGAATGAGTCCTAGCCGCCTCTCGATAGCATTGTCACGTGCCAATTACCGGAAAGTTGCACACGCGGGTTGGACTGTTTGCGGACTGATCGTCCAACATCTTGCCTTCTTCCCGCCCAATCCTTTCCTCAAAACATCCAGTCTGCGTCGTCGGGAGCGGGGAACTCTTTGCGTCCGATTGCCGGCTTTGTCGTTCTTATTCTTGCAACCGCGGGCTTATGCGGGACACAAGCGTCCGCACAGCAACCCTATCCGCCGCCCGCTGGCTATTATCCGCCGCCAACGCCCTACACTCCGGCACCGCCGCAGCCATACAGTAACGGACCGTTACCGCCGCTCGGCGTTCCGGGAGCAGCCGGCTATTATCGAGACGACACGGGCGAGCCGGCACGGCCGTACGATCCTTACCGCCAGGGTGCGGGCGCTCCGCCGGGCTATTATCCACCGCCCGGCCCGCCGCAACGCACGACGGCGATCGAAGGATTGCCGCCGGACGAGCAGCCCGAGCAGGGGCCGCGCCAAGACCTGCCGTCACAGTTTCACCGGCAATTGGTCGATTACGTCACGACAGAGCCCGCGGGTACGATCATCATCGATACCGCTCACACATTTCTTTATTTGGTGCGCGGCGGCGGTAAGGCCGTACGCTACGGCATCGGCGTCGGCCGCGAAGGCTTTACCTGGTCCGGTACCGAGCGCATCTCGCGCATGACCGAATGGCCCGATTGGCATCCGCCAAAGGAAATGATCGAACGGCAGCCATACTTGCCGCGATTCATGGCCGGCGGCGAAACTAATCCGCTCGGCGCTCGTGCGCTCTATCTCGGCAATACCCTTTATCGCATCCACGGCACCAATCAGCCGTCGACCATCGGCCATTTCGTGTCATCCGGCTGCATTCGCCTGACCAACGAGGATATTGAAGACCTCTATAGCCGGGTGAATCTGGGCACCCGCGTCGTGGTCTTGCCGGGATCGGATGCGCTGGCCGCGCAACGAGCGCTCGTGCGTTAACAATTGCGTCGGCCGGAGACAGCAATTCGCGTTCAGCGATTTTTGGTGTTGGATTTTCACCGACTCATTTAATGTCGCCGGGCCGTCATTTAGCTTGTGGATAGTTGCATCTTGCTTGGCCGAAAGCATCGCGGCCTGTGCGAAAGTCACGTCTCCCAACAGCCGAAGCGGAGCGATTGGGCGTTTTCTGCAGGACACGCCGGCACTCGAGAGGTCGCATGTTTCCCAATTTCCGGCTGATGGCCGCCTCGACACTCGTCTCGATCATCGTGCTGTTCTTCGCTTTCGGCGTGTACGCCTCCTTTCGCGTGAGCCACGAACCTCTTGGGCAGCCGTCACGGAACGCCCCATTGCAGCTTGTCGGCCTTAACGTCGCCATGCTGCCGATCACGGTGCTGGAGCCGTTCGCGGGCGGGCATTCCGGAGCGATTGCCACCCACAGCAATTCGGTCTTGGCTTATACCGGCGCGCAAACGAGCCAGCCGCCCTTGCCCGTCGCCGCCGCCGGCAACGCACACGGCGATAATACGGCGGCCGACGCGCCCGCAGAAAATAGCAAGGTAACACAAACCAATAGCGACGTAACGCAGAGTCCGGAGACAGCGAGTCTTGAAGCCGCGCGTGAGACAAAGTCGCCGGGCGAGACGATGCAGGACACCGCCGCGCCGGCCGAGATTTTGCCGCCGAGCGTAACAGAGAGCGCCACGTCAGCGACGCCGCCGCAAGCCCCGGTATTGCCGGCGCCGATGGAAAGCGCCGCAGCGCCGCCCCCGCCGGTTGCGCCGGCGGCTTTGCCGCCGCCGGCCGCATTAGCCGCGCCGCAAAACTCACCGGTCGAGCACACGGCGGTGATTGAGACAATTCCGGCGGCCAACGCAGACGATACGGCGCTGGATGATGAGATCCCCGTGAAGGACATGAAAAAGAAGCGTGTCGCGAAACGTCATCTCTACCGCGTGCAGCCCCGCGCCGTGGCCCAGACATCGTCGCCACAAGCGACAAGCTATCCTGCCGCAATTGGCGGCCCGTTTGTCAGCGCGAAAGGTCATTAGGGCGCGACCACTTTCCTTCGATTCGGCATCCCGCTCCAGCTTGTTTATGGAGCATGATCTTTTCCGAAAACCGGTATCCACTTTTCGGGATCATGTTCACGGAGCATGATCTTTTCCGAAAACCGGTATCCACTTTTTGGGGATCATGCTCTAGGCCGAACAGGGCTTGACCGGACGGGCGACTGCGGCCCAGGTTGAAGCTTGCCGCTACTTCCGTTCCTAAAGCAGACCACCCTTGATTCCGCTGTCCGTCCTCGATCTGTCGCCGGTGACGAGCGCCACGCCGGGATCGGCGGCGCTGCGAAATTCGCTCGACCTCGCGCAACTCAGCGACGCGCTGGGCTACACGCGCTATTGGCTCGCCGAGCACCATAACCTTGCAAGTATCGCAAGTTCCGCGCCCGAGATCATGATCGGCCAGGTCGCCGCGGCGACCAGGCATATCCGCGTCGGTTCCGGCGGCGTCATGCTGGTCAATCACGCCCCGCTCATGGTTGCCGAACGCTTCAAGGTTTTGGAGGCTTTGTTCCCGGGACGCATCGATCTCGGCCTTGGCCGCGCACCGGGAACCGACCCGGTCACGTCCTACGCGCTCCGCCGCCGCCAAGACCCGCGTGAAGGCGATGAATTTCTCGAACGCTTTCAGGAATTGATCCTGCTCGAAAGGAACTGCTTTCCCGAAAGCCACCCGTTCCGCAACGTTCATGCGGTCCCGACCGACGTCGCGCTGCCGCCAATCTGGCTTCTCGGCTCAAGCGGCTACAGCGCCGAGCTTGCCGCCGCCGCCAGCATGGGATTCGCCTTCGCGCATCATTTCGCCGAGCATGACGCGCAGAGCGCGATGCTCACATACCGCGACCATTTCAAACCATCGGCGACCCTGCAGGAGCCCTACGCGATCCTCGCCACGGCAGCGATCGCGGCCGATAGCGCCGAGGAGGCCGAGCGAATCGCCAGTAGCGCCGATCTTAATTTTGTACGCCGCGCCAGAGGCGAATATCTGCCACTCGCCTCGCCGCAAGATGCCCTCGCTTATTCGTACTCGGCGGCCGATCGCGACCGTATTGCGCGGCACCGCGACCGGCTCATCGTCGGCGCCATCGGCGAGGTAAAGAGCCGCCTTCTCGGCCTCGCTGAAGCGACGCGCGCCGACGAATTGATGATCACCACCATGGTCTATGATCACGCAGCGCGGCGGCACTCATATCGGCTTCTGGCCGAAGCTTTCGCGCTCACCCCGGCAGCGTGAATGACCTTGCGCTCAGCGCAACCTTCTTAAATTTGTCGCCCATTAGTCTTAATCCCTGAAGGCAACGTCGGCCAATCCACAGGCCGTGGCGCAAAGCCCCCGACTCCATTAGGCTTTTGCGGTCGGGTCGCGCATCTCCTTCGATGGGCTGGATCGATTGAGTAAATACTGTCGTCGCAGACTAGTTTTGCCGTCCTTGCATCGGCTGCCGGCGCGCATGCGTACCGGCGCGGTCTGCGCCGTCGCTTGCACAGTTTTGGCCGCCGCACCAGCCGAGGCCCAAGTCAGGATCGGCAGCCGCACGATGCACCGTGCCGCGCCGCAGCATGCCGCGCCGGCCGGAGTGCAGGTCAGGATCGGCAACCGCACACTGAGCCATGCCGCGCCCGAGCGCGCCGCCAAGCAACCGTTCGGCAATATCGCCAAAGGGACGTTGCAGATTTTCATATCCGTCGATCAGCAGAAACTTCACCTTTACAGCAACGGCGAGGAAGTCGCAGAGACGCCGGTTGCGACCGGCGTGCCCGAACATCCGACGCCGCTGGGCGCGTTCAATATCGTTCAGAAGCAACTCTACCACCGCTCCAACATCTATAGCGGTGCGCCGATGCCTTTCATGGAGCGTCTCACCTGGTCGGGTGTAGCCCTGCACGAGGGCGTGAATTTGGGCCACCCGGCTTCGCATGGCTGCATCCGCATGTCGCACGATTTCGCAGTGCGCTTGTATGAGGTGAGCAAACTTGGTGTTGGGGTGATCATTGCGGATCCCGAGCTTCGGCCGCAAGAATTCGCCGACGCGCACCTGTTCGTGCGCAAAGATCCCACGCCGGCCGTTCCGGTGCTGGCCGCGGCCTCCATCGCACCGCTGCCGGCGACACTCGCGCAGAATACGCCGGCGAACGGCGCCGGCGCGGCAGATGCTTCGAACGACGACAAAGTGACCGCGGACAGCGCCGGGGTCGCCGATGCCCCGATCGGCGACAAACCAGCGACCGACAATGCCGCCGCGGCCGGCGCGGCGGATGCGCCGCACGACAATAAAGCGGCCGCCGACAATACTCCCATCCACGAGGCCGCCGATCCGCCGCGGCCTGCACCGGCGGTTCACACGGCTAACCTGGAGACATCGCCGCCGCTGCCGCGGGTCGCACCCGCCTTTCTCCACGTCAGCAAAACGCCGATCGCTATTTTCATCAGCCGCAAGACCGCAAAGATTTACGTGAGGCAGGATTTTGAGCCGGTGTTCAGCGCGCCGATCACCATCGAAGACCCCGATCGGCCCTTTGGAACTTTTGTCTTTACAGCCTTGCAATATTTTCCGGATCGGTCGCGTTTCGTTTGGAACGTCGTTTCAGTGCCCGAACGGGCAAAGCCCAAGCTAGAGCCTAAGCTGGAGCCTAAGGCAGTCGGCAAATACAACGCGCGCACGCGCCGGGATGACAAGAAGGTGAAGGACGTTGTTGAACCTTATTCACCGCAAAGCCCGGAAGAAGTCCTTGCCCGCATCCAAATTCCGCAAGACGCAATTGACCAGATTTCGCAAATGATCGTCCCCGGCTCGTCCCTCACCATTTCCGACCAGGGCCTCGGCGACGAAACCGGCGAAGGCACCGATTTCATCGTGGTGATGCATTAGTGGAGGCACTTGACATCCGCTACCCACCGGGCCGCGAACTCCTGAGGCAAATGTCGACTCCGCTCCACCAGCCCTTATACTTGCTAGCAGTCCTTTGCTTCTGACATTCGCATAATCGCTGCCGAAGCGGGGGCAAATGTTAGATTTGGACCATTCGCCTTTCCGGCTGATCAGCATTCAAGCGGCGCTTGCGGCGGTGTATGCTCAAGCCGCCGCAGGGTAAGGGCATTTCCATTCGAAGGAGGATCTCTTGGGTAAGCATTTCTCATTGACTGCCGCGGACAGTTTCAAGCTCGGCGCCTATCGCGCCGACCCGAGCGGCGCAGCCAAAGGCGGCGTCGTCGTCATCCAGGAAATATTCGGCGTCAACCACCATATTCGCGCCGTGTGCGATCGCATCGCCGCGCAAGGCTACGCCGCCATCGCGCCGGCTTTGTTCGACCGGCAGCACCCCAATTTCGAGTGCGGCTATTCGCCGGACGAGATCGCAAATGCCAGAAAGTTCGTCGCCAATCCCGATTGGGGCGCGATGATGCGCGACACGCAAGCCGCCATCGACGAAGCGCGCAAAGTCGGTCCCGCCGCCATTGTTGGCTTCTGCATGGGCGGGTCCATCGCCTTCCTCGCGGCGGCGAAATGCAACGGCTTGTCGGCGGCCATCGGCTGGTATGGCGGCCAGATTGCCAAGAACGCCGACGAAAAGCCGAAGGTGCCGACGCAACTGCATTTCGGCGAAAAGGATGCGTCGATCCCGATGAGCGACGTCGAATTAATCAAGCAGAAACGCGGGGGCGATTGCGAAATCTATGTCTATGCCGACGCGCAGCACGGCTTTAATTGCGAGGAGCGCGGCAGCTATAACGAAGCCGCCGCAAAACTTGCCCGCGAGCGCTCGGTCGCCTTCCTCAACAAGCACCTGAAGCGATAAGCATTTTTCGCTGAGGTTTTTTCATGGCCGGGGATTCTGCCTCGGCCATGCGCTTTTTTTGCCGGAGGCGTGAAGGCCAGGTGCTCGCGCTGGCACAGTTTTTGTTTCATCATGGCCAGATAACGCTTTCGGGGGCTGTCAAATGGCGCAGGACGTTCACCAGGGCGCGCATCCGGTCGATCAATTCCTGCCGATCCCCAAGCTCTTTACGCTCGGGCTTCAGCATGTGCTCGTCATGTATGCCGGTGCGGTCGCAGTCCCGCTCATCCTTGGCCGCGCGCTGAAACTGCCGCCTCAGGATGTCGCCTTTTTGATCTCCGCCGATCTGTTCGCCTGCGGGCTTGCCACGCTGGTGCAGTGCATTGGCTTTCCCGGCGTCGGCATTCGCCTGCCGGTGATGATGGGGGTCACCTTCGCCTCTGTCGGCCCGATGCTGTCGATGGCGGCGGCGCGGGACGTGGGTCTCCTCGGCATCTACGGATCGGTCATTGCCGCCGGAATATTCGCCGTCATCGTGGCGCCGTTCATGGGACAGATGTTGCGGCTGTTTCCGCCGGTGGTCACCGGCACCATCATTTTGATCATCGGCATTTCGCTGATGCGGGTCGGCATCAATTGGGCCGGCGGCGGATTGCCGACGCTGACCAAAGTGGTCGACGGCGTCGCCGGAGCCTTTCCCAATCCCGGCTATGGCCAGCTCGGAGGGCTGGCGATCGCGCTGTTCGTGCTCCTGGTCATTCTCGGCCTCCTCCGCTGGGGTAGCGGCTTTTTGGCTAATGTCGCGGTGCTTATTGGCATCATCGCCGGCGCGGTTTTGGCGGCGCTCCTCGGCGTCATGCATTTCGATCACGTCGTCGCCGCGCCCTGGGCCGATGTGGTCGTGCCCTTCCGTTTCGGCTGGCCGAGTTTTCAGCTCGTGCCCATTGTCACCATGTGCATCGTGATGGTCGTGGTGATGATCGAATCGACCGGCATGTTTCTCGCGCTCGGCGAAATGACCGGCCGCAAGCTCGATCAGGCGGCGATCGCCCGCGGACTGCGCGCCGACGGCGTCGGCACCATCCTCGGCGGGATTTTCAACACCTTTCCCTACACCTCGTTCTCGCAGAACGTCGGCTTGGTCGGCGTCACCGGAATCCGCTCACGCTGGGTGACGGCGACCGGCGGCGTCATCATGCTTGTGCTCGGACTATTGCCGAAATTGTCGGCGCTGGTCGAAGCGGTGCCGGTCGTGGTTCTGGGCGGCGCCGGTATTGTAATGTTCGGCATGGTGGCAGCGACCGGCGCGCGCATTCTCACCAACGTCGATTTCAAAACCAACCGCTACAATTTGTTCATTGTCGCACTTGCAGTCGGCTTCGGCATGATCCCGCTGGTCGCGCCCAACTTCTTCCGCTACACGCCGGACGCGCTGCATCCGCTGCTCGAATCCGGCATCCTGCTCGCGGCCATCGTCGCCGTGCTGCTCAATCTGTTCTTTAACGGTTTGGGCGGCGCCGAGACGGCGCAGCAGGAGGCGTCGATGGTCGCCGCGACCCAGGAACACGCTTGACGCAGGAATGGTGAGTCCGGTGTCGGGAGTCGGGAATCTCTACCCGACTCCCGACACCTGATTACTGAAGTCCTGATCCCTGCTAAAACCAGCGTTCCTGCACGTTGAGCGTATCGCCCGGGCGCAGCGGGAAATTGAGCGGAACGGTCATGCGCGTGGCGACACCGTTCGCTGTCCGGGTGAGAACGATATTCCGGCGGAACGCGCGCGGCGTAAAGCCGCCAGCGATGGCGATCGCCGTCTCCGCGGTCATGTTGGCGACGTAAGGATATTGGCCCGGCTGAGTGACTTCGCCGAGGATGAAGAACGGCCGGTACGCTTCGATTTCGACCGCGACATGCGGTTCGCGGATATAGCCGTCGCGCAGCTTGGCGGCGATGCGTCCCGCCAACTGGTCGGTGGTCTCTCCCCGCGCCATGACCGAGCCGATCAGCGGCATGTCGATTTGGCCGGTGGCGCTCACCAGATACGAGTTGGTCAATCCCTCCTGGCCAAAGACAACGACGCGCAGCCGGTCGCCGGAGTCGAGCGTGTAATGTCCCATCGCCGGGGCCGGCGTGACGGCCGGCGCGTAGGCGTAAAGTTCGGGCGCAGGCCGTGCGCCGAAAGTGTCGATGCTCGGGGCCGGAACAGCCGGCGGCGAAGTGTCCGCTGAATCGATCACGCCCCGCCCATACGACACGCTTGGGGATGGCTCCGCGGCTGGTGCGCTTTGAGCAAAAATTAGACCGCGTGGCGGCGGCGAAGCGTTTGCCGACTCCGACCCGCTCCATCCATAGGGCGCGCTCGGGGAGGTGCCGGCAGCGGTCGCGCTTGGCGCATAAATCAGGCCGCGGGGCGGCGGCGTGTATTGCGCACTTGCGCTCACCGAGCCGACCGCCGGCATCGGACCATAGACGACGCTGTCGATGCTCGATGCCGCCCCTGGATTACGGCTATAGGCGATGCCCTGTTGCGCGCACCCCGCCGCGGCAATCGATAAACAAAGGAGAAGTGCGAAAGAGCTGAAGAACCGCATACGCGAAATCCGGGCCCTGGCGGTGAAGCGCCGGGCCCGATTAACGCCAAGTATGGTTAACAATCCCTCACCGCGGTGCGGCTATGATCAGGTTTTGCCGCTGAACGGAATGAAGCACGCCCATTGCGGGACAGGCTGGCGAAGCGCTCTAACGTTTGCCTCGTTGACGCGCCAGCCAATCGGCGACGGCAAACATCAACGTGGCCGCGACCAGCACCAGCGGGAAGGCCAACACCCAGCCGAGCTTCGAGGTATCGGAATATTTTTCCAGGTCGAGATACCAGGCGAGCGCATCGACGGCGGCGATGACCACGATCGAACCGAGCAGCCTTTGCTTGAGCGCGCCAAAATCGACGTCGGTCAGGCCATCCGGCCAGGCGTCGTTCTCCCCGCGCTCGATCTTGTGAATGAAATTCTCGTAGCCGGAGAAGATCACAATGAGGACGAGATTGGCGGTGAGCGACACGTCGACGAGATCGAGCACCGCGACGACAAGCTCGTGCCAGCCGAGCGTGGTAAGCTTGCCGGCAACGTCGATGAAATCGGCGAAGAAGCGATAGATCAGAAGAACGAGACAGCAGGCGAGACCGAACAGAAACGGCGCCATCAGCCAGCGCGTGAGCAACACCGCCCGTTGAAAAACGCGTTCGCTGCCGCGCATGCCCACTCCCCGCCCGACCGTATCGCGCTAGCGCACGGCGGAGATTACGCCGCAACCCCGGTGCCGACCTGACAGGCGACGCCAGTGCCGCCGAGGCCGCAATAGCCGTGCGGATTTTTCGCCAAATATTGCTGGTGGTAGTCCTCGGCGAAGTAGAACGGCGGCGCATCCTCGATTTCAGTGGTGATCGCGCCCAGGCCCTGCGAGGCGAGCGCTTTGGCGTAGCTTGCGCGCGAGGCTTCGGCGGCAGCGCGCTGCTCCGGCGTAAACACATAGATGCCGGAGCGATATTGCGTGCCGACGTCGTTGCCTTGGCGCATCCCTTGCGTCGGGTCGTGACTTTCCCAGAAAGTCTTAAGCAGGCGCTCGTAGGAGATTTTCTTCGGGTCGTAGATCACCAGCACCACTTCGTTGTGTCCGGTGCGGGCGCTGCACACCTCCTCGTAGGTCGGATTCGGCGTAAAGCCGCCCGCATAGCCTACTGCGGTGACGTGGATGCCGTCACCAAGCTCCCAGAATTTACGCTCGGCGCCCCAGAAGCAGCCAAGCCCGAACATCGCTATGGCGAGTCCCTCGGGATAAGGCCCCTTGAGCGGCCGTCCGCTGACGAAATGCTGCCGTGCCGTGGGGATGGCGGTGGGACGCCCGGGCAGCGACTCATGCGGATCCGGCATCTGCGTCTTCTTGGCGAAACCAAACATGGCGGCGTCTCCCTGCATACGAGGCGATTACCGGCAATACGCAACGATATATAAGACGTATTGGCGCTTCGCGCAGCCGCTTTTGCGATCACGTTTCGCCAAGCGCGTCGAACGCCCGCTCGTCCCCGCGGATCACGTGGTCGGAGGCTTGCGCGGTTGACGGGGGGACTGCCCTCGCCGTCAGATCCCCCCGCACCGGCTTGCATCTTCGATGCTCGCCGACCGCTTCCCGCCGGGGAGAGGTGCTTTATCGTTTGTTGCCGGCACGCAAGCGTGTGAGCGTGCCGCAAGCGGCTTCCACCGGCCGCGTTTGCCGCCTATTGTTTCGCCCGGGGGCGAATCGTCCAACCGATCCCGCGGAGGGGAGTGCAAGATGCAGTGGAAGCTCGCGCCCGGCTGCGTATTGGCCGCGTTCCTCGCTATAGCCGGTTCGGCTTTCGCTCAGCAGCCGTCCACGCCGCCTTATGGGCCACCGATCACCCTCGATGACGCCAAGCGCGCGATGGCGGCAGCCGAGTTCGAAGCCGCGAAGAATTCGTGGCAGGTCGCCATCACCATTCTCGATAGCGGCGGCAACCTGGTGATGTTCCACAAGATGGACAACACCCAGCTCGCCTCTATCACCGCATCCGAAGGCAAGGCGCGTACCGCGCTCACCTTCAAGCGCCCAAGCAAGGCGCTCGACGATGCGATAGCCGCCGGCGGCGCCGGCCTTCGCTTGCTCGCGGTGAAAGACATCACCCCGCTTGAAGGCGGCTTGCCGATCATGGTCGACGGCAAAATCGTCGGCGCCATAGGCGTCTCCGGCGCGCTGTCGTCGCAGGACGCCCAAACCGCCAAGGCCGGCGCCGACGCGCTGGCGAAGTAACGTTTCGTTTTGTCTGCATCAGCGCCCCGCTTCCGTTCTGCCGGTTGGCGGAGAGAAGGTCGGGGTAAGTGGCTAGCAGTTTTGCTCTGCTATCGGGCGATCAAAGGCGGGCGGCGACATGGACTGTGACATCCTGCAAAAGATCGAGCTTTTGCACGCCGCCGGAACTCAGTTCAATCCGCCGAATGCCAGGGAAATTATAAAGACCCTGTACGAAATTCTGACCATCCTCGACGGAAAGGGCTTGGCGCTGCTGGCGTTTGACGGAATTATCGTCGCCGCAACCACTTTCGCAGCAGAGAAAGGTAACGTGTTCCACAAGCGCGGATCGGCGCGGTGGTTCGCGATTTTGCTCATCGTCGTGTCGCTCACCGCAGCTGCTTTGTGCCTCGGCGTTGCGGAAATTTCTTATCCGTTCCTGCATTATGTCGGATGCGGCACCGGCAAGCTGGATTATACCGATGAGATTGCCCGCCTGACGACTTTGGTGACGTGGCGCACCGCGTACTACCAAATCGCATGGTCTCTTTCGGTTGCCGCTATTCCGTTGTTCCTGGCTATGTTCTGGGTTTCATTAAACTGGAAACGGCCGGCCGGGCCGTGAATCATCGCCGCGCCGATTAAGCTCCTCGGGACGAGGATGAACTTGATTGCTCGCGAAGAAACCTCCACCTTGGCATCATGTGCAATCGCTTCCGCTCGATCGAGGAATGGTCGCAGATCCCGCGTGACCTTTACAGCGGGCCACGGCTTAACTTCGAGTTCAATCCCAATGTGGCGCCAACCGAGACCGTGCCGGCGCTGATTGCCGGCGACGGCGTGGCGATCGCGCGCTTCGGCATCAACCGGCCGCTTCCCGGCGGCAAACCGCGGCCGCCGCTTTTGAACGCGCGCACCGACGGGCTGCGCAAGGGCCAGTTCCGCACCCGAATGAGAAAGCAGCGCTGCGTCATCCCGGCTATGGGCTTTTATGAGTGGCGCGAGGAAGGCGGCAAGCAGCCGTATTATTTCGCGCGCAAGGACGGCAAACCGCTGATGCTCGCCGGCATCTGGGAGGAGGCGGAATACAAGGGCGACCGGAGGATCGCCTTCGCGATCCTGACCGAGGAGCCGAACGGGCTTGTCGCGCCTTATCACGACCGCATGCCGCTTGCGCTCGCCGACGACAAGGTCGCGCTGTGGCTCGACCTCAAGCAAGAGGCGCCACTTGAGCAGAAACTTCTTCTCGACTTGGGCGAATTCGCGGTGCGCCCGATGGGCCGCGCCATGAATAATGTGCGGGAAAAAAATCTCGCCGCCTTCGATCCTGAAGCCAAGGCGGCGTAGGCCGCGTCACTTCCGCCACAGCCGTCCGACAATGCCGAGCGGAAAGAAATAGACGCTGAGCACGAAAAGAACGCCGAGCCACAGAAGCCAGCGGTCGGGGTGGAAGATGAGCGGCAAGAGCGGCACGCTTGCCGTCATATGGCTGATCATGGCCATGACGTTCTGCAGGTAGGTCTCGGCAAGTACGAAAATCGTTGCTCCGATTACGGCGCCGTAGAGCGTGCCCATGCCGCCGATCACCACCATGAGCAGAATATCGAGCATGATGTCGAAGGAGAGCGTCACCGCCGGGCCGGTATAGCGAAGCCACACGGCGGAAAGGACACCGGCAAGCGCGGCCGCGGCGGCGGCGAGGCAATTGCCGATCGAGCGGTAGATCACAATCCGATAGCCAAGCGACTCGGCGCGGAATTCGTTGTCGCGGATCGCCTGCAGCACGCGGCCGAACGGCGAATTCACCACCCGGAGGAGCAGAAGAAAGAGCACGAGCGCGGCGGCGAAGACGAAGTAATAGGCGAGGATGCGTCCGCTCACCACGAAAGGGCCGGCGGTGAAGTGAAAGCCTGGCCGCAGCGCTTCGGGGAGGCGAAACGTGCGCCCGTCCTCACCGCCCGTAAACGTGCTGAGCTGCGAGGCGAGCACGGAGAACGCACTCGCCACTGCAAGCGTGATCATGGCGAAGAAAATGGCGCGCACGCGCAGCGAAAACAGGCCGATGACAAGCGCGAGCGCCACCGCGACAATGAGCGCTAAGCCGGTGCCAATGAGCAGCGCGCCCCACGATGGTCCAAAATTGTAGAGCGCAAGCCCCGCGCCGTAGCCGCCGATGCCGAAGAACATGGTGTGAGCGAAGGAGACGATGCCGGTATAGCCGAGCAGAAGATCGTAGCTCGCCGCCAGCACGACGAAATAGCAAATCTTCGCGGCGACGTTGAGCGCCTCCATGCCGGGAAACAACACTGGCGCGAACGCAAGCCCGAGCAGAACGGCGAGGAGAATGAGCGTAAGCGCCACCCCTCGCGGCGGATTGCCCGAGAGGACGCCGCCGAGAGCACTCATCGCTTGGTCACCGGATAGAGGCCGCGCGAACGCCACAAGAGGATCAGCGCCATCAGCAAAATGTTGGAAACGAGCGCGAGCTTGGGCGCGAGAAAGCCGGTGTAATTGGCGACCACGGCGACGAGCAAAGCGCCAATGAAGCAGCCGCCGACCGAGCCGAGACCGCCGATGACGACCACAATGAACACGAGCACCATCACATCCATGCCCATCGCCGGCGTCAGAATCTCGCGATAAAAGCCCCACATGACGCCGCCAAGGCCGGCGAGCGCCGAACCCGCCATGAACACGCCGACGAACAGGCGGCGGATGTGATAACCCAGCGCTTCCACCATTTCGCCGTTCTCGACGCCGGCGCGGATCAATAGGCCGATACGGGTGCGGTTAAGCACCAACAGCATGACAGCGAAGATCAGCAGCCCGATGACCACGGCAATAAGCCGGTAGCGCTCGATGGCGACGTCGCCGAAGACGAGCGCGCCGCGAAACGCGGTCGGCAAGGTGAGCGCGATCTGTACCGGTCCGAAGATAGCGACAATGATTTGCTCGGCGACGATCAGCCCGCCGACGGTCACCAGGATCTGCTTTAAGTGCTGGCCGTAGACCGGCATGATGATGACGCGCTCGAAGGCGTAACCGAGCAGTCCGGTCACAACCATCGCCAACGCGATCAGCGCCAAAAGCGCGACGAGGTTATAGAAAAGCGAATCGGCGTGCAGAAAACCGGCCAGCGCCGGCACCAGCGTCGCCGCAGCATAAGCGCCGATCGAGATGAAAGCGCCGTGGCCGAAGTTGAGCACGTCCATCAGCCCGAACACCAGCGTCAGTCCCGAGGCGATGATGAAAATGATCATACCCATCGCCAGGCCGGCGAGCGTGAGCGTTACCCAGGTCGAGAACGAGCCGACGAGCGGCAGCGCGGCCAGCGCCACCGCCGGCACCAGTAGTATCGGCAGCAGGTCGCGGTGATGGAGCGGAAGAGAAGCGGCGCCGCGGGCGGTCATTGGTGCTGATCCAGATGCAGCCCGAGCAGCCGGTGCTGCAGATCGCGGTCGTCGGCGAGCGCCGCCATCGTGCCGGTATGCATCACTCGGCCGTTATCCATCACCGCCACCGCGTCGCCGAGCGATTTGGCGAACAGGAAATTCTGCTCGACGACGAGGATGGTGGTATCCGGCGATCTCTTCAGCTCGCGAAACGCGGCGATCATGTTGGCGATAATTGCCGGCGCGAGCCCCTTGGTCGGCTCGTCGATCAAAAACAATTTCCGCGGTTCGATCATAGCACGGGCGATCGACAGCATCTGTTTCTGCCCGCCGGAGAGGACGCCGGCGGCGAGCGACCAGAATTTTTCCAGCGCCGGGAACAATCCGAAGATCCAGCGCAGCCGTGCCTCGTCGATCGGGCCGGAGCGCGCCGCCAGCAACAGATTTTCCCGCACCGTGAGGTCGGAAAAAATGCCCATGGTCTCGGGTACATAACCGATGCCGGCGCGGGCGATATCGGGCGTCGCCCATGCGGTGATGTCCGAGCCGTCGAAGGTCACGGCGCCGGCGGATGCGTGCCAGAGCCCCATAATCGTGCGCAGCGTCGTGGTTTTGCCGGCGCCGTTTCGCCCGAGCAGCATAGTGAGCTTGCCGCGCGGCACGGTGAGGTCGACGCCTTGGAGGATGTGATACGGCCCGATATGGGTGTTTACGCCAGAAAGGTTAAGGAGCGGCGGCGCCTCAGACATTGGCCGCTCCGAGATAAGCCTCCTGCACCACCGGTAGCGCTATTACGCTCGCCGGATCGCCGTCGGCAACGAGTGCGCCGTTGTGCAGAACAACGATGCGGTCGGCGAGCGAGCGCACCACGTCCATCTTGTGCTCGACCAGAAGGATGGTGCGGTCGCGCCGCGCTTTGATCGCCTGGATGAGATCGAGGATGACCGGCACCTCGTCAACGCTCATGCCGGCGGTCGGCTCGTCGAACAAAAACACTTGCGGCTTGAGTGCGATCAGGATGGCGACTTCGAGCTTGCGCTGGTCACCGTGCGGCAGGAGGCCGGCGCGCGCGTTCCGCCGCGGGGTCAATCCGACCTGAAACAGCACGTCGTCCGCTTCCTCGATCAGCTCGCGGTGGTGCTGCCAGGTGCGCACGAGGTCGAGGCCGGCGCCGCGCCGGCTCTGTACCGCAAGGCGCACGTTTTCATGCACGCTGAGATAGGGAAACAGATTGGTGAGCTGAAAGGCGCGGCCGAGACCGCGGCGGGCGCGCTGCGACACCGGTAAGGCGGTGACGTCGGCACCCTGGAACAGCACCTGCCCGCCGCTCGCTTTGAGCTGACCCGAGATCAAGTTGAAATAAGTGGTCTTGCCGGCGCCGTTCGGGCCGACAATGGCGGTGAGCGTGCCAGGATGAAACGCGCAGCTCACGGCGTCGACGGCAAGATGGCCGCCGAACCGGATGCTCAAGTCACGCGTTTCAAGGGCTGCGCCCTGATCGCCTTCTGTGGTCATGGCCGGGCATTGCCGTTCAAAGAACGGCGTCGTTTCGCTCGCCTATTTTCCGGCCATCGACATCTTGCCCGCCGCGAGTCGGCAAGAAAGACGTGGATGCCCGCGACAAGCGCGGGCATGACGCTCGAGGATGTCATTACAGTTCGCTCAGACGCGCGTTGGCGATCTCAACGTTTGTTGCGGATCGGCACCGGGATCTCGTCCATCGGGATTTCGCGGACCAGATCGAGAAGATCCCATTGGTCCTTGCCGTCCGCTTTCACCCGAAACACGTACATCGATTGCATTGCTTGATGGTCTTCCTTCCGGAAAATCATCTTGCCTTTGGGCGTGTCGAATTCCATGCCTTCCATGGCGGCGATCAGTTTCTCGGTATCGGTGCCGCCGGCTTTTTTGATCGCGGTGACGACAGCGCTCGCCGCCGCCATGCCTCCGCAGGTGAAAAAGTCGGGCGGCATGTTGAAGCGCTTTCTGTGCTCGGTCACGAGCCAATCGTTCATCGGATTCTTCGGGAAGCCGTAATAATAGTAGATCGTGCCCTCGATCCCGGGCCATTGCTTGTAGGCGAGCATGGCGGGCAGGATGTTGCCGCCGGGCGCCACCGCAATGCCGTAGCGTTCCGGCTTTAAATCTTCGATCTTGGCGAGCGGGTTCGGTCCGGCCCAGATGATGGCGATGATTTTCCTTCCGGGCCGGTCCTTGAGCGCATCGAACAGCCGCTGCGCCGAAGCGGTGAAGTCGGTGGTCAAAAACGGCGCGTATTCCTCGAACACCACTTTGGCGTTGCTGTGCGTCCCGGCGAGCGCCGTCTTGAAGGCGGCGACACCATCACGGCCGAAGGCATAATCCTGCGCCAGCATTCCGATCGACACGTCATCTTTGCCGAGGGCGACCGCGGCCGCGAGCGCGTCTTGCGACGAGTTGCGCGCGCTGCGGAAAATGTAGCGGTTCCATTTGTCGCCGGTGATGGAATCGGCCACCGCCGGCTCGACCAAAAGGATCTTCTTCGCATCCTCGGCGACCGGCAGCATGGCGAGCGTCGCCCCCGATGAGGTGGTGCCGATGGCAAGATCGACATTGTCGTCGGCGTAGGCCTGTTCCAGGAGCGACTTGGCGACATCCGGCTTGCCCTGATCGTCTTTGGCGATGATCACGATCTTGCGGCCGTCAAGCATCATGGTGCCGCCGGTCAGAAATTCGAAACCGAGATTAAGACCGGTCTCGGTCTGCTTGGCGTAGGCCTCAAGCGGCCCGGTCTTTGAGTAGATGAGCGCGATCTTCAAGTCCGCGGCATCAGCCGCAACCGCCGAGCCGGTCCACGCTGCGGCCGCTAACACTGCTCCGGCAACAAATTTGTTCACGCTTCACCTCCCGTTGACGTTTAATTCCCGTCACTTGCCGCGAATTGCTCGCCCCCCCGAACAGAGCCCTATCATTTCTCCGGCAGTACCGCTACCGCATCGATCTCGAACAGCCACCCCTCGCGGGCGAGCCGCGAGATGACGAGCAGCGTGCTCGCCGGCGGAGCGGCGGTGTTGACATATTTGTCGCGGATTTCCCGGTAGTCCTGCACGTGCGCACCGTCAACGAGGTAGTTGGTGATCTTCACCACGTCCTTGAACGTTGCGCCGACTTCGGCGAGCGCGGCTTTCAGATTCTCGAAGGCTTGTACCATTTGCGCGCGGACGTCGCCGGGCGCGCCGGCAACTTGTCCGTTGCGGTCCATGCCCACCTGACCGGCAATATAGACGGTGCGGCCTGGTCCGGTCACCTCGACGACATGGGTGTAGCCGGGCGGCGCCGACAAGGATTGTGGATTGAGATAGCGTACGCTCGTCATAACGGCTCCTCGGTGCGGCTCCTATATCGGGCGATAGGCGCGGCGATAAGCGCGCAGTTGCCCTTTTTGCCCGCCCTGCCTATCAGATCGCGGTAGTCTCCCAACGGAGAGGATGGTCGAGATGAGCGGCCCCCGTCAACTGCACCTCGGCGCCTTCATGCGGCCGACCACCATTCACACCGGAGCCTGGCGGTATCCCGGCGCTTTCCCGGACGCCAACTTCAATCTCGCTCACATCAAGCGCTTCGCGCAGACGCTGGAACGGGCGAAGTTCGACGCTTTCTTCATGGCCGACCATTTGGCCGTGCTCAACATGCCGCTGG
>Ga0335078_10005764_pt1 | contig 18312 bp, 5 predicted proteins | sample Lox_Sample_32_FD_206711 | JGI IMG/M metagenome (GOLD analysis project Ga0335078, IMG submission 206711) | Soil microbial communities from Loxahatchee National Wildlife Refuge, Florida, United States - Lox_Sample_3.2 | ecosystem: Environmental > Terrestrial > Soil > Wetlands | place: USA: Florida... | reverse complement strand
GCAGGTCAGGCCGCAGCCGGATGCTCAGGTCATCGACCCGCTGCGCTTCATCGGCGACTCCACTAAGGGACGCCTTGAGCGTCGCGTTCACCCGGTACCCCGCCCACGTCCACCAGCGCAGGTCGTCCTCGCCCCGACTGATCAAGAGGCCGCCAGGGTGTACACGCCCGATGGCGTCGCTGCGCAACCCGGCCAGCACCCCGGACGCCCGCTGCGTCAGCGCCACCGGCACTTCCGCGCCGAGCAGCACGTCCCGCATCGACCGGGCGATCTCGAACGACAGGCCGCCCACCCCGCCTGACATCCACCGGGCCCGCCCGCCGGCCTCGGCCGACTCGACGAAGCAGCGCCGCCGTTTCCAGTCCGTCCAGGTCACGCGCCAGGACCGGCCGCCGAGCAGCAGCAGCCGCGGGCCGTCCACCCGGTCGGCGAGCAGCGAGGGATCGACCCGGCCGATCTCGTCGCGGCCGTGCAGCACGGTGAATTCCGGCGGGGCGGTGAACACCGCCATCAGGTTCATGAAGTGCCGGTGCCCGAACCGCCGCTCCGCCTCCGGCCCGATGAACAGCATCCCGCCGTCGGTATCGAGGTAGCCCTGCTCCACCAGGTACGCGGTGATCTGCGGCGCGTCGGCAACCAATGCGGGCAACGGCAGCCATTCCTGCCAGGTTCGTTCCCCTACCCGGCCTTCTTGCAGGCACAGTGCCAAGAGTTGCTGCGCGGTGATGTGCCGCGGCGAGGGCGGGGCGGCGACCGGCTCGACGAACCCGCGTGACCAGGCGAGCAGCAGGCCGGCCGCGAGCAGCAGGTCGTCCTCGCGCAGCGCGAGGAACAGGCAGTTGCGCCGGGTTCCGGGCCGCCGGCCGCTGCGGCCGAGCCGCTGCAGGAACGCGGCGACCGTCAGCGGCGCGTTGACCTGGATCACCCGGTCCAGGTCGCCGACGTCGATGCCGAGCTCGAGCGCGGAGGTGGACACGATCACGCAGTCCCGGCCCTCGGCGAACGCCCGTTCCGCGCGCCGCCGCTCGTCCAGTGACAGCGACGCGTGGATCAGGTGCGTGGTGACGCCGAGTTCCCGTAGCTGCCCGCCGAGCTGCTCGACGAGCCGCTTGGAGTCGCAGAAGACGAGCCGCTTCTCCCCCTGGTACAGCCCCGCGATGACCTTGGCGGCGTTGTCCAGGGACCCGACGTAGTCGAGCTGGATGTCCGCGTCCGGCGCGGGCGAGTCGGCGGTGACTGCCTTGGAGTCGTCCGAACGGTCGCGGCTTGCACCCGTTCCTTCCGTTTCGGTCCGCGGCGCGACGACGACCCCCGTGCACTGCCCTGCGGCCGATCCTTGCAGCCAGGTCAGCAGCTGGGCCGGGTTGCCGACGGTGGCCGACAGCCCGATCCGCTGCAGCGGGCGGCCTGCGATGCGTGACAGCCGTTCAAGGACGGCGATCAGGTGCCAGCCCCGGTCCCCGGCGCCGAAGGCATGCGCCTCGTCCACGATCACGGCCCGCACCCCGCCGAACCGCCGCCGGTGGTCCACATTCGCGCTGACGAGCATCGACTCAAGCGATTCCGGGGTGGTGAGCAGCACGTCGGGCAGCTCGTTCAGCGTGGACTTGCGGCGGGACGCCGTGGTGTCGCCGTGCCACAGCGCGACCCGTCGGCCGGTCCACCCGGTGTAGGTCTCCAGCCTGGGGTGCAGGTTGTTCAGCAGCGCCTTGAGCGGGCACAGGTAGATGACCGACAGGCCGTCCCAGCGCTGCTGCTCCATCGCGGTCAGCACGGGAAAGATGGCGGCTTCTGTCTTGCCGCCGGCGGTCGGGGCGAGCAGGAGTGCGTCGCTGCCGTCCAGGACGGGGGCGACGGCCTGGTCCTGGAGCGGGCGCAGCGACGTCCAGCCGAGGCTGTTGACCAGGTGGTGGACGATGACCGGGTGGAGCCGCCCGAGCCCGGAGTCCGCACTCGTGGTCATGGTGCGGGCAGGTCGAGCTCGATGTCGTCGGGCCGGGCCGCGGTGACGGTCAGGCCCGCGGCGTTGCGTTCCTCCGCGGACAGCTCGCCTGCCGTGACGGTCGGCGCGTAGTGCTTGCGCGGGTCGAAGTCCGGGAACTGGTCGACCCGGTCCAGGACGTCGGCGACGAGTTTTTTCAGGAACACCCGCGGGGTCACGCCGACGCTGCCGCCGAGTGCCCCGGTGACCGAATCGGCGAGCGCGGCGATGTAGGCGTTGTCCACCAGGTCCGCGATCCGGTCCGGTGCCTCGGCGCCGCCCGCGTACAGGTCGCGGACCTTGCCGCCGAGCGCCAGCAGGGCGCCCCGGTCGAACCCGGGCAGCCGGATCTGCACGGCGCGGGGGTTGTCGAACCGGGGGTCGGTGGAGAAGTCGGTGGCGAGCCGCTGGGCCAGCGGCGGCAGCCTGGTCACCCCGCTGGTCCCGTCGTAGAACGCGGCCGTCCCGGTGATCATCAGGAACAGTCCCGGGTAACGGCCCGAGTCGATCTCGTCCAGGAGCTGCCGCAGCGCGTTGAGCGCCTTGTCACGGACGTCGCCGCGGACACGCTGCAGGGTCTCCACCTCATCAAGCACGAGCAGCAGCCCGGGATGCCCCGCGTCGCGGAGCACCTCGAGCATCCCCTGCAGGAAGCCCATCGCACCGAAATGGTCAAGCTCGCCGCGGATCCCGGCGCTGCGCTTGGCGGAAGCGGCGACGTGCGGCTGCCCGCCGAGCCACGCCGCGAGCGCGTCCGCGGTCGCGGTCGCGGTGTCCCCGGCTAGGACCGCGGCCCGGTAGGCGCGCAGCGCCTGGGCGAATGCGGGAGTGTGCACGGAGACGTCGGCGAGCCGCTTCTCAAGCAGCCGGTCCACGGCCTCGCTGATGTCGGCTTCGCTTTTCTCGGTGAGACGGGGGTCGGCGGCGATGGCATCGGACTGGAGCGTGAACAGCCAGGAGTCGAGGACCGGCCGGAACGCGCTCGGCGGGAACGCCGAAGTGCGCAGCGATTCCCCGATGCGCCGGTAAACGGTCTCCAGCTTGTGCAGCGGCGTCTCCGTCTCGGAGACCTGCACCTCGGCGGTGGCGAACGCGCGGCCAAGTGCCCGTTCCGCTACATAGCGGGTGAGGAACGTCTTGCCTGAGCCGTACTCGCCGCGGACCGCCTTGAACGCGGCACCGCCGCCGGCGACCACGTCCAGTTCGGCGTCGAGCGCGGGCACGAACCGGTCCAGGCCGACGGCGAGCAGGTCAAGGCCGCTGGCGGGCACGGTGCCGCGGCGCAGCGCACTGATCACTTCACGGCGGCGGCGCGGGGACGGCTGGCTGGTCACAACCTCACACCGTACTGCTCCGCGAGCGCCGCGCCGTCCAGGATGACGGTCGCGCCGTCCGCGTCGATGCGGATGACGCCGGCCCCGTCGATGTTCAGCAGCTGCTGCGCCTGCATGACCGCCCCGCGCAGCACGACCGGCGACACCTGCAGCGCGGACGCGGCCGCCACCGGGGCCAGCCGGCGGCTGGGCGTCCCGGCCAGCGCCGCGAGGAGCGCGCCGACCTGCGCGTCGGTGACCGTGACCCGGCCGGCCCGCTTCTTGTTCTCCTTGTACGCGGGCGACGCGAGCACCGCCTCCGCCGTTGCCTCTGGGCCGGACGATGCGGGCGGCGCCAGCGCCGGCACGGTGGCACGGGCCTGCGACGCCGGTTCCTGACCCGGCACATCGAACAGGGTCGCCATCGTCTCGTCGGGCCGCTTTGCCAGGTCCGCCGCGGGCTTGCCTGGACGTGGTGCCGTCGCAGGGACGCGGGTCGCGGCGGCGCGGCTGGTGGCGGGTGCCGTGGGCAGAGCCGGTTCGGCGGGCAGGACCGGGTCGGTCCACCAGGACGGTTCCTGTGGCGGAGCGAGCCGCAGGCCGCTGTCCGCAGGGACGGCGCCGGAGACCAGGACCACGACGGGGACGATGACCTCGGCTGGTGACGCGCCGCCGTGGTAGCCGGCTTTCACGGGGCCGTACCGGAGGGCCTCATCGACCGCCAGCACGGCGGTCTTGTCGTGCAGCAGCACCCGTTCCCCGCTGATGAGGACCTCCCCGTCGCCGGGGGGCGGGCTGGCGCCACGGGAGCGGCCGCTCGACATGTCCGGGTACGGGCGCTGGTTCCCCTGGCGGCGCTCGATGACGTGGCCGTGGTCGGCGGTGAGGATCACGGTGCGCCCGGCGTGCCTGGCCCGGTCGAGCAGCGGGTCGAGGTGCTTGACGGTGTCCGCGCCCCAGTCGGTGCCGCCCGGGTCGGACCGGTCGAGCGCGTCATCGACGCTGTTGAGCACGCAGGTGACGAGCGGGTACCTGGTGACGTCGGTGATGGCGGCGGCCACGTCGTCCGCGACGGCGTAGCCGGGCCGCTTGCCGTCGAGCGGCCCCTTGTGGAACAGCGGCGCTCCCGTCAGGCCGTGCGCACCGACAAGGGCGGCGTACCCCGTCCGCTCGGTGTCCTGGCCGCCGCGGCGCAGCGCGCCCGACAGCAGGGACGCGCGGCTGACCTCGGTGAGGGTGGGCAGCACCGCGAGCGCGGCGGCACGGCGAGACTCCCCGGTCAGCAGCGCCTCGGCCCAGCCGTCCCTGGGGCGGCCGAGCACGCTCGCCACGACCTCGGTACCGACCCCCGCGCTCATCCCGTCGAGCACGAGCAGCAGCACCGGGGCCTGGCGGGCCAGCGGCAGGACCACGTCGCGGAGCAGGTCCTCAACCCGCAGCACGCCCGCGTCGGCGCGGTTGTCCCTCGTGTAGCGGACCAGCGCCGCGGCGAATCCAGTGTCGTGCGCGGCCCGCCTGGCCCGCGCCGCGCCAAGGACGGCGGCCAGGCCGGCGCCAAGTTCGGGGTCGCTGACCCCGGCGGCCACGTCGTTGACCGCCGAATCCGCCCACGCGTCCTGGTCGGCGTGCCTGCGCATCAGCCCGGGCAGTTCTCCCCCATCCGCCCCGCTCATCCCGCCGTCCGGTGCGGCGCCGGCGAGCCAGCGGGTGAGCCGGACGGCGGCGTGGAACGCGTGCGTCCGGCGGTCGTCGCCGGCCAGGTGATGAGCCGCGACGCTGGCCCAGGCCCGCTCGACCCGGTCGAGCCCGTCCCGCGTGACGATCGCCCGGTCGGGGTCGGACTCGGCGCGGCTGCCGCTGGTGGCGCCGGCGGCGCGTAGCTCGGCGGCGAGGGCCGCGAACCGCCGGGTGAGCCCGGACGGCAGCAGGTCCGAGGCGTCGGCGAGCCCCGCCGCGCGGACCCCGTCGAGCAGGTGGTCCGCCCTGGCGAGCAGGGCCTCGCCGGTCTTCTTTCGCTCGGCGTCCTCGTCGGACGCCTTCCGCCCGGTGGCGCGGAGCATCCCGGTGACGACGGCGGACGCTTCCGCGGCCCACGACGTGAGCGCGGCGGACGGGAGCACGGCACCGCCGAACCTGGCCTCCATCCGGATCAGCGCGTCCCGCGCCACTTGCGCGTCCTCGGCTGCCCGGTGGTCCCGCGCGTCGGCGAGCACCCCGGCCACCAGGCCAAGGGGGATGACGTCGCGGGCCTCGCCGCCGCGCAGCAGGTGCAGCATCGCCGGGGCGATCACGCCGGCCCGCTCGGCGGCCCAGCCGAGCACGGCGTCCGTGACCGGGTCGCCGGCCAGCGCGCGCAGGTCGGAGATCCGCTCAGGCAGCGACGGGCCGGCGGTCCAGCCCAGGACGGCGGCGATGTCGATGACGGGATCGGACAGGCCGAGCCGCGCGGCGGCGACCGCGCCGAACGCGTGCGCGCGGGTCAGCACGCCGCCGGGCGCGGGCGGCCAGCCGTCCGGCGGCGCGGCGGCGAGCAGCCCGGTGGCCACGTCCCTGTCGCCCGCCGCCGCGAAGATCGCCGGGTCGATGCCGGTCGCCGCGAACCGGTTCCGCACCGCCGCCCACGGGTCCGGTGTACGCAGCCGGTGCCCAACGAAGTGGCTGAGCACACCGGCGCCGAGGTCCTCGTCCGTACGGTCGGTCAGGACGATCAGCCACTCATCCCGCCGCCGCGACAGCAGCGCCTCGCGGACGGCGAGCGCCGACACGCATGGCTCGATCCGCACCCGCACCTGGTGGTGGGTAAACGTGCGCGTCTCGGCCGGCCAGTACGGCTTCGCCCGCACCCCGAGCACCCCGTGCTCGTACTTCTTCGCGCGTGCCTCATCGAGCAACTCGCGAAGGACGGGGGTTGAGGCACTGGCGGTCATCGCGGTCACCCCGTGACCCGCCACTCGACGGTGACGTCCTCGTCCGGATGGCCGCGCAGGAAGTCGGCCAGCGGCTGGAGCACGGCAGCGTCCGGCTCGCCGGCGGCCCGTACGCCGCTGCCTGGAGACGGCGTGCGGACGAGCTTGCCCTTGTCCGGTACCGGCACCCAAGGGGGGTCTGGCGGCGGGAGGATGGGTGGTAGTTCCTGGCCGGCAGTGAGCCACTCATAGAGCGCTTCCTCGGCGGCGCTCAGCGCGGGGCCGAGGCGGCTGGCGAACTCGTCCGCGCGGACCGCGTGCCGCAGCGCGTTCAGCGCGCTGGCGGCGGACCGGCCCCGCTCGTCCTGCGTTTTCTCCGCGTCGCGGAGCGGGGTGAGCCGGTCCCAGCGGAAGTCCCGCAGGGCGTCCGCGACGACGCGCGCCCGGGTGAGCGAGTTCGCCAGGGCGGCCTCGGTGCACGGCAGTTGCGCGGCGGCGAGCGTCTCGATCAGCCGCACCCGGTCTCCGCCGGCCCGCCGCAGCCGCTCGAGCAGGTCGCTGCCAGCCCGCGCGGTCGCGAGCCGTCCCGGCTGCGCCGCGTCCAGGCCGAGCCGGCGGTAGGCGTCCTCGACCGGGGAGACGAGGCCGCTGGCGTCGTCGGTGAGCGCGCCGACCCGCTGCTGGATGTCCGCGGTCAGTTCGGCGACGCCCGCGGCGGTGAGGTAAGGGTTCACGTGCAGGCCGAACAGGGCCTCGGCGCGGCTGGTGGCCTTCTTCCAGTCGGCGGGGGCGGGCAGCGGCTCGGGCCGCAGTTCCATATCCGGTCGGGCCGAGCCCGGCCGCGGCGGCGGCACCGGCCCGCCCTTGTCGTACCACGCCCGGGTGCGCAGCGCCGCCCAGGCGAGGATGACGAGGTCGGCGACCTCGTCCCGCAGCCCGTTCGGTGGCGTCATCGTGTCGATCCACTTCCGCAACTGGGCGACGGTGACCGTGTCCTCCGGGCGGATGTCGTCGCGGGCGGCGGCGCGCTCGAACTCCGCGGCCCACGGGGTGAACCGGTCGTCGCCGAACAGGAAGTGCGTCTCCGCTGCCTGGCCCACGCCGAGCGCGTTGGCGACGCGCCGGACGGCGGCGACGTCACCTTCTAGCCGTACCCGGTCCTCGGGGTCGGCGACGGCGCGTTCCACGTGGGCGTACACCGCGAGCAGGTCCCTGACCGTGACCTCGGTGTCGGCGGGCTCGAAGCGCGGGTGGGCCGGGTAGGTGGCGCCGAACGCCTGGTCCACCAGGTTCCTGAAGGCGGCCCCCAGGTCGGCGCCGACCGGGGCGGCCGGCATGAACCCCGCGTCCAGGCTGACCAGCACCCGGTCGTGCGACGTGTCGTCGGCGAGCGTGCCCGGCGTCGACCTGGCCGCGCCGTAGGCTTCCTGGATGGCGCGGCGCAGTCCCTCGCGCAGCGCGGTCCGCTGGCTTTCCAGGATGGCCCGAGCCTGGGCCCGGTCCACCTCGGACAGGTGGTCGGCGTTCTTCCGCCACCGGTCTCCCCCGGTTCCGGTCAGCAGCCAGTCCAGGATGACCAGCCTGCTCACGTCCCGCATCCGGTCATCCGACAGGAAGTGCGGCAGCCAGGCGATGACCCGCTCGCGCGGGCCGCGCGCGGTGATCTCATCCAGCCGGGCCAGGTCCTGCGCGCCGGAGAACCCCGGCTCGTCGTACGGGAAGTCCACCACGAACCGCCAGCTGCCCGCCCGGGCACGGAAGTGATCGTCGGTCAGCCAGGACGCGTCGCGGACGTTGCCGAATACCAGGTCCACGCTCCGCCGTGACCCCCGCCAGGTGACGGCATGCTGGTACGCGCCGAACACGTCCGGGCTTGTCTCGGCCACGCCGAGCGCGTCGCGGACGAGGTCCTTGATCAGCTCGCGGCGCCGCCCGTCGTTGTCCTCGCCCTTCGCGTTCTCGACCACGGACTCGTAGTCCACGTCGGACAGCTGGACACGGATCACCGGGTTCTTCGGGTCGGCGCCCACATGGATCTCGGGGATCCGCCGGCTCCACTCCTTGACCTTGGTCACCACGATCCCCGCCTCGCTGCCAGGCAGCGGCGACCTGATCGAGCCGTGGTTAAGCGAGGCGAGCCGGGATCCGGTCAGCTCCTTCAGCGCCGGCACCCGCGGCGCCACGGCCGACAGCAGCAGCGTCTTCGCCAGCCGTTCCTGCGCGCGGAACGCCGGAGTCAGCTTGCCCGGGTCCGCCGCGGCCGCCTCGGTGAGCCCGTTGTCGGTAAGGATCAGCGGGCGCAGCTTGTCCCGGTAGAGCGCGTTCGCGGACTTGAACAGCGCGGCCGCCTGAGCATCCAGCGGCTGAGAGCCGGACACGATGTAGTCGAAGGAGTCACCGACCGGGATGACGTCATCGACGGTGAGCGTGTCCCGCCGGTCGACCAGCATCTGCTGCATCACCTTCAGCGCGGTGCGCTCCCGCTGCATGACGCTCGCCAGGTCACGCAGCGTAGACACCAGCGCAGGGGAAAACGGGTAGGTGAGACGGAACGCCTCCTCATCCGCGCCCCGGTGCTGGTCGTCGGTGTTGATCCCGTCGAGCAGCACGTCCCAGATCGCCGGGCTGCGGTTGACTCGCGCGAACGCGTCCCGCAGCACCAGCTCGGCCTGCGGATTGCCGGCCCGCCTGCGCAGCAGCCGCCGGTGCGCCACGTAGGGCAGGTTGTTGTCCCCCAGCACGATCGTGCCGAACCGGCCCTCCTGATGCCGGAACGCGCGGTCGAGCGCCTCCTGCTCCGCGCCGCTCGCCCCCGCGTCGGCGAACCAGCGGCGCAGGTCCATCTGCCGGGCGACGAACGAGATGAGCGGGACCGCCCGCGGCCCCATGCCCGCCTCGACCAGCTTGGTCAGCTTCTGCGACTCGCGGCGGAAGAACTCCCTGTCCTGCACCCCGAACGCCAGCCACAGCACCAGCTCGTCAAGGAACAGCACCACGGCGTCGTGTCCGAGGCCCTTGGCGTGCCCGGCGATGACCGACAGCCCGGTGTCGAGGTCGACGAACTCCGCCTGCCGCGTGTAGGACGCGAAGTACTCCCGCGTCAGCGCCGTGACGAGCCGCTGCCGCAGCTCCGAGCCCGGCGCGGCGGCCTTGGCGGCGGCGTAGGAACCCGCCGCCCAGGTCGTGTCGTCGCCGAGCAGCCGCGACCACTGGTCGGCCCGCTTCTCCGCGCCGCCGTTAAGCCCGGCGAAGAACCCGTCGTCACCGACCCGCGCCCGCATCCGGTCCGCGTCGGCCAGCAGGGCGTCGGCCATGTAAAGCGCGGGCAGCGGGGCGCCCGGGTGCAGCACGCGCACCTGCCGGACGTACCCGCTGAACAGGGCCTCCTCCATCGACTCGGCCGCGAGCAGGTGGAACGCGAGCGGCATGACATTCTTGTCTCGCAGCACCGCGTCGTGCTTATCCACCACCGGCTGCAGCTCCGGCTTGGCCCGCGCCGTGGCGTTGTGCCGCAGCAGCGCGTACAGCACGGCCATGAAATGGCTCTTGCCGGAACCGAACGACCCGCTCAGGAACGCCCCCCGGCTCACCCCCGTCGTCATCGCCTCGGCCACCAGGCCGAGCGCCGCGTCGAACGCCTGCACCAGCTCAGGCGTCACCACGTACTCATCGATCGTGGCGGCGATCCGCGAAGCGTCGATGCCGTCGGTCAGCCGCAGCACGTAGTCCTCGTCCCCGGCGGCGACGGGAATGTCGAGGACGTCGCGCAGCAGTTCGCTCACTTCTCGCCTCCCTTCGCGCGTGGCTTGCGGCCCCGGCCGGACGGGGCCGGGCGCCAGTCCGCGAGCTCCGCGAGCGTCATCCCGACCTGTGCTGCCCGCTGGTCGAGCTGCTCCTGGCAGAACGCGGCCAAGCTCACGCCGTAACGCTCGTCGACACCGGAATGCCACTGAGCGACCCACGGCTGCAACTCGGCCAGCCCGGCGACCATCGGGCTTAGGCGCTCGTCGTCCCAGCCTTCCCGCTCCCGCTCTCCGATGATCCGCGACAGGGCCAGCGACTGCTCCGCGTGATCCCAGTCGGCCAAGCCGAGCAGCGTGGTCGGGTCACCTTCGCGGTTCGCGTCGGGGTAGAGGATGAATCGCTCCTTCGGCACGTCGAGCTTGCCGCGCGCCCGCCAGTAAGAGGGCCTGCGGAAGTCGGCGGAGGTGTACTTCGGCGGTACCGGGATCGGGCCGACCTCCTGGCCGCGGTCCTCACGGCGCTGCAGATCCCAGGTCTCCTCCCACGCCTGGCGGGTGCGCAGGCCGGAATCCTTGTAGCGGTAGGCGGCGAGGAACGGCACGACCTCGTCGGCAAGCAGCTTCTCCAGCGACTCGGTCACCGGGACATCCGGGCGGCCCTCCCACAGCGCCAGCACGGACACCAAGCCCGGGTCGCGAGTCACCTCGTCGGCGAGTTGCGCGACGCTCTTGGGCTCCGCGCCGTCCGCACCATCGAACCAGAACCGACGGTTCTCCAGCCGGTCGAGCAGCCAATCCCGCAACGCTCGTTCCTGACGCTTGTCCCAGGGATCTTGCAACCAACGCCGCTTGTACTCCGGCTTCTCCAGCAGGCGAATGTACGGGTGCTGTTCGATGAGCTGCAACCGCCGCTGGACGAGTTCCTGGTACGCGGTCGGCCACTGCGCCGGGATCTCGGTAATTGCCTTGGACCCGTGCCGCTCGAACCAGGCGGTCTCCTCACCGGACCGCGCAAGAGCGATCTCGAACGCCCGCTCCCCAAGCGCCAGCGTCGGCAGGTCGTCCGAACTGTGCGTCAAGTCCTCGTCAATGAGGCCATACAGCCGGTACACCTCCCAGTCGAGCTCATCCTGGACAGCGATCATCCGAGCCCGGATTTCCCCTGACTTCTTGTCAGCGGAGGCCAGCGCATCCCGCGAAGGGATCCTGTTCGCGCACACAGCCGACGGCTCACACGCGGCGAGTTCTCGTGCGAGCGAGTCAAGCACCCGTGTCCGCTCCAAGGGAAGCGAGTTTGGCAGCGGATAATCATGCAGGGTCGTAGCGGTGAACTCGTAGAAGGAGAACCACGGCTCTGGGCTCCAGCGGTTCCCGCCACCGCTGTTATTGTCAGCACCAGTCTTGGCCTGGCTCTGCTGTTTCAGCCAGAAACAAGAAGTCGATGAGTTCAGGACCCCGAGCAATGCAAGATGCTCATCCTCGGTCTTGCCTAGAGGTAGCTTGATTACGGGCGCGGTTCGCCCGAACACCTTGCCCCCACGATCAAGCGCGAATTGGTTGTGCGTCGCCACGAACGCAAACGCGATCGACAACGATGTTCGTAGCTTGGATTTCCCCAGCATGCCATATTCGAGCCATTCCATACCGCGCTCGGCCCTCGTCTTTCCAAACATGAGGTATCCGGACACGAGTCTACGGTAAGGCCACATCCATCTTGAGTGCCGTGCGACTGCGGTTACCCCGTACTCGTCGTCGTATGGCCAGAAGCGAGGCGATCCTTCCAGCGTAAAGTCCCGGACTCCCTCGCCGACTACCACTGGGATGCTTGGCTCTATCGAATTGGGGCGGAGCTCGAAGGCATCTTCTTCCCCGATCACAGCGACAATGCCGATTTCAGAGGCCACTGCGCCAAGACGGCGATATGGCGCAGCGTTCAGTGACTCTGCGAGTTCGAGTGACCTACCGCCGCTAAGACTCCAGGGGTGGGTGGCGAGGAGTTTCCGTTGCAAGTCGGTGACTGTGATCCACTCGTCCTCATAACCGGGTTCATCGACATGTTCGATGATAGAAGCCCAGACTTTCCCCTTGGCGGGGTCACCTGGCAGAGTTGGCTCGCCCCGTACGCCGAGAACGGCACGGACCATCGCATCGACGGGTGGCTGATTGCGCCCGACGATGATGACCGTAGGGGTGCCATGGCCTGGTATATAGGAAACAGAGGTGTCCTCAACTAGCCGGAGATCTCTGTGCGCGAGGAAATCCTCGATGAGAGGGACGCCGAACTCGCGCTTCATGAATGAGTTGCTTGTGATCATGCCGACCCAGCCGGACTGCTCGCCGCGCTTCGCCAGAGCGAAGAACTGGACCATGAACGGGACCGTCAGCGCGTACTTACCTTTGCAGACATCCGGAAACTTGGAACGGTAGATCTTGTTCAGCGCCTTGTCTCGAGGCTGGATGTACGGTGGGTTTCCGACGACCGCGTCGTAACGACCTTCCTCCAGCAACTCCAAGAGAAGCGGCCCGTCTTCGGTCGCATAGTGGAACGGCATGAACGCGCCCCGCTCCTCCATCCCAGGCAGCACATCCGCATCCGGCCCGTGAATGAGCGAGTCCCCGACCGCTAGGTGATACTTGAACGCCGGCGCGTCCTCAAGCGACCGCAGGCCGCACGCCCGCAGCGCCGCGACAGTCAGCCGGAACCGTGCGATGGCCACGGCGACGCCATGAATCGCATCAAGCGCCGCCTGCACCCGTGCCTGGATCTCCATTCCGGGCGCCTGCCTGTGCCACCGGTCAAGCAGTCGGTCGAACGCCCCAAGCAGAAAGTGCCCCGACCCGCACGTCGGGTCGATCATCCGGAACCCCTCAAGCGGCCGCTCTTTCAGTGCCTGCTCCAGCGTCCGGTCCAGGATGTGCTCCTCTACGAACACCGGCGTCTGCAGCAGCGCGTACGTGTCCTTGGCATAGGCAGACAGGTCCTGATACAGGTCGCCGAGGAACCGCGTCGACCGCGTCTCGTCGTGCAGGTCGTGGATCAGCGCACCACTGTCCGACCGGTCGCGCCAGAACTTGATCAGGTCCTCGACGGCGGCACCAGAGGGAGAGGCGTAGCGGAGCGCGGAGTGCGTGTCCACAAGGGCCCGCGTCGCGGGCAGCTTGCCCAGGTACTCGATCGCGTCCCAGAGCCACTCTCGCTCGGTCCAGGTGACGTGCTCGCGGAAGAACGCCAACTCGGCGTCGAGCGCCTCTTGACGGCGCCTGCCTGGCCCGGTGATCCAGACCGGCTTGATGAGCGCGTTGTCCTCGCAGAAGCGGATGAACACGCTCATCAGCACCCAGGCGACCGCCGTCTGGTTGACCCGGTCGTCGCGCCACTGGGTCCAGGACCAGGCGGTGCGCTCCTGTTCGGTCGCTTGCCGGTGGGTGCGCTGCCATTCCGCGAGTACCGTCGCGTCTTCGTCTACCCGGCGGCGCAGGTCGTCTTCGAGCGCGATGACCTGCTTCTTCAGGTCCTCGGTGAGTGCCTGGGTGGCGGTCATCGTTCTCCTTCTGCCGCTGCTGCCGCGACGCTCGCATGGGCGCCGATCCAGCCGGGGTCGAGTCGCATGAACTGGCCGGGCGCGGCCAGCGGAAGCGGGCGCCGGTCGATGAGGGCGCCGTGGGTGCCGGGGAGTTGCGGCACGAGCACCCAGATGGCCTGCGGGCGGCGGGTGGCCAGGTCGGCCCAGGGGCCGAGGATGTTCAGGTGGCCGTAGCGGGCTAGCGGCGCGACGTCGGTGAGCATCACGGGGCGGGTGCCGTCCGGTGCTTCCGACAGGGCGGTGCTGATCGCCGCCTCGACGGCGGGCAGGGCGCGCTTGACGAGCATCTTGAGCCCGTCGGCGTCGCGGGTGCCGTCGGCCGCGGCGTCGGCTCGCTGGACGAACTCCCAGTCGAGCTCGAACTCGGCGGCCTGCGCCTTCAGCGCGTCGATCAGCACCAGGGTGACGTCGATGAGCTTGGCGCCGAACCGTCCGGTGAGCGCTTCCACGGCGCGGTCGGCGCGGTCCGCGGCCACGCCGATGGCGAGGAACGACCTAGCCGCCGCACTCTCGGCGAGCCGGTGCCCGGACGGGCCGTCGGACAGGATCTGCCTGCTGACCGGGCTCACCACCGTCGGAGGGCGGGACTCCAGGCCGAGAGTGCCGGACGCGCGGGTCCGTGACCGGTAGGCGCGTTCCGTCTCGTCGTAGACCAGGCCGAGCCCGGTGCCCTCGATGAGCGCATCCAGCCGCGGCCGGTCCGGCAGCGGCGCGAGCGCCGGGAACTTGGCGCGGACCCGGGCGTGGATCTCGTGCACGCCGACCGGCTGCGTGCCGACGCCGGCCAGGGCGATGGTGAGCGCGGCGGTGGGGAGCATGCTCCGGGTGTACAGGTCGCCCGAGCCGGCCAGTGCGGCGTCCCGGGCCAGTGCGGCGGCCAGCCGCAACAGCCGTCCTGGGTCGGCCGTCGGCGGTGACTCGAGGCCGCGCACGGCGCCGGTCCACACGTCGAGCAGCCGGCCGGCAGCGCGCGCCGCGGGCACGGTGTGCTCGCCGCCCTTGGCGGCCTGGGCGACGAGGTCGTCGGCGGCACGCCCGAGCGCCTCGGCCGGGTCGAGCAGCGCCTGGTCGGCGGCCAGCAGGACGATCCGGCCGTCGCGGCGGCGGGCGAAGAACTCCCGCGCGTCGTCGTCCGCGCGCCGCAACTGCTGCACCCGGTCAAGCGCGATCCGCAGCAGGCCGGCTGCCACCCGGTCCACGGCGGGGCCATCATCCGCGCCGTCGGCGGGCGGCATGACCGCGAGGACCGACTGCGCAAGCTCGTCCACCGTGGCGACGCCGCCGGAGTCGGTGAGCGACTGCCACGCGGTCTCGGCGAGCGTGCCGAGCAGGTCACGGCAGCCTTCGTCGCCGCCCCACGCGTCGTGCAGCGCGCCGACCTGCTGCGGCACCCGGCCCCTTGACACCCCGGTGACGTCGGCGATCTCGGCCTGGGACGCGAACGCGTCGATGCCGGGATCGAGGCCGAGCAGCAGCCGGGCGAGCGCCCGCCTTGACCCGGCCCGCGCACTGCCCGCGTGCTCCGCGAGCAGCCCAGCGGCCGTGACCGGATCCGGCAGCGTGCTGGTCCCTGGCGTGGCCGATACCGCCTGCCCGGAGCCGCTGCCGGTGACGGCGGTGCCGAAGCGGTTGCGCCACTGGCGGGCCCGCGCCTTCACCTCACCGCGGGTCGCGGTGGACACGCCCGACAGGTGGTTCAGCCGGACCGGGTCGACCGCGACCAGGTCGCCGACGGTGGTGACGGCGAGCGGCTCGACCGCCGACAGGGCACGCGCCGACAGGCCGGCCCGGGCCAGCGGCGTGGAGACCTCCGCCCGAGCCGCAAGGTCCTCGGCGTCGTCGGGGACCGTCTTCGGCACCGGCTGGAAGACGGACTGCCACGCCGCCAGCATCTCGGCGGCCGTGTCGTGCCGTTGCCGCGCGTCGCGTGCCAGGGCGATGCGGAAGAAACCCGTCAGGCTGTCGGCGACGGCGGGGTCGAACAGGCCAGGCTCAACGGCGGCCTCATCTTGCACCGACGCCGGGTCGGACAGCCCGTCGCCGAACCGGGGCACAGATCCGGTCGCCATCTCGAACAGCACGACCGCGGCCGAGTAGCGTTCCGCGGCGGAGTCGAACCGGCCGCGCCGGGGACTGTCGAGGAACGGGTCCAGGTAGGGCGGGGTGCCCGCCGTGACGGCGGTCCCGGCCGCGCTTGACAGGGAGAAGTCGAACAGCACCAGGTGCTTGGCCCGGTCCTCGCGCTTCTCCCGTACCTCGCGGATGCCCAGGTTCGCTGGCTTGATGTCCCGGTGGTCGACCCCGGCGCGGTCAAGCGCGACGAGGGCCTCGAGCAGGTCGGTGCCCCACCGTTCGAGCAGGTCAAGGGACAGCCGCTCGCGGTTACGCAGTACTTCGCCGAGGGTCTGGTCGCCGGCGCTCTCCAGCACCAGGGCCGGCCGGCCGCCCACGTCGATGGGGCCCTCGACGAGCCGGACCAGGCGGGGGTGCCGCAGGCCGGCGAGCACCTTCGCCTCCTCGGCGAGGCGGCCGCCCGCCTGGGTGTCGAGCGCGACCTTCAGCACCCGGACCGAGTCGGGACCTGACTCGGCGACCGCGAGGTCGCTGACGAGCAGGCCCAGCGCTGTAGAGCCGGCGCCGAGGCGGCGCTGCAGCCGGAACCGCCCGTCGATCACCGCGCCCGGGGCGGCCTCGAGCGGGTCGATGACATCCTCGCCTGGTTCCGCGGCGGCTTCGGCCGCTTCGAGCTTGTCGAGGAACGCGCGCACGTCGGGGAGCCGTTCGGTCACCGCGGGACGGGTGGCGTCCAGCACCAGGGCGCGCAGCGCCGGGGTGACCTGCGGGAGGTCTGCCGCCAGGTCGAGGCCGCGGTCCCGGTTCAGCCGCTCGCGCAGCGTGGTGCGGTCCGCGGCGGGCAGCTTGCCGGCCAGCACGTAGTAGGCGAGCGCGCCGAGCGCGAACACGTCGATCCTGATCCGGTCCGCGTCCGGGTTCCAGACGCCCTCCGGTGCCTGGAACGCCTCGGCCATCCGCCGGTCCACGTCCAGGGCCACGGGACGGAGGAGAGTCGCACCCCTTCGTTCTGTATCAGGGGGTTGACTTTCTCGGGTCGCCGGCGTGGACGCGGCGCTGACGCTGGACAGGCCCGTCAGCCCGGTGCCCGCGGCCGCGCCCGCGCTCTGCCAGTCGCCTACCAGGACGCGGGGGCCGCCACCGTCCGACAGGGACCGGACGAGGACGGCGTGCGGGGTAAGGCCGCGGTGCACAACCCGGTTGCGGTGCGCGTAGGAGACCACTTCCGCGCTCTGCCGCAGCAGCGCCAGCTGATCCCTCGCAGGCACCTGCCCGGCGTTGTCGGCCAGGTACAGGTCGAGGCGCTGGTAGCGCTTGTCCAGGGGGTAGACCAGGCCCACGCCCAGGTCGTTCTCGACCATGTCCCTGGGGCGGAGCAGCCGGCTGTTCTGCAGCCTGGACATGATGCGGTACTCATGCTCGGCAACCTGGCGCAGCCGCGCCCGGGCGGTCGCGGACGCCCCGGGCGGCGACACGAGGAACCGGATCCGCGCCTGGTCCGTGGTCGCCACGCGGTGGAACGCGGGCCAGTCCTGCCAGCCATCCCCCTCGCCGAGCGGGTCCTCGTCGATCACCCACGAGCCGGCCTCGCGCTGGCGCCGCTGCACGACGCCGATCCGCTCGATGAGCTTGACGATCGTCTCGTCGCGGCGCGGCGGGACCGCCTGGTGCGGGGTGGCGGCCTCCAGGAGGCGATCGGAGATGCCGGGCAGGCCTGTGGTTTCCTCGGTGCCGTCGAGGGCGAACAGGTCAAGGCGGGACGACTCCGCCAGCGCGCACCTGAACCCCGGGTGGTGCAGGAACACGGCCTCCTGCACGAACGGCACCACTTTGTTCGGGTCCGGGACCGCTGTATGTGTGTCCTGCGCCCAGTGGAGCAGTTCGTCCCTGAGCTTGCTGGCCAGGCGCTGCGCCTTGCGGCGGGCGAGCTTGAGCGGGGAGTCTTCCGCCCGGTGGCCGTCGCGGCGCCAGGTCAGGTCGTCGCCGCGCAGGGTGCCCGAGTAGTACTTCAGCTCGACCAGGTGCAGGCGGCGGCGGCCGAGGACGAGCAGGTCGACCTCGTGCCACTTGCCGTGGGCGTCGCGGAACTCGAAGTTCGACCACGCACGGAACGGGGGCTGGTCGGGGAGCAGTTCCCTGACGACGCTGAGGCCTTCGGCCTCGTGGGTGAACTGGGACGGCGTTACCTCGATCCAGCGCTTGACGTGCTGCGCCACGAGCCGTCTCCTTCATCCCCGCCTTCGGCAACCCCGTGCCTGGTCCCTATGAGGACATATCTTGCCACCAAGGGCCTTCAGTCCAAGCGAGCATGCGTCACTACTCGGCTACAAAACGCCGTTGGTGACCGTCGAGTAGTCACCATCCTTCAGGGAGATAACGAGGCCTGCCCTCGTGGCTGTTAAGTTCAGCGAACGTCCTGCGGCTGGCTTGTATGGGGTTACATGGGTTGTACTGTCTTACAACTTGCACTTAAGCGTGTAGCGGAGTACCTTGAGACCGTAAGCAGAAGTTCGCTCGTGTTTGCGGAGCGGCGAGCTACGAGCTGACCGGGGCCGTAGAAATGGCCGTGCCCCGGGCGGCATGCAGAGCAGAGGCGGACCCGGGGCGCACACTGTTCATCGTACCACCCTCACCGCCTGCCCGGAAGTAACCGCTGTTCATGCTAGGAGGTACCGCCGTGTCTTGCATGCCGCCATCCTGGTTCGACCGGGT
>Ga0335078_10005763_pt1 | contig 18314 bp, 14 predicted proteins | sample Lox_Sample_32_FD_206711 | JGI IMG/M metagenome (GOLD analysis project Ga0335078, IMG submission 206711) | Soil microbial communities from Loxahatchee National Wildlife Refuge, Florida, United States - Lox_Sample_3.2 | ecosystem: Environmental > Terrestrial > Soil > Wetlands | place: USA... | reverse complement strand
GGTGCGCGCGGAGATCGTGCGCGAGATCGCCGCGGAGTTTCCGTCGGCGTACGCCCGCGCGCTCCGCGTTCAAACTTCGGGACGCGCCAAGCAGCGCGAGATCCGCGAGAACGCGACGCGCCACGTCCTCGCGGATCTGCACCGCTTCGAGACGTCGCGCTCGCTCCTCGCGATCGACCAAGAGCTCTGCATTCGATGCGGCCACTGCGCGTGGAGCTGCTCGAGCGTTCACGACGACGACGTGTCGCGCTTGCTCCGGCGCGGCGACGTCGTCGTCGCGCGCGTCCGCGGACGAGCGCGCACGCTCCTGCTCCCGAGCAGCTGCCAACACTGCAAGAACCCGGCGTGCATGATCGACTGCCCGACGGGCGCGATCACGCGCGACGCGCGCGGCGAGGTGCACGTTCGCGAAGAGCTCTGCACGGGATGCGGGAGCTGCGCGAAGGCGTGTCCGTGGGACAACATCCAGCTCGCCGAGCGCAGCGCGAACAAACGCAGCTTGCCGATCGTGCGAACCGAGTCGACCGCGGTCGCGGTGAAGTGCGATCTGTGCCGCGACCGCGGGGAGCCCGCGTGCGTCGCGGCGTGCCCGGTGGACGCGATCGCGCGCGTCGATCCGAGCGTCGACTTCGACGACGTGCGCGCGGTGCTCGACTCGGGATCTCGCCGAAGCCACGTGACGACCAAAGCGAAGTCGCCCGGCGTCTCGCGCGCGATCGTCGCGTCGTCGCTCGCGCTCGGATGCGCCGCGCTGCTCGCGTTCGACGGCGCGTCGCGTCGCGCGAGCGGGTGGGCCCTCCTCGCGCTCTTCGCGCTCCTCGCGTCGTACGCGATCGTGAAGCGCGCGGGGCATCGCGCGCGCGGCGCGCTGCGTCGCGTCGCGCGCGCGCGTCCGCACTTCGTCGCGCACGTCGCGATCGGGATGGTCACGCTCGGCGTCGCCGCGACGCACGCGCGCGGTCACTCCGCGCTCGCGCTCGCGTTTTGGAGCGCGGCTGGGCTCGGCGCGCTCTCCGCTGCGTTCGGCGCGCTCGTGCCGAAGCGCCTCGCGCGGCTCGAGCGCGCCGCGATCTTGCCCGAAGAGATCGCCGCGAAGATCGCCGAGCTCGACGCGCGCGTCTTTCGCGATCTCTCCGGCACGAGCGATTTGCTCAAGGGGCTCTACGCGAAGATCATCCAGCCGTACGCGCGCTCGACCTTCGTGCTCGCGCGCGCGTGCGCGGCAGGTCCCACGCAGCGCGCGATGCGCGAGGCGCTCACCGCGCGCGTCGTCGCGATCGTCGACGAGCGCGACGAGCGCATGATCGGGCTCGACGATCTCGTCGGCAACGCGGTCACGCGCCAAGCGCTCCGCGCGCAGCGGGTGCTCACCGCGCTCCTCCGCGCGACCGCGTTCGCGCACGTCGTCGTCGCGTGCGGGCTCGCGGCGCTCGTCGCGCTCCACGTCTTCTCGGAGATCGCGCGATGAGCGCGACGCAACGAACGAAGACGCGCGCGCCGCGTTCGAGCGACGTGACGCGCGCGCGCGCGATGTGGATCTGCGCTGCGGCGTGCGCGCTCGGCGCGCTCGGCTACTCGATCGTCGCGCTCGGCGCGCGCGCACCCTCCGCGAGCCTCGGCGCGCTCTCGCGACCGCACGAGCGCGCGGGGCTCGCGTGCGACGCGTGTCACGCGAAGGAAAATCCGGCCGCGAGCTGCACCGGTTGTCACGACGCGGCGTCGCACGCATCGACGCGCCCCGGACACGCCGCCGCGCGCCGCGACGGAACGCTCGCGTGCATCGACTGCCACCAAGCGCACGGCGACGGTCAGACGATCGCGATCGCGCAGAGCGGCGCTTGGATTCGCTCGGGCGGCGGAGCAGAAATCCGCGGGGACCTGCCGCACGGCGCGCCAAGCGCCGTGGTGCCGCTCGTCCCGCTGAGCGCGTGCGCGCGGTGTCACGATCTCGCCTCGCGCACGGATCCGATCGCCGCGTGCGTTCCGGCGAACGCGACGGCGACGCGAGGCGCGAGCACGTGCATGGACGAGCACAAGCGCGCGGGCGACGCGCGCCGGTTCGCGGCGTGGAGCGCGGCGAACGAAATCGCGCGCGCGACGCCGTGGGTCTCGGCGAAGCGCGACGCGCCGGCGCCTTGGGGATTGCTCGGCGCGTCGCTCGCGTCCGCGCTCGTCGCGCTCGCGTTCACGCGTCGAAGGCGCGCGCGCTCTCTCGCGGCCGCGCCCATCGCGCCGCCCGCCGCGAAAAAACTCCCGCTCATCGACGCGAGCACGTGCCTCGGTTGCCACGCGTGCGTCGACGCGTGTCCGTTCGAAGTGCTCGAGGTCCGCAAGTTCGTCGCGGTCGTCGCGCGTCCCGACGATTGTTGCGGCGCGATGTCGTGCGAGCAGGCGTGCCCGAACGGATCGCTGCGCGTCGAAGGCGCGGATCAATCTCCGGCGAAGATCGTCGACGACCATCTCGAGTCGATCGCGTCGCCCGGAGTTTTCCTCGCGGGCGATCTCACGGGACTTCCTCTCATCAAGAACGCGCTGCGGCAAGGCGCGGCGGTCGTGGATCGAATCGCAGAGACGTTGCCGAAGCGCGAGCGCGCGCGCGGCGAAGACTACGACGTCGTGATCGTCGGCGCGGGTCCCGCAGGCATCGCCGCCTCGCTGCGCGCGAAAGAGCGCGGCCTCCGCTACGCGACGCTCGAGCAATCGACGATCGCCGCGAGCATCCAGGCGTTCCCGCGTCAAAAGCTCGTGTACGACCAGCCGCTCGACGTGCCCGTCGAAGGCGAGCTGTGGCTGCGCGAGTGCACGAAAGAGGAGTTGCTCGCGCAGTGGACGCGCGTCGCGCGGAGGCACGCGCTCGCGATCCGCGAAGGGCACCGCGTGATCGACGTCGCGCGCGACGGAGACGCGTTCGTCGTGCGCGCGGAGTCCGGCGAAGGGACCGTCGCGCTCCGCGCGCGCCGCGTGATCGTCGCGACGGGCAAACGCGGGAGCCCGCGCACGCTCGACGTCGCGATCGATCCGCGCGCGGAGTCGAAGGTCTTCTATCACCTCGCCGACGCGCGCTCGCTCGCGGGGCAGCGCGTGCTCGTCGTCGGGCTCGGCGACTCCGCGATGGAAGCGGCGATCGCGCTCGCGCAACAGCCCGGCACGCGCGTCACGCTTTGTCACCGCGGAACCGACTTCACGCGCGGCAAGGCGCGCAACGTGTCCGAGACGAAGGCGCTCGCCGCGCGCGGCAAGATCGATCTGCGCCTCTCGACCGAGCTCGTCGCGGTCTCCGATTCGGCGACGCTCGCGACGTGTGAAACCCGCTGGGACCTGCCGATCGACGCGGTCTTCGTGCTCGTCGGAGGGCGCCCCTCCTCGGAGCTGCTCGAACGCGCAGGGGTCTACGAGAAACCGCAGATCGTTTCCGAAGCTGACCCGTAGAAGCCGGGGTGAAGCTCCGCACCGCCGTGCTCGCGGCCACGCTCGCCGCGACATCCTCCGTCGCTGGCGCCGTGTTCGCGCCGATCCCTGACTCGCGCGAAGACGCCGCGCGCGATCCGCGCGTCGCCGCCGGCGCGCCCGATCGCTCGCGCTTCGCGGTCGATCAAACGGTGAAGCTCGACGCGCGCCTCGGTCACGCGTCGATCGCGAAAGACGGCAACGGCGAGACGTATTTGTTCGCCTCGCTCGCCGGCATCGACGCGCAAGAGAGCGCACCGCCGCTCGATCTCGCGATCGTGATCGACAAATCGGGCTCGATGAAAGGCGAGCGCATCGCGCGCGCGATCGACGCGGGCGTCGGAATCGCCGAGCGCATGCGCGACGGCGACACGATCACCGTCGTCGATTTCGACACGATGGCCGAAGTCGTCGTCCCGCCGACGAAGCTCACCGCGCGCAACCGCGCGACCGTCGACGCGGGCATCCGCGGCATCCGCATCGGCGGCGACACGTGCATCTCGTGCGGCCTCGAGACGGCCGCCGCGCAGCTCCGCGCCGCGCCCGTCTTCGGCGATCACGTCACGCGCATGATCGTCCTCTCCGACGGCGCGACCAACCACGGCGTCACCGACATGGGGGGCCTCCGCGCGATCGCGGCGCGCATGCGCGATCGCGGCTGCTCGATCACGACGATCGGCGTCGACGTCGACTTCGACGAGAAAGTCATGGCCGCGCTCGCCACCGAGTCGAACGGTCGTCACTACTTCGTCGCGAGCGCGGCGGGGCTTCCCGCGATCTTCTCGCAAGAGTTCGACTCGCTCGTCGCGAGCGTCGCGCAAGACGCGGAGATGACCGTGGAGCTCGGTCCGGGCGTCGAGGTCGAGCAGGTCTTCGATCGCACGTTCCGCCGCGAGCACGGCGACGCCGGCGAGCGCCTCGTGATCCCGTTCGGCGTGCTCGCGGCGAAGCAAGAGAAGACCGCGCTCGTGAAGCTGCGCGTGCCGACCGATCGCGAAGGCCAAACGCCCGTCGCGCGCGTGAGCGTCGCGTACCACGATTTGCTCGCGCGCACCGATCGCCGCGAGCAGGGGGACCTGCAGCTCGTCGTGACGGGCGACGGCACGGCGCAAGCGGAGCTCGATCCGCTCGTCGCGGAGCGCGTCGAACGAAGCCGCACCGCCGAGACGCTCACCACCGCGAACAAACTGTTCGAGGAGGGGAAATTCAGCGAGGCGACGCGCGAGCTCACCGGGCGCATCGCGTCGCTCACGACGAGCGCGCACCGCGCGAGAAGCGACACGCGCGTCGCCGCCGATCTCGACAAGCAGCTCGGCGCGGTCGCGGAGGCACAAGCGAACTTCGCGCCGGTCGCGACGGCCAGCGCGCCGGTCGCAGGCGGCGCGTTCGGGCCGACGACGAACGCCGCGCCCGCCCCGCCACCGCGGTCCGCGCTCGAGCAAGTCCGCAAGAATCAGCAGAAGGCCGTCGATCTGTCCTTCTGAAGTTGTATGAAAGCGTCTCGATGAGACGCGCCGCGTGGGTGATCGCCGGGTTCGTCGCGTGCGCCGCGCGTCACGAAGCGCCGAAGCCCGCGGCGAAACCGCCGCCCGCGCGCCTCGAGCTCCGCGTCGACGCGCGCGACGCGCACGCCGTCCGCGCCCTCGCGCACTTCACGAACGGCGGCAGCGCGAGACTCATCTTCCAAGACGAGACCCTCTCGGCGCTCTCGGACGTCGCCGTGCTCCGCGAAGGCGCGTGGACGCCGCTCGATCCCAAGAACGCCGTCGCGGCCGAGTGCGCGAGCGATTGCACGTTTCGCTACACGATCGATCTCCAGCAAGTGGAGCGCTCGTTCGAGAGCGTCGTCGCGGTCGGGCCCGATGCGTTCGTCGCGCCGAGCCCGTCGTGGATCGCGCACCCAGCGCCGATGCCGGACGGCGCGTTCGACATCGCGATCGAAGGCGCGGAGGACCCGTCGGAATTCTTCTCGCGCGTCCCGTTCGCGACCGGCTTGCGGCGCGGCGCGCGCGCGTCGACCTTCACGCTCCCGACGCGCGATTACTACGAAGGAAGCTTCGCCGCGTTCGGACACCTGCGTCACCGCGTCGTCCACGCGTCGGGCGCGACGATCGAAGCCGTCGTCGTCAGCGACACGCCGCTCGCGCTGAAAGAAGACGAAATCGCGACGTGGATTGAAGACGACGCGAAATGCATCTCGCAGCTCTACGGACATTTCCCCGTGCCGCGCGCGACCATCTTCATCGTGCCGATCGACGGCGCGGAGGAGGTCGTGTTCGGCAAAGTCCTCTCACTCGGCGGAGCGTCGATCATGGCGCTCACGGGCACGCGCTTCGGCGCCTCGAACACGCACGGCGACTGGGTGCTCGTTCACGAAATGACGCACCTCGGTTTTCCGACGATGGGCGTGCGTTGGCTCACCGAAGGACTCGCGACGTACTACGAGCCGATCTTGAGGACGCGCATCGGCTGGCTCACGCCGCGCGCGACGTGGGCCGCGCTCGCGCGATCGTTTCCGCGCGGGATTCCACCCGAAGGCGCGGACCTCGCGCTCGACAAACGCGATTCGATCGACGACGTGTACTGGGGCGGTGCGCTCTTCGTCTTCATGCTCGATCTCGAGATCCGCCGGCTCACGTCGAATCAGAAATCGTTCGACGACGTGGTGCGCTACGTGCTCGCGCGCGGAGGTGACGCGACGGTCTCGTGGTCGCTCGACGAGCTCGTCGACGCCGCGAAGCACGCGACGGGCACGAACGCGCTCGCGGACTTCGTCGAGCGCTTCGCGGTAAAAGGCGAGCGCGTCGATCTCGCGAAGCTCCTCGCGGACCTCGGAATCAAGAAAGGTCCCGAGCGCGACTTCGCGATCCTCGACGACACCGCGCCGCTCGCAGCGCTCCGCCGTTCGATCGAGACGGGCTCACGTTAAGAGGATGGCGCTGAGCGCATGCCCCACTGCGCGGATGTGTAGTATGCTCCGCGCATGGCCTTTTCGGCGCGGCTCGCGCGACTCCACCCGAAGCCGCAAACACGCGAGGAGATCCTCGACGATCTCCGGACGCGCATGCGGCGGGTGCTCGAGCGGACGATCGCGCCGCGTCCGCCGCCCGTCGCGACCGCCGAACAAAGCGACTTCCGTCTCCCGTTCTTCGCCGAAGAGACGCCGCACGGTCTTTTGCATCGACGCGTCCTTCGCTTGTCCGCGGCGCACCGCACGGGTCGCGCACGCGCGCACGCGGCGAAACATGCAGACTGCAAGCTTCTCTCGCTCCTCGCGCTCGATCCCGAGCTCGCGTCGCTCGACGTCGCGCGCGCTCTCTACCTCGACACGGAGACGACCGGTCTCGCGGGCGGAACCGGGACGGTCGCGTTTCTCGTCGGGCTCGCCGCGTTCGACGACGCGGGCCTCTTCGTCGAGCAAATCCTCGTTCGCAATTTGGGCGAAGAGGCGCCGATGCTCGCGCACGTTCGCGCGCGCATCGAAGACGCGTCGATGCTCGTCACGTTCAACGGCAAGTCGTTCGACATGCCGCTCCTCCGCACGCGCTTCGCGATGACGCGCGTCCAAGCACCGCCGGCGCGCCCGCATCTGGATTTGCTCCACGTCGCGCGACGCGTGCACCGCCGAAAGAGCCGACTCGTCGCGCTCGAAGATCGCGTGCTCGGTTTCGTGCGCGAGGACGACGTTCCGTCGGGTGAGGTGTCCGAGCGTTATCTTCACTTCTTGCGCACGGGCGACGAGCACGCGCTCCTCGGCGTGATCGAGCACAACGCGCAAGACGTGATCACGATGACGGCGCTCGTCGGTTTGTACGGCGCGGTCTTCGCGAGCCAGGACCCGTGCGACGCGCTCGGCGCGGCGGACCTCGTCGGCGTCGCTCGCACGCTTCACCGAGCGGGCGATCGCGATCGCGCGCTCTCGGTCGCGACGAACGCGAAGGATCGCGGCGCAGGTCCCGACGCGCTTCGCGCGCGCGCGGCGATCGCGCGCGCCATCGGCGATCGCGATCGCGCGCTCGCGGATCTCGAAGCGTTCCTCGCGGAGGTCGATTGTCCACGCGCGCGGCTCGATCTCGCGAAGCTCTACGAGCACCACCGAAAAGACGCGGCGCGCGCGCTCGAGCTCGTCGCGCAGGGCATCGCGGAGGACGAGCCGCGGAGCACGCGCCGCCGCGAGCGCCTCGAGAACAAGCTCCGTCGGGCGCGCGAGCGTGCGCGTCCGAGGAACCTGGGTTGATGCGTCTGTGCTACGAACGTGGCGCGATGAGCGACGAACGTGAGCGATACAACCCCGCGGCGATCGAGCCGAAGTGGCAGAAATATTGGGACGAGCACCAGACGTTTCGCGCCGAGCGCCACGCGGGCCGCGCGAAGAAATACGTTCTCGACATGTTCCCGTATCCGTCCGGCGACGGCCTGCACGTCGGGCATCCCGAGGGCTACACCGCGACCGACATCGTCTCGCGTTACTCGCGCATGCGCGGCGTCGACGTGTTGCACCCGATGGGTTGGGACGCGTTCGGTTTGCCCGCCGAGCAGCACGCGATCAAGACGGGCACTCACCCGCGCGCGACGACGCTGAAGAACATCGGCACGTTCCGCCGCCAACTGAAGATGCTCGGCTTCTCCTACGATTGGTCGCGCGAGGTCGACACGACCGATCCGAAATACGTCCGGTGGACGCAGTGGATTTTTCTCCAGCTCTTCAAGAAGGGTCTCGCGTTCCAGCAATCGGACGTGCCCGTCAATTGGTGCCCCGGGCTCGGCACGGTGCTCGCGAACGACGAGGTCACGAGCGACGGCAAGAGCGAGGTCGGGGGATTCCCCGTCGAGAAGCTCAAGATCCGCCAGTGGTCGCTCAAGATCACCGCGTACGCCGATCGCTTGTTGAAGGGGCTCGAGACGCTCGATTGGCCCGAGACGAAAGCAAAACAGATCGATTGGATCGGGCGCAGCGAAGGCGCCACGGTGAAATTCGCGGTGCAGGGGAGCGCGCACGAAATCGAAGTCTTCACGACGCGCGTCGACACGCTGCCCGGCGCGACGTACGTCGTGCTCGCGCCCGAGCACAAATTGGTCTCGGAGATCGTGACGGACGCGCATCGCGCGGCGGCCCTCGCGTACGTCGCGGCGACGTCGAAGAAAAACGACCGCGATCGCTCGGACGCGACGCGCGAAAAAACCGGCGTGCCGCTCGGCGCCTTCGCGATCAACCCGATCAACGGCGACGCGATCCCGATTTGGATCGGCGACTACGTCATCGGCACGTACGGGACCGGCGCGGTGATGGCCGTCCCCGCGCACGACGAGCGCGATCACGCGTTCGCGAAGAAGTATTCGCTGCCGATCGTGCAGGTCGTCGCGCCGAAAGACGGCCGCGCGATCGACGTGCAGAAGGAAGCGTTCACCGAGGACGGCGTCGCGTTCCGATGTCGCGTGCTCGGCACCGTCGCGATCGCGGAGGGCCTCCCGAGCGCGGAGGTTCGCGCGGCGATCACCGCGCACCTCGCGTCGCACGCGCAGGGCGCCGCGCGCGTCACGTACAAGCTCCGCGATTGGGTGTTCTCGCGTCAGCGCTATTGGGGCGAGCCGTTCCCGATTTATTTCCCCGTGGAGCTGCCACGCGGCGGCGATCCGCGAACAGGTGCAGAATACAACATTCGCTACGACCAGCCGATCCCGCTCGAAGAGTCCGAGCTCCCGCTGCTCCTTCCCGATTTGCAAGACTACGCGCCGAAGGGCGATCCCGACGGTCCGCTCGCCGCCGCGACGGATTGGAGATTTTTCCAAAAGAATGGGAAATGGTTCGCGCGCGAGACGAACACGATGCCGCAGTGGGCGGGGTCGTGTTGGTATTACCTGCGCTTCCTCGATCCCAAGAACGACGACGCGCTCTTCTCGCAGGCCGCGTACGACGCGTGGATGCCGGTGGATCTCTACGTCGGCGGCAGCGAGCACGCGGTCTTGCATTTGCTCTACGCGCGCTTCTGGCACGAGGTGCTCTTCGATCTCGGCATCGTGAAGCACGCAGAGCCGTTCGTGAAGCTCGTGCACCAAGGGATGATCCTCGGCGAGAACAACGAGAAGATGTCGAAGTCGCGCGGCAACGTCGTGAACCCGGACGACGTCGTGAAGAAGAACGGCGCCGACGCGCTCCGCGTCTACGAAATGTTCATGGGCCCGCTCGAGAGCGTGAAGCCGTGGCAGACGAGCGGGATCGAGGGCGTGCGGCGGTTTTTGGATCGCGCGTGGCTCGCGGTCACCGGGCCGATCGTGGAGTCGTGCGACGACGAGACGAAGCGCTTGCTCCACAAGACGATCAAGAAGGTGACCGAAGACATCGAGTCGCTGCGCTTCAACACGGCGATCAGCGCGATGATGATTCTGGTCAACCGGCTGCGCGAGCTCGAGGCGGTTCCGCGCGAAGCGGCCGAGGCGTTCACGTTGATCCTCTCGCCGTTCGCGCCGCACATCGGAGAAGAAATGTGGCAGCGGCTCGGGCACGCGAAGTCGAACGCGTACGCGCCGTGGCCGTCGTTCGATCCTGCGCTCGTGAAGGACGACACCGTCGAAATCGGCGTGCAAGTGAACGGGAAGGTGCGCGGCGCGGTGCAGATCCCCGCGGACGCCGCGCAGGAAGTCGCGACGGACGCCGCGCGGCGCGACGCGAAGATCAACGCGTACCTCGAGGGCAAGTCGGTGAAGAAGATCATCTACGTGCCCGGAAAAATCCTGAGCTTCATCGTCGCGTGAAGCGCGCGGCGTTTCTCATCCTGGCGTGCGCGTGCGGTTACGAGCCGCTCTACGCGACGCCGGGCGGCGAGGCGTATCACGTGCATCTTGCAACGAATCACACGGCCAGCGCGGTGGTCGCGCAAGAGGTCGTGCGCGGCGTGCGCGACGCGCTCGCGAAGGAGGGCGCGCTCGCGCCCGGCGACGGATTCCCGCGCATCGAGGTCGAGGTGCTGCGCGCCGACGAGACCAGCGAAGGCGTGATGCAGGCGCAAGAAATCCAAGGGACGGAGCCGCGCGCGCGTGCAACGGAGCTGTCGATCGTCGCGCGCGCGTTCGTCGCGCGCCGCGAGGGCGGCGCTGCAGAGCTCGACACGGGCGACGTGCGCGCCGAGGATCTCGCGGGCGCGCCGCTCGACGATCCGAACCGCGAAGTCTGGCTCCGCGAGGACGCGCTGCGCGCCGCGGCGCGTCGTCTCGGAGGGCGCATCGCGATGCGAATCCTCGGGCATCCGGTCGTCGTCTCGCCCTGAGCAAGACGTGATACGGTTTCACCCGCCATGGGAAAGAGCGCGGGGGCAACGCCGAAAAAAATCGTGCTCGGGTGCGCGGGCTTTCCGGTGCCGCCGACGCGCTACTTCAAGGACTTCGGTTTCGTCGAGATCCAAGAGACGCACGTCGCGATGCCCGGGATGGGCACCGTCCGTCGCTGGCGTCGCGAGGCGCCGAGCGATTTCGTCTTCGCGCTCCTCGGTCCGCGCGAAATCGGGCAGGAGAGTTTTCGCGCGGGCACCGTCGTCGACACCGCGCTGAAGAACCTCGCGGAGATCGGCAAGGAGCTCGAGGCGAAGCTCGTCGTCTTCGCGTCGCCGCCGGATTTCGCGTCGAGCCGTCCGAACAAAGCCGCCGTGAAGGAGTTCCTCCACGGCGTGCGGAAGAAATTCGATCGCGTGATATGGGAAGCGCCGCCGACGTGGAACGCGGACGAAGCGGAGGAGCTCGCGGAGAGCGCGAAGGCGATCGCCGCGCGCGATCCGCTGCTGCACGGTTTGTCGAAGAAGCCCGTCGCGTACTACCGCTTGCCGGGACCCGCAGGTCACAAGTCGCGCTACGAAGATCCCGCGATCGAAAAGCTCGGCGAGCTCTCGCGGAGCGCGACGCACGACGACGTCACGTGGGTGTTCTCCAACGTCGACATGTTCGCGGACGCGAAGCGCTTCCGAAAAGCGGCGAAGCTCTGAGCGCTATTTGCGCTCGGGCTCCGGGAAGCTCGGGCCGTCCGTTTTCGGCGCGGGCTTCTCTTCTTCGATGGGCGCCTCGGCCGGCGCTTCGGGCTTCGCGGGCTCGGTCGGCTCTGCTGGTTTTTGCGGCGTGTCGCGCTTGCGCGCGACGAAGCACGCGACGAGCGCGAGCAGCGTGATCGACCACACCGGCAGGTCCCCGACGAATTCGTAAACCGTCGACTCCTTCATCCAGTGCACGATCGCGTCGCCCGTCTCTTGCGCGAACGGCTGCGAGTGCACCATCACGCGGCCCACCGGATCGACGATCGCGGAGATGCCGCTGTTGGTCGCGCGGATGAAATACCTGTGGTGCTCGATGGCGCGGAACTGCGCGAGCGCGAGGTGCTCCCACGGCTCGCTCGTGTCGCCGAACCACGCGTCGTTCGTCATGTTCACGAGGAGCTCGGGCTCCGACTTGCCGATCATCCGATTCGCGAACGACTGGATGATGTCCTCGTAGCAAATCATCACGCTCGCTTTGTGCGTCCCGCTCTTCGTCTCGATCGGCACGGGATCGAGATCGGTGCCCGGCGAAAAGTGTCCGCTGTTCGGCGACCAATCGTAGAGCACGGGGAACGTCTCGCCGAACGGGATGTACTCGCCGAAGGCGAGGAGAAATTCTTTGTCGTAGCGCCCGACGATGTCGCCCTGCGCGTTCGTCGCGAGCGCGGTGTTGTAGAGGCGCGCTCTCTTCGGATCGCGCGCGTCGGCGTCGAAGAGGATGCCGCCGAAGATCGTCGGCGTCTTGATCTTGCGGTTGAAGTACGCCTTGTACGCCGCTCGGTAGCTCTGCGCGGGCACGCCGTGCGTCACCGACGACTCGCTCCACACGACGAGCTCGACGCCCTTCTTCTCGAGCTCGCGCGTCATGCGGAAGTGGCGGTTCATCGCCTCGTCGGGACGCGTGTAGTTCTGCATCAAGCCGAGGTTGCCCTGCACGTAACCGATGTGGACGCTCTCGGCGGCTTGCGCGCGCGCGTCGATTTGTTTGATCCGCGCGTATCCGTAGACCGCGGAGAAGAGCGTCGCGGCGACGCCCGCGAAGACGACGCGCTTGTCGATCGTGCGCTTTTCGATTCGCGACGCGACGAGCTCGTCGATCGCGATGCTCGTCCCGATGAGCAAGAGCGAGCAGAACACCGGCCCGCCCAAATCCGCGACCTGCGAAAAAATCGGTGTACTATGCACACAATCGGCGAAATACCACGGGAACAGCAGCGGGAAGAGCTGCTCGCCGACGACGAACGCGCCGGCCGCGACGAGCGACGCGGGCCACCCGCGCTTCGACGCGCGCGCGTACACCCAACCCATCAACGCGTAGCGACCCGCTTGGTACGCGCAAAGGATCGTCGTGAAGAGCGCGCAGAGCGCGACGTTGAAGCCGCTGAAGTTCTTCAGCATCTCGTTGAGCCACCAGAAGCCCTCCCAGCTCATGATGAAGCCCGAGAACAAACCGATGAGCGTCGCGCGCCTCACGCTCTGCCCGCGCCACGCCAGAAACAGTGGCGCCCACGTCACGAGCGCCGTCGGCCACCAATCGATGACGCCGGGGAACGCGATGAAATAAAGCACCGCGGTGAGCGCGGCGAGCGGATACGCGACGCGCGCCGGGAGCGGGAATTTCATCGCGGGAGCGTCACTTCATCGCCTTCGCGACTTTGTCGAGAAGGTCCTTCATGTTGAACGGCTTCGTGATGTAGTGGCGCGCGCCCGCGTTGATCCCTTCGATCACGTCGAGCGCGCCGGTGCGCGCGGTGAGGAAGATGATCGGGATCTGCTTGTACGCGTTCACGCCCTTCAGGTGCTTCGCGAATTGCACGCCGGTCATGCCGGGCATCATCACGTCGCAGATGATCAAGTCGGGCAGTTGAATCGCCCCGAGCGTGGTCAGCGCGGCTTGCGCGTCGGCGGCTTGGAAGACTTCGTATTGCGTTTGGAGCTGTCGCACGAGGAGCGTGCGCACGGTCTCGTCGTCCTCGACGACCAAGATGCGTTTCTGCGGCGCGGTCGCCATCACTGACCCGCTTGGGGTGCGACCGGGTGCGGGCGCGCGGGCCCTTGCTTCACGTCGAGCAGCTCGATGTCGAACACGAGCGTCGAGTTCGGGGGAATCCCCCGCTGCGGCTGCGCGCCGTACCCGAGCGACGGCGGAATCGTGAGCTTGCGTCGACCGCCGACCTTCATCCCGAGAATTCCCTTGTTCCAACCTTGGATCAGGTTTCCCGGAATGGGAGTCTCGATGGGCTTGTTTCGGTCGCGCGACGAGTCGAACTTCGTGCCGTCGAGGAGGGTGCCCGTGTAGTGCACGGTGACGACGTCGTGCGGGTGAACCTCGGCGCCGCTTCCGACGACGAGGTCTTCGATTTTGAGCTGAGCGCCATCGCTGGGCTGCGCGCCCGCGTTCGCCGCGCTCGAGTTCGGCGGCGGATGGCGCAGCGCGCTCGGAAACGGGCGCACGTTGGACGCGACGGCGATCGGCGCGGACGCGGCGACAACCGGCGTGTCCGACGCGATCGGCTCAGGCGCGGGCGGCGAGGTGAGCCGTGAGCAAGCGCCAAGACACGCAAAGGACGCGACCACCAAACCGCAAAGCGGAACGAGCAGCGAACGCATTTCGGAACCGGAAACCTAGTCTTTACCCGTCGGATGTAAAGCGTCACGATGCTCCCGCACATGTCCCGCGTGCTCCACATCGAGGACGATCCTCGAAATCGTTTGCTCGTCCGCAAGCTCTTGACCGCGGAGGGTCTCGAGGTCCTCGACGCGCCCGACGGCTTGACGGGGGTCCGCATGGCGCTCGCCGACCGTCCCGATCTCGTGCTCGTCGATTTGAACATCCCGGGCCTCGACGGGTACGAGGTGACGCTTCGTTTGCGCAGCGAGCCCGCGCTCGTCGGCATGCCCATCGTCGCGATCACCGCGGAGGGGGACCGCGACACGAGCGCGGCGGTCGGTTGCGACGGGTTCGTGCAGAAGCCGATCGACGCGCGGATCTTCGGGAGCCAAATTCGAAGCTTCTTGCGCGGGCACCGCGCGCCGTTCGCGAGCTCGCCCGACGCGACGGGCGAGCGCCTGCGCATGCAGAGCGGGCGCATCGTCGCGCACCTCGAGGAAAAAGTCGCCGAGCTCTCCGCCGCGAACGAACGACTCCGCGAAGTGGAGCGCCTTCGCGCCGAGTTCTATCGAAACATTTCGCACGAGCTCGCGACGCCGCTCACGCCGATCGTCGGGTACTTGCGCATGCTCGTCGACGAAGAGCTCGGCGAGATCTCGAAGCCGCAGCTCAAAGCGCTCCGCGCGATGGACGACTGCGTCCTTCGCCTGCGCGCGACGCTCGACAACCTGATCGACGTCACGGGGCTCGAGACCGGGCGCATGAAGTTTTTTCACCGCGACTACGATTTCGCGGACGTCGTGCGCCGCGCGATCGCGCACCTCACGGACAAGTTCGCCGAGCGGCGCATCGGGCTCGTCGAACAGGTCCCGCGGGGACCTGCGCCCGCGTTCGGCGATTCGGATCGTTTGCAGCGCGCCATCGGACAGCTGCTCGACAACGCGGTGAAGTTCGCGCCGGAGGGTGGTGTCGTCGGCGTCGCCGTGTGGCGCAGCGATGCGGGATACGCGGTGACCGTCGCGGACAACGGACCGGGAATTCCGCCGGAGCGCGTCGAGTCGATCTTCGAGCCGTTCGTGCAGCTCGACGGCTCCGCGACGCGCGCGCACGGCGGGGTCGGCGTGGGCCTCGCCATCGCGCGTCGCGTCGCGCGCGGACTCGGCGGTGACGTCCAAATTCAACCCGGCGCCGTCATCGGCGGCCACGAGCTCCGCGGAGCGGCCGTCACGCTGAGCGTCGCGTTCCGCGCGGACGCGCCATCGAAGCCAAAATAGCTTGCGCGCAAAGCATTCTGTGTTTACAGAATGTTCATGGACGCGAAGCCCGAGTGGGTCGAGGCGACCGAGCCGCGCGACGCGCGCGATCGGTTTCGCGACGAGATGCGCGCGCAGATTTCCCCGCGCTACTCGCCCGTGCTCCACGTCGCGGTCCCTGCGCTCGTCGGGCTCGGGCTCATCGCCTTCGCGATCGCGAACCTCCACGCGGTGAAGTGGTGGGAGTGGCTCCTCGTTCCGATCGTCTACGTGCTGTCGAACGCAGTCGAGCATCGCGCGCACAAACACGCACTCCATCGCCGAACGCCCGGCCTCACGGTGCTCTACGACCGTCACACGCCGATGCACCACCGCGTCTTCATCGCGAAAGACATGTCGGTGCGCGATCGGCGCGAGTGGGCGCTCGTGCTGCTCCCGTGGTTCGGCATCGTCGCGATCGCCGTGCTCACTGCGCCCATCACGCTCGCGCTGTGGTTCACGGAGCGAAACCTCGCGTGCCTCTTCGTCGTCACGACGATGGGTTACGTGCTGAGCTACGAGTGGCTCCACCTCGCGTACCACCTCCCGCCGGACGGGTTCATCGGGCGCCGCGCGCTCGTTCGCGCGCTGCGTCGTCATCACGCGACGCATCATCACCCTCCGCTCATGCAGAAGTGGAACTTCAACGTCACCGTTCCGCTCTGGGACTGGGTGCGCCACACGACTTATCCCGAGAAGCTCGATCTCGACTGACGGCGTTGCGCTAGCATTCTCGTATGCGGGCTTGGCTTGCGCTGCTTCTTTGCGGCGCGTTTGCGTGCGGCAAATCCACGCCGAGCGTGGGTCCGACGTCCGGCGTGTATCCCGGCGACGAAGACAACCCGCGCGACCTGACCGATCTCACCGAGAGCGAGCGCGAGCAACTCTGCGATTGGACCGCGGCGATCGGCGGAGGGTACGACGCGTCCGTCGATTGCGACGGCGGGCTCGTCGTGTCGAACTTCCCGAACCAACAAGCGTGCCTCGACGCGTTCCTCGGCGCGTGCGGGAGCGTGACGGTCACCGACTGGGAGCAGTGTCGCGACAAAGAGGTGAGCGATCCGTGCGCGCTCTACCTCTACACGGCGTCCGAGTGCGCGAACGTCGCGCGGTGTTTGGGCGAGACCGACGGGGGACCCGCACCGGACCCCGACGCAGGCGAAGGAGGCATGTGATGCGAAGGAATCATGCGATCGCGGTCCTCTCGAGCGCGCTCGCCGCGTTCGCCTGCAGCGGGGGATCGTCCGAAGATCCGACCGCGCTCAGTCAACCGCTCGCGCAGAACATTTCGATCTCCGAGATCGCGATCCTGCAGACGCTCAAGGTGCCCGTGATGCAAGACGGCGACGTCGCAGACCGCGGCGACATCCCGCTCGTCGCGGGGCGCGACTCGGTGCTGCGCGTTTACGTGCAACCGGAAGCGCAGTTCCAGCCGCACTCGCTCACCGCGCGCGCGCGCATCACGACGAGCTCGCCGATGGGCTCGTACGCGCAAGTCTTCTCGGCGAGCGCGACGATCAGCGGACCGACGACGGAGAGCGATCTCACGACGTCGATCAACATCCCGATTCCGGGGACGGTGCTCCAGCGCGGATCGGCGGTGACCGTCGTCCTCAACGACACGAAGGGCGACGATCCGAGCTCGACGACGAGCACCGCGAAATGGCCGCAAGACGGGTCGTCGTCGGATCTCGCCGTGATGAACGGCGGAGACCGCGTGCGCGTGATGATCGTGCCGGTGCAGTACAACGCCGACGGCTCGGGCCGACTGCCGGACATCGACGACACGCAGATGGCGGCGTACCAAAAACATTTCTTCCAGCTCTATCCGACCGCGTCCGTCGAGATGACGCTGCACGATCCATGGCCGTACGCGGGCGCGATCAGCGCGAACGGGACGGGCTTCTCGCAGCTGCTCACCGCGCTCGGACAACTTCGCGCGAGCGACCAACCCGATCCCGACGTCTACTACTATGGCGCGTTCCAACCGTCGGACGAGTTCGCGACGTACTGCGGCGGAGGGTGCATCACGGGGCTCTCGCCGATCGGATCACCCTACAGCGTCGGCGTCGGATACCTCGGCGACGTCGCGACGGAGACGGCGGTGCACGAGGTCGGTCACGCGCACGGTCGTTATCACGCGCCGTGCGGAGGCGCCGCCGATCCCGATCCGTGGTGGCAGACGGCGCCGCCTCAGTACGCGAACGCGCTCATCGGCGTTTGGGGCTACGACCCGTATCTGCAGCTCATGATCGATCCGACGACCTACACCGACATGATGAGCTACTGCTCGCCGACTTGGATCAGCGACTACCACTACAATTTGATCTTCACGCGCGTTCGGACGGACAACCAGTACTTCGACGATTTTTCGAGCGGCGTCGCGTCGCGCGAGACGACGAAGCGTTACGCGATCGCGAACGTCGAAGAGACGGGCGACGTCCACGTGTCGAGCGCGGCGGTGCGCGAGCCGTGGGTCGCGCTCGGCGAGCCGCGCACCATCGCGTGGGACGGCGGAACGGCCACCGCGTATTTTCATCCGTACGATCACTTGCCCGGCGGCGTCCTCTACGTGCCCGACGAGGTCCCCGCGCGCGCGAAGGTGACGGCGCTGCGCGCCTCGGAGATCGCAACGACGCTCTTGCGGTGACTGCCTCGGTCGCGCAGGCTTGCGCGCCCGATGAGTCCGACGAGACCGATGCGCGCCTACCTCGACTGGAACGCGACGGCTCCGCCGCACGCGAGCGTGCTCGACGCGATGGAGCGCGCCGCGCGCGACGCGTGGGGAAATCCGTCGAGCGTGCACGCGGAGGGTCGCGCGGCGCGCGCGTGGGTCGAGCGCGCGCGCGAAGCGATCGCCGAGCTCGCGGGAAAAGACGCGCGCGACGTGCTCTTCACGAGCGGAGGGACCGAGGCGAACAACCTCGCGATCGCGTCGGCGATGGC
>Ga0335078_10005762_pt1 | contig 18315 bp, 17 predicted proteins | sample Lox_Sample_32_FD_206711 | JGI IMG/M metagenome (GOLD analysis project Ga0335078, IMG submission 206711) | Soil microbial communities from Loxahatchee National Wildlife Refuge, Florida, United States - Lox_Sample_3.2 | ecosystem: Environmental > Terrestrial > Soil > Wetlands | place: USA... | reverse complement strand
AGGTCCCCTTGCGGTTGGCCCTGGGCCTGACCGGCTTACACCCGCTCGGCTTCTTTTCGCTTTTCGTCTTTTTTCCGCTCGTTAGGATCAAGCAGCTTCTTGCGCAGCCGAATTGATTTCGGGGTCACTTCGACAAGCTCGTCATCCTCGATATAGGCCAACGCCTTTTCAAGCGTCATGCGAATCGGCGGGGTGAGCCGGATCGCTTCGTCCTTGGAGTGGGTCCGGATGTTGGTGAGCTTCTTGCCCTTGAGGACGTTGACTTCGAGGTCATTGTCTCGCGTGTGCTCGCCAACGATCATGCCGCGATAGACCTTCCAGCCCGGCTCGATCATCATCGGACCGCGGTCTTCCAGATTCCACATTGCGTAGGCGACGGCATCACCCTGATCGGTTGAGATCAGCACGCCGTTGCGCCGCCCTACGATGTCGCCGCGATGCGGTCCGTAGGCATGAAACAAGCGGTTCATCACCGCCGTACCGCGCGTATCGGTCAGAAGCTCGCCGTGATAGCCGATCAGCCCCCGCGTCGGCGCGTAGAAGATGAGGCGCACGCGTCCGCCGCCTGAAGGACGCATCTCGACCATCTCACCTTTGCGCTCGGCCAGCTTTTGCACCACCACGCCGGCATGGCCTTCGTCGACGTCGATGACGACTTCTTCGATGGGTTCGAGAAGTTCGTTCGACGCGCCGTACTGAAACAGCACCTTCGGCCGCGACACCGAAAGCTCGAACCCCTCGCGCCGCATGGTCTCGATCAGGATGCCGAGTTGCAGTTCGCCCCGGCCAGCGACTTCCATCGAATCTTTTTCGGTCGATTCGGAAATCCGAAGCGCAACATTGCCTTCCGCCTCGCGCAACAGGCGCTCGCGGATAATCCGGCTTTGCACCTTGTCGCCCTCAGTACCGGCAAGCGGCGAATCGTTGATGCGAAAGGTCATCGCCAGGGTCGGCGGATCGATTGGCTGCGCCGGGAGCGGTTCGGTGACCTCAGGGGCGCACAAGGTGTGGGAAACGAACGCTTCGGGCAGGCCGGCGATGGCGACAATGTCCCCGGCAAAGCCTTCTTCGATCGGCGTGCGTTCCAACCCACGGAACGCCAGCACCTTGGTCACGCGTCCGACTTCGACCAGCGTGCCGTGTCGGTCGAGCACCTTGGCAGCCTGATTTGGTTTCACGCTGCCCGAGAAAATGCGGCCAGTGACGACTCGGCCAAGGTAGGGATTGGCTTCGAGAATCGTTCCCAGCATCCGGAACGGGCCGTCCTCGACTTGTGGCGGCGCCACGTGGCGAACGACCAGCTCGAACAGCGGCGCCATGCCGCGATCTTTCGGACCTTCCGGCTTGTCCGCCATCCAGCCCTGCTTGGCCGACCCGTAGAGGATCGGGAAATCAAGCTGTTCCTCGGTTGCATCGAGGGCGGCAAACAGATCGAAAACTTCGTTGGCGACCTCAGTGGGGCGAGCGTCGGGCCGATCGACCTTATTGATGACCACGATCGGCTTGAGCCCCATCTTCAGGGCTTTGGTGACCACAAATTTTGTCTGCGGCAGCGGTCCTTCGGCGGCGTCGACCAGCACCAGTGCGCCATCCACCATATTGAGGATGCGCTCGACCTCGCCGCCGAAATCGGCATGGCCGGGCGTATCGACGATGTTGATTCGCGTACCATCCCAGACCAGCGACGTGGCTTTGGCGAGGATGGTAATGCCGCGCTCGCGCTCAAGATCGTTTGAATCCATCGCCCGTTCGGCGACGCGCTGATTCTCTCGGAACGCGCCCGATTGTTGTAGCAAGCGGTCGACCAAGGTGGTTTTCCCATGGTCGACATGGGCGATAATGGCAATGTTGCGCAGGTTCATTGGAGCGGTGTTAAATCGGGGGCGGTGCTAAATTGCGACGGGCCCCCAAGGGGCCCGTATGTTGCTGTGCAATATAGTCAGCCGCGCGCGGTTCGCAATGCGCTGTTGGCGACGATGAATGTGATAGTCTGTAGTCTCCTTAACGCCGCTGGTGGTCCTTCGGGTCGCTGGGATCGCAGCGGGGTAGATTGAGAGGTTGCTTGCGTTTCTCGCAGTCCACCTGCAATACGCGCCGGATCCTTTGCGTCTTCCCGGCCTACACGCCGTCGTTTGGCACCTTCGCGCACGCTTACCGTCTCATGCACGATGTGCGGGCCTTCATGCCGCCGCAGGGGCTGCTGCTGATAGCCGCGTATATGCCGGAACAATGGCCGGTACGCGTCATCGATGAAAATATCGCCCCGGCAACCGCGGCCGACTTCGCCTGGGCCGACGTCGTCCTTGTCAGCGGCATGCACATTCAGGCGCGACAGATTCACGACATTGCGCGCCGCGCCAAGGCCGCGGGCAAAATTACTGCGCTCGGCGGCCCGTCGGTTTCGGGCGCGCCCGAAATGTATCCGGAGTTCGACTACCTGCACATCGGCGAGCTCGGCGACGGTACGGACCGCCTCATCGCCAGTTTTGACGAGAGTTGCGTGGCGCCGCCCGTGCAGGTGCGGCTCGAAACCAATGAGCGCTTGCCGCTTACCGATTTTCCGGTTCCGGCGTATCACCTTATTCCGTTGCCGCGCTACCTGATGTGCACGCTGCAGTTCTCCAGCGGATGCCCCTATCTCTGCGAGTTCTGCGACATCCCCAACCTTTATGGCCGGCAGCCGCGGTACAAGACGCCGCAACAGATCACTGCCGAGCTTGATGCGATGTGCGCGCAGGCCGGATATCCGCCGAGCGTGTACTTCGTCGACGACAATTTCATCGGCAACCGCAAAGCAGCGCGCGATATGTTGCCGCATCTCGTCGACTGGCAGAAGCGGCGCGGCTATCCGATGCAGTTTGCGTGCGAGGCGACGCTCAATATCGCCAAGCAGGCCGAAATTCTGACGCTGATGCGAGAAGCAGCCTTTGTCGGAATATTTGTCGGCATCGAGACGCCGGAGGCCGATGCGCTCAAGGCAATGCGCAAGGATCAGAACAATTCGCTGCCGATGATGGATGCCATCAAGACACTCAATGATTACGGTCTTGAAGTGATTTCCGGCATCATCCTCGGGCTCGATACCGACAGCGACGATACCGAAGCGCGGCTGAAGGATTTCATCGACCTTTCCAATATTCCGACGCTGACCATCAATCTGCTGCAGGCGCTGCCGAAGACGGCACTATGGGACCGGCTCAAGAAATCCGGACGCCTCCACGAGGACCCGCGGCGTGAAAGCAATGTCGTGTTCATGCGCCCTTATGATGAAGTGGTCGCGAGCTGGCACCGCTCGATCGGCTATGCCAACGACCCCGAGCGGTTGTTTGCGCGGTTCCGGCACCAGATCGACGCCACTTACGCAAAGCGCATCAGCCCGCCGGCCCGCGGCCAGCTCACTTGGGCAAACCTGCGGCGCGGTGCGGTGCTGGGCTATAACGTGCTGGTCGAGGTTGGCCTGAAGGCCGACTATCGGCGTGCCTTCTGGCGGGCGGCGCGCCACGCTTTGCGCCGCAGACGGATCGACGCTGTGCTGTCGATGGGCTTCATGGCCTATCACCTGATCGAGTTCACCCGCGAAGCCTTGCGCGGCGATCACAACGCTTCGTTCTATTCAACCAAGGAGCACAAAAGTGCTCCGATGGATGAAGCCGCGCAATTGTTGCGCGAATCCGTTTGATGCTTTGCTCGCGAACGAAGCGATCGTGGGCGTGGCGGCGGAACGCTAGAACGCGGCTTGCGTCTTAGGCTGCGCTGCGGCTTGACGGACCCCATGGCCCGAAGCGGACGCCCGTTGGCAGCGCCTGATGCAGCATCAGCATTTCGCCGATGGTCTCAGGCGTGATGAGTCCGACCAGGCGTTCGGACGCGTCGACCACGCCTACCGCTGGCGCCGACTTTTCCTGGAGCAAACGAAACGCCTCGTCGAGGCAGCGATTTTTGTTGACGGTCGGAATGCTCACGGTCATGGCGTCGGCCACCCGCGCATCGGGGCCGCGTTCCTTTAGCGCGCGAATGAGGTCGTTTCGCATCAGCACGCCGACCGGCTTGCCTTGCCCGTCTACCACTGGAAACTCGCCCTGACTGGTGCGCAGCAGCGTCTGCACCGCTGCATCCACGTGCTCGTCGGGCGTCAGCGTCGCAAACTGCGTCAGCATCGCGGCCGTCACCGGCACGCCCTGCGACATGGCGCGAGTCGCTACCAGATGCGCTTCCGATGCCGCGGCGAGATAGACGAAAATCGCGATGAAGATCAGCAGCGGATTGCCGAACAGGCCGAGGAATCCGAGCATGAATGCGACCGCCTGTCCGACCGTGGCGGCGATTTCGGTAGCGTGGACGTAGCCAAGGCGGGATGCGAGCAGTGCGCGTAGCACACGCCCTCCATCCATCGGAAAGGCGGGTATCAGATTAAACAACGCGAGAAACAGATTAACCACCGCCAGGCGGTCGATCATGCTGACGTTGCCGTTTTCAAGCGCGGACAAATGCTCGGTGGAAAGACTGGCGCCGCCGATGAATACGAGCAGCAGAGCGATAACGATGTTGACGGCCGGTCCGGCGATGGCGATTAGAAATTCTTCGCTCGGTTTCTCCGGTATGCGTTCAAGCCGCGACACCCCGCCGATCGGCAACAGAATGACGTCGGGTGTCCTGACGCCGAAACTGCGCGCCGTGAAGATGTGGCCAAACTCGTGCAGCAAGACGCACAGGAACAAAAGCACGATGAACAAAAGGCCGTTCCAGGCCGCTTGCGGGCCGGTCGAGAAATAGTTCACGCCGAAAATCCAGGCGAGGAACAGCAGGAACGTCACGTGAATACGCACCGCCGTGCCGGCGACCGATCCGATGTTGAGCGACCAGGACATTGCAGCCTCTTTGGGGTTTCCGAGAAACCTCGCGCATCGCTGCGTAGCTTGCTAGGTAATTATCCCTCAACCTGTTTGCGAGAGCGGCTCAGGCCGGGATCGCTGGCACTGAAGAGGTCACACATGGCGCAGAAGCTTTCCGGAGAGGCTCGTAGCCGCGCGCTCGCCAAACTAAGGGGCTGGGGCGAAGTCAACGGCCGCGACGCTATCAGCAAAAAATTCGTGTTCGCGGATTTCAACGAGGCGTTCGGCTTTATGGCGCGAGCCGCTTTGATGGCGGAGAAGCTCGATCACCACCCCGAATGGTTTAACGTCTACAAGACCGTGGACGTGACGCTGTCCACCCACGATGCTGACGGACTGACCGAACTCGATATCAAGCTCGCTGAGGCGATGGACAAGTTTGCCGGCTGATTTTGGCGCCGCCGGGGTCGCGCTCAAACGCCCTGCCTTGCGGTCGCCGCCTTTCGTCACCATCTTTGGCTCGCATTTTCGCAATGCCGAGTGAGGAATTACCATGTCGTTCAGATATGCGTCCGCGTCATGGTCTTGGTCCCGGTCATGGGCCCCGTCATGGGCCGACATCGAAGCGCTCACGCGTCGCATCGCCGCCGACGAGGCCGGGTTGCGGCGCAGTTTCTGGAAGAAGCTGCGCGGCCTTGCCGCCCGGTTGCCGTTCGCGGAAGATTTGATTGCCGCCCATTATTGCGCCTTCGATCGCCAAACGCCTATTCATGTGAAAGCCGTACTGGTCGGCGCGGTCGCCTATTTCGTGCTTCCCGCGGACTTCATTCCCGACGTATTGCCGGTGATCGGTTATACCGACGATGCGGCGGTGCTTGCGGCTGCAATCAAGCTCGTCTCATCACACATCACGCCCGATCATCGTGAAGCGGCGCAGCGCGCGCTTGCGCGCATACGCGGGTAAACCGGCCTCAGGGCTTCAACACGATTTTACCCATGACCTTGCGATCGGCGATGGCCTTGAGCGCCGTCGCTATCTCGGCCAGCGGATAAGCCGCATGCACATGCGCGCTGAGCTTGCCTTCGGCGCACCAGCGCACGATGTCGGTCATCAGCGCGCGCTGTCCGTCGGGCTCGCGCAAAGCCCATGCTCCCCAAAGCACGCCGCGGATATCGCAGCTCTTGAGCAGGACAAGATTGAGCGGAAGCTTCGGTATCTCGCCGGCGGCGAAACCGACCACGAGATAGCGGCCTTCCCAAGCCAGCGCCCGCACGGCCGGTTCGGCATAAGAACCGCCGACCGGATCATAGACCACGTCAACGCCGCGCTCGCCGCCAAGTCGCTTCAAAGCACCGCGCAGGTCTTCGCTGGCGTAGTTTACCGTTTCGTCAGCGCCGTGCTTGCGCGCGAAGGCGAGTTTTTCATCGGATGACGCGCAGGCGATGACGCGCGCACCCATGATCTTGCCGATCTCGATGGCAGCGAGACCCACCCCGCCCGAAGCGCCGAGTACTACCAGCGTTTCACCGGATTTGAGTTTGCCGCGCTCGCGAAGTCCGTAGAGCGTCGTTGCATAGGTTACGGTGAGGCCCGCGGCGCGCTCGAAATCGAGATTGTCGGGAATCTTGACGAGTTGCTTGGTGCCGGCGGCGAGAATTTCGCGTGCCGCGCCCCAGCCGGTCGATCCCATGACACGATCACCGGGCGCAAAATCAGTCACGCCGGGGCCGACGCTTTCGACGATGCCGGCGAATTCCGAGGCCGGTGAGAACGGGAACGGCGGCTTGTGCTGGTATTTGCCGGCGATAATCAGGAGGTCAAAGAAATTGAGCGCCGCCGCCTTGATCCGCACCACCGCCTGGCCGGGTCCGGCGGTTGGCGAGGCGATGTCCGCAAGCTCAAGCTCGTCGGGCGTGCCGAAGTGGGTACACAGAATCGCTTTCATGGCGGCCTTTGGTTGTTCGTTGGGCGAGGTGGGAAGCGTCAGTCGACACCGACCATTCATAACCACGAAATGTCCGTATCAGGGAAGGCGGTTCCCACCATGTGGCGGTCGCAGGGCGTTTTGCGGGCTGCCTCTTAGCTGCCGAATTCGTTCCCTATGCCAGAAAAATGGGTTAAAGTTGAAGGGCTTGGATTTGAACTTCGCGCGGTGACCCGCGGGGCCGGATGCATATCACTCGACCACTCAATCGACAAAAGCGGCTGGTTTTGTTGCTGCTGGCAGCGGCGGTCTTTGCCGCTCCGGCGCTCGCCCAACAGCCGCCTGCGACTGATCAGGCTCCCGCCCCTCCGCCAGCCGCGACGGCGCCTCCGCCCGCGAAAAAGAAGCCGCACAAACCTAAGCCGGCGGCGGCAGAACTTGCGCCAGGTACTGAACCTGGCGAACCGGCCTCGGCCAAGAAGCCTCCCAAGCCGAAGTCGGCCCTAGCCGCGCTGCCGGCAGCCGCCGCCGGCGGCGCGAAGCCGACGTTGCTTGGGCAATATGGCGAGTGGGGCGCCTATGCGGCCACGCCCGGTGGGAAGAAGGTCTGTTTTGCCATCGCCAAGCCCGCAAACTCGGAAACCAATCCGCCGAATCGGCCGCGCAATCCGTCCTACATGTTCATTTCATCGCGGCCCGGCGAGAAGGTGAGCAACGAGGTGTCGATCATCATCGGCTATCCATTCAAGTCGAGCGCGGAGGCAAGCGTAGAGGTCGGCACGACTGCATTTGCGCTCTATACCCAGCAGGACGGCGCCTGGATCAAGAACGCGACCGAGGAAGCCCGGCTGGTCGAAGCGATGCGCGCGGGCCAGAGCGCGGTGGTCAAGGGCACTTCGACAAAAGGTACGCGGACGACCGACACTTTCTCGCTGAAAGGCCTCGCCCAGGCGCTCGATCGCACCGATCGGGACTGCAAGTAGACCTGGCGCTCTCAACCTTTCGCTGCATGCGCGGTTTCGGTCTTCTCCTATCGGCAGCGCGGTGTTAGCCCCATCTATGCTTGAGCCGCGTTGGCGTTTTCGTTCGGATCGACCATGACTATTCCGCTTGCCCCCATCCAGCCGGAGGACATTGCCTCGGCAGCCGTCATCGAGAAGCGGCCGTTGGAGCGTTACGTCGCGCCGTCCAGGCCGTCGCTGGTCGGGCTGTCTCGTAGCGCGCTTGCCGATGCTCTCGGCGAGGCCGGTGTGCCGGAGCGGCAACGTCGCATGCGCGTGCAGCAGATTTGGCACTGGCTCTACGTCCGCGGCGTCCAGGACTTCGACGCAATGACCACGTTGTCGAAAGAGCTTCGTTCGCAACTCGCGGAGCGTTTCACTGTCGCGCGCCCTGAGATCGTTGCCGAACAGGTTTCCGTTGACGGAACGCGCAAGTGGCTGCTGCGGCTTCCCGGCGAATTCGCCGATCGGCCGCACGAAGTCGAATGCGTCTACATTCCGGAAACCGGTCGCGGCACGCTTTGTATTTCCAGCCAAGTCGGCTGCACGCTCAACTGCACGTTCTGCCACACCGGCACCCAGCGGCTGGTACGCAATCTGACCCCGGGCGAGATCGCGGGCCAGGTGGTGCTGGCGCGCGACCGCCTCAACGATTGGCAGCGGGCGGTGGCGCCTGCCGGGGCAGATCTGGAGAAACGGCTGGTCTCGAACGTTGTCATGATGGGCATGGGTGAGCCGCTCTATAATTTCGACGCCGTGCGCGATGCTCTCGATGTCGTTGCCGACGGCGACGGTTTGAGCATCTCCAAGCGGCGCATCACGCTGTCTACGTCAGGCGTCGTGCCCAACATCGTCCGCGCCGGCGAGGAAATCGGCTCGATGCTGGCGATTTCGCTGCACGCCGTGACCGACGAACTGCGCGACGTGCTGGTACCGCTGAACCGCAAATATCCGTTGCGCGAACTGCTTGATGCTTGCCGCAATTATCCGGGACTTTCCAATGCGCGGCGCATCACCTTCGAATATGTCATGCTCAAGGGCGTCAACGATTCGCTTGCGGAAGCACGCGCGCTGGTGCGTCTGGTCAAGGGCATTCCCGCCAAGATCAACCTCATCCCGTTCAATCCGTGGCCGGGGAGCAAATACGAATGCTCGGACTGGGCCCAGATCGAGAAATTTTCCGAGATCATTTTCGATGCCGGCTATGCCTCGCCGGTGCGCACGCCGCGCGGGCGCGACATCCTGGCCGCCTGCGGTCAGCTCAAGAGCGCGACGGAACAGCTCTCGGCCCGCGAGCGCCTGGCGCTGCGCGCGATGGCGATGACAGACTGACGCGGCGCGAGCTATCGGTATGAATCGCATTGCGCTCGCCGTCGTGCTTGGCGTCGGCATTGTTGTCGGCGTTATTTTCGGCGTTTATCCGCAACTCGATCTCAAGCTTGCGGCGCTGTTCTACGATCCGGCGACACATAGATTCATCGCCTCCGCGGATTGGGTTGTCTACGTGCGGGATGCAGCGACCTTACTGATTACCCTTCTCGTCGCCCCGGCGTTCTTCGCAATTGTCGGCAAACTCGTCATGCCGCGACGGCGTATGCTGATCCCAGGCCGTGCGGCGCTGTTCCTGAGCGTCTCGCTGGCGGTCGGACCGTTCCTCCTCGCCAACGTAATCCTGAAGGATCATTGGGCGCGGATGCGCCCGGCGGACATGGTTCAGTTCGGCGGCAACGAGCAAATCACGGCATGGTGGGACCCGACCGGACCGTGCCCCGACAATTGTTCGTTCATCGCCGGCGAACCGTCGGCCGCATTCTGGACCTTCGCGCCGGCCTCGTTCGCGCCGCCGCAATGGCGGCCGCTGGCCTATGCGGGCGTGCTGATATTCGGCGCCGCGATGGGCGTGTTGCGCATGGCCGGTGGCGCGCATTTTTTCAGCGATGTGGTTTTTGCCGGCGTGCTGATGTTTTTGGTGATTTGGACGCTGCACGGGTTGATCTACCGCTGGCGGCCGACGCGACTGACCGACGAAGCCGCCGAACGCCCGCTTGAACGGGCCGGCAACAGGCTTCGTGCGGCGCTGGCGCGGCTGACCGGGCGCAAAAGCCAAGGCTCCTGAGCCGCCGATCGATCAAACGCCAGTGCAGGGCGGGCTGCTTGCGTCGCCGCCAAGCCCGCCTATAGTCCGCGCGCATTTCGGGCGGCCGTTTCGCCCCACGCAGGATTCTCTCTGATGCCTAAAGGCGATGTGAAGAAAGTCGTATTGGCCTATTCCGGCGGTCTCGACACCTCGATCATCCTTAAGTGGCTGCAGACCACCTACGGCTGTGAGGTCGTCACCTTCACCGCCGATCTCGGTCAGGGTGAGGAGCTTGAGCCGGCGCGGGCCAAGGCGATGATGCTCGGCATCAGACCGGAAAATATCTTCATCGAAGATTTGCGCGAAGAATTCGTGCGCGACTACGTGTTCCCGATGTTCCGCGCCAATGCGCTCTACGAGGGCCAATATCTGCTCGGCACTTCGATCGCGCGGCCGCTGATCGCCAAAAAGCAGATCGAGATCGCCGAGAAGGTCGGCGCCGATGCGGTCGCTCACGGAGCCACCGGCAAAGGCAACGACCAGGTGCGCTTCGAGCTCGCCTATTATGCGCTCAAGCCCGATGTAAAAGTCGTCGCGCCATGGCGCGAATGGGATTTTAAATCGCGCGAAGCGCTGATTGCGTTTGCCGAGCAGAACCAGATTCCGATCGCCAAGGACAAGCGCGGCGAGGCACCGTTTTCGACCGACGCCAATTTGTTGCACACGTCCTCCGAGGGAAAAGTTCTGGAAAATCCGGGCACCGAAGTGCCGGATTACGTCTATTCGCGTACCGACGATCCGGAACATGCGCCGAATGAGCCCGCTTACGTGACGGTCGAATTCGAGCGCGGCGATCCGGTCGCGGTGGACGGCAAAAAAATGTCGCCGGCCGAACTGCTCACGCACCTCAACACGCTCGGCCGGAAACATGGGATCGGCCGGCTTGATCTGGTGGAAAACCGCTTCGTCGGCATGAAATCGCGCGGCATGTACGAGACGCCGGGCGGCACTATTCTGCTTGCCGCGCATCGCGGCATTGAATCGATCACACTCGATCGCGGCGCGGCGCATCTGAAAGACGAGCTGATGCCGAAATATGCCGAGCTGATTTACTACGGTTTCTGGTTTGCGCCGGAGCGCGAAATGCTGCAGGCGGCGATCGACCGGAGCCAGCAGTTCGTCTCCGGCGGCGTGCGGCTGAAGCTTTACAAGGGCAATGTCGGTGTGGTCGGGCGCGAGAGCAAATATTCTCTCTACGATCAGGATCTGGTCACGTTCGACGAGGGCAAGGTCGCCTACGACCAGCGCGACGCCGAAGGCTTCATCCGCCTCAACGCGCTGCGGCTGCGCACCCTGGGACAGCGCAAGAGGAAGCTAAAACTCGATTAGTTTGCTTGTAGCCGGCCGACAATCAGCCGCGGCCGACGCGCAACGATCCGGAATTTCGGCAGATCATTGCCCGGCTTTCCTGGGAAGTAATCGGGCTCGGAGCCAGGTCGCTTTGGATCGATCGGCTCATCGACCGGATACGGCGTTCGCGGACCTTTCGGGCCGAGTTCTGGATCCTCCGGCGGCTGTTTCGGCTGCTCCTGGTTCATCTCTTGGATCATAGCGGCGCCACCCTTCAATGCTGGCCCAAAACAAGGCGGATGAACGCCTCGCGAAGTGGCCGCAAAGTAACGCACGGAGACGCGCTATCGTTCCGGCTCCGCCGGGACGAACGCTGAAAGTCCTCCACGGATTGTGGCAATTGATGACCCGGCTCGCCGCTCAGCGGCGCCCCGGGATGACGATCACACCTGCCGTTCGACCAGCGCCAGCTTGATCTCAGCGATGGCTTTCGCCGGATTCAGGTGTTTCGGGCAGGCCTTGGCGCAGTTCATGATGGTGTGGCAACGGTAGAGCCGGAACGGGTCTTCCAGGTCGTCGAGCCGCTCGCCGGTAGCCTCGTCGCGCGAGTCCACGATCCAGCGCTGCGCCTGCAGCAGCGCGGCCGGGCCGAGATAGCGATCCGAGTTCCACCAATAGCTCGGGCATGAGGTCGAGCAGCAGGCGCAGAGGATGCATTCGTAGAGGCCGTCGAGCTTCGCCCGGTCGTCGTGGCTCTGCTTCCATTCCTTCTGCGGCGTCGGCGAAACCGTTTGCAGCCACGGCTTGATCGAGGCGTGCTGGGCATAGAAATTGGTGAGATCGGGCACCAGGTCCTTGACCACCGGCATGTGCGGCAGCGGGTAGATGCGCACTGCGCCGTTCATATCGCTCAGCGCCTTGGTGCAGGCGAGCGTGTTGGTGCCGTCGATGTTCATCGCGCAGGAGCCGCAAATCCCCTCGCGGCAGGAGCGGCGGAAGGTCAGCGTCGGGTCGATGTTGTTTTTGATCCAGATGATCGCGTCGAGCACCATCGGCCCGCAATCGCCGGTATCGACGTGATAGGTGTCAATGCGCGGATTGGCGCCGTCGTCCGGGTTCCAGCGATAGATGCGGAACTCCTGCTCGGCTTTGGCTTTCGCCGGATGCGGCCAGGTTTTGCCTTCGCCGACTTTGGAATTTTTTGGCAGCGTAAACTGGACCATGAGATCTGTCCTATGCTTCGATCAGATCGAGGCGGCGTTCAATCCGGAGAAGCCGCTCGTCGAGGCGGTCCATCCGATGTTCGAGACGTACAAAATCGGTGCGTCGACCGGAAAGCTCAGATTTCATCCCAACGAGCTGATCTTCAACCGAACCGATCCGTCCCGTAACGTCATGGAGTCGCTCCAGGAGGGTATCGACCTTAGAATCGACCCCTCGTAGCATTCGCAACGTCAGATTTTCCGGCTCGTCAGCCATTAAGCGCCTCAATAAACCCGCTTCTTGGGCTCGATGTAAGACACATCGTTGGTGAGCGTATAGGTGTGCACCGGCCGGTAGTCGATCGTGACTTTACCGGTCGTGGTGTCGAGCCACGACAGCGTGTGCTTCATCCAATCCTTGTCGTCGCGCTCGGGAAAATCTTCGCGCGCGTGAGCGCCGCGGCTTTCGGTGCGATTGACCGCGGAGTCCACCGTCACGATGGCCTGCTCGATCAGATTGATGAACTCCAGCGTCTCGATCAGATCCGAGTTCCAGATCAGCGAACGGTCGCTGACCTTGATGTCGGTCGCGCCGTTGAACACGTCGTGAATGAGCTTGGAGCCTTCCTGTAGCACCTCGCCGGTGCGAAACACCGCGCAATTGGTCTGCATCACGTGCTGCATTCTGCCCCGCAATTGCGCGGTCGGGGTTGAGCCCGAGGCGTAACGATATTTGTCGAGCCGCGCCAGCGCGCGGTCGGCGGAATCCTTTGGCAGCTCGGGCTGCTTGTCGTTGGGCGTGAGGATTTCGGCGCAACGCAGCGCCGCGGCGCGGCCGAACACCACCAGATCAATCAGCGAGTTCGAGCCGAGCCGATTGGCGCCGTGAACCGAGACGCAGGCCGCTTCGCCGAGCGCCATCATGCCGGGGATGACGTGGTCGGGGTTGCCGTCCTTCTTGGTCAGCGCTTCGCCGTGATAGTTCGTGGCGATGCCGCCCATGTTGTAGTGGACCGTCGGCACGATCGGCACCGGCTCATGGGTCAGATCGACGCCGGCGAAAATGCGCGCCGACTCGGTGATGCCAGGCAGCCGCTCTGCCAGGATCTTCGGATCAAGATGGTCGAGGTGAAGGAAGATGTGATCCTTCTTCGGCCCGACGCCGCGGCCTTCGCGAATTTCGATGGTCATTGCGCGGGACACCACGTCGCGCGAAGCGAGGTCTTTGGCGGAGGGTGCATAACGCTCCATGAAGCGCTCGCCTTCCGAATTGACGAGGTAGGCCCCTTCCCCGCGGGCGCCTTCGGTGATGAGCACGCCCGCGCCGTAAACGCCGGTCGGATGAAACTGCACGAATTCCATGTCCTCGAGCGGCAACCCGGCACGCAGCACCATGGCGTTGCCGTCGCCGGTCTGCGTGTGCGCGCCGGTGCATGACGCGTAGGCGCGCCCGTAGCCACCGGTCGCCAGCATGGTCATTTGCGCGCTGAAACGATGGATCGATCCGTCGTCGAGATTGATCGCGATGACGCCGCGGCAGCGGCCGTCTTCATCCATGATCAGGTCGATGGCGAAATATTCGATGAAGAATTCGGCGGAATGGTGCAGCGCCTGTCCGTACATGGTGTGCAGCATGGCGTGGCCGGTGCGGTCGGCGGCGGCGCAGGTGCGCTGCGCGGTGCCCTTGCCATAATGCGTGGTCATGCCGCCAAATGGGCGCTGGTAGATCTTGCCGTCTTCGCGTCGCGAAAACGGCAGGCCCCAATGTTCCAGTTCGTAAACCGCTTCCGGCGCATTACGGCACATATATTCGATCGCGTCCTGGTCGCCGAGCCAGTCGGAACCCTTGACGGTGTCGTACATGTGCCAGCGCCAGTCGTCCTCGCCCATGTTGCCAAGGGCCGCGGCGATGCCGCCCTGGGCGGCCACGGTGTGCGAGCGCGTGGGAAACACTTTGGTGATGCAGGCGGTGCGGAGGCCCGCTTCGCTGCAGCCCACCACGGCGCGCAAGCCGGCACCGCCGGCGCCGACGATCACGACGTCGTAAGCGTGGTCCTCAATCGGATAGGCGCGGCCGTTCATGCTGGGCGCCGCGCTTCCTCCGTTGGTTCCATTCGTCGCCATGCTCACAACCCGAACGAAAGCTTGAAGATGCCGTAAACCGACGTCAGGCCTACGGCGATGGTGAAGAACGTATTGCCCATAATCAGAATGAGTTTCGCGGTTTCGTCGTGGACGTAATCCTCGATGATCACCTGCATGCCGATGCGCATGTGGACGCAGATCGAGGCGATGAACAGGAGCATGATGATGGCGACGAGCGGCGAGCCCAGGATCTGCGCCACCGCCGCCTGGTTGCGGCCGAGCAGCATGATCATGATGATCACAACGGCGATGGTCAGAGGGATGTTGGCGACGGCGGTCAGGCGCTGCCGCCAGAAGTGACCCGTTCCGGAGTGCGCTGCGCCGTGGCCGCGCACGCGGCCGAGCGGGGTCCGAATATGCTTGAGCGAAGTCTCGCTCATCGCGGACCTCCCATCGCCAAGAGGCCAACGACCCAGAGCAGGACCGTAATAGCAATTGAGCCGATCAGGTTGGCGGCGGCGAGCCATTCGCGCTCGCTCGGTCCGAAGCCGCGCCCGGTGTCCCAAATCAAGTGGCGGATGCCGCCGAGCATGTGATGGATCATCGCCCACGTGTATCCGAACAGGATCAAGCGCCCGATGATAGAGCCGGCAAACCATTCGAACTTTGCGTAACCAGTCGGACCGGAAGCCGCGGCCAGAAACCACCACGCCAGCAACGCGGTCCCGAAGTAGAGGCCGGCGCCGGTGATGCGATGGGCGATCGACATCATCATCGTCAGCATCGGCCGGTAGATCTGCAAGTGCGGCGATAGCGGCCGCGCGGCGGGGGCCTTGGTTTCGGCCATTGAGCTCATCCGAATTCGCTCGACGGGGATGCCAAGCTTAGAACTGTTCCTAGCTAATCTGCGCGCAAGCCGCAACGCAACGATCACCGGCGTCCAAGCGCTTCCACAGCCTTTGCTTCGTGTGACGCGAAAGAGTATTATTAAGTTTCGCGGATACAATTGGTATTTTGCAAAGTCAGGCTTCGCAGAATACGAAGGAAGTGGCCCTGATATGCGTTTCGATCTTTCCGATCTCAGCCTGTTTCGCCACGTGGTCGAGGCCGGCAGCATCACCCATGGGGCCGAGCGCGCGCATTTGGCGTTGGCCGCGGCTTCGACGCGTATCCGCAACATGGAAGAAGCTCTCGGCACACCGCTCGTTACGCGCGGTCGCCAGGGTGTCACGCCGACCCAAGCCGGCCGCACGCTGTTGCAGCACGCGCGCACCATCCTGCGCCAGGCCGAACGCCTGCACGAAGACCTCGGCGCTTACGGCGGCGGTCTTGCCGGTCAGATCCGGGTATTGTCGAACACCAATGCGCTGACCGAGTTTTTGCCGGAGGCGCTCAGTTCGTTCCTTGCCGCACACCCCACTGTCAGCGTCGATCTGGAAGAGCGCCTGAGCGATGAGATCGTCGGCTTGATCGCCGAAGGCGTCGCCGATCTCGGCATCGTTGCCGGTACGGTCGATGCCGGCACGCTGGAAACCTATCCGTTCCGCCGCGACCGTTTCGTGCTCGTGGTGTCGCGCGGCCATCATTTGGCAAAGCGCGCCAAGATCGGCTTTGACGATGTGCTCGAGCACGATCTGGTCGGGCTCGACCGAGCCAGCGCGTTGCAGCGCTTCCTGGCCACCAAGGCGGTGCGCATCGGCCGGCCGCTACGCCTGCGGGTGCAATTGCGCAGCTTCGATGCCGTGTGCCGGCTGGTCGAATGCAAGGTCGGGATCGGCATCGTGCCCGAGACGACCGCGCGCCGCGTCGCCAAGACCATGGCGATCGCAATCGTGCCGCTGACGGATTCCTGGGCAGTCCGCGATTTGACGATCTGCGTCCGCAGCATGAATGAACTGCCGCTCTACGCGCGACAGCTGGTCGAGCACTTGCGGGCGCAGAGCTGACCCTTATCTCTTGCGAAGCCGCCGGGAAGCCGTGAAACTTGCTAGAACAACGAAGCCATTGCAGATTTGGGCCTTAACCAGGGGTCTACGATGTCCGGCCGTTTTGTTCGACTAGTTGCGCTTGCGCTTTGTCTCTGGACCACCGGCCTGAGCGCCCAAACCCTGCCGCTCCCGGACAACCTCACCGATCTCAGTTCGGAGCAGGGCGAGAAATTCTTCTTTGAGAGCGGCGCGCTGCAAAGCTACTTCGCGGTCGCCGACAATTTCGTCACCCAGAAGACTCAGGCCTATTGCGGCGTAGCAAGCATGGTCATGGTGCTCAACGCGCTCCACACACCGGCGCCTACGACGCCCGAATATCAGCCGTATCACACGTTCACGCAGGATAATCTGCTCAACGAGCACACCGATGCCATCTTGCCGCGCGAGGTTCTTGCCCGGCAGGGCATGACGCTCGATCAGCTCGGCGCGCTGCTCGGCCTTTATCCCGCGACCATCGAAGTGCATCACGCCGAAGACGGCGGTCTCGACGCGTTCCGCGACAGCGCGCGCAGCTATCTCGCCGCGAAGGATCACTTCGTGCTCGTAAACTATCTGCGAAAGGCAATCGGACAGGAGCGCGGCGGCCATATCTCGCCGCTTGCGGCCTACGACGCCAAATCGGACCGGTTTCTGATCCTTGACGTTGCGCGCTACAAATATCCGCCGGTTTGGGCCAAGGCCTCGGACCTGTTCGCTGCGATGAACACAACGGACTTTGCGAATAACAACAAGACCCGCGGCTACGTTCTCATCACCAAGGCCGTGGTCCAATAGCGCCGGCGGGCGTTTCTTCGCATCTTGCTCGACGGCGCCATTCCAGGTTCGGCCACAGCTGATATTTGCGAGGAGTTTTACTCATCGGATTTCTGCATGATTTAAGTTTGCTGGAGCATGAGGCGGCGCAAATGCCAAGGATGGAAGAGTGATGCAGGACGGCCGCGGTAGCGCTGTAAGCCGGCGCGATCTTCTGTCACTGATCGGCACAGTCGCTGGCAGCGCGGCCATGTACCACGCCATGACCAGCCTCGGTTTCGCGTCGGACTCCCCCTACAAAGGTCCGATCAAGCTTGGCGGCGATGTCAAAGGCGCCTCGGTGCTGATCCTCGGCGCCGGCCTCGCCGGGATGACCGCGGCCCTGGAACTGCGCAAGGCGGGCTACAAGGTTCAAGTCCTGGAATTCAACAGCCGCGCCGGAGGCCGCAACTGGACGCTGCGCGGCGGCGACAAATATACCGAGCTCGGCGGGTTCACCCAGACCTGCGCGTTCGAGCCGGGGCTTTATTTGAATCCCGGCCCGTGGCGGATTCCGTATCATCATCGCGCGCTCCTTGACTACTGCAAGCGCCTGAACGTTGCGCTCGAGCCGTTCGTCGAACTCAATCACAATGCGCTTCTGCACGCTTCGGCCGCGTTCGGCGGACAGCCGCAGCGCATCCGTGACATCCAAACCGATTTTCAAGGCCAGATCGCCGAGCTTTTGAGCAAGGCGACCGCACAGGGCAAACTCGACGAGGCCGTTTCGCCGGAGGACAAAGAGATCCTGCTGCAGGCGCTACGGTCTTGGGGCGCACTCGATCAAAACTACGCCTACAAAGCCGACCCGGCTTCCGCCGAGCTTCGCGGCTATGCCAAGCCGCCCGGTGGCGGACTTGGCGCGGCGCCGATTCCCGGCGAGCCGATCGACCTGTCGGATATCCTCAAGTCGCGTCTGTGGCGCTATCTGCAAAACTTTTCGATGTATCTATTCCAGACCACCATGTTTGAGCCGGTCGGCGGGATGGACATGATCGGCAAGGCATTCGCACGTGAAATCGGTGACCTCATTCGCTATGAAGCGAAAGTCACCCGCATTGCC
>Ga0335078_10005761_pt1 | contig 18315 bp, 15 predicted proteins | sample Lox_Sample_32_FD_206711 | JGI IMG/M metagenome (GOLD analysis project Ga0335078, IMG submission 206711) | Soil microbial communities from Loxahatchee National Wildlife Refuge, Florida, United States - Lox_Sample_3.2 | ecosystem: Environmental > Terrestrial > Soil > Wetlands | place: USA... | reverse complement strand
TAGACCGGCGTTTGAAAATCGTCCGGCGTCGGTTTCCGCGAACTCGCACGGCCCGCCGAGTGGCCCTCCCACGGGATGATGCTGGCACCGGCGAGCCGCTTACCGAGCAGGAACTGGATCACCACGTGCGCAGCCTCATGAACACCGACGATCTCCTCAATGGTGGAGCGCAGGCCGATCTTCTCGGAGATCGGCCCGGCCACCGCCACCATAATCTCGCGCGCCGCCCACTCGATGCCTGAGAGTTCGAGCACCGCGCCAGGTGCGATCACCGGCGCGGGCATTGGTGTGGTAGCGGTCAAGACTGCACCGCCTCGTCGGTTTTACGGAGCGGTCGAGCCTCGTCACCCAGGTAAGCTCCGACGCTGATCAGACGGCCGGACGCGGGAGCCGGAGCTGCTGGCACCGGCGCGGCGGTAGGTTCCGCCACGGACGGCGCAGGCTTCGCTGCGCGCAGCTTCGGCTGCATGCTGGCCGGCGCGCGGAAAGTGGCGCGATTCAGATCCGGGGGCAACGGCTTGCCGGAATAGGTACCGATCTCGCCCCGTGGAGCGAACGCGGGAACCTGCGTGTAGCTCTGGACGAAGTCGATCACCCCGTTTTTCCAGTTCACGCGGTAGTTGCGCCGGTGAGCGCCGAAGCGATCCATACTGTCGCAAGCGGCGGCCCACGTGATCGCCTCCGCAGCCGAAGGCCCGTTGCTCGCGTGCTTCAGGATCGCCGCCGCCAGTTCGTCGGCCGACGCCACGTCGTCCAACTGCACGGACCCGGAATCGGGAACGCCGGCAGCCTCCAAACTGTCGGCTCGATCTTCGAGCCCATGCGCCTGCGCTGCCAGGCGGCCCGAGTTCGTCATCGCGCCGCCCGGCACGTACATCGTCACCGCCGGCGCATACTGGCAACCCTCCAGTTCCTGGAGCGCCTTCAGATGGCGCTCCGCCTTGCTGGCGATGCGCTTCTGTTCTTCACGCGCTGCACCGGCGCGCTTCCTGAGATTCGCCACCTCGGCGGCGATCTCGGCCTCGATGCACGCCACGCGCCTGGCACGGCACGCGCGGATGGCGCCCTCGATGGCCCCCACTTGCGCCTTGGCGCGCACGATGGAGTCTACCGTCGCGTCGGTGGATTCACCATCGAGAATGGAATCGCCGGCCTTGCGCTCGGCGTCAGATACCTTGCGGGCGGCTTCGCGCAGGCTGGCCATCAGCTCCATTTCCTTGGCAGCATACTTTTGAAGTTCAACGTCGTTTTCGAACATGTTTGTTTTTCTCCTGTCGAACTACCTTCCAAACCAATTCCTTCTTGGCACCCATGGCTGGTCGCCACGCGTGCGCGCGATCTCTTCACGCCGCTCGCGGTCCGAATAGAACGGATCGGCCATCTGCCCATGCGAATCGCGCGGCGGCCCATAGCCGAGATCGATCCACTGCGAACCTCGCGCCATCGGCTTCGGCGGCGGCAGCACGGGTTCCGGATTAACGTGACACGCTGGGCAGCAGGCGCGGCAGTAGAGGCGCCGCCGGAAGAGCGCGCCGGCCTTGTGCATCTGCGGCCGGACGGCCCCGCACTTGGCGCACGCGGCGTTGATACTGTTACTCAGCTCGATACAGTTCTGCATGTGTTACCTCCTAAACCAATCCCGACGCTCGATCCACGGCTCTCTCTCCCGGCGGGCAGGCGAGGGCGGCGGCGGCGCCTCCTCGGGCGGCGCAAAGGTGAGCTTCTCCAGCCGCTGCCAATTGCTCTCATGAAAACGGTCGATGGAAGTGCGGCACAAGTGATACATCGCCAGATTCCCCACCGCCAGATCGAGCGGCTCGTTACGCACGCTCTTGTCATGCACCCATTCCGGTTTGCCGTCGCCGCGCACCACCCGCGATTCGGAAGTGAGCCCCTGAAACCAGGAGTATTCGTAATTGGGATAGTGCCAGTAGCCCGCGGGATATTCTCCGCCCGCCGCCGGCATGGGCAGGCGCAGCGCATCGTAGACGGCCTGCTTGAGGAAGGACGTCCCCAGAGTCAGGATGCGAACGCCGCGGCGTTTTCTGGCGGCGTCCACTGGCGAGAAGCCTTCGATGGAGCGGTCCCAGGCGTGGCCACCCTTCGTGGGCACGACGGTCCTGACGGCGCAGACCTTCCGATTAATTGCGGCATAAAAACCCCCGCGGCTGATTTTGTCCTTGCCGATGATGCCGTGGGCCTCATCGACCGTCAAAGTGGCGTCGTTTCCGTCCATTTGGTCTCCATGCGTCTTGACAGTGCCGTTCATTCCAAGTAATAATGACAATATGGCATGTCAAGTAGTCCAGCCACGATGTCATCAATACGATTCTATAACCGGACATGATGTCCGGTCAAGACGTCCGATGGAGGAATTTGTGGACAAGAAAAAAAAGGCGAAAAAAACGAAGGACCCGTTATGCGAGGCGGTACGCGAACTGCGAATCGCGCTCGGAGAATCGCAGCAGGCGTTTGCCTACCGAATGAAAACTGCTATTCGAACAATCGCCCGCTACGAGGCCGGTACACCTCCCAAGGGAAAGGCGCTGGCTGAACTTTTTTGGGTGGCCTCGGACAGCGGAAACCAGGACCTGGCCAAAGTGTTCCAGGCGGCTTTGACGGCCGAAATCGGCGTATCCGGCAAACTCACGCAACTCGGGGCTCTCGCTTCCCATACGATCCCCGGCATCCATGCCGATCTGGCGGTCTTGCTCAATCATCTTCAATATGGAGCCGGAAATCAGGAAGCCAAAATTGAAGAGGCGATCCAGACACTGAAGGCCTCCATTTCGGCAATGGACAAGTTGAACATCTACCTGCCCAAGCCGCCCGAGGAGGCCCGTTGAACGGTTCCACTTTTAAGCGTCGGCTTCCATCTGGTACGGTCACCTGGGCGTACAAATTCGACGCAGGCCGCGATCCGAACGGGAAGCGGCTTTACGGCTTCAAGTCGGGATTCGAAAAGAAATCTCTGGCTGCCGAAGCGCTACGCGACGCCATCAAGGAGTTCGAGCACACGCATGGGCGCGTCACCAAGCACATTGGAATCCTGGGCACCATCACCTGGAGCTACCAGTTCCGCGACGAGGTGAAGAATAGCTTCGCCAGTCAGGCCGACGCCGAAGCCGCGCTGGCCGACGCCGTCGCGCGCCAAGCTGCCGCCGAGCAGCCGCCCGCGGAGAAAGACCCGACGTATCGCGAATACGTGAATTACTGGCTCGCCGAGCACTGCGCCCGGCGGCTGTCGCCGACCACTTATGAACGGTACGTCGAGTTCGCCAAGGTGTTGTCGAAGCACATCGGCGACACCAAGGTGAACGATCTGACCACGGCACAGATCCAGCGCTTGGTTCACACCCTGCAGGACCACGGCGGTATGGTGACCGAGAAGCACCCCGATGGGAAGCCGCTCGCCGCCAAGACCACCAGGCACATCGCCACGATGTTGCACACCTCGCTTGCCGAGGCCGACCGGCTCGGCATTTTGAAGATCCGCAATCCGATGGAGAATAAACGCGTGAAGCTACCGCCGTTACCGAAGCGGGATCCGGCGGTGGTGGACAAAGAGAAGCTGCGCAAGCTGCTCGAACGCGCGCGCACCACGAGGTTGTATCCGTTCATCGTACTGGCGGTGGCAAGCGGATGCCGGCGGGGCGAACTGCTGGCGTTGACCTGGGCCGATTGGGACGACAAGACTGGCGTGATCAGTATCACAAAGAGCTTGGAGCAGACGCGCGCCGGCGGTTTGCGTGTGAAGTCGACCAAGTCTGGAAAGCCGCGCAAGTTCATCGTGCCGGAAACTGCCCGGCCCGTGCTCGCGGAGCACCGGGCACAACAGGAGGAAGATAAGCGTCTCTTCGGACCGTACTATAAGGAGAACAACCTGATCTTCTGCCAGCCGGGCGGCGGCCTCTATTCGCCGGATCGTCTCGGCGCGCGCGTGAAGGAGTTGATGGGCAAGGCTGGGCTCAAGGGAGTTTCGCTTCACAGCTTGAGGCATACGAATGCCACCCAGCTTCTCCGGAACGGCGTTCCCCTCGCCGAGGTCAGCCGGCGTCTGGGTCACGCGGATTCAAATATCACGCTTTCGATCTACAACCACGCGCTGGACATCGATAGCTCCGCCGCCGCCAAGGTCTGGGATAAGGCATTGGGCGACGTGGTCGATGCAGCCAAAAATCCTGAACCGGAAAAAATGGTTGCACATGGTTGCACGGAAGGCCCAGTTTTGCAGGTTGTTGGTGGAAAGAAAACTAGTTAGGTGGCGGGGACGACGGGGCTCGAACCCGCGACCTCCGACGTGACAGGCCGGCGTTCTAAACCAACTGAACTACGTCCCCGCTGTGTCAGTCTGACCTTCAAATCGTAGCACGTCCTTCGACCTCCGCGCAAAGTGCGCTACCGTTGTAGGCATGAAAATTCAAGCAGTTCTGTGCCTCGCCGCGCTGCTCGCCGCGTCCGCGTGCAGCCCCAAAGCCACGCCCGGCGACGCGCGCACGTTCACCGAGGACGCCGAGCGCAACCTGCTTGCCCTCAATATCGATTCCAGCCGCGCCGATTGGATCAAAGATACCTACATCACAGACGATACCGAAGCCATCGATGCCAAAATCGATGAGCGCGCCATCAACGCGCAGGTGGATTATGCCAAGCAGGCCACTCGCTTCGACGGCCTCTCGCTCGACCCGGTGACCGCGCGCAAGCTCAAACTGCTCAAAACCTCGCTCACCCTCGCCACTCCCAAAGATCCGAAAGAAAGCCAGGAACTGACGCAGATCGCCGCCGGCCTCGAAGGCACATACGGCAAAGGGAAGTACTGCCCCAGCGCACCCGAGAGCTGCCAGGATATCGAGGCGCTAACCAAAATCATGGCCGAGAGCCGCGACCCCAAGCAATTGCTCGACGCATGGACGGGCTGGCATGCCATCGCGCGGCCCATGCGCCAGGATTTCGCGCGCTACGTCGCGCTGGCCAATAAAGGCGCCCAGGAGCTCGGCTTCGCCGACAACGGCGCTCTCTGGCGTTCGAAATACGACATGCCGCCCGACGATTTCGCCAAGGAACTCGACCGGCTCTGGGACCAGGTGCGGCCGCTCTACCTCTCGCTGCACGCGTACGTGCGCTCGCGCCTGCATGAAAAATACGGCGATCTCGTTCCCGCGACCGGTCCCATTCCGGCGCACCTGCTGGGCAATCTCTGGGCGCAGGATTGGAGCAATATCTACCCGCTGGTGGCGCCGGCGAACGCCGATCCCGGCTACGATCTCAGCGCGCTGCTGAAGAAGAAGAACACCGATTATAAGCAGATGGTCGAATATGGCGAGGGCTTTTTCACCTCGCTCGGATTCGCTCCGCTGCCGCAGACATTCTGGGAGCGTTCGCTCTTCCTCAAACCGCCCGATCGCGACGTGGTGTGCCACGCCAGCGCGTGGGACATCGATTTCGCCAGCGATCTCCGCCTGAAGCTCTGCATCCAGATTACCGGCGAGGATTTCCTCACCATCCACCACGAATTGGGCCACAACTTCTACCAGCGCGCTTACAGCCAGCAGCCGTTTCTATTCCGCGACAGCGCCAACGACGGCTTCCACGAGGCGATCGGCGATACCATCGCGCTTTCGGTGACGCCGGATTATCTCGTCAAGCTCGGCCTGCTCGACAAGGCGCCCGATCCATCGAAAGACATCGGACTGCTCCTGCACAAGGCGCTCGAGAAGATCGCGTTCCTGCCGTTCGGACTGGTGATCGACCAGTGGCGCTGGAAAGTCTTCTCGGGCGAAATTCCACCGGAGAAATACAACCAGACGTGGTGGGATCTGCGGCTGAAGTATCAGGGCGTCGCGCCGCCGGTCACGCGTACCGAGGCCGATTTCGATCCCGGCGCGAAATATCACGTCGCCGCCAACGTTCCTTACATGCGCTACTTCCTGGCCGTTATCCTGCAATTCCAGTTTCACCGCGCGCTCTCCCAAACAGCCGGGTGCACCGCTCCCCTGAATCGCTGCTCGATCTATGGCAACCGGGCGGCGGGCGCGAAATTGAACGGCATGCTCGAAATGGGGTGCAGCCGTCCCTGGCAGGACGCTCTCGAGAAAATCGCCGGCACGCGGGAAATGGACGCTACCGCCATCCGCGATTATTTCGCGCCCTTGCAGAAGTGGCTCGACCAACAGAACCAGGGCAAGCCGTCAGGCTGGTAATTAGCCGGGTTTACCCTCTGGGCGGGTATAAACCAGTCAATGCGATGCAGTAAGTGAGTGTCAGATACGGCGGCAGGTTGTTATGCGGCTGACTTCCTCCGGCTGTCGTCAAGGCCAACGGGTTCATCTGCTGCGGGCTCGACGGCGGCGCATACAACAGGCGTGTGGTCCCTTTTACGGAGCTTCCCCAGGCGTTCGACTGCGGACTTCCTTTGATCGGATCTCCACCACCTTGCGCGATGTGATTGTGCGACGGCATTTGAGTTTGCAGAAGCGTGACGGTCTGCTCGCCGCCTATTTCGCCCAGGGTGCGGAGGGACAAGCCTGGTCCTTGCCCCGCCGCCAGGGCAGCCCTTGCTTGCAGATCGGGAAGGCCGAATGTGCTCGTGCCGTTGCCGCCATAGGTGGTTCCCAGCAGCGAAAATAGCGCGGTATTCTGCGTAATGGGCATGATCTGCCCGTTGCACGTCGCCCAGCCTATCGGGGCGAAATTAAAGCCAAAGATGCGAATCTCGGCGACATATTGATCAGCCATCGTTCAGTTCCTTTCGCTCAGCCCCGGGTCGGAAAAATTCCCTGGAGCGCGATAATCATATTCAAGACCAGGTATGGAGACATATTATTGTGCGGTTGGCTGCCTCCATTGGGAAGGATCGAGGCCGGCTGCATGGTGGCGTTCGAACTCGCGGAATACGCCGAACCGGCGCTCGCGCACCACACGCCGGTTGCCGGGGTGTCTAAAGTGGCGCCGCCGGTCGTCGCGTTCGGGGTGTGAGTGTGCTGGGGCATTTCCGCCGTGATGAGCGTGTGCTCGGCTTCTCCCCCCGCTTGTCCAATGGTGAAGCCACTGCCCACGTGGAACGCCGACCGCCCCTGGAGGTTGGGAAGGGCGAAAGTCCTGATTCCGTCGCCCCCGTAGAAGGTCCCGAGCAGCGAAAAAAGCGCCGCGTTCTGCTGTATCGCCATCAGTTGGCCATTGCAGAAAGCCCACCCTTTGGGAGGGAAGGTGAAACTTATGATCTTCACTTCACCGAGATATGGTGTCGACATATGCTCCTCATCTTCTTCGAGACGGATTGCCTGCTATGGAGTTGGATAGATCCCGTACAACGCCAGGATGAAATTGATCGCCTGGTACGGCAGCATGTTATCGTGCGGCTGCGAGCCGCCCGTTAATCCGATGGCGTTGCCCGCAAAGGCGATGGCCGGCGGCCCCGCGGAATATGGTATCGCGGCGGTGGTGCTGGTCCCGGCCCAAACGTTCATAGTTGGGTTCCCGTTGTTGCCGTTCGCGCTATTGCAATTCGGGACATGCGAGTGGCCGGGAATCTGCTGCGTGGTGAGCGTCACCGTCTCGGTCCCCGCAGGCTGGCCGAGAACGAAACCGGTGCCTACATGCACGGGCACACGCGACCGCAGATCCGGCAAGGCGAAGGTCTGGGAACCGTCGCCGCCGTAGGTGGTTCCGATCAACTGATACAATTGCGGGTATTGCGAGATCGCCAGTAATTGCCCGGCGCAAAACGCCCATCCCTCGGGCGCGAAATTACCCGCGAAGATACGAATCTCTCCGACATACGGAGTAGCCATGCGATATACCCCTCAACTTTTCGGATATTTATCTGCTTGAATCCGGACTTACCGCAACCAGCTTAGAAGCGGATTGCAGTATATCACTTCACAAAAAGCAGGTTCAAGTCTTTTGGAAGTTTTCCCGATGTTTTTTTGGTTTCAACCTGAAATGGCGCCGCGGGTCAGCTCCGGATCGGCGCGGCGCTCCAACAGAAGTTGAAAGCCGTCCTGGGTAATCACCTGAAAACCGAGCCGCAGGAAGAGCCGGAGCGATGGATTGAAGCTTTCCACGTAGATCGTCACCGGCTTACCCTCGCGGGCGGCTTCCTCCAGGATTTCCCCGAGCACGGCCGATCCAATGCCTGCGGCGCGCTGTTCCGGCGCGATCGTGATGTCCAGGACGTGCAGCCGGTCCGTTTCGCGCGCGAGGTACAGGCGGCCCGCCGGCTGGCCGCCGGCCACTATGATTTCGTGATCTGCCTGTGGATACGCATCCCGGTATCCCAGCGTCTGCGCCTGAAACTGCATCGTAACAAACTGGTGCTTCTGCTCCTCCGTCCAGGGCGTCAAGGCGAGCTCCGCGGCGCGCGTGCTGGCGTAGAGTTCGAAGAGGAATGCGCGATCGGATTCCGCCACCGGCCGCCTGGTAATTTCCCGAGGTGTCATTGGCCGTTGCGGAAGCGATTGAAAACCGCCTCGTACTGCATGGCGTCGCCGTCCGGTCCCACAGGCACCAGGAAGATCTCCACGGGCCCCAGGTTCTCGTGCTGCAGGCGATAAATCGCCTGCGGGTAGACTGGCGTAAGGGGACCGCGGAAAAACAGCGAGAAACTTTCGATTCTCGCGGTATTGATGGCTTCCTGAACCTGCGCCAGCTCCAGGGGAACCCGCTCGCCCGTGGGCGAAGCCAATTCGAACGGCGTGTGCAGACACGCGCGGAAATCGGCGCTATGAAGGATCTGCTCCATTGTGCTCCATCTCAATGTACATCGAACCGGCGGAAGGCAGCTCGACAAATCCTAACCGCTCATAGAGCCTGCCGGCGGGATTTCCGCGCAGCACACTCAGCCGAAGGGGCAGCCGCGCCGCGCGCGCCTCGCCAATCAGGCGGTTGATCCATAGCTTGCCCAGTCCGCGATTGCGGAACTCAGGCAGCAGCGCGATATCCAGCAAGCGGATCTCGGTGGGACCGCGCCACACCATGACCGCTCCCGCTTCCGCGCCATCCGACAGCAGAATTGCGCCCGCGGAATCCGGGTAAACCGCGTCGTAAGATTGCCGCCGCGCCTGGAATTGCATGCGGAGGAAACTTTCCTGCATGGCGGGAGGCCAGCCGAACGCCGCCACTTCTTCGGCGCGCGTGGAAGCGTAGAGCCGAAACAGGAAATCTCCGTCGCCCGCGGCTGTAGGCCGCTCCGATAGTAACAAGCTCATGACCCGGCTTCGTATGGTACCAGTTTCGGCGGCGGCCGGTAAAGGTACAATGACCGCAATGGACAGCAAGCCGCTCCTGTTTCGAATTCTCGGCGAGCCCGTGTGCGTGGAAATGCCCACCCCGCCGGCGCGTATGCGGCTGGATGAAATGTTGCCCACATTGTACGCTCTCCAGGATGGCTTTTCGGAAGTCGGCACTCGCCGCCACGGACGGCCTGTGAGTTGCGCCAGGGGATGCGCCGCGTGCTGTCGCATTCAACCCGTTCCGGTGACTCCCATCGAGGCCTACGCGCTCCTGCTCCTGGTGGAAGGTCTTCCGGAACCTCGGAAGTCCGCCGTAGTCTCCCGCTTTGCGGAGTGCGCGGCGCGTTTAAACGAAGCGGGCCTCGCGGAAGGCTTTTTGACCGGGCGCAGGCCATCATCGCAGGAACAAGCTAAAGCGGAAGCTATGCAGTATTTCGACTTGAAATTAGCCTGCCCTTTTCTCGAAGACGATGCCTGTAGCATCTACCCGGCCCGCCCGTTCACTTGCCGCGAATACTTCGTCACCACGCCGCCCGATCTGTGTACCGATCCCATCGGCAATCCGGTCCGGACCGTCCCCGGGATTGTGCAGGCAGTCCAGGCCAATGGCGCGACCGCCGCGGCATTTCTCGGCAGTGTAGGATTTGCGGTGCCCCTCACGCTCGCCTTGCTGTATGCCGGGAAGCACCGAGCCGTGCTGGAGCGCGAGTACGACAGTAATCGTGTTATAAGTCACTCGGTCGCTGACCTCTACGCCGTGGCCGGTACGCAAGGACTACTTGGTTAATGTCATTCATTCCGCTCCATAGTACTTTGACGAGATTTCGCCTTTCAGCTTGATTCTAAATTCATTACCCGCCATTTGTTGGCCTCCCTCCCGCCAGTTTGCGCAAAATTCGTTGCCTGGCGTGGCCGGGGATGATATAGTGCACCGAGGGTAATCCGTCAGTAGGCGTGTCTTACAAGTCCCAAACCTGTGGACTGAGCCTACACCGACGCCTGGAGGGGCCAGCGGTTATGAAATTCGACGTGTTCCAGCGGAGAGGCCTGCGTGCCGGCCGCCGATCCTGGGTGATCTTGGCGGTCCTTTTGATAGCGCTCGTTGCCGGCTGGCAACTCCGGCGGCCTGTCCGCACGGTGCATGCGCAGGCCGTGCCAGGCCTCCGTTTGACGCCCCCGCGGCAGTTCCCAACCACTTATCGGGGCGCTTCCGATGCGCTCGCGACCATGGCGGCCGGCCCGGCGGCGCTTTCGATGGCGGCCGGCGACTTGGACGGCGACGGCTACGGCGATCTAGCCATCGGCTACGCAGCGCAGCGCGGCGGCGTGCTCGCCATTCACCACGGCAACATCGATGCCTTCGCTCCCCAAAGCGACGCTACGTTCTGGGCCACGGCGCGCGGCGAGTTTCCCTCCCCGTTCCTCCCCGGGGCCGACCTGGTGAAAGTTCCCGTTCGCCCGGATTTCCTGGCGGAGGGCGATCTCATCGGCAAGAAGGGCTCGGCATTGGCCGTGGCGGCGCAGGGCGGCAGCAGTATCGCCATCCTGTCGCGCGACGATTCAGGCGCCATGCAAGTGCAGCAGACCATCGCCGTGCCGGGGTCCATCACGGCCATGGATGTGCACGACCTCTCGCGCGCCAAGTACTACAGCCTCGTGGTAGGCGTACACACCGCCAGCGGGCCGCAATTGCTGATTTTCCAGGGCGCGCACGAGGGCCTCACGCAGGCCGGCGCCTTCCCTCTGGGCGCGGACGCCTCCTCGTTCGCCTCCGGCGATTTGGATGGCGATGGCGTTCCCGATCTCGTCGTGATCGCCGGCGCCGCCGTATCCGTTCTGCACAGCGGCAGCCAGGCGCTGCAACCGATCGCGACCCCGTACGGCGTATCGCGCGCCGCGCTCGGGCGCTTCCTCCACGACCGCAGCCCGGTGCTGCAAATGGCACTGCTCGCCACCGATGGCAGCCTGCATATTATGGCGCGGCAAGGTTTCGATTCCACGCCGTACACCACGCAGGAAATGAATGCCCACAAGATGGCGCGCATCGCCGCGCAGCGTGCCGGCAAGCGCGGGCCCTTGCAACTCGCGCAGTCCGCCGCGGCAACCATGGTCACCGCATGGAAGGAAGTGGAAAACGATTCCGCCGTGGGAGTGCCGGACGGGTCCGGAAAGACGCCGCTGATGTTTCGCACGCGGGTGACGAATAATGGCGCGGACGACCTGATGCTTTTGAGCGCGGCCAAACTGACCACGGTCTCCCATCCCAGTTCCCAGCCGAACCAGGCGCAGGTCGAGGACCGTACCGACCTGGGCGCCGACGCCGTAGCGGCACTGCCCGCGCGCGTCAATATCGACGCACGGCCCGGGGTGGTGTATGTCAGCAGGGGCGCCACGGCCCACTTCATTATCACGCCGTTGGCTTCGCAGACCTTTAATGTCAACTCTACGGCCGACAGTCTGACCGCCAACGCGTGTCATAACAACGCCGCGGGGTGCACTCTGCGCGAGGCCATCGTCGAGGCCAATGCGAATAGTTCCGGAACCACGACAATCAACATTCCGAATGGGACATACACTTTGTCCATTCCGCGAGCCGCGTGCCCGGCGTACGACGCCAAAGCGGGCACTTTGGACGTGGTCGAGTCCGTAAACCTCGTCGGCAGCGGCGAGACCACCACCATCATCCAGGCCGGCACGAACAGCGGGGTGGGCGGTAGCCCGAATGGCGTTGACAAGGTCTTCTCCTTTAACCAGGACATTACGACGGGCGTTCAGTGCTCTAACTTCGCGTCGTACACCAATGCCACGGTCGCGGTTTCCAACCTCACCATCCAGAATGGGTACAACAGGGGCGATTACACCGCCACGTTCGATGGCGACGGCGGCGCATTCGATTGCGACACCGGTTCCAGCGGCAATGCCAACGTCACGTTGACCGACGTCACGCTGAATCAGAACAATGCCGCGCCTGGCGACGGCGGCGGATTCTTCAGTTTCAACGACAACGGCGGCAGCGGTTCTGTAACGGTAACCAACGGCCACATTACGAACAACAAGGCTACGGGGAGAGATACCGCCGGCGAGGGCGGCGGCGCGTCGGTGGGCACCGGCGCTTTCCTGAACATGACCGGCACCATAGTCACCGGAAATAACGCCGTCGGGGGCGGCGGCGGCATCCTTGATAACGGTCCCGGGGACACCTTCCCCGAAAACGGAATGCCCGAATATATCGTCAACCAAGTCACGCTGCACGGTGTCACCATCACCAACAACACGGCCGGGGAGGCGGGCGGCGGCATCTCTACCGGCGGGGGCGCGCTCACCATCGACCAGGAGAGCGTGATCTCCAACAACACCTCCGTGGGCGGGGGCGGCGGCATCGACGCGCTGCTCTATGGTGGCTTTTCCCCCCCACCCAACCCCTGTCTTGGGATCGCTGGTTGCCCCTCTTTCAGCCTCTCGTTCATGGACATCACGGTGACGGGGAACAATGTCACCGGAACGCAAGAGGCCCAAGACTTCGGCGGCGGAATCTACTTGTCGGGCGGATACCAGGGCACGACGTTCACCATGAATTACAGCCGCATCGTCGACAATACCGCGGCCGGCGATCCGGGCGCGGGCTTGACCGGGGCGGGACTCGTCTGGTACCCGGGCGACGCAACCGGAGCGAACAACACCCAAACCATCGATGTGCGGCATAACTGGTGGGGAACCAATACGGATCCGGAAACCGCCAAGCTCCTCGCATTGGATCCCAACTCCTCGGGTAACGTTCCGAGCGGCATTTCCATCACCTATTCGCCGTGGCTGAAACTGAGCATCGCGGCCAGCCCCACGTCGGTTACCGACAACTCGAGCGACACTTCCACGCTCACCGCCGGTTTCCTCACGGACAGCAGTGGCGGCACCGTCAGCGCGAGCAATCTCGGCGCGCTGGTGGGCGTCCCCATCAGCTTCGGCAGCCCGGTGGACGGCACCCTCTCGGGCGCCCAGGCGAGTATTCAGAGCAGCGGTACCGCGACCGCTAACTTCAACGGCACGCACGTGGGGACCGGATCGGCGTCAGCCACGGTCGATAACCAAACCGTCAGCGCCAACATCACGGTCAACTCGAATACCACCACCAGCCCCAACAGTCCGACGGCCACGTTCAGCGAATCTTCGCAGGTCCTGAGCCTGGGCGGCACCGTCACCGCCGCCACCGGCGATAGCGTGAGCGGCGGAACCGTCACCTTCAAAGTCTTCAACAGCGTCCCCACGCAAATCGGCTCGACCGTGACCTCCGGCTCGGTCAGCAGCGGCGCCATTCCCACCACCAGCTACACGCTGCCGGCCAGTACACCCGCGGGCACATACTCCATCCAAGCCACCTATAACGGCAGCGGGAATTTCGTGGCGAGCCCCACGGCTTCGGGCACCCTCACGGTGAATGCCGCCGGCACTTCCATCTCGGCCGCTAACCAGACCGCCAACTTCAGCACCAGCAGCCAGAGCGTCACGCTTTCCGCCACCGTCGCCAGCGGGGCCGGGACCGTCAATGAAGGGACCGTTACCTTCACCGTGCTCAACGGCGTCACCCCGGTCGGGACAGCTACCACCTCCGGTACGGTTTCCGGCGGCAGCGCGTCCGTCAGTTACACAATACCGGCCAGCACCGCCATCGGAACCTACACCATCAAGGCCGTCTATAACGGCGATTCGAACCTGAATTCCAGCACCGACACGAGTCACACCTTGACGATTTCGGGCGGCACGACAACCACCGCTTCGAACGCTACCGCCACGTACAGCGCGAGCAGTCAGTCGGTGACCCTCAGCGCTACCGTCACAAGTTCGGCCGGTACGGTCAACAGCGGCACGGTGACCTTCACAGTCTCGCAGGGCGTCACCCAGATCGGTTCGCCGACCAGCCCCGCCACCGTATCCGGCGGCAGCGCCTCGGCCAGCTACACGCTGCCGGGAGGCACGAGTGCCGGAACTTACACCATCACCGCCAGCTATACCGGCGCAGGCGGCTTCGGCTCGAGCAGCGATAATACCCACACCCTGACGGTGAATGCCGCCGGCACCACCACCACCGCCGCCAACCAGACGGCCAACTTCAGTTCAAGCTCGCAAGTCGTTTCGCTCTCGGCGACGGTCACCAGCCCAGGGGGGACGGTGAGCGCCGGAACGGTCACGTTTACGGTGCTCAATGGCGTCACCCCGGTCGGAACGGCTACTACTTCCGGAACGGTATCGAGCGGCAACGCTTCGGTCAACTACACGTTGCCGGCGAACACGCCCATCGGCACGTACACCATCCAAGCCGTCTATAACGCCAGCACCAACTTCACCACCAGCACCGACACGGCCCACACGTTAACGATCTCGGCCGGCACCATTACTACCGCCGCCAACGCTAGCGCAACCTACAACGTGAACAGTCAATCGGTGACTCTCAGCGCCACGGTGACCAGCTCGGGCGGCACGGTCAACAGCGGTACGGTGACGTTCACGGTGAGTCAGGGCGTCACGCAAATCGGCTCCGCGACGTCGCCAGCCAGCGTGTCGAACGGCAGCGCCTCGGCCACCTATACCCTGCCGGGCGGGACGAACGCCGGGACGTACACCATCACCGCCAGCTATACGGGCGCGGGCGGCTTCAATTCGAGCAGCGACAATACCCACAGCTTGATGGTTAGCGCCGCGTCTACCACGACCACCGCCGCCAACCAGACGGCCAGCTTCAGCTCGACCGCGCAGAGCGTGACGCTCTCGGCAACGGTCACCAGCGCGGCGGGAACCGTCAACGCCGGAACCGTTACCTTTACCGTGCTCAATGGCGTCACGCCAGTCGGGACGGCTACCACTTCCAGCACGGTATCGGGCGGCAACGCCTCGGTCAGCTACACCATACCGGGGAACACTCCCGCCGGCACGTACACCATCCAGGCCGTATATAACGGCAGCACCAATTTTGCCGGCAGCAGCGATAACAGCCACACCTTGACTATCGGGGGCGGTTCGACTACCACCACCGCCTCTAACGCAACCGCCACCTACAACGCGAACAGCCAGTCGGTGACTCTCAGCGCCACGGTGACGAGCACGGGCGGCACGGTCAACTCCGGAACGGTGACGTTCACGGTCAGTCAGGGCGTCACGCAAATCGGCTCCGCGACGTCGCCCGCCGCCGTCTCGGGCGGCAGCGCTTCAGCGAGCTACACGCTGCCGGGCGGGACGAACGCCGGAACGTACACCATCACGGCCAGCTATACCGGCGCGGGTGGGTTCACTTCGAGCAGCGACAATACCCACACCTTGATGGTTAGCGCCGCGTCTACCACGACCACCGCCGCCAACCAGACGGCCAGCTTCAGCTCGACCGCGCAGAGCGTGACGCTCTCGGCGACGGTCACCAGCGCGGCGGGAACCGTCAACGCCGGAACCGTTACCTTTACCGTGCTCAATGGCGTCACGCCAGTCGGGACGGCTACCACTTCCGCCACGGTATCGGGCGGCAACGCCTCGGTCAGCTACACCATACCGGGGAACACTCCCGCCGGCACGTACACCATCCAAGCTGTATATAGCGGCAGTACGAACTTCAGCGGCAGCAGCGATAACAGCCACACCTTGACCATCAGCGGCGGTTCGACCACGACCACCGCCTCCAACGCAACCGCCACCTACAACGCGAACAGCCAATCGGTGACTCTCAACGCCACGGTGACGAGCACGGGCGGCACGGTCAACTCCGGAACGGTGACCTTCACGGTCACTCAGGGCGTCACGCAGATCGGCTCCGCCACCTCGCCCGCCGCCGTCTCGGGCGGCAGCGCTTCAGCGAGCTACACGCTGCCGGGCGGGACGAACGCCGGAACCTACACCATCACGGCCAGCTACACGGGCGCGGGTGGGTTCACTTCGAGCAGCGACAATACCCACACCTTGATGGTTAGCTCCGCCTCCTCCACGACCACAGCCTCCAACCAGACGGCCAGTTTCAGCTCCAGCCCGCAGAGCGTCACGCTCTCGGCGACGATTACCAGCACGGCGGGAACGGTGAACGGCGGGACCGTGACCTTCACCGTGCTCAATGGCGTCACGCCAGTCGGGACGGCTACCACTTCCGCCACGGTATCGGGCGGTAGCGCCTCGGTCAGCTACACCCTGCCGGGCGGGACGGCCACGGGGACCTACACCATTCAGGCCGTCTACAGCGGCAGCACCAACTTCACCGGCAGCAGCGACAACACCCACACCTTGACCATCGGGAGCGCTTCGAGCAGCACCGCGGCTTCCAATGCATCGGCCACCTATAGCCCGAGCAGTCAGGGCGTGACGTTGTCGGCAACGGTGACCAGCAGCGCCGGGACGGTCAACGCGGGAACCGTCACGTTCACCGTCCTGAACGGCGTTACTCCGGTCGGTAGCGCGACCACCTCGGGTACGGTGACGGGCGGCAGCGCTTCCGTCAACTATACCTTGCCGGGCGGCACGGCGGCGGGCACCTACACCATCCAGGCGGTCTATAGCGGTGGCGGCGGATTCGCCGGCAGCATGGATTCCAGCCACACCCTGACGGTCCAGAAGGCGACGCCCGCGATCACCTGGAACAACCCCGCGAACATCATCTTCGGCAGCGCGCTGGGCAACGGCCAGTTGAATGCGATCGCCAACGTTCCGGGAGCGTTCGTTTACACACCTCCGGCGGGAACCGTCCTGCTGGTGGGCAATTCACAGACGCTGTCCGCCCAATTCACGCCCACCGACACGACGGACTACAACAACGCCATGGCCAGCGTGCTAATCAACGTGCTCCCCGACAGCACGGCGACCCTGGTACTTACGGAGGTTTTGACGCGCGACCCCGGTACGCAGGACGTAATCGTAAAACTTACCATTGCGAATAGCAGTACTAACACCGTAACCGGCGCACAGGTAACTGCTGCTAAAATCGGAACTACGGGAACGATCACGGCATTGCCTCTCGCCGTTCCCAACATACCGGCCGGCGGGATTTCGAGTGTTGTTCTGACGTTCCCGTCCTCGGTGGGAACATCGGGGACGATGGCAGTCCTGGCGATGACCGGAAAGTCGTCGCTCGGAGCCTTCGGCGGGTCGACGCGGATTGTTTTGCCTTAAGGAAGGGAGTATCGTTATGCGCGCGCTGATTTTAGTCGTAATTGCTTTTGCGGCGGCCGCGAACGCGGATGAGTTGTCGGTGAACCTCGACTCGAGCACGCTCACAGGTCTTCCCGGCGACACACTGATGTTTACCGGCACCCTGACGAATAACACGTCCGACACGCTGTTTATCAATAGCGACAGCTTCACCTTCGACATCGCCGGCGCCCTGGACGACTCGCCGTTTCTATTAAACGCGCCCATTTCACTCGATGGCGGGGTGACGTCCAGCGATTTCGAGATGTTCGATATCGACATCCCTCCGGGGCAGGGAACCGGCGCCTACATGGGTTCCTTCACGGTCTTGGGAGGGGTGGACGGCAACGCCCAGGATAATCTCGGGACCGCCAGTTTTGAAGTGGATGTGGTTCCCGAGCCGGCGTCTTACCTGCTGTTCGGTTCCGCCCTCGCGATGCTGGCGGGGTGGCGCGTCCTGCGAGCCAGGCTGGCGAAACAGTAGGGAGCAGCGCTCCCTCGCGGCCGGGGCTCAGCACGGGCCTCTGGCTGTGCCTTCAGCTACACAGGCACCGCTGCCTCGCGGCCGTCACTACTCTGAAACCGCACGCCGCCCCCGCGGAGCGGCGAGACCGCACGTATTTTCGATAGCTTACAAGGTGCGTGGGGACGGTCTTTAATCTGGCACAGCCAGGGGCCCGGCTGAGCCGCAACCGCCCGGGAGTGGTGCATTCAGATGTTTTCACTCCTGACGCTTCGTCCGTACACCACCACGTAAGCCGCCGGCACGATGAACACCGTCAGAATTACCGACGTGCTCAGCCCGCCGATAATGGCGCGCGCCAGCGGGGCGTACTGCTCGCTGCCGGTGCCCAACTTCAGCGCCATGGGCAACAGCCCGATCATGGTGGCGAGCGACGTCATCAAGATGGGCCGCAGGCGTACGCGGCACGCG
>Ga0335078_10005760_pt1 | contig 18322 bp, 15 predicted proteins | sample Lox_Sample_32_FD_206711 | JGI IMG/M metagenome (GOLD analysis project Ga0335078, IMG submission 206711) | Soil microbial communities from Loxahatchee National Wildlife Refuge, Florida, United States - Lox_Sample_3.2 | ecosystem: Environmental > Terrestrial > Soil > Wetlands | place: USA... | reverse complement strand
GGTTGTTCCTGGGATTACCCGGTATGGCCGAAGAGCAAGAAGTCCGACACCCCTCTGTTCCGGTTTGTGATCAGAGAAAGAAATGGCGCGGGCTATATCGACCGGCAGGGCAAGGTGATCATCCAACCCGCGTTCGATTCTTCCGGAAACTACGGAGATGATGACTTTTTCGATGGCCTGGCGAGAGTCAGAATCAGCGGCGAATCCTGGTATGTTGGCGCGGACGGCAAGCCTCGGTTCAAGGCTCGCGGGTGCGGAGCCTTCTCGGAGGGCCTTGCGCCTTGTGTAACCGACCGGAATGCGGGATTCATCGACCGCTCCGGTAAGCTGGTCATACCCTACGTCTTCGATTCAGTCGGCGCTTTTTCGGAGGGGCTCGCTGTCGTTGCCCGGAACGGCGGTTACGGCTACGTCAAAAAGGACGGCAGTTTCGCCATCGGGCTCAGGTACCTCTTTGCGGCAGCCTGGTCGGATGGCGTCGCGAGAGTGATCGAGTACGGTCCCTGCCGGTATGCTGGCTACGGTCCTTGTGACGCCTTTAATCCGATCACGCTGCCCTGGATCCCCGGCGACTCTTCGGAACGGGATCCGGTTCCTCCGAAATGTTTGTATTCCTTCATCGACAAGTCTGGAGCGCGCCTGTTTGACACGCGTTTCCCGAATGCAAAAGACTTCTCGGAAGGCCTCGCTCCGGTGGGCAATGACACGTCATGGGGTTACATCGATCGCAACAGGAACGTGGCCATCCCCCTCCAGTTCGAAGATGCCGAGCCATTCTCAGAAGGGCTGGCTGCCGTTCGCAAAGGCGGGAAATGGGGCTACGTCGATAACCATGGCCGGATGATTATTGCACCGCAATTCAGTTTTGCCAGGCCCTTCTCCGAGGGGATGGCCTTGGTTGGAGACGGCCCTGACTACTGTTTCATCGATCGATACGGCCATCAGCCGTTCCCCCATTGCTATACGGGCGCGAGCAGCTTTGTTATGGGTCTTGCCCACGTCCGGAGTGGGGGCAGTTACTACGAGGCGAAATGGTCGTACATTGACCGCAATGGCCACGCCGTATTCACTTACTCGGATCAGTCGAACCGAAGTCCCGGCCAGCAGTGACTCCCACCGCGGCGCAACGCCACATCATGTTTCCGCCCCATTCTGCCGATTATTCCGGCGATGCTCCGTCTCGCGACGCTGGTTTCCATCGCTGCCATTGCCTCCTGTTGGGCACTGGAGCAGCCGGCCTGGATTCAGATCGACGTCACGCGCGGCGGCGAAGTGCACGGCACGCTCACCCTCCCCGGCGGCGCCCAGCCGGGACAACTGCCCGCGGCCTTTGCTCGCGCATTCGGCTGCCCGCCAGCCCGCGGCCCGGAGTCCTCCCAATGGGACACGCGAATCACGGTACACTGCCGCGCGCCGCGTCCAACCGCCCTGACCTTTCATGCGGCCGTTCACCTTGCCGAGATCGCGCCGATGCTGCACGAAGCGGGCGTCGAACAGGTCAATGTGGTCCTCACGGCGCCCCGCACCCGCGTTGCCTGTGTCGAGCCTGGAGGGTTCCACAGCGAGTGGCAGGCATCCTACCATCTCGGGAGGTACTTTGGCGGCCAGCTCCCCTCCGAGCTCGCAATCGATGGAGGATTTGAGATCGGCCAGGCTCGCGGGCTGGCGGCCGGAGCTCTTGCGCTCATCCTGCTTCCGTTTCTGCTCCTGATTCTGCGGCCTTCCGATGCCCTGCGCCTCCGCGCTTATACCGAGGTCATATTCGTCTTCGGCTACATTGGCTGGATCTGGGTTCTCCTGCGATTCGAGGGCGGCGCGCTGCTCAGTTTCGCCGCCGGAGGCCGCGACGCCGTACCGTTCGCGGCGATGCTGGCTCCTCCGCTCATCGCGGTGTGGATCGGTTCGCGCCTGGCCGCATGGCAACACGCTCGCATTGTGCGCGATGGAACGGACCCCGCCCGCTATCGCACCCTGCGCTTCTGGTCGGGCGCTCTCGCCACCAGCATCGCTTCCGTCTTCCTGAACGTTCTGCTCACGCCGTCTTCCGGTTTGTGGGCGTTTCCGGCGGGAATCGTCCTGGCGCTGGCATGCGTTCTGCGCATCAGAGCGATCGGGCGCGGAAGCAGCCATCCGGCGCCTCAGGGCGACCTTCGCAATCGCGCGTTTGCCCTGGCGATGAAGGCCGGTGTCAGGCTTCGCGGTGTCTCCATTCTGACGTCGCCCACACCGCGTCCTCCGCTGGCTCTTGCCGCTCGCTGGGGGGTGGTGATGCTCAACGAAGGATTGCTGCGGCGCCTCTCCCGTCGCGAGGTGGATGCCGTCATCTGCCACGAACTCTCGCATCTTCGGCCCGTGAAACGGCCTGCCATGATCCTGGTGTACGCGCTGTTGGTGGCGTCCGTCATGGCTGCCCAGTGGATGCCGGCCCTCACGGAAGCGGTCCCGCTCGCTCTGGTGGCTGTCTATTTCGCTATCAAGTCCTGGCGCCGTGGAATGGAATACGCCGCGGATCTCGATGCGGTTCGCTGGAGCGGCGACCCCGAGGCGCTGATTACCGGTCTCACGCGTGTTTCTCTCGCCCATGGCATGCCGCTGGATTGGAATGCTCCGATCGCCTGGATGATGGCGCATCCTTCAACCATGGCCCGCATTCGCCTGATCGCACAGTCCGGGAGCGTGAGCGAGGCGCGCGTCAGCCAACTCCTCGAAGAGGCGCGCCTGCCCGCGGCCGACTCCTACGAGGCGGCGCCGCCTTCCGTGCCGGAGGACGCCGCTTTTTCACCTGCCCTCCGGAAGAGGCTGAAGACGCGTCTGACCGCGTTCCTTCTTGTTTCTCCCATCGCCATCGGGTTTCCCGTGTCCTGGCTGCTTCAGCGTGCCGGACTTGGGTGGTGGGCCGTGCTGATTGCCGGAACCGTGCTTTCCGCTCTTGTCATGAACTACGCTACCGACTGGCTTGCGAGCTCGGTTCGCTCAATTGTGAAGCGCCGGGCCGTAGCGCGATATGGATCGGGCGTGTTTGCGGGCATCAGCCTCGGCGCCGAACCGCGTCTCTTCGATGGCTTCTATCACTACGATCTCGGCCTGGTGCGTTTCACCGGCGATGCTCTTGAATTCGCCGGCGATCGCGCCAGATTCACGCTCGGCCGGTGGATGGTGCAGCGTGTCTGGCTTGGAGCCGGCCCGCGGCATTGGACGCCGCGCAAACTCGTGTTTATCGAGTGCCGGCCTGTCCCCGACAGAACGGTGATCTTCTCACTTCAGTCGCTGGAAGCACGGTTCTGGCCGGGGACCATCTCCGCCGCCAATCGTCTCCATGAGCGGATTGACCGCTGGGTCAGAGAGAAGTCCGTGGAACCGGCTGCCCCCCTGCCCTGCGACTTACCGGCTGTGGAGGGAGTCCCTTCCAATGGCATCTCCCCGCAGACCGCGGTGCGCTCCATTGCCATCTACTCAGGCATTGCGTTCCTTTTGGCTACCCTCACCAACATCTCGGCCTCGATGGACTTTTCCGGTGCCTTTTGCGCGATGGCCGTGTGCGGTTTCCTGGCGCTCTTTCTTGTCTGGCCGAATCTGCGGCTCGGTCCGCGCAGGGCGGGCTGAGATCTCCGGCCGGCCTTCAACCGGCCCGAAAATGCTCGTGTGTCTCGACGCCCTTCATGGTTCCCGGCCCCTGACGCACTTGCCGGCCGGTCTTCCGCGGCCAGCACAAAATCGTCACCGCGGGAAACATCAGGCATGCCGAGACAATCGATAGCCACCGCGACACGTCGCCATATCCTCTCAGTCCCGCCGAGCCGTAGAACACGAACACCGCAAACGAACTCATCGTGAGCAGCGCCGCTCGCTGAAGACGCCGGCCGGGCAGCAGAAAACTCCACGTGTCGGGCAACAGACGTGCGAAGAAATGCCAGATGGCAACCGCGAACGGAATGCCGAGCACTGCGGTAACCCACCACGGAGACACGTTCAGTCCCTTTTCCACCGTGGCCATGTCCGCGTGGGTGGCAAATGCCCTGATCGGCACGTAACACAGGAAGTTCCCCACGTTCATCAGACAATACAGGAACCCAAAGAGCGCCGCAGTTTGGCGCCGCCGCCGTCTCGCAAAGGAGTAAAGACCCCTCGCGGCGAAATAGAAAACGCCGTTGCCGACTAAAACTCCGCTGACGGCGACCAGAGATGCCAGGCGCCCCCGTCCGGCCGCGAAGATCGGATCATACGCGACGTTCTCGTCGACCTCTGCCAGAAAAATTAAGTTCCCTGGCGTCAGATGACCGTAATCCAGGGCCAGAGGATTCGCTTTGTAACCGAATGCCCAGGCCGAAAAGGAATGCGCGTACTCGTGGGTCAGATAGCCCAATGCATGCGTTAGCCAGCAGAGCACCACCACGAGCAGCCAGAAGCGTGCACCGCTTCGCTGCTTCACAGCCAGAGTATATCTGCAGTGCGATGGCCGTTCACCCGCCAATGCGACTTCGTATTCATCGTCTCGTCACGCTGCTGTAACTGACCGGGTGATATTCTCCTCGAACATCCCTTTATGGCTACTGCAGCAACTGCGCTTGAAACCAAGATGCGCCGGAGCCCCGGAAAGCTCGGCGTGCTCGTTTTTCTCGTGATTCTGGTCTTCGGGATCGGCTACGCGGCCATCCAATTGCTAAACGATCTTTCCACGGTTCACAACACATCGGCCATGCCGTATGTGCTGCTGGGCGTGGCCCTGTTGATCGCCCTCGGCTTCGAATTCGTCAACGGATTCCACGATACCGCCAACGCTGTCGCCACGGTCATCTACACGCATTCGCTGGAGCCCCATTTTGCAGTGGCCTGGTCGGGTCTGCTGAACCTCGCCGGTGTGCTCACCTCCAGCGGCGCGGTGGCCTTCGGCATCATCTCGCTGCTCCCGGTCGAACTGATTCTGCAGGTCGGCAGCGGCGCCGGATTCGCCATGGTATTTGCCCTGCTCGTGGCTGCGATCATGTGGAACCTGGGCACGTGGTGGCTGGGTTTGCCCGCCTCCAGCTCGCACACTCTGATCGGGTCGGTTATCGGTGTCGGCATTGCCAATCAGCTCATGGCGGTGAAAACCGGCACCAGCGGCGTCGACTGGGGCCAGGCCGCCAACGTTGGCAAGTCGCTGCTGCTTTCCCCGCTGGTCGGCTTCGTCATGGCCGCCCTTATGCTCTTGCTGGCCAAACTGCTGGTCCGCGACAAGCGCCTCTATCAGGCCCCCGAAGGCGACGCGCCGCCGCCGTTCTGGATCCGCTGCCTCCTGTTCCTCACCTGCTCCGGCGTTAGCTTCTTCCACGGTTCCAACGACGGACAGAAGGGTATGGGACTCATCATGCTGATCCTGATTGGCGTGGTGCCCACGGCCTACGCGCTCAATCACGCGGTCACGGCCCAGCAGTCCGCCGATTTCGTCGCCGTATCGCAGCAGACCGTGCAGGTGCTCAACCATTACCGCGACCCCGCCGCGGTGACCGGCGATACCCGCGAGGAACTGACCAGTTATGTGCGGACCCATCAGTTCACGCCCAACACCATGCTGGCGCTCCAGACCCTCATCAACGATATCGGCACCGAGATGGCCCAGTTCAAGGTACTGAAGAACGTTCCACCGGAAATGACCCGTAACTTCCGCAATGACATGTATGTGGTCAGCGAGGCGTTGCGGCTCATGGCCAAAGCGAAACAGCCGGCCATCACCGCTGCCGACTGGGTGGTGCTCAACAACTACAAAAAGCACATCGATAAGGCAACCCGCTTCATCCCCACCTGGGTGAAAGTTGCCGTGGCCATCGCGCTGGGACTGGGAACCATGGTGGGCTGGAAGCGCATCGTGGTCACCGTCGGCGAGAAAATCGGTAAAACCCACCTCACCTATGGACAGGGCGCCGCTGCTGAAATCACCGCCATGATCACCATCGGTCTGGCCGACGGTATGGGACTGCCCGTTAGTACGACCCACGTTTTGTCGTCGGGTATCGCCGGCACCATGCTGGCCAACCGCTCCGGGCTGCAGTGGAGCACAGTCCGATCCATTGCCATGGCCTGGGTGCTGACTATGCCGGCTGCCATGGTCTTGTCGGCGCTCCTGTTCTGGGCGTTCCGCTCGATGGCCGTCTAAGGATTCAGAAGCGGCACCGCCTACTGGCAACTCCAGCGGGACCGGTGCCGTTTCTTTTTTCGGCTGAATCTTTTACAATCGCCGTATAGTGCCAACTGAAGCGGCAGATCCCGTCTACGGACGGCTGCAGGACCTTGCGTTCGATCTGGTTCGCGAGGCGGGCGTGCTGACATCCGTGCTGCCTGCCCGCCTGCGAGAGACCATTGCGGAAATTGTGCGGCTCGCCGATGCCCGCCATTCCGCGCTGATCGATGACCATGGGGTCCGCGAGGAAGCGTACACTCGCGTCGCGCGTCGCATTGACGAGGGCGTGCCATCGCATCCCGCCTCTGCGGAGTTCCTCCGCTGGGCCTTTTACGAACTGTTCGGCTTTGAAGGCCTCATCGGGGATGTGGCGCGCTTCGAGAGCGTCTACACCGCCGTTCCCGGGCAGTTTCGCCAGGTGGTGGCCGTACCCGCCTCGTACCACCGTCTCATGCAGTTGCAGCCGCTGGCTCACGGTAACGGCACGGTCGCGCGTCTGATGGCTCACGCGGGTCTGGTGCGTCTCGAGATCGGCGGTTTGTGGTCGGTTTCGCGCGCGCTCGCCCGTGACCTGACTCGCTATCGCGAGTTGATCTCCGCTCCCGGCGATTCCGGCGAGACAGGCATCGTCGGCAATCAGGCGCTCATGGCCTTCTGCCGTTTCTTCCTCGCGGTATCGAGTGCTGAGGTGCAGGTCATGCGCGCCCTGCTCGATCCGCCCGCGCTCATGGGACGCGTCGAGACCTTCTGCGCCGAAGAACGCGATGCCGGCCGCCTCCCCGATGGCTGCTACGCCGTGCTGCGCGAAGTGGTTCTGCGCGGCGAGTTGCCGCGGGCCAACGTGGAGACCGTGGTGCCGTTCCGCGAGCGCAAGGCGCGCCAGATCAGCAGTGCTCTGCGCGAGCGCGGGCTGCTGACCGCCGATGGCGTGCGCGCGCCGCTCAGGCTCGCGATTCCGCCGCCTGTGGCGCAACGCTGGTTGCCAGGGCTTCTGGAATAATGTCCCCCGGACGCAGCGTAATCACCCGCGCGAAGCCTTCTTGAATTGACGGCGGCTCAAGTCGCCGCGCCATGTCTCGAACCACTTCCGCCGGAACCACGCGATCGCGATGCGCATTCCGTTGCAGGCAAGTCTCCAGCGGCGTGTCGAAGAAAATGGCTTCGGCTTCGCAGTCGGCGTCGTCGGCCAGGCGAAGCCACGGCCGCCGCTCCCATCGCGTAAGCGCCGTCGAATCGATGCAGGTCACCGGCCGCCGCAGTTCCAGCCTTTGCCGCGCCAGCCGCCGCAGCGTCGCGAACACCTGCCGGTGGATGGTCTGAATCGCCGGGTCGTCCGCGATGAGCTGGCGAATTGCATCCGAGGAGAGAATCGAGTAAAGCTGCCGCCCAGCCCACGTCGTCTTGCCCGATCCGGGCAATCCGGCCAGTACCACGAGTCTCAACGAGCTTGCACCGTGTATCGCTCCGTTTCCAGCAATCGCTCGGAGATCCGCCTCCGCAGCCCAATCGCATCAACCGGATCGCATTTCGTGAACCGCTTCAGAATGGATAGATGCATGCGCAGCGGGTCGCCTTCCGAGCACGCCGCCAGCACCGCGCGGCCCGCGTGCTCCACGGTCTCCACGGCCTCATGAACGTACACTGACGTGAGGTCCGCGGCCATTGCCGACCCTGTCTTCTGCGCCCGCAGCGCGCACGATTCCATCGCATACGCCGCCATCGCCACGTCAGTGATTGCCGCCAGCACTTCCTGCTGGTTTTCCAGATCGTTGAAATGTTTCTGATACGCCACGCCCAGCAGGAACAACGCGGTCTTCTTGGCATTTGCCGCCAGCCGGATTTCTTCCCCGTCGCCGGTGTTGAATGTCGGCCCGCCCAGCAGATCGTTCTGCAGCCGCTTCACCGCTTCCACCAGCGGCAGCTGGCCGCGTTGCGCGCGCTTCAGCAGCATTCCCGTCGCCAGCAGGCGGTTGATTTCGTTGGTGCCCTCGAAAATACGGTTGATGCGCGAGTCGCGATATGCGCGCTCCACAGCGTAGTCCTGATGATAGCCATAGCCGCCGTGAATTTGCACGCCTTCATCCACCACGTAATCGAGCGCCTCCGACGCCAGAATCTTCACGTAAGAGCACTCCGCCGCAAACTCCTCGGCGGCCTTCATGAAGCCGGCGGGCGATCGTTCCACCAGACCCACCGTGCGCCACGTTGCGGATTCGGCGGCGTAGATGCGCACTGCCATCTCGGCCAGCTTGTGACGGATCATGCCGAAATCCGCGATGGGACGTCCGAAAGCCTGTCGCTGTTTCGCGTACAGGATCGAATCGCGCAGCACCTCTTTCGCGCCGCCCATTCCAAACGTGCCCAGCTTGAGCCGGCCGATGTTGAGAATGCTGAACGCGATGATGTGGCCCCGCCCGATCTCGCCGAGCACGTTTTCCACCGGTACGCGCACATTGTCGAAATACACGGCCGTGGTGGAGCTCCCCTTGATGCCCATCTTCTTTTCTTCGGCGCCGTGCGAAACGCCGGGCCACGCGCTCTCCACCAGAAATGCCGTGAACTTCTCGCCGTCGATCTTCGCGAACACCGTGTAGAGGTCCGCAATCCCGCCGTTGGTGATCCACATCTTCTGCCCGTTGAGCACGTAGTGGGTGCCATCCGGCGTCAGGTCGGCGCGGGTCTTCGCGGCAAGAGCGTCGGAACCCGCGTGCGGCTCGGTCAGACAATACGCCGCAATCAGCTCTGCTGTCGCCAGCCTCGGCAGATATTTCTTCTTCTGCTCCTCACTGCCAAACAGCACCAGCGGCAGCGTGCCGATGCCCGTGTGCGAACCGTGGCAGGCGGCGTAGGATCCGTCGCGCGCCAGTCCCTCGGCCACGATCATCGCCGACGTAAGGTCCATCTCCATCCCGCCGTATTGCTCCGGGATAAGCACCGCCGTCAGCCCGAGCCCGGCCGATTTCCGCAGCACCCGCGCCGCCACGCCCGGCTCCTGGTGCAGGATGGCTTCCAGGTTCGGCGCCACCTCGTTGTTCCAGAACTCCTCGGTGGTGCGCGCAATCGCCCGGTGTTCCTCGGTTAGTTCCTCGGGAATGAAAATGTCTTCGGCCCGCGCGGGCTCCAGCAGGAATCCGCCGCCGGTACTCTGAAGTGAAGTTGCGGTGCTCGCCATTTCAGTTCATCCGTTCGAAGATACCGGCCGCGCCCTGACCGCCGCCGATGCACATGGTGACCATTCCGTATTGGACGCTGCGCCGGTCCATCTCGCGCAGAATTGTAGCCGTGAGTTTCGCGCCCGTGCAACCCAGAGGATGCCCCAGCGCGATGGCGCCGCCGTTCACGTTCACCCGGTCAACCGGCAACCCGGCGTGGCGGACCACCGCCAGCGCCTGCACCGCGAACGCCTCGTTCAGTTCAATCAATCCAATCTGATCGAGCTTCAACCCGGCCATGTCCAGAGCCTTCGGAATCGCTCGCACCGGACCGATCCCCATCACTTCCGGAGGCACCCCGGCCACCGCGAAGCTCACATACCGCGCTCTCGGTTTCAGGCCCAGCTCGCGCGCTTTCTTTTCCGACATCACCAGCGCCGCCGCCGCGCCATCGCTGGTCTGCGACGAGTTGCCGGCTGTAACCGTGCCCTCCGCCATGAATACCGGCTTCAGTTTCCCCAGAGCTTCCAGAGAGGTGTCGGCGCGAGGTCCTTCGTCGCGCGTGAATGACGTCTTCACCGTCACCGCCCGGTGGCCGTCCAGTGTGGAGGTCTCCACCGGTACCGGCACAATCTCATCCTCGAACTTGCCCTCCTGTCGCGCCCTTACCGCATTCTGGTGGCTGCGCAGAGCGAACCCGTCCTGTTCTTCCCGGCTGATGCCGTACTGTCGCTGAAGTTGTTCCGCCGTGAGCCCCATCGTCATGTAAATCTCCGGGTGATTGTCCACCAGCCATGGATTCGGCGCGAAGCGCATGCGCTCGAATGGCAGCATGCTCATCGATTCGCAACCGCCCGCAATGATGATGCTCGCCCCGCCCGAACGGATGCGGTCGGCCGCCATGGCAATGGACTGCAGGCCCGATGAGCAGAAGCGGTTGATTGTGACGCCCGGCACCCCGTCGGGCAGGCCCGCGCGCAGCAACGCGATTCGCGCCACGTTGGTGCCCGATTCCGCTTCCGGCGTGGAGCAGCCCATGATCACGTCGTCGATCTCTTCGCGATTCACTTCCCGATAACGCTCCAGCAGCGCCCGGATTACCGTCGCCGCCAGATCGTCCGGCCGGATGTTCCGCAGTGCGCCGCGCGGCGCCTTGCCTACCGGCGTGCGCAGGCAATCGACAATAACGGCTTCGGTCATGGGTTCTCCACTCAGCGCCGCTCCCATTGGCCGCGGCTCGGTTAAGGCGTCTCAGTTTCGCAGGGGCTTGCCCGTTTTCAGCATGTGAGCAATGCGTTCCTGCGTTTTCGCGTTCCCCAGCAGGCTGAGAAACGCTTCCCGCTCCAGATCGAGAAGATAATCTTCGGATACCGACTGTTCGCCGCTCAGCCGCCCGCCGCTCAGCACGTGCGCCAGCTTCTCGCCGATAACCGCATCGTAGTCGCTGATGTAGTTCCCCTGCCGCGCCGTCCAGACGGCGATCTTCAGCATGGCGAACATTGCCTCGCCGCCCACGCGGATCGGCGTGCGCGCCGGCGGTGCATAACCGTTCACCATGGCCAGCGCCGTCGCTCTGGCGTCACCCAGTAATCGTTCCGGATTCATCGACACCCCGTCGGCTTTATGCAGCAAGCCGAGAGCGCGCGCGTCCGCCGCGCTGGTGGACACCTTCGCGTAGCCGATCAGCTCGAAAACCTTGCGCGCGTCCTTCAAGCGCGCCAGCAACTCCTTGCACCCGCCGGCGGCGGGAATCACCCCCACACCCACCTCTACCAGACCCATGTACAACTCGGCCGACGCCTGCATCCGTGAGGCATGAAGAGCAATCTCGCAGCCCCCGCCCAGCGTGTATCCGAATGGCGCGGCCACCACCGGCTTCGGCGCGTATTTCATCGCCATGTTCATCTGCTGGAAGCGCCGCACCATCGCCTCCAGGTCGTCCCACTCGCCTTCCTGCGCGGCCAGCAGAATCATCATCAGATTCGCGCCCGCGCAGAAATGATCCCCTTGATTCCCAATCACCAGCGCATCGTAATTGCGCTCCAGCTCCTCCAGCCCCGCGAAGACCATGGCGAAGGTGTCCTCGCCGGCGGCGTTCATCTTGGTATGGAACTCGACGCAGAGAACGCCATCGCCCAGATCCACCAGCGAGGCGCCGGGATTGGAGCGCTTCCGGTCCTCGAGAACAATGATCCCCGGCCGCGGTTCAAGCGGCCGGTACTCCTGCCTGCCGAAATCGAAGTAGGACGTGTCCTTATAGAGCGACCGTGCAGCCCGCACGCTTGCCGGAACCTCCCGCCCTTCCTTCTCCATCCGCCGCGCCACATCCTCGAAACCCAGCACATCCCATAGTTCGAATGGCCCGAACTTGTGGGCATAACCCCACCGCATCGCGCGATCGATTTCCACGATGCGGTCGGCGATTTCCGGGATTCGCTCGGCTGAATAGATGAATAAATCGCTGAAGACCTTCCACAGGAACCGGCCGGCGCGATCTTCGGAGTTCAGCAGGAATCGCAAACGCGCCGGCAGATCCTCCATCTGCCGCGCCTGCTCCACCGATGCGAATTTCGGCTTCGCCAGTGGCGCGTATTCGAACGTGCGCCAGTCCAGCACGTGGATCTCGCGCTTCGGCCCGACCCGTTTGTAGAAGCCCTGGCCGGTTTTTTCGCCCAGCCACCTGCGCTCCAGCATGTGCTTCTCGAACTCGACCGGCAGGAAGCGCTCGCGCCACCGATCCTCGGGAACTGCCTCATAGAGGTTGGATCCCACGAAGTCCCACACATCCAGTCCGACAATATCGAGCAGGCGATAGCTGGCGCTGTTCGGCAGGCCGATGAGCGGGCCCGTCAGCGCATCCACTTCCTCAATGCTGAACCCGTCCTCCACGGTGTACTTCGCAATCGTCCCGCCCAGGAAGCTCCCAATCCGGTTGGCGATAAAGTTCGGCGTGTCCTTGCACGGAACCACGCCCTTGCCGAGGCGCCGGTCCCCGAACTCGCGCACGAAGGCCAGCACTTCCGGATCGGTGGCCGCGCCCGGAATCAGCTCCATCAGGTGCAGATAGCGCGGCGGATTGAAGAAATGCGTGCCGAGGAACTGCTTCCGGAATTCGGCCGGGAATCCTTCGCTGATGCGCGCCAGCGGAATGCCGCTGGTATTGGTCGAAAGGATCGCGCCCGGCTTGCGCACGGCGTCCACCCGCTTCCACAGGTCGCGCTTGAGGGCCAGGTTTTCGGTGACCGCCTCGATCACCCAGTCGCAATCGGCGATCCGCGCCAGATCGTCCTCGAAGTTGCCGGGCGTGACCAGCGCCTGGGCGCTATCCGTGAAGAACCCCCCGGGCTTCTGTTTCGCCGCGCTTTCGATGCCCTTACGAGCCGCCGCATTGCGATCCGGCTCCCCTGCAAGCACGATGTCCAGCAGCAGTGCCGGAACCCCTGCATTTGCGAAATGGGCGGCAATCCGGGCCCCCATGGTGCCCGCCCCCAGGACAGCGACTCGACGCAGTGTGCGCACGATTCAGCAGTGTAGCGCGGATCGGCATGGCTCACAACTCGTCGCCGCCACAAAAGAACACCCCGCTACGCTCATGTATACTCGGTTCTTACATGAAAAACGCGATCCTTCTCACAATGCTGGCGCTGGCTTCGCTTGCGCCCGGCTTCGGCCAGCAGATCCCCCGCAAAGCGCCCGATCTCACCGTTCATTACGGTGGGGTCCGGCAGGGTACCCTCGGCGACTACGGCGGCAAGGTCATGCTGGTAATGTTCTTCCTTACCGGCTGCCCGCATTGCCAGCACACCACCGAGCTGCTCAACCCCATCCAGACCGAGCTCGGAAAGCAGGGATTCCAGGTGGTTGGGGTGGCCATCAATCAGGACGCCCAGGCCAAGCTCGACGAGTTCAAGAAGACTTACAAACCAGCGTTTCCCGTTGCCTATTCCGATTACATGGACGCCGCGGCGTTCACTTCGCTCGACGCCACAAAGCGCATCGTTGCGCCGATTCTCGTGTTCATCGACCGGCACGGCATGATCCGCTTCCAGACCAGTGGCGACGATGCCACTTTCTTTAATGACAAGGAATCGGACAACATTCGCGACGAGGCTCAGAAACTTCTGGCCGAGCCCAAAAAAGGCAGGAAGTAGCCCCCGGCTGTTGCCTCTCCCGAGGTCAAGCCAGACGTTCCGGCCGCCCCGGTCCGAGTGAAACCGGGGGGAAGCGAATCAACTCCCGTTGTGCCGGCCCCGGCGAGTTGCGGGTCGTCCGGCCTTGACGGCGGCGGCGCCTCTCTCTGGATGCCACCAGAGCGCCGAATTGTCGCCAGTACAGGGCAGTCGGAAAAAGATCGCTGCGCTTCATTGTGGCTTCGTGTCAGTGAGACGCCCCGCCACGGCGAATATTTCTGAAAATCGCTATTCTGGGGAGGATGACCTTCCGACTTCACCTGGCCGGGCTTTGCCTCGCCCTAAGCCCCCTGCTGGCTCTGGGTGCGGCTAATGACACGCCTCAGCCGGTGTTCACGGGCGTCGTCGCCACCGTAACGAAGACCGATCTGGCCATCCGCTCCGGTGACGATAACGCAATGTCCTTCTCTATTCTTCGCAAAACGCGCTTTATTAAGGACGGAAGGAGGGTGGAGCGCTCCGATGTTCACCCTGGAGACACCGTTACCATCGAAGCCAGCGAGGATCCCACCGGCCATCCCTCGGCCATCACCGTAACCATCGGCAAGCCCCCGAAATGAGCCGTCAGCCCGCGGCCAACCTCTCCACTTCGAGTTGGTCCCCCACCGCCGTGCCCGTTTCGGCCACCGTCCCCGCCGGCAGTTCCAATACCGAATGAGCGCGCAGCGACAGCGCCATCCTCCACTTCCCCATGTTCGGCCGGATCTTCACCACTTTCCGCCGCCGGTTCAGAAACAACACGTCGATCGCGAACTTCATCCCGAAGGTGTGCACCCCCTCGGTGGGAACAATCCACAGCCCGCTTCCCTGCGGCAGGTAATCGTGCTTCAGGAGACCTCTCCGGCGGCCGGCGCTGGTGTCGGCCACCTCGGCGCGATCCGCCAGACTGATATCTCGGGTGATGTTTCGGACGCGTGCGAACGACACGGGCGCTCCCGTCATCCCATCGGCAGTTCCGTGCCGAAACCGTAGCGGCGCGTTGCTAAGATGTTCAAAGATGCCCGAAACCTACCGTAAATTCCGGACAGGGCCAGATCCCTTTGGGCGCACCTGGGATGTTGAGTTCCGCTGGCTCCAGACCGCCACTTCCATCCGCCACGCCGACACCGTCGATGTGAAGTTCGAGGCAGGCGTTGAGGGCGAGCCGAAGTATGAAAAAGTTGTTGCCCTCCGCCATCCCGACCTGCTACGCCTTAGCCAGGAAAAGAAGCACCCTCTCACCGACGCCTGGTGTCTGAAGCTTGGGGCTCTCCACCTGAAGCACATGATCGCAACAGCCGAGGATCTGGAGAAGACCCTGGTTACCGTTGGTCTCGATGAGCTTCGCCGTCTGAGCGCATGAACCGGCGCGCTGCTTCCACCGTGTCACCCAGATAGGCCCCTGCGCCAATGTCCGCTTTTCCCAGGGCTTCAACCTGCGCCGCCAGGCTGCCTCCCGCCAGCGTCCCCCATCCTCTCCGCCGGCTCCGCAGCCAGGCCCGCAACGTGCGCTGAACCGTTTTCTCCACCACCGCATCGGTCAGGTTACGGGACAGTCGCGCGGACGCGAGGGCCAATCCTGCGGCGGCCAGCATCGGAAACAGGACGTGGCCGGCCAGCGAAACACCCGCGTCAAAGCGGGCTCTGGCGCCCGGCGCTACCAGGATGATTCGTATGCCCTGGCTGTTCAGCAAATGCCGCACCGGGCGAAGCACCATGCGCGAGCCTTCGAAAATGAAAAGAGTCTCCTCAAAGCCTGGCACTGCCGCCAGCAGGCCCGTCGCTGCTCCCAGCTCTGCCAGCGGCGCCAGCGGTCTGGCGTCATCGCCAATGAGGACCACGGCATGGCGCTTCCATTCCAGACCAGCGCCGGCCAGCTCTGAAATCAGTGCCCTGGGGGATTTGCCGAGAGCCGAAATCAGGATCAGGTGACATTCCCCGAACTCGTCCGGAGACGGTACCGCGTGCCCTCCGCCAATCGCATTCACCGTCCGGCTCGCCACCCGCAGCGACGTTGACGCCACTGGTCCAACCGCGTGCGCCTTCACGAAGGCCCGAAGTACCGGGCACCCCTGCGCGTTACCCGCCGCCAGGAGCGCCGCTGGCCGCGGCTTCCTCATAGACTTCCTTTGAGCGCAGCGCCTTGATGCGATCGCGGAACTTCGCCGCTTTCTCGAATTCAAACTTCTTCGCCGCCTCGCGCATGTTCTGTTCCAGATCCTGAATCAGCTTGTCGCGTTGCTCGGGTGTCAGTTGCTCGTCGGGCTCGGTCTCCAGCGGCACGGTTACGTAGTCGCTTTCGACGATCGCCACCAGACTCATGTCAATCGGCTTCACAATGGATTGCGGAGTGATCCCGTTCTCCTCGTTGTAAGCGGTCTGGACCGCGCGCCGCCGGTTCGTTTCGTCAATGGCCCGCCGCATGCTGTCGGTGATCACGTCGGCGTAGAGAATGGCGATGCCGTTCACGTTGCGCGCTGCCCGGCCGATGGTCTGAATCAGCGATCCCGCCGATCGAAGGAAGCCTTCTTTGTCGGCATCGAGGATCGCCACCAGCGACACCTCGGGCAGATCCAGGCCTTCCCGCAACAGGTTCACGCCGATGAGCACATCGTAATCGCCGCGGCGCAGGTCGCGCAGGATCTTGATGCGGTCAAGCGTGCTCACCTCCGAATGCAGATACGCGCACTTTACGCCCACACCGGTGTAATACTCGGCCAGGTCCTCGGCCATGCGCTTGGTCAGCGTGGTCACCAGCACCCGCTCGTTCTTCTCCGCGCGGATGCGAATCTCGTTCAGCAGATGATCCACCTGCCCTCGCACCGGCCGGATCTCCACCGGCGGATCGACAAGGCCCGTGGGCCGGATGATCTGCTCCACCACCACGCCCGCTGTTTTCGTCAGTTCATAGGGACCCGGCGTGGCCGAAACGTAGACCACCTGGTTCACGCGGTTCTCGAACTCCTCGAACGTCAGCGGCCGGTTGTCGCGCGCGCTGGGCAGCCGGAAACCGTACTCCACCAGGATGTCTTTCCGCGAGCGGTCGCCGTGATACATCCCCCGAAGCTGCGGCACGGTCTGGTGGCTCTCGTCGATGAACATCAGCGAATCGTGCGGCAGGTAATCGAGCAGCGTGGGCGGCGCCTCCCCCGGCAACCGTCCCGAGAAATGCCGTGAGTAATTCTCAATGCCGTGGCAGTAGCCGATCTCCCGAATCATCTCCAGATCGAACATCGTCCGCTGATACAGCCGCTGCGCCTCAATCATCTTGCCGGACTTCGTCAACTCGCCGTACCACCACGTCAGCTCTTCCTCAATGCTCTTCAGCGCGTCTTCGCGCGTTTGCGGCGTCATCACGTAGTGCGTCTTCGGATAAATCGGCAGCCGCAGATAGGTCTGCTTCACCTGGCCGAGCAACGGGTCAATCTGGCTGAGGCTTTCGATTTCGTCGCCCCATAGCTCGATGCGATACGCATTGTCGTCGTATGTGGGAAAGACTTCGATTACGTCGCCCCGGACTCTGAAAGTGCCCCGCCGGAAGTCCGAGTCGTTGCGTTCGTAGAGTATTTCCACCAGTTTCGACAGAATCTGCTGGCGTCCGATCTTCTGGCCCTTTTGCAGCATCAGCAGCATCCCGTAGTAGGCTTCCGGCGATCCGAGGCCGTAGATGCAGCTCACGCTGGCCACGATCACGCAGTCGCGCCGCTCGAACAGCGATCGCGTCGCCGAAAGCCGCAGTTTATCCAGCTCGTCATTAATAGTGGCTTCTTTTTCGATGTAGACGTCGCCGGCCGGAATGTAGGCTTCCGGCTGGTAGTAGTCGTAGTAGCTGACAAAATACTCAACGGCGTTCTGTGGGAAGAAATTGCGGAACTCGTGGTAGAGCTGCGCGGCCAGCGTCTTGTTGTGCGCCAGCACCAGCGCGGGCCGGCCCGTTTGCTCTATCACCTTGGCCATGGTGAACGTCTTACCCGAGCCGGTGACGCCCAGAAGGACCTGGTGCTGTTCGCTGTCGGCCACGCCGCGGCTGAGCTGTTCGATGGCCGAAGCCTGATCGCCGCGCGGGCTGTAATCGACGGCGAGATGAAAGCTCATGTGTCTTTCAGGATACCGTCAGGTGCGGAAGCGCTCGTCGATCTCTACCTGCCAGCCTGTCGCCAGGCGATTCGTCTCATTCGCCATCCCCACCACCGCCATCAACTCGCCGAACATCGCCTCCGTCATGCCCGCCTTGCGCGCCGACGCCGTGTGCGATGCGATGCAATAGCCGCACTGGTTCGTCGTGCTCACCGCGACGTAGATCATCTCCTTGGTCAGCGGGTCGAGCGCGCCGGGTGACATGATCTGCTTGATGCTCTCCCATGTGCGCCGCAGCGTCGCCGGGTCGTGCGCCAGCGCTTTCCAGAAATTGTTGATGTAGTCGGTCTGTCGCGTGGCCATGATGTCGTCGTAGACCGCGCGCACTTCGGGCGCGGCGTCGGTGTATTCGATAAGTCCCAGCGTGGCCATGGTCAGCTCCTTTGCTCAGCCGATTTGCGGCGCAGTTCGTCCATCACGCTGGAAATCAGCTCACGCGCGTTTTCGAGGCCTTTGGCGATGATCTGGATGTCCATGGCCGGCCGCCCTGGCTGCCGCGCGCTTTGGCAATAGACGCCGTGCTGGCCGACGAGTACCAGCGCATCGGTGAGCAGGTCGAGCGTAACGGCGAGGCGCCCGCGCTCGAGGCCCATGGAGAACTCGTGCTTTTCGAGCTCCTCGCGGAGTTCCGTGTAGACGGACATTCCTTTATGGTAGGGACGCGGTTGGCACGACATGCTCAGGCTGTGAGGGCCACGCCAGTCGAG
>Ga0335078_10005759_pt1 | contig 18322 bp, 17 predicted proteins | sample Lox_Sample_32_FD_206711 | JGI IMG/M metagenome (GOLD analysis project Ga0335078, IMG submission 206711) | Soil microbial communities from Loxahatchee National Wildlife Refuge, Florida, United States - Lox_Sample_3.2 | ecosystem: Environmental > Terrestrial > Soil > Wetlands | place: USA... | reverse complement strand
CTGGTAAGGGAAAATAGGACGCGGACCTGACCAGGGATGGACGGTTGCAATTATCTCAGCCAGGCAGCCCGACGCCGGATCCTGGCCCAACCTGGGCGAGCCGCATCGGATAAAGAGTCCCGAAAGTCTTGGGTCTTCTCCGATGCGGTTTTTTCTTTTTAGGGCAAGTTGCCAGGACCCCCAAGGGCTCTTACCTGACGGCGATCGCCGCTCCCGCTGGTGAAGATATTCCGCCTGCGGTGATCACAATTGGCACTGCCTCGCCCGGAACCGCACCCGCAGGGACGACAGCATTCACCTGCAGCAATCCAGCGATCTCGAGCGGTGCCGACACGTGGTACAGGACGACTGCGTCGGCCCCTCCGATCGTTACCGTCACCGGTGCAATAGTTGAATTGCCCGATGACCCCTCGACGCTGCCGGTAGTGTCCGGAGGGGTGGTCTGCCCGCCACCGGTGGCGTAGATCTGGATTGCCTCACCGCGCGCCGCCGGGTTTGCAGGTCCGTTCACAGAATTGTTCTGATTAAGAACTGCGGCTTGGCCGACTCCGGTCGAGCCGGCCCTGAACACTGCTGGTGAGGACTGCTGGACCGGCAATTGCCACACTTCCGACACAAGGCCGTTCCAGACCACCTGCAGCGAGGCTGGTCCATTGCCCGCAACTTCGTACGGCACAATAGCATTCACCTGGTTAGCCACCAACTAGCCCTGTTCCGCGATTCTCTTCTAGAATAGGGACTTCATGATTCCGAACTCTGTATTGGGCGTGGCCTTTCACCGGCTGGGCGGCTCGGCGTCCGGCAGGTTTCTATGTGCCCTTCCGCGGCCTCACACGATGGAGTTGGAAAACCTACGGGCTGGTATTAAGGAGATGAAGTGAACCCGATCATCAGCGCGATTGGCTGGCATATGGTGGGTGCGGCATCGGCCGCATCATTTTACGCTCCCATTGGAAAGGTGAAGAAATGGTCCTGGGAGACGACGTGGGCTGTCGCGGGAGTCTTTTCCTGGGTCCTGCTGCCGATCGGGGTAAGCCTCGTGCTTCTGCCCGATTTCGCCGGCTTCTACGGCCGCTTGGATTCCAGCGTGGTCCTCAAAGCCCTGTTGTTCGGCTGCATGTGGGGCGTCGGCAATGTGAATTATGGCCTGACGATGCGATATTTGGGGATGTCACTAGGAATCGGGATCGCCATCGGCACGACTCTGGTGGTGGGTTCGCTCGTGCCGGCCTTGGCCCACGGGCAGATTCTCTCTCTGTTCACCACGCGAAGCGGAATGGTGACGCTGGCGGGAATGGTGGTGGCGCTGATCGGTGTCGGCGTCGTAACGTATGCCGGGCACCTGAAAGAACAGCAGCTCGGTTTGACGGCGGAGCAATTCAACCTGAAGAAGGGACTGATGCTGGCGCTGATGTGTGGCATCTTCTCTTCCGGCATGTCGTTTGCGATCGATGCCGCCAAGCCAATCGAAGCCGCCGCGCGGCAACTGGGTGTAGCCCCTCTATATGCCGCTCTGCCGAGCTACGTCATCATCATGGGCGGCGGAGCTCTGGTCAACTTTGCCTACTGCTTTGGGCGGCTGGCATTGAAACGCAACCTGTCGCTTCGGGCGGACTGGTCGCAGCCGGCGGGTGTGAACACCCGAAATTTCAGCATGGCGGCAAGCGGCGGGATTATGTGGTATCTGCAGTTCTTTTTCTATGCCTGGGGCGCCTCCCACGTTCCGGAGAAGCTGGGGTACGTGAACTGGATGCTTCACATGAGCGGCTATGTCCTATTCGGGGGGCTGGTTGGACTGGCACTGGGCGAATGGACAAAAGTGAGGCGTCGCTCCATCCTGATTCTCTGGGCGGGCATGATTATCATTATCGTGGCGGCGAATCTGGTAGGGTTGGGCCTGGCCATCTGAGACAATCGACCTGCCGGGTGTGGCCGTCTGCTCCTACGGTCTGCGCGGCGGCGATCCCATCAAGGCGCTCACCTGCAACATGGTAGTCGGCTACGGCAGCTATCCGGGCACTTTGAAATAGCCGGCTTCGAGCAGGCGCCGTCCGCGCCATCCCGCGGCCAATAGAAACGCTCCGGCGGCGCACAGCGCCAGCCCCGAAGGTTCCGGCACCGGGCTGGTATTGCCCACGATTTGCCCTTCGTCGTTGATGGCGGTGAGGGTGACGCCGCCGGTGTAGCCCGCAAAATCGAGAAGCTGAAACCCGCCCGATCGGGTCCATACCGCCGGCAGTCCCTGATAGCTGCCGATCACTTCGCCGGCATCGTTGAGGGCGGTGGGCAGGAACGCCGTCCCGAAATCGAGGCTGCCTTCCGGCGTCCACAGGAACCCTTGCCCGCCGCTCGTCCGTCCCACGATCCATCCCTGGTCGTTTATAGCCGAAATCACCGACCCGGCGCCGCCAAAGTTCAGGATCGAAAGGTCCGACTGGCTGCCGACGGCTCCGAACTGCGTTCGATACGGATATGGATCCTGCGTGTACGCCACCAGTCCGGCGTTATTGATGGCCACGGCATTTTGCGACGCGCCGTCGCCGATTTTCGAGATGCCGCCGGCGGGCGTCCAGAGGAAAGCCGAGAGAGCATCGGAGGCGTCGAAACTCTGGCCCACTACCTGGCCCGCGGCATTGATGTCCATGGCGATCGACATCGGTCCGCCCAGCGTGCCGATCGGCACCACACCGGTCGCGGAGGACCAGAAGAAGGCGTATTGATAGCCGAGGGAATCGGTATAGGTGCCGGCGATCTGGCCATTGTCGTTGACGGCCGCGGCATAAGAATAAGCCGCGGGCAAACCCAGCAGTATTGCTCCCGCGGAGTAGACGGAGCTCTCGGCAGCCTGGCCGCCAGCCGTGCCCGCGGCCACGCCCGAGTCGCTCAGGGCAAAGACGCTGTCCAGGCCGAGACTCGCGGGAGCGGCCCATGCCGAGCTCCAGTACAGTGCGCTGGCATGCAGACCGGCCGCGGCCCCGAAAAACAAGATCCATTTCCCCACAAATCAGGTGTAAGCCGGCCGGAAACGGGCCACAAGGTCCCTTTCTCCCAGTACTTTGGTGTGACAGGACTATCGTCTGACGTCGGAGCCGTCCGCATCGGCAGTGAGGAAATATGCGTCGTTGCGCTGGAATCCGGCCATTGAAGCCACCAGGCTGTCCGGAAATTCCGAAATGCGGGCGTTGTATTTTTCGAGCATTTTGTTATAGCGGTTGCGCGCGATGGCCACCTGGTTGTCGCACTTGGCCAGTTCGTCCTTCCAGTGAGAGAAGGAGATATCCACTCGCAATCGCGGATCGTGATTGGCGTCCGCCAGAAGGCGCGACAAGACCGCCGACAACTGCTCGTTCGCCGCCAGCTTTTCTTGTGGGGCGCCCTTGCTTTGGAGGACTCTGCGGGCGTCGGCGATATTCTGCGAAGCGCTGGCGGCGGATTCTAGGATCCGCCAGTTGGAGGCCAGCTCCGAAATCAGCGCCGCGCGCTGTTCGAGAGCTTCTCCGATGTGGGTCCACTCTTCGACCGCCTCTTCGCGCTGCGCGTGCAGGTCGGCGCGAATGGCGAGATAGCGGTTGCCGGCTTCCAGTCCGCCAAGCACAAACAGCACCAGCAGCACGATCAGCGCAGTTTTCATTGGACCACAGACCGGCTGACGCGCCGGTCCGGCTCTCCGGATTCCAGTGTACTACGCGGTCAAAGAAATCGATTGCAACGCCGAGTTTTGCTAGACTAGAAGTACCGTTGGGACGTCGTCTAACGGTAAGACTGCAGACTCTGGATCTGCGTATCGGGGTTCGAATCCCTGCGTCCCAGCCAACTCATTCTTCAGCAGTTGCTGAATTTCCTGAAAATCTGAAGCCGAGCTGTGTTGCGGCTGTATTGCGGATTGTTGCGGAGAGGTCAGGCTGTCGAGGCGATCCACGTAGGCAATATTCGGTCCCGGAATTAGGTGACCGTAGACATCGACGGTGATCTGAATGGAGCTGTGACCCATCTGATCGCGCACGTAGGCGAGCGATGCGCCGGCTTGAATCAGTAGGCTGCCAAACGTGTGGCGCAGGTCGTGGAAGCGAATTGGACCGCAGCCCCGCCTTGGTCAATATTGGCTTGAACACGCGCTGATAGAAATTGTTCATCTCCAGCGGGGTTCCGGCTTCGGAGGGAAAAACCAGATCAGCCGACGCGGTTCCGCGGAGTTCAAGAAGCACCTGCCGAAGCCCTCTGCTCATGTCCACCCGGCGAGACTTCCTGTTTTTCGGCGTAAGCATTTTCCGCGACCACCGACGGTCGTAATTGCGGTGGAATGATGAAAAACGGCTCAAGGCGGCCATCGAGCGTCGCGGGAACGCCACGGCGAGCGCGTTTATCAAGGAAACGTTGTCGAAGGAGTTCGCCAGGAGTGGAGATGCGGCGAATGATGCCGAGCAGCGTCTGGCTGCGACCTTGGAACGGCTGAGCCGCGACATCGCCCGCACCATACGCGGGCAGCAGGTGCTATTCGCCGTAGTCGATACGCTCGCGAAGACCTCACGTGCGTGCCGGAACCGCCCCAGGACGGGTTAACGCAATCCGTGGCGCGCGCTCGGGATCGTTACGCTCGATACATCAAGTCCGCCGGCCAAGCCATGGTGGGTGATAGCCACGCGGCGATGGAAGCTCTTGTTGACTATGTTGGTTAGGACCGAGAACGGTTTCATCCCCGAGCGGTGACTGCTGACTCAGCGCCCGACGGCCATGGTCACCGTGTTTGAGGTGATGCCTCCGATGGAGATGGATACGGGAACCGCACTCTCCAGCGCCGAATCGGCAGGCACCTCGACATTGACCTGATATGCTCCTACGAGGCCCGGCGCAAGGCTGGAGAAAAGTACGCGCGCATTAGCGCCACCAATCGTAACGGTGGGCGTGCTGATCGTCTGAGCCGGAGGATTCGCGGGTGAGGCCGCGCCCGTGACGGGCTGGTTCGTCACTGGGCCCAAACCGGTGCAGAAGATGATTGCAACCGAAGAGCCTGCGGTTGCGGGGTGCGAGCTGTCGAAGAGCCGGTACGAAGCATCCACAATCACTCCCTGTCCAGTCCCATCGGCCGTGGTAGTGAAAATGCCAGGAGCGAAGGGTACAAGGTTCAGAGTCTGCGGCGTCCCGGCTTGGCTATTGCTGGTAGCGGCGAGCGTGGCGGTCGTCAGCCCGGCCAACTCCCACGGAATCTGGACATTCGCCTGGTTGCTGCTCACAGCGAAGAGCGGCGCGGGATATGCCCCCACGAACTGCATGGAAAAGCCGGAGATCATCGTGGGGAGCGGAACACTCTGAGCTGAGCCGGTGACACCGAAAGAACCGAAGACGGCAGCGATGCTGCCGGGGGCGACGGTGGCTCCGTAGCTGGCGGCGTTCACGATGCCTCCAGGTTGGATTGACGGCCCACTCGCCGCTGCGGAGAAGTTGGCCACTTCCTCGGTCCCGATTGTGACCGATCCGCCGCCGGAGACCGCGACCCGATTGATCATCTGAGGAGAAGCGTTGCCGGATACTTGAACGGAAATCGTGATTGGGGGATAGTTCTTGCCGTCGGGCAGCGAATCGCTTCGGGAACAAGTGGCTGCCGCGCAATTCCAACCACTGCCGGACATAGATGTCAAAGTCATTCCCTCTGGTAGGAACTCGGTCACGGTGACGGCGCCTGCGGTGGCGCCGGCCCCCGCGACGTTAGAAACGCTGACCGTGAAGCCTCCCGCCCCCGGTGCGAATGTTCCCTGGTGACTCAAGGATGCCCCGAGCAGGGCGCGGGTGCCCGAGGGTACCAGGGCAACGATGGAGCTGTCTCCCGAATCGCTGGCATAGACTGTGCCGGTCGCGTCCACTGCCAAACCCTGCGGCCCGAAGACGCCACCAGGGAGGCAGGAGCGGCTCGGACAGCCTTGGGCGTAGTGGGGGCTTTGCTGACTAATGAGAGTGACGGTCCCGTCAGGGGCCACCTTGTCGATGCCGCCCACCGAGGAAACAATGAGGTTACCCGACGTGTCCAGAGCTATGCCAGTCAAGTCCATGAATTGGGGCGCCGCCGGGCCGCCGACAGTGCTAACTGCACCGTTTGCGGCGACCTTGCGGATCACTTCGTTGTATGTCTCCGCGATATACAGATTACCGGCACCATCGAATACAATGTCCCAAGGCCCTGAGATCTCAGCCTGAGCGGCCGGACCGCCATCGCCCGAGTAACCATCCGTTCCGGTACCGGCAAAGGTCGAGATCGTCCCATCGCGTGCGACTTTGCGAACTCGGGCATTGAGAAACTCCGCGATGTACAGGTTCCCCATAGCGTCGAATGCCAAGCCTGCTGGCCGGGACAGTTGCGCGCTGGTCGCTTGCCCGCCATCACCGGAATGGCCGTTCGTCCCGTTACCCGCCACGGTCGTAACGATTCCGCTCGGAGTCACCTTTCGAACGCGATCATTCCCAAAATCGGCGATGTACAGATTGCCGGCGGCATCGAACTTCAGTCCGCCGGGGAAGTTGAATTCCGCGCTGGTTGCCTGCCCGCCATCGCCGGAATATCCGATGACACCAGTTCCAGCGACGGTTGTAATCATCCCATCTGGGGTGATCTTACGAATCCTGCTGTTCCAGTCGGAGATGTAGAGGTTTCCGGATGCATCGAATGCCGCGCCCCACGGTCCGTCCAACTGGGCGGCCGATGCCAGTCCGCCATCGCCCGTATAGGTGTACGAACCGTTGCCGGCTACTGTGTTAATCGTGCCGCCCACGGCCACCGAGCGAACCCGGCTGTTGTGCTCGTCGGCGATATAGAGGTTGCTGCCGGGGTCGATGGCTATGCCAACAGGGAAGTTGAGCTTCGCCTTGGGAGCCGGGCCGCCGTCGCCCGCAAAGCCCGGAGCGCCAGTGCCGGCAACGGTCGTGATCGTCCCGTCGGTTGCGATCTTCCGAACGACATGATTTCCGGTATCTGCAACATAGATGGTGCCGTCGGTCGCAACGGCGACACTGGTTGGAATGTTGAGCTGAGCGTTTGTGGCCGGACCGTTGTCACCTGAATAGCGTCGGCTGCCGTTGCCGGCTAAGGTAATCAAGACGCCGCCAGTTCCGATTTTATGAACGGCGCTGTTTTGGTAGTCTGTGAAGAAGAGGTTTCCCGCGCTGTCCACTGCAAGGCCGTATGGAATGGGCGCCGCCGGGGGCAAGTGGGCTAGGTCTTCCTGGTAGGTAACGGTCGAAATGACTTGATTGGGTGCGACCTTCCTAATCTCGTAATTGCCGCTATCGGCGATATAGAGAGTACCGCCGCCGTCAACGGCGACGGCCCGCGGATACTCGAGGGCGCCTTGGGTAGCTGGACCCCCATCCCCAGATCGGCCGGGGACGCCGGTGCCGGCGACGGTCGTGATAATCCCATCCGGCGAGATCTTGCGTATCACGTGGTTCCCGGTATCCGCGACGAAGATGTTGCCATGGGAATCCAGGGCGAGGCCCTGTGGCTGATTGAAGTACGCGTGAGTTGCCTGCCCACCGTCGCCAGCATATCCGGCTAACAGAGAGGCCCCGGCGATCCGCGTGATCAACCCCGAAGGATCGGCTTCAAAATGCAATTGTCAGCCACGAAATACAGCCCCGAGGTGCCCCAGGCAACGGCGGTCGGACTTCCACCATCACCGGCCGGCCCGGAATACAAGATCCCGCTGGCGGCGGAGATTGGCGTCGTCAGCGCAGGTGCCGCTGTAGGCGGCAGGCCACCACCTGCGATGGTGGTGCTGAGATACTGCTGACTGTAAGTAGTGGCAACGAATAGCAGCAGGAGCACCTCGACACCTGTTGTACAGCCTTTCATAGAGCGAATTATCCGATGCCGATAATAGCAGAGATTACAGTCTTAAAACCCGAATAGCTGGGGGCGTTTTAGCCCATCGGTCGGTCGTAGTATTCAGGCAAGGGATATTCCGAGATGCACCTTTGCACTCCGCGACCGAGACTTAGGCGGCCGTTCCCAAGCCGCGGCTAACGGCCGAAGAATCGGCCTGCCTCGGGACCAACGGACCCATCCGGGAACCGGCGCCGTGGCAGAGGGGGTACCGGTATGCCGAATCGTTCGTGCCAACGTCGCCAGGCGTCCTCAGTGAAGACCCCCGCAGGAGCACTCTGCAGCACATTCCGAAATTCTTCGGCGGGGACGAATCGCTCGACAGTTTCGACACCGGACTCAGATCCATAGGTCATGACTTGCGCCAGGAATGTCGGCAAGTCTGCCAGTGCTTCCTCGGGGCTATCGTACCAGACGACCTTTTCGCCACGCGAAGTAATTCCACTGGATACGGAGCCGCAAGCGTCATCTCTCGAGCCCTCCCGGACTCAGACCACGCCGGGAGCCGAGAGCCGGCAGTTTCGTCAAGTCGAGCGCCCGGAGCCGAGTCATGGCCGATGAATCGCCTCCACGGCGAGCCGTGGCTCGTGCGCGATGATCCGCAAAAGGGCGGCTGCCGGTCCCGTTGGGCGGCGGCGGTCCTGCTCCCAGTTCTGCAAGGTCTTCACGCTGACACCAATCAGCCGCGCGAACTCCGACTGCGAGAGGCTGGTACGTTCGCGGATGGCCCGGATACCAGAGGACCCGACTTCAAACCGGCGCGAGGCTTTCCTCTGGCCGCGGAGAATCGCTCCCCCTTCGCGCACGCTTTCCAGCAGTTCTTCAAACATTTTCGGCTTCATCCCTGAACTCCTGCTTGACGACCTTTGCAAGCTGGGCCGCCTGCTTTGGCGTCAAATCGGCCGACACGTTCTTCGCATAGGCAAAAAGCAAAAGAATCACGTCTCTCCGGACCGCCCAATAATAGATCACGCGTGCGCCGCCACGCTTGCCGCGCGATCCAACCGCCACGCGAATCTTCCTTATTCCGCCGTCACCTTTGATGAGAGCGCCGAGACCGGGATTCTCTGCAAGCCGGGACTGAAACGCCCCATATTCTTCATCGCTGAGCAGAGCCGTGATCTGCCTCGTAAAGGTGGAAGTCTCGATCAACTCCACCTGCCCTATTATCCGCCATTGGCGGATAGTGGTCAAGGCAGCGTGTCCTCCTCGGCGCCGGCGGCGCGGTCGCTGCCATCCGTATTGCGGCGGCATTGCGGATTCTGCCGGACTCCTCCGCTTTCTGCCGGTATAGCCCTTTGATTCTGTTCACCCGGCCCGTCCTCAGACGGACTCTGGATCTGCGTATCGGGGTTCGAATCCCTGCGTCCCAGCCAACTCATTCTTCAGTAGTTGACACTCTCCGGATCGTGCCTCACCGATCGCCGGGCTCAGCTAACTGGACGGGAACTCCGCGGCACGAACCGGAGTCCACTTGGCAGTGCCACGAACGCGCTGGTTTGACCGGGAGCCAGGCGACCAGGCGACGACGATCCCTTGGGCGCAACCCGCGGCGGTCACCGCGACCGTGTTTCTGAACTTCCCTTTTTGGATGGACCGCGGGCTATTCCTGTCCATTCCCGGCTCCCTCCTGCGAAATACCGCATTTTTTCGCGGCCACAGCCGCGCTGGTGGCCAGCCTCGCCTTTGCCGGCCCCGCATTGATGTGCCAAGCCGCGAAGCTTCCCTTTTTCGATGTCGTCAAGGCTTCGTTCGGGTCTCGTCCGGCAGCGGGTATTCGCTTGTGCAGCGCCGTCTTCTTAGCCTCCTGGATGGCCGACTTGGTTGCGTTCCCGTCATCCCGAATGATCACTCTCATCCTGAGGCGGGACGTGTCGAACACTGCGTCCACTGCAATCAGCGCCGGCATCGTGGTGTACCTCTTTGCGACGGCCCGACAAAGCAATAGGATCAGCGCCAAACTCGCTTTCTTTATCGACAAGCTCAGCCTCGCGATTCTCCTGGGAGCTCTCATTCGCGTGCGCCATGGCTTGCCGGGTGTTCTCGATGAAGTTCCCAACAACACGGCGTATTCTGTCGCGTCTAACATGTGGCACAGCCTCTCGATGCTCACCCTGTATGCGGGGCCACTGGTCCTGCTGGCGGCCGTTTTCGGCTACCGGCTCAAGACTCGAAGGGAAACGGCGTTAACGGCCGCAATGGGGGTGGCCTTCCCTCTCTTTGGGACAGTTTTGCTGGTTCACATAATCGGCCTGGCGATATCCGGAGCCGGCTACTACGTGCCGAGCCTAGCGCCGACCGTCGCGATTGCATTATAGTCGGGGACCACCGCCAGCGCGATGGCGCCGCGCATGCTGCTTACGGCCGTTACTATTTTTGGCGCGGTGCGCTTTGGCGCCGGCGTCCTGATGGAAGCCGTGCGTTCGCGGGTCTTGTTCGCTCTCTTCGGCGCGATCGTCGTAGGGTGTTCAGCTCCCTTGTATCCAGTTCCCGCAATGTTCGGGATATCGGCGAACTGTCTCGTGGTGGTTGCAGCGGTTATGACGGCAGACTTTCTGACGGGCCGACCGCCCAATCCAGCACGCAGCGTCGACTGGGTTGGCTTGTGTGCGCTGGCTGCCGGTCTAACGGTGAGTTTTGCTTGGCGTTCCCCAGTTGATGATTCGTTAATCAACGACTGGTGGCACCCGGGACTACTTCCCTCTTATGCTGTCGCGTTCCTCACGTGCCTCGTCAGCCGCCTCTACTTTAGATTCAGAAGTATTTCGGATTCAACTCAGTGTCACGCGACCGAAACTTAGGCAGCTTCTCCCCGGTCGAGGTCGGCGGGCTGCCCCAGCGGGGTCTGCTGCCGGCGGCGGCTTTGAGGTCGGTCTACATCTCCCAACCGGGACGGAGTCGTGATCTTCGTGCCGTGGAATCCGGATTCGGTGCGGGCTAATGGTGGAACAGGAGGAATGCCGCAACACTCAGCAAGACAAGAATTCCCGCGGCGATCACGAATCGCGCCGCCATCCGGCTCTTGCGCGGGGCGGGATCGTCCGGAGCCTCGGGCGGCGGCGGCTCCTCTGCCTTCTCCGCTTCCTCCTGGGGCGTATTCGGCGCCGCCTTGAACAACCCGATTTCTCGTTCGATGGCGGCTTTCACCGCAGGCAACTGAGAGCTGAGGCGGGAACGGACGACGTCGGGGAGAGAGGCGGCGATTTCGTCGAAGGTTCCGGGAGCGTCGGCGCCATCGGCGGGGAAGTCGAGAAGGCCGGCCAGGCGGCAGGCCATGTGCACGAGCCTCACTTCCGTCATCGGTCCGGCCGGAGGTTGGGCATGGTGGGCAATTATGTCCACAAGCGAAGCGGGCAGCTCCCATTCGCGAGCGAGCAGCGGGCCGGCTTGCAAATGGTCGACACCGAAAGCCTCACGCTCCAGCTCGATCTGGGGTTTTGAGGAGTCCGCCAGGAGTTTCTCGTACTCGGCCGGGTACGCGGTGATCAGTCCGAGCCTTCCGATATCGTGCAGCAGGCCGGCAGTGTAGTTTTCGGCGGGGCGCATGCCGCAGAGGCGCGCTAACTCGCCGGCAATCAAGGCCGAGGCCAGCGTATGGTGCCAGCAGGCCTGAAGGGTTTCGGACTGGATCGCGGCGCGGGCGTAAACCGCGGTGGCAATGGTGAGCGAGATCTCGCGCGTGCGCTCCATGCCCAGCGTGGAGACGGCCTGCAGGACCGTGGCGACCTCGCAGTAGCTCATGATATCGGCGGCATTGGCGCGGTTGATCAGGCGGCCGGAAAGGGCGGGGTCGGTGGCGATGCAGGCGGCGATTTCAGAGAAGCTTTTGGACTCATCCGATAGCAGTGACAGCAGTTTGACGGCGACGGCCGGGAAGGGTGGAACCTTGGCGAGTTTGAGTGCCAGCTTCGCCGGGGTGGCACCTGGCGGGCTGGTATCGCTTACGGGTCCATCACTTGGAAGCGGCGTATCGATCGCGGTCGGGCTATCGTTTACGGGCGCATCGAGGCTCATTGATCAGCATATCGACTGATTTTGCGGACTTTTTGATCTTATTTGCCCGGGAAAGAGCGGGTACTGAAATAAGTTCCGGTATTGCTGATATCGGGCTGGCGTGTCACCCGCTGCCTATGCTTCGGAGAGCCCCGCGATCAGTGCTCCATTGGCAGTGGCGGTCAGAGGATCGTTGGCCGTCCTGATTTCGGCGAGCTCGATGGGAAACGCACTGGCACGGAGAACCGATTCAAAGCGTTCGCGGAAGCCCCTGGGCACCGCCGAACCACCGCTCAACACCAACGGAATCGGCCGGGAGATCTTGGGAAGGTTGCGCGCACCCTGGAACGCCGTGCGCAGCGCCTTGACCAGGGTCTCGATCATGTCATCGTAATAGACCCCCAGTACCTGCTGGATCTTGTTCTCGAAATGGCCGTTGATGTAAAAGGACTGCTCTTTGAGGATGCGAATGCGGTTGGGGCGCTCCCCAGTCACGGCGGCGGAACTGGCATCGATAAAATCGCCGGCTTTGGGAACGCTGAAACTCAGAATCGGGACGGAGAGGTAGGAGAAACAGACGTTGCACAATCCGCCGCCGCAACTGATTCCGATGCCGGTATAGTTCGAACTCTCCAGCTCCGAATAGACGACGGCCAAGCCTTCGTTGAGGCTGGTCGCTTCGAAACCGAGCTCTGTCAGGATCTGGCGCAGCGTCGCTTCATGATAGGTGAGATTCTCTTCCGCCCCCAGCGGCGCCGCGGGGACGGTGAAGCAGACCTTTTGGCCTTCCGCCGCCTTTCCGATCAGTGATTGAGTAATCTGCTGGATCAGCCTTACGCTTTCCGGTTCCCCGGCATTCAGCACGCCGCGCGTCATGGTTCGCCGAACATCTTTGTTCAGAAGATCGGCGAATCGCTCCGACTCATTCCCGTGCACCAGGATCGCGTCGCCATCCACCGTATAGTAAACACCTTCCTTCTTCAGCACATTCTCGGTCAACCGGGCGTACGGGATGGAGATGAATGCATTCAATTGCGTGTCGTATGTGATTTCGTTGTTGGCCTGGCGGGCAGTCACGATCCGGCTGGTGCCGATGTCAAGCCCGATAACTTCGTTGGGTAATGCTTCAGTTCGACTCATGTTGATTTTCCTCATCCGTTGTTTTCTGTTGACTCGCTATTGCACTGCGATATCTCTGTTGCAGGATCTTGCGATACTCCGCCGGTGTCATTCCGTGTTCGGCGGCAGCCTGGCGGACCCGATCTTCGGCCTCTTCGAGCGCCTTCCACAATTCCGGTCCAGTGGCGTTGGTATAGGCGGAATCGTACTCGAATCCGAAAAGATAGACGCCCGGATTGGGGATGGTGTAATTGTCGGGAAGCCCAACCTCGTGGAAAGGGAATCCCGATCCCCAGTCGGTGTGCAAGCCGATCCCCCAGTTGGCCGGGTTCACCGAAACCTGGGCATGCAGAACGCAGTTCCCGGACGGTATCTCATATTTCGCGCGCAGCATTTCGGTCAATGCCTTGGCGGAGCCAACTTGCGCCTCCGTCAAAATCGCCTGGTCGGGCTGCATGCGAGCTTCGAACGCCACTCCCAGGAAGCTCTCGTTCAGGTCCAGGTACGCCCATTGGGAATCCGCCCAAATAGAGCGGCCCGCGTGATTCGCGCTGTCGGACTCCACGACAATCCGGTGAACCCGCCCGAAGCGATCGATCAGGAAGTGATAGGCGCGTTTGTTTCGAACGTACAGCAGGAGCTCCTGGCCGAGGCGCTTCAGGGTAGTTCTGTGCTCCGGTTCGAACGGCACCTGATCGCTCTCGGTGGTATGGAAAACAATACCGGCCGGTTGCGAACGTTGCGGCCCCAATGCGAGATCGGCGCGGCCGATCAGACGGTAGGACCGCGGAGTATGGGAGATGGCATATTCGTTTTCAATGCGCAGGCCGTTGCTGTAAAGATCGTGGTCGCCGGTGTGTTCGACCGGCCATACGTTCGGGATTTCCGCCGGATTTGCGATCTTTATGCTAGGCGCTTTCGACATCACCGGTCTGCGACTCAGGGCGTTTGATCTCATGGCGGCAATCGCCATGGCGATCGCGAATGCCGCGATCCACGCTTTTCGCGAGTTCGACGATCGCCGAAAGCCCGTCGCCCGGCGCAGATAGCGCAGCCTTTCGATCGGATCCGCGAGTTCCTGCGCACGCCGCTCGATGGCGGAGGAGTTTCGTAAGTGCACACGACGGGCTTCCATGACGAACCTGGTACGTTTCAGGTGGTGACGACGTTCTCTTTCGTCGACCGAATCGAACTATCTCCGATTATTTTCGTCGATTATCCGAGCTCTCCCGCGAAGTCATTTGCGGGGGCAACCGCCCACAGTTGGGGGTGATGTGCGAGAAATCGCACCAAAACACCGGCACTTCGCGACGGCCGGGGGCCCGGAGCAGCAGAGTGCCGGCGGCCATCCCGCGCTGCTTTCGACCGCATCCCGCCGCGGCGCACGGCGTGGCGGACCGGACCGCCGCGCACAATTTTGCGGCAGAATGTTCCGAAGAAAACGTTACGTGTCATAATCATCCCGGAATGGGAACAAGCGCCGTCCGGTCCGCCGCGATCACCGAATCAGCTTTGATCGGCATCGTCGAGCGCGCGATCCACTCCTCCAGCGCGGAGTGGCTATTCTTCCGCGAGCTGCGCCTGGGAACCGGCCGGCGAAATGGAAGCGCGCAGCGACTGGATGGATTCGCGCTGAATGCCCTCCCGCACACCGCGATGAAGCGAATCTGCTACGAAGTGAAGATCTCGCGGAGCGATTTTCTGGCCGAGTCGAAACATCCTCTCAAACGAAGAGTCGGGATGCGTTACTCGAACGAGTTCTATTTTGTGACGCCGGCCGCCCTGGTAACCCCGGGCGAGATACCTGCGGAATCCGGACTCATCGAGGCGGGATACGCAACGGTGCCGGAATGGCGACAGTTGATCAGCCGTCATGCCGGATTCTTCAACTACGACTCCGAAACGCGGGCGTTTTGCATGATCACGATTCCCGCACCGTGGCGCGATACTCCCGGCCCTACATGGCAGCTGGTTGCGGCAATGCTTTGGAACCAACGCCGCCAATTCGTCGAGGCGCCTCCGCCGCGCCCAAAACAGGAGCGGCTCACGTTGGAGTAGCGCCTCACAAGCCCATCACCGCGGCGCGATTCCTGTATGTTCCACAACGATGCGCGTTCGTGTCATTGCACAGATGCCGGTAACGGGTGCGCTCACATTCCTAATGTAGAGTATGAGGAGACAATCCCAGCAACTCGACAAGGTGTCTATGAGACTTCAACTTCGCGAAATCGTGATTGCGGCTGTACTGCTCAGTGGCAGCGGCGCCCTGGCACAGGTGACGCCGGCTGATTATGCCCGATCCGAAGGACTGCGCGATGCCTGGATGTACCTGACGCGGAACGTCGCCGACCCGCCGCGATGGATCGGCACTACAGGAAAGTTCGTCTATCGCAAAACGGTTCCGGGCGGCTTCCGCTTCGTCGTGATGGACGCACGGACGGGCGAAAAACGGCCGGCATTCGATCAGGAACGGCTGGCCGCGGCCCTCAGCAAGTCGTCCGGAATTACGTATACGGCGCTGCGTCTTCCGTTCACCGAGGTCGAGTTCAGCGCCGACGAGACGACGATTTCGTTTGGCGGCCCCGAGACGGGGCGCTGGCGATGCCGACTGGCCGATTACACCTGCACTGCGATGAACGGCAATGGACGCGGTGGGCAACCCCGGGGATTCGGGGTTGTGCGCGACCTGTCGGTGCCGGCCGATAACACGCCCAAGAGGTCGCCGGACGGCAAGTGGGAGGCTTACGTCAACAATTTCAACCTGGTCATACGGCCGGCGGGCGGTGGCCCGATTATCATCCTCAGTCGCGAGGGTTCGCCTGACGACTTCTACGATCCGGAATCGATCGTCTGGTCGCCGGATTCGCGGAAGCTGGCGGCGTATCGCGTCCGGCCGGGCTATCGGCGGCTCGTCACCCACGTTGAATCGTCGCCCAAGGACCAGCTCCAACCCAAGACGAGCACCCAACTGTATCCCAAGCCGGGCGACCCGGTGGACATCGACCGGCCCGTGCTGTTCCACGTCAGCCCGGTGAAGCAGATCGCGATCGACGACGCGCTGTTTCCCAATCCGTTTCAGATGTCGCGGCTGAGCTGGCGGAAGGATAGCGCAACCCTGACGTTCGAATACGACCAGCGCGGACACCAGGTCTACCGCATGATCGAGGTGGACGCGGAAAGCGGCAAACCGCGCGTGGTGGCAGCCGAAGAACCGAAGACGTTTGTCAACACCTACGGCAATCGGCTCTTTCATCACGACGTCAACGGATTGGGCGATGAGGTGATTTGGGCGTCGGAGCGCGACGGATGGAACCACCTGTATCTGTATGACGGCCGCGCCGGCAAGGTCCGCAACCAGATCACCAAGGGCGAATGGGTGGTGCGCCAGGTGGTGCGCGTGGATGACGAGAAACGGCAGATCTGGTTCGCGGCGAACGGCATGAGACCGAACGAGGATCCGTACCTGCAGCATTATTACCGAATCGATTTTGATGGCCGCAATCTGACGCCGCTCACCACCGGCAACGGCTTTCACAACATCACGTTCTCGCCGGACTGGACCTGGTACATCGACAATTATTCGCGCACGGACCTGCCCAACATCATGGAACTGCACCGCACAAGCGATGGATCGCTGGTCACCGAGGTGGAGCGCGGGGACATGTCCGAACTGGTGAAGGCCGGCTTCAAACCGCCGGAACCGTTTGTGGCCAAGGGCCGCGACGGCAAGACGGACATATGGGGCCTGATCGTGCGGCCGCACAATTTCGATCCTTCGAAGAAGTACCCGGTGGTAGAGAACATCTATGCCGGTCCGCACGACTCATTTGTGCCGAAGACGTTCTGGCCGTTCGGGTTTCAATCGGGCGGCGATAAAGTGATTGGCATGCAGGCGCTGGCCGACATGGGATTCATCGTGGTGCAGATCGACGGCATGGGCACGCTGAATCGCTCCAAGGCGTTCCACGACGTGGCGTGGAAGAACATTGCCGACGCCGGGTTCCCCGATCGCATCCTCTGGCATAAGGCGGCAGCGGCTAAATATCCCTGGTATGACGCCACGCGCGTCGGCATCTACGGCGGGTCGGCCGGCGGTCAGGACACGCTGCTGGCGCTGCTGTTCCATCCCGATTTTTATAAAGTGGGGGTTGCCTACGCGGGCTGTTACGACAACCGCATGGACAAGATCATCTGGAACGAAGCCTGGATGGGTTGGCCGCTCGACGAGAGTTATTCCGAATCGTCCGGCGTGGACAACGCGTGGCGGCTGAAGGGCCATTTACTGATGGTGGTGGGCGAGCTGGATGAGAATGTCGACCCGTCGTCGACGCTGCAGGTCGTGAATGCGCTGATTCAGGCACGGAAGGACTTCGATCTCATCGTCGCGCCGGGGCTGGGGCACACCGCGTTGCGGTCCTCGGGGCCGGTCGATTACGGCCTGCGGCGGCAGTACGACTTCTTCCTGAAGTACCTGGCGGGCGTACCGACGCCCGATTGGAATGCATTGATCGATGCCGCGCCGCCGGGGCATTAGAGGCTGAACCCAGGCTGGTTCCACCTCGATCCGACAAGTGGAATCGGCGCTGTCAGACCGCGCCCTCCGCCGCGAGCGGAATACCTGCCGCCTCGCGGTAGCCCCGGTCTCCCCACTCGATGATGCGCGGCGGATCTTCCGACCACCACACCACCACACGGCCGTTTAACGAAGTGTCGGTGGCCAGCCGGAACACCATCCCGGCGACTTCTTCGGTTGCAAGCAGCCGGGAAGGCACGCCGCGCTCGGCGCGCTCGGCCGGCGTGAGCGACTCCCAATATTGGCGTGGTCCATCAGTCGCGATCCAGCCGGGGGCGAGACAGTTCACGCGGATTCCGACAGTGGCGGCTTCTTTGGCCAGCACGGTGGTCAAACGGATGACGCCCGATTTGGCGACGTCATAGCCCGGCAAACCGCCCGGCGTTTTTCGCCCGTGCCAGAGCGCCGAGATGGAGCCGATGTTGACGATCGAGCCGCCGCCGGACCGGCGCATGGCGTCGATGGCGTATCGCGTCGCATGAATCGTCCCGAGGAGGTCCGTCGCGAGCGCGGGAGTCCATCCCGCCATCCCTTCGCCGGCGGGATGCGGCGCCGAGGCGTTGTTGACCAGCACGGAAAGTCCGCCGAAAGCCGTTTCAGCGAACTCGACCAATTGACGGACTTGCGATTCGTCGGCGACATCCGCGCGGCGGAAAGCGGCGCGTCCGCCTTGTTGCTCGATGCGGCGGACGGTCTCGCGGCCGCCGGCTTCATTGATGTCGGAGACGACCACGGCGGCTCCATCGGCGGCAAAGCGCGAGGCGATC
>Ga0335078_10005758_pt1 | contig 18322 bp, 14 predicted proteins | sample Lox_Sample_32_FD_206711 | JGI IMG/M metagenome (GOLD analysis project Ga0335078, IMG submission 206711) | Soil microbial communities from Loxahatchee National Wildlife Refuge, Florida, United States - Lox_Sample_3.2 | ecosystem: Environmental > Terrestrial > Soil > Wetlands | place: USA... | reverse complement strand
GCCCGGCTACAACCTCGTCATCCCCGGCGTGTGGCCCGACGCCGGAGATGACGACGCCAACGTCGCCTGGGTCAAGGGCACCTTCGACGCGCTCGCTCCGTACACGGCCGACTCGGTCTACGTGAACTACCTGGCCGACGACGACACCGCGCGGGTGCAGGCCGCGTACGGGCCCTGCTGGGATCGGCTGCGGCAGGTCAAGCGCACGTACGACCCCGAGAACGTCTTCCACCTCAACCAAAACGTCACGCCGGCGTAGCCGCACGTCCGTTCGACCGTCGCCTGCGCCGACGTCACGGCAGGACGCCGGCCTGCCCGCGCCCGCTCAGGCGCAGTCCAGGCTATGAGCAGGAGGGGTCCGGCCGCGGGGGGCCGGAGCGCGCCCGGCGGGTGCGGTCCGGCGGGTGCGGTCCGGCGGGTCAGGGCGTGCGGGATTTGCGCGCGAGGACAAGCCGGTACCGCGGGCTGCCATCGTCGCGCCGGCCGAGGGCCGCCAGGGGAACGGTGGTCACGGTGAATCCGGATGCCGTCAGGTCGCGGCGGATCGCGGAGGGCGGGCAGGTGCGGTAGTACATGACGAACGCCGGGCGCCACAGCCCGTTGCGGACCCGCATGGCCAGGTCGAACCCGGCCAGTGCCCAGTACCAGATCGAGGTGACCGGCGGCGGCGCCCCGGCCGGGATGGCGAAGACCCCGCCCGGCCGCAGCGCGCGGTACACCCCGGCGAACAGCGCAGGCCGTTCGGCGGGCAGGAAATGCCCGAGCGCCCCGAAGCTGACCGCCAGGTCGAACCCCGCGGCGAAGGGCAGGGCGCGGGCGTCGGCCCGTACCCACCGGGCACCCGGGTGCGCACGGCCCGCCTGTGCGAGCATGCCGGTGCTGAAGTCGGCGCCCATGACCGGTCCCTGGCACACCGATTCGAGGACCCGCATGCCCGCGCCGGTGCCGCAGCACACATCCAGTCCCCGGCCGAACGGGCCCAGCGGGCGCAACGCGCCCGCGGTCGCATCCAGCACGTCATCGGGGGTGCGGAACGGCGTGTGGTCGAACTTCGGAGCCAGCAGGTCGTAACCGCCCTCGACCGACGACAGCGCCTGCACCGCCAGGTCACGCACAGACGGGCCACCAGGCGAGAACACCAGCCAAGGCTACTTCCCGGCCCAGGCCAGGCCCTCCATTGCACAGCTGGCCTTACGTGGCACTGCAGCCCGCGCAGATCGTCCATCGCTGCCGGGACCGACGGCAGCCGCATGAGTAGCCGCGGCGGGCCCGGGCCGCACCGCACTGGCCTATCGTTGCCAGGTGACCGGGCGCAGGGCTGAGGGTGTCCTCCTCACGGGGGTCTATGGGTCGGGCAAGAGCTCGGTCGCCGAAGAGATCGCCTACCTGCTGGAGCAGCGGGGTGAGCCTTACGCGCTGCTTGACCTGGACTTCCTGAGCTGGGCGGGCACGGGCACCGGTGACCGCGCGAGCGAATTCGGCTTGATGGTGCAGAATCTGGCCGCCGTGATGGCGAACTACCGGCGGGCCGGCATCCGGCTGTTCGTGCTCGCCTACTTCGTCCGCAGCGCTGGCGAGGTGCGGGAGGTCCGGGAGGCTCTCGGGCTGCCGCTGCGGGTCGTTCGCCTGACGGTCCGGTTGGCTGCCATCGAGCAGCGGCTGGCCAGCGATGTCACCAGCGGCCGCCGCGACGACCTGCGGGCCGCGGCGGCGTCGATCGCAGCCGCCGAGGGAGCGGGCGTCGAAGACGTGGTCATCAGCAACGACCGTCCCGTCGGGGTAGTGGCGCGGGATGTGATGACCTTCCTGGGGTGGTGCGGGGGAGCGGACGGCCGGGCTGTGGTCACCGGGCGATGAGCTGGGCGAGCTGCCGCGCTTGACGCCGGTGGATGTGCATGTTGCCGTAGATGCTGCGGTCCATCCCGAAGAACCACAGGCCGGGGCAGGACGGCGAGGATGATGGCCCGGTGAACGGCGGCATCCCGTGCTCATCCAGGGCCACCAGGTGCCCGGCCAGCGGCCCGAGCGAAGGCCGGTAGCCGGTGGCGCAGATGACGACGTCGGGGGCGCAGGCGGTGCCGTCGGTGAAGCGGACGGTGGGCCCGCTGATGCTCTCGACGGCGGGTTTCATGGCGACCCGGCCGGCTTTGAGCGCGCGGGCGAACCCGTTATCGACGGCGACCGTGATCCCGTCGGCCGCGAGCCGGGTGAAGGCGCCAAGCTCAGAGCGCGGGTACCCGTACCTGGCCAGGTCCCCGAAGGCCAGCCGCTGCACCGCCCGCAAGCTGGCGTCCTGGGCGCGCCGGGGCAGGCGCGCGCCCGCGACGGCGACCGGGTGCATCGGGACGCCGCCCAGCCGCTGCGGCGCGATGTTCATGCCCGAGCGTGCCGACAGCCACAGCCTTCCCGCGTCGGCGCGCACCAGATGATTCAGCAGGTCCACGCCGGAGTTCCCCGGGCCGACGACCAGTACGTCCCGGCCGGCCATCTGGGCGGTGCTGCGGAACTGCCCGGCGTGGATGAGCGTCCCGGGGAAGCCGGCCATCCCGGGCCAGGCCGGCATGACCGGCTCGGCGTCCGGGCCGGTGGCGACCACCACCTGCCCGGTGCTGATCCTGGCCCCACCCAGGTCCAGCGCCCACCCTGGGTCGGCCCGGTCGAGCCGGCGCACCGCCGCGCCGAACCGGATCCGCATCCCGGCGGCATACCGCTCCAGGTATGCGACGTAGTCGTCGCGGGCGGGAAACGGCCCGCACCGGCGCGGGATGCGCACGCCCGGCTGATGCGAGAACATCCGGTGCGTGTTCAGCCGAAGCTGATCATGCCGCCCCCGCCAGGACGCCGCCACCGCGCCGGACCGCTCCACCACCAGCGGATCCAGGCCGGCGCGGCGGATCGCCCACGCGGCCGCCAGCCCCGCAGGCCCTGCCCCGATCACCACGACCCGCTCATCCATCCAGCGAGCGTGACCGCAGGCAGCACCGCCCGTCAACCACAGATCGTGCGTCATTATCGGATAACGAACTGCGGTGCTGGGCCGGGGCGCCCGGGTCGTTGTTGGTGACCGTGCTGGCAAGACCAGTGTCCTGTCCGCAGGTGTGAGCCCGGCACGCCCACCCCAGGAATGGCAGGTAACCACTATCTGCCCGACCAACTCCCACCCGGTAGCCGGGCAACCTTGCCATTCAGTACTGCCGACGGCTAATATTTACTCGTTCGCCGGGCCGCCTTTTGGGTCAGCCCGGAACCGGCATATAACTGTTTGAGCTGCGCGCAAAATCCGCGACAGGCGCATCGGATAGCGCTCCGGCCGCCACCTGCCCCGTCGGTGTTCGGTGTTCGGCGTGACCCGGGATCCAGAACTGTCGTCCAGGGCCCGGCCAGCGCTTTCGTGGTTCTCGTTCGGCCTGGTTCGGCGCTTGGGCCCGGGCGGGGCGGGCCGTCACCGGCTGGTAGCTGGCAGGCCGGTCCGCAGCTGGTGGAAGGAGGTCGCGCGTTACCGACGCGGGGCGCGTCGCACGCCGGTCGGCCGGGCTGGGCGGGGGCCGGCCGAGGGAACACGAGACCGGAAGGATCCACAGTCAATGAACCCTGTCTACGTACGCCAGCCAAAAACGGAGAAAACAGCAACTCGCCGGCTCTCCATTGCGGCGCCGGCCGCAGCCACCGTTCTTGCTATCATCTTTGCCGCCGCCGGGGCAATCCCGGCAAGTGCAGCCACTAGTTCCACGGCAACCGCGGCGCCAGCGAAGCTGGCGGTGAACAGCCAGCGTGCCGTCGCCGTGGGCGCAGTGGTCAACCTCGGCCTGAGCGTCAAGCAAGCCAAGGCCGTCCAGGTCTGGCTCGACTACTACGGGTACAACGCCGGCACGGTCGACGGGCAGCTGGGTCCCAACAGCTGGATGGCCTTCCAGCGCGAACTCAAGCAGTACTGGGGCTACAGCGGCAACATCGACGGCATCGTCGGGCCCCTTACGGTGGAAGCGCTGCAGCGCCTCCTGACCCAGTACGGCTACCCCGGCAACGAGATCGACGGCATCCCCGGACCGAAGACCGAGGCGGCGTTCGCGCGCTTCGCCAACTCCCTCATCAGCACTGGTTACTAGCCACCCCTAGCACCGGAACCCCTCCCGGGCCCCGCCCCCGGGAGGGGCCCGCTTGTTCTGGCCGGGGGAACTCTCGTTCCGGACCATGTCGCGGGGCCTTATGTCCTGGTGTGTGAGATCGTGGACGCGGTTAAAGCACAGGCAAAGTCCCCAACGGGAGGAGAGCAGATGACTGGAGCGAGGTTTGCTTTGGTCGCGACAGTTTCGGCGGCCGTGCTCGGGCTGAGCGCGTCTGCCAGCGCCGCAGGCACAAGCACCAGCTCGGGAAGCGCGGGTGCGGGCAGCGCCGCCCACTGTCTCGCGCACGTCGTCGGCGGCAACCCGTATGACTACTACACGGCGGGCTGCACCGGTCACGACGAGCCGGAACTCGATCCCGTCTCGTCCGCGCCGGGCTCGGCGCAGAACATCACGTGGCGCGCCGCCCTGCCGGCCGACGGCTCGTTCCCGGTGTCGAGCGTCGGGCCGACGTTCTGGTTCGGCGGCACGGTCAAAGACACGAACCCGAACAAGATCGGCGGCGAGGGGTTCCTGGAGCTGCAGTTCTACCCGGACTCGTTCACGACGCGGTGCACCCCGGGTGGCGGCTTCCGGATCAAGCACGAGGCTGACGTGTACACGGCGTGCTCGCCTGTCTGGACGATCGCGAAGCGGAAGGGCCAGATCATCGAGCCGGCCGCGTTCAACGGCATGCTCAGGGATGCGGCGGGATCAGGCCCGTTCGTCATGCACGCCCTCGACATCGTCGACGTGCACATCTGGGCCCCGTCGCCGGGCGCGGCCTACCGGGAGCAGATCAAGGACGAGACCAGCGGGAAGTCGTCGAGCGTGCTGGTGCTCAACAGCCCGGGCGACGGCCCGCTGACACCCGAGTTCAGCACGCAGCAGATCGGCAACGCGCTCGACTGGGGTGCCGTCTGGGACACGCCGATGGCCTTCGTGTACGAGATCGGTCACTCGGACAACTACGGCCGCAATCCCGGCAGGTTCTGCATCCCCGGCCAGACCTTCTGCGGCTCGTTCAACTACGCCAACTGGCACGGCCAGCAGCCGATCCGGATCCTCGGCGTCACCTTCGGCGACGGCTCGCACCCGCGGAACTGGGCCGTGGTCTCCGACACCGGCGGCAAGGCCGAGGTGCTCGGCCACTCGTTCGTCGGCCCGACCGACTGCGCGAAGTACGGCGGCCCGTTCTGCATCTACCCGTGGTACTCGTGGGATGGGCACGCCTTCAACTACGGCGTCAACTACCCCAGCACGGTCGAGCGGCTCGGCCAGGAAAACCAATTCAAGGAGAGGCCGACGTGTCCGGCGGACGGCATCTTCGCGGGGCCCACTTACTGCGACGACATCGTCCGGTAGCCAGCGGAGGGACGACGGGGCGGACATCGGCGATGTCCGCCCCGTCGCCGTCAATGCTCACTGGCAGGTCAGAGCACATACCCGTACGCGGTTGAGCTGCGCGCGGCGGTCCCGCCGCCGGCGGCGATCAACCCGAGGCCCTCCGCGACATCCAGTGCTAGCTCGAGAACCTTCTCATCCGCGGCGCGGAGAAACTCATTGTCGGGGCTGGCGACAAATGTGCGGCGGGTGGCACCGGCGAGCCATGGGCAGTCCACTGCCACGCTCCATGAATGCAGATAGGTCCGCGCAGCGGTGGTGGCCGGGCAAAAAAGTGGATCACCAAGGATCGGGAAGCCAATCCAAGCCAGGTGAACCCTGATCTGATGCCTGCGGCCGGTCACGGGGTTGAGCAGCAGCAGCGAGGACCCGTCATGTCTGCCTATGACGTTGTACCTGGTGCAGGAATCGTAAACTGGCCGGCCGGGATGCACGCTGCCGTGGCGCAATGCAAACAGGCCGGCCGAGGCGTCGTAGCGTATCTCCTGACGGTTACCCGCGACTCGTACCCGCCCCTTGCGGCCTTGCCTGAGGGGCAGGTCAATCTGGCCCTGATCAGGAATATCCTCCCCCGCAACCCACGCCAGGTAGGTTTTGCCCACCGTTCTCCTCGCAAATTGCCGGGTGAGTGCGCCGTGACTTTCCTTCGTTCTGGCCAGCAGCAGAGCGCCCGAGGTGACCTTGTCAATTCGGTGAACCCACCGGAGCGGCTCGCCGGCAGCCAGCGCGACGTCAATTATCGAAGGGCCGTGCCGCTCGCCCATGACCGATATTCCCGGCGGCTTGTTGAGGGCAAATAGATCTCCATCCTCGTAAACCGACCGCCGGCGCAGCTCGGCCCAGGTGTCGGCTGCTTCTTCGCTCAAGGTGGCACCAGATCTTGGAGGTGTTCGTACTGAGATACGCGCAACGATCATAGTTGCCGGCCATCGGTATCGATCCTGCGCGGCGCCGTGTTGCCAACCACTGACACACCGTCCTGGGTGAGGAGCATGCGATGGACACGACCCCAGACGTCAGCGAGCCCGCCAGCGAACTGGAACGCCTGATCGCGGACCTCTCGAGGACCGGGCCACTGGTCTTCGTCTTCGGCGACGGCATGTGCGCCGCGCACCTGAAGGGCGTGACAACGCCGCTGTTCCGCGGGCCAGCCGACCGGCGGTGGTGGCACGTCGAACTCGGCGATGAGGCCGCGAACTGGACGATGGACGTGCGGGTCGATGAGATCACCGGAGTCCGGTTCGTGCGAGAGCCCTACCCGTTCCGTCCGCATTTCCCTGGGCAGGAGGTCTTGGCAGTGCGGTTCCTGGGGCCAGGCGGGGACAAGGTCCTCCACTGCTACCTGCACGAACTGTATGACGGCCAACGGATGCGCCCGGAGCGGCTGGCGGCCTGGCAGGCGCTGCGCGAACGCTACGGCGACCGCGACCAGTACCGGGCCGGCCGGCTCAGCGGGTGAACACGTCCGCGCCGGCTACCTGCCAGGTGAATTCGCCTGCCGCCCGGCGCCGGCAGCGGAGCGGCGGCGGGCAACGGCTAGGCGGGCTGGGCGTGCCGTTGCCGGATGGTGCCGTCGGTCATGATGTCGCCGCCGGCGCACTGCCACAGGATCCGGCCGCCGTCGAACTGCTCCTGGTACAGCGAGGCGTAGACGCCGCCCTGGCGCAGCAGGGACCGGTGGGTACCGGATTCGGCCACGCGCCCGGCATCGATGACGTTGATGACGTCGGCGTTGACGATGGTGGACAGGCGATGGGCGATGGCGATGGTGGTCCGGGATCCCATGAGCGCATCGAGGGCCTTCTGAACCTCGCGTTCGCTGGCCGTGTCGAGCGCGGAGGTCGCCTCGTCCAGGATCAGGATGCGCGGGTCGTGCAGCAGCACCCGGGCGATGGCCAGGCGCTGTTTCTCGCCGCCGGACAGCCGGTACCCCCGCTCGCCCACGATGGTGTCGTAGCCGTCGGGGAACTCCATGACCCGGTCGTGGATGTAGGCCGCCCGTGCGGCCTGTTCGACCTCGGCCATGGCGGCGGCGGGGCGGCCGTAGGCGATGTTGGCCAGGATGGTGTCGTGGAAGAGGTAGCTTTCCTGGGTCACGAAGCCGATGGTGGCGGCCAGTGATGCCTGGCGGGCGTGCCGGACATCGACGCCGTCGATCTGGACCGACCCGCCGGTGACGTCGTACAGCCGCGGGATCAGGTAGCTGATGGTGGTCTTGCCGGCCCCGCTCGGCCCGACCAGCGCCACGAGCTGGCCGGGGCCGACGTGGAGGCTGACCCCCCGCAGGGCGTCCTCCACAGTGCCGGCGTAGCGGAAGTAGACCTCCCGCAGCTCCACCCGGCCGCCGCTGCTGGTCGCCGGCAGGTCCACCGCGTCGGGCGCGTCGACGATGTCGGGTACCACGTCCAGGTACTCGAAGATCCGGTCGAACAGGGCCAGGGACGATCGCAGCTCCACCGAAACCTGTAGCAGTTGGCCGATCGGGAAGTACAGCCGGGTCTGCAGCGTGGTGAACGCGACGATGGTGCCCGCCGAGACGGCCGTGCCGTGCGCCAGCAGCAGCCCGGCGACCAGGTACACCGCGGCCGGTGTGATCGACAGGAACGACTGCACGATGGCGTAGAAACCTTGGCCGATCATCTGCTGGCGGACCTCCAGGTCGGCCAGGCGCTGGTTCTCCTCGTGGTAGCGGGTGGTGTCGCGCGCCTGGCTGCCGAAGGCTTTCGCCAGCAGTACCCCGGACACCGACAGCGTTTCCTCGGACAGGGCGCTCATCGCGGCCAGCGACTCCTGGGTCGAGCGCGTCACCTGGCGGCGCCGCTCGCCGACCGCCTTGGTCAGCCAGAAGAACACTGGCACGGTGACGACCGCCACGATGGTCAGCTGCCAGCTGAGAATGACCATCGCGACGACCGTGGAGGTGAAGATGACGACGTTGGCCAGGATGCTCGAGGCGGTGGTGGTGACCACCGTCTGGACACCGCCCACGTCGTTGGCCAGCCGGGACTGGATCTCGCCGGTCCTGGTGCCGGTGAAGAAGGCGAGCGAGAGCGTCTGCAGGTGGGCATACAGCCGGTCACGCAGGTCCCGCATGACCTGCTGCCCGACCCGGGTGGTCTCGTAGGTCTGCAGGATGCCGATGGCGCCGTTGACGATCGGGACGGCCGCCATGATGGCAACCAGGATGACCAGCAGGTGGATGTCAGGGCCGCCAGGGACGAACAGGGCCTTGTTGAATACCGCCTGGATCAGCAGCGGGTTGATGATGCCGATCGTCGAGGTCACCACGATCAGCCCGACGACGGCGGTCACCTGGGCCCGGTAGGGGCGGAACAGCGGCAGCACCCGGCGGGCGGTGTCCCGGTTCGGATTGCGGGCAGGCCGTTCGGCACGCCGCAGCGGGCTCACTGGGCGGTGAGGCCGGCCGGGATGACGATATCCCGTTTCTGGATCTTTCCGGTCGAGCCCTTGGGCAGCGCGTCGGTGATCCACACGTGCCGCGGGTACTTGTAGGCCGCCACCTGGCCCCTGACGTAGTCGCGCAGTTCCCCGGCGCTGATCACGGCACCCGGCTTGAGGACCACCGCGGCACCCACCTCCTCGCCCAGAGCCGGATGGGCCAGGCCGATCACGGCGGCCTCCGCGATCGCCGGGTGTTCGTAAAGCACCTCTTCGATCTCCCGCGGGTAGACGTTGTAGCCGCCGCGAATGATCAGGTCCTTCTTCCGGTCCACGATGTAGAAGTAACCGTCGGAATCGACGCGCGCCAGGTCACCGGTGTGGAACCAGCCGTCGCGGATCGCCTCGGCGGTGGCCTCGGGGCGCTGCCAGTAGCCCTTCATCACGTTCGGCCCGCGGATGACGATCTCGCCAACCTCACCTTGCGGGACCTCATGGTCGTCGGTGTCCACGGCCCGCATCTGGACGTCCCGGATCGGCGTGCCGATCGAGCCGGGCTTGTGCTCGCGGGCGGGGTGGTTGAACGAGGCGACCGGTGAGGTTTCCGACAGGCCGTAGCCCTCCAGCACCGGGACCCCGAACGCCTCCTCGAACCCGCGCAGCACCTGGACCGGCAGGGCGGCACCGCCGGAGACGCACATCCGCAGCGCGGAGGTGTCGTAGTCCGCGCGATCCGGCTGGTGCAGCAGCGCCACGTACATGGTCGGCACGCCTTCGAAGATGGTGACCCGGTGCTCGGCGATGATCCGCAGGGCGTGCCCGGCGTCGAACCGTGGCAGCAGGGTCAGGCACGCCCCGGACGCCACCGCCACGTTGAGCGCGACGGTCTGCCCGAACACGTGGAACAGCGGCAGCCCGCCGAAGATGACATCGTCCGGGCTGGCGTGGGCGATGTCGGTGCGCGACACCTCGGTGTTGCTGATGAGGTTGCCGTGGGTGAGTTCGGCGCCCTTCGGCTGGCCGGTTGTGCCGGAGGTGTAGAGGATCACCGCGGTGTCCTCGTCGCTGGTTTCCGCGACCTGGTAATCCGGGCCGGCCGAGGCCAGCAGGCCGGGGAAGCCGTCCCCGTCCACGACGATCAGGTCGGCGCCGGCCTGCTCCGCGCCGCCGCGTGCCTGGTCGGCGAACGCATGCCAGGCGAAGATCAGCCCGGCCCCGGAGTCACCGAGGTAGAAGGCGACCTCACGCGCCTTGAGCAGCGGGTTCATCGGGACGACCACGCCGCCGGCCCGGAGCACGCCGTAGTACACCACGGGGACCTCGGCGACGTTCGGCATCATGATGCCGACCCGGTCGCCGGGCTCCAGGCCGCGCTCGCGCAGCAGCCCGGCGACCCGGGCGCTCGCCTCGTCCAGCGCACGGTACGTCATCGCCGCGTTGTCCACCCGCACGGCCACCCGGCCGGCGTAGGCCCGGGTCGTGTCCGTCAGGTTCCTGGCCAGGTTCGTCATGCTGCTGTCCTCCTGCCGCGGCTCGCGGCTCGCGGCCCGCGGCCCGCGGGCCGGTCGTTGGTCCGGGTGGCTATGCGAAGGCGCCGAGGCCGGTGACGGCGCGGCCGACGATGAGCGCCTGCATGGTCTCGGTGCCCTCGAAGGTGTGGATGGCCTCCAGGTCCACCATGTGCCGCATGACCTGGTAGTCGAGCAGGATGCCGTTGCCGCCGAGCATGTCGCGCGCGTCGGCGGCTATCGCGCGCGCCTTGCGGGTGTTGTGCATCTTGGCCAGCCCGGCCACGGTGGGGGTCAGCCGGCCGGCCTCGGCCAGGCGGCCGATCTGCAGGCAGTAGAGCTGCATCGCGGTGAGGTCGGCCAGCATCGACACCAGCCGCTGCTGGATGATCTGGAAGCTGGCGAGCGGCTCGCCGAACTGGCGCCGCTGCAGCGCGTACCGCAGCGCGGTGTCGTAGACGGAGGTGGCGTGGCCCAGCGCGCCCCAGGCGCAGGTGCTGCGGGTGGTGGCCAGGACGGCGGTGGTGTCCTTGAACGAGCGCGCCCCCGGCAGCCGGTTCCCGGCCGGCACCCGCACCTCGTCCAGGACGATGTCGGCCTGCCACACCGAGCGCAGCGACACCTTCCCCTCGATCACCTTCGCCTGGTAGCCAGGCGTCCCCTTCTCCACGACGAACGCGTTGACCTGGCCGTCGTCGGTGTTGCGGGCCCAGACCACGACCAGGTCGGCAACGGTGCCCAGGCCGATCCACCGCTTGCGGCCGTTCAGCACCCAGCCGTCCCCGTCGCGGCGGGCCGAGGTCTCCAGCGCGACCGAGTCCGAGCCGTGCTCCGGTTCGGTCAGCGCGAAGGCCCCCAGCTTGTTCATCCGGGCCATGTCGGGCAGCCAGCGCTGTTTCTGTTCCTCCGAACCGCACATCGCGATGGACTGCATGGCCAGGCCGGCGTGCACGCCGAGGAACACGCCGAGGCTGCCGTCGCCGCGGTGCAGCTCCATGGTGACCAGGCCGCACGCCATCGGGCTCATCCCGGCGCAGCCGTATCCCTTGATGTCCTCACCGACGATGCCGAGTTCGGGCAGCCGCCTGACCAGCGGCCAGCAGATCTCGGCCCGTTCCCAGTAGGGGCCGACGACCGGCACGACCTCCTCGTCGGCGAACCGCCGGACGGTCACGAAGTGCGACCACTGTTCCTCGGTGAACTGCTCGCGGACGGAGAAGAAGTCGGTCCCGAGGGATTCGCCGAGATGCGCGCTCGTCACCTGCGTCATCGCTGGCCTCCTTTCATGGCTGGCTCTCCGGCGTGGCGGCATCGAGGAACGCCTCCACGACCGGGGCGATGCGTTCGGCGTCCGCGACCAGCTCAAGGTGGCCGCCGTGGTAGATGTGCAGCTCGCTGCGCGGTATCAGCCGGTGCATGATCCGGGCGTTGACCAGCGGGATGATGGGGTCGTCGTCACCGGCCAGGATCAGCGTCGGCTGCCGCAGCCTCGGCAGCCGCGGGAGGCTGGTCCAGCCGATGCCGGAGATCAGCTGGTAGTAGTAGCCCCTGGCCGGGCCCGGCCGCGTCGTCGCATGCAGCAGGTCGCGGGCCACGCCCGGCTCCGTGCGCGCGCTCCCGCCGTACAGTTCGGCGGCGACGTGGGCCGCGTACCCCGGGTCCCGGTGGCGGCGCGGCGTGAGCATCCGCATCAGGACACGCGGATGCCCGGGCACCATCAGCGCGCCCGGCCCGGTGGCCACCAGCACCAGGCGGCGCACCCGGTCCGGGCGGCTGAGCGCGAACTGCTGCGCCAGCCCGCCTCCCCACGAGATGCCCAGGACGTCGGCCCGCTGGCAGCCGAGCCGGTCGAGCAGGCCGCTCAGCAGTGCGGCCGACACGGCCAGGTGGTAGGGGATGACCGGGGCCGGCGAGCCGCCGATGCCCGGCATGTCGAACCGGATGACCCCGCGCCGCGGATCGAGCGCATCGACGAACGGCTGGAGCAGCTCCAGGCCCGCCCCGATGCCGTTGCACAGGAGCAACGGCGGCCTGCCGGGGGCCCCCTCCCGCACCGCGACGCGGATGGCACGGCCGCCGGCGGTGAGGCTCCTCATCCGGTCGGCCGGCCCGGCCCGCAGCAGCCGGTCTCGCGCGACCCGGGCAAGGCCGGATCCCGGGCGGTCCTCCCCGGCCGGCCGGGGACAGGGCATGTCAATGGTCATAGACGTATGTTCCCGGCGCGTCGCAGATCGGCGCCAGGCCACTGCCGCCGAGCTCATCCGGGGCCGCCGCCTCCTCACCGCAGCGCTCCGCCAGCCAGCCCGCGTAGTCCGGCCACCAGGAGCCGTGGCCGGCGGCCGCGTGCCGGAGCCAGCGCTGCGGATCCTCGGGGTTGTCCTTGGCCACCTGGTATCTCGCCTTGTCGTTTCCGGGCGGGTTGACCATCGCGGCGACATGCCCGCTGGTGGACAGCACGAACCGGGAGCGGCCGCCGAGCAGCTGGGTGGACCGGTAGCAGCTCTGCCAGGGGCAGATGTGGTCGGTGACGCCGGCCACGATGTAGCTGTCGCGGTCGATCAGCGCCAGGTCCACCGGTGCGCCGAGCATGGTCACCCCGCCGGGCCGGACCAGCCCGTTCGCGGCGCCCAGCCGGAGGAAGTCCCGGTGCAGGCCCGCGGTCATCCGGGTGGTGTCCGCGTTCCAGAACAAGATGTCGAACGGCGGCGGTTTGCGCCCGAGCAGGTAGTTATTGACCCAGTAGTTCCAGATCAGGTCGTTCGGCCGCAGCCAGGCGAACACCTCGGCCAGCGACCGTCCGTCCAGGTAGCCACGGGCCCGGGACGCGGCCGCGGCCAGCCGCACGGTCCGCTCGTCGATGATGGCGCTGGCCAGGCCCGCCCGCGCCTCGTCCAGCACGGTGACCATGAGGGTGAGCGCGGCGAGCCGGTCCTGCTGGCCGGCCTGCGCGAGGTGCGCGGCCACCATGGCGGCGATGATGCCGCCCGAGCATGCTCCCATGAGCGCGGTCTGCTCGCTCCCGGTGATCCGCGCCGCCGCGTCCATGGCTTCCAGGACGGCTCGCCCGTAGCTGTCGAAGTCCCATTTCGCGTGCCTGGCGTCGGGGTTGCGCCAGGAGATCATGAACACCTGCAGGCCGCTGCCGACCAGGTACTCGGCCAGGCTCCGCCCGGGAGCCAGGTCCATCACGTAGAACTTGTTGATCGCCGGCGGCACGATCAGCAACGGGACCTGCCGCACCGCCGGTGTGGCCGGACGGTACTGGATCAGCTCGAGCACCGGGGTCCGCAGGATCACCGACCCGGGCGTGACGGCCAGGTCCACCCCGACCTCGAACGCGTCCGGCTCGACCATCGATGGCACCCGGGGCGCCGCGGCCATGTCGGCGGCGAAGTGCCGCAGGCCCGCCACGGCGCTGCCGCCGCCGGTGTCGATGGCGGCCTTCACCGCCGCCGGGTTCAGCAGCGGGTTGTTGCTCGGGGCCAGCGCATCGATCAGGTTCGTCACCACGAAGCCGACGCGCTCGGAGTCCGCCCAGTCCAGGCCCGCCTCGGCCACCAGGCCCGCCGCGGTCTCCGCGGCAGCCAGGTAGGCCTGCATCGCCCGGCGCAGCAGCGGATTGCCCGCCCACCCCGGATCTGCGAACCGGCGGTCCCGCCGGGACGGCTGCACCTGCGAGGTGCCCACAGCGATGCGGGCCAGCTCACCCGCCAGCTGACGGCCCCGCCCGGCGACAAGCCGGGGGCGGCCAGCCAGCGCCGCAGCCAGGCGCAGGCCGGAGCCACCGGGGTTCATCCGGCGCAGCACGCCGTGGGCCGCATCGGTGAGCAGCAGGTCAAGGGGCGCCGCCGCGGCATCCGCCGCGGCTGATCTGGTCGTATCCTCGTCCGGGCTCATGATCTCCGTCCTCCACCCGAGCGTAAGCAGCGGGGCCGGTTCCTCCATCGGGCGCTCGTCACACCCCCGGGACCGGGCATGTCTCGCCGGCACGGGCGTTCGCCATGGGAACCTGATCGTCGCAGCACCCCAGGCATACCCGCGCGAATGTGTAAGAATCCACAACCGGGAGCGTGCGCCCTGACCCTGAGCGGCACAGCGCCGTCGAAACAGCCCGGCCCGCTGCGTGGACATTGCATGGAGGGACCTTGACCGCTTCCCGCGCGGCAATCACCACGCCGAATCCGACCGTCGACCCGACCCAGCCAACCACGATCGAGAAGCCCCCCGGACTCTTCCTGCAGTTCGCGAACTGGGTCTCCGAGGCGATGGGCAAGCCCGCCAACATCGTGTTCTGGTTCGTCCTGGTGGTGTCCTGGACCCTGGTCTTTGCCCTGGGCGGGCCCCACCTCGCCTCTGGCACCTGGCTGCCCGCGTGGTTCACCTCGACCGGCTACAACTTCCCGCTCAACCTGATCACGACCGTCGCGGAGCTGTTCATCGGCTTCCTCGTCGCGGCCGCGGCCAACCGGGCACAGGATGCGCTGACCGTATTGCTCGCGCACATCCGGGCCGGCGTCGAGCGGGACGTCGCGATCGAGCAAGGGCTGAAGGATGCGATCGCGGAGAACACGGAGCTGACCAAGCAGGTGCGCGATCTGCAGGTGACCATGTCCCAGCAGATGGCCCTCCTCGAGGAGATCCGCCGCGGCGTTGCCGCGATCTCGCCGGACGCCCGCCTGGTCCCGCCGCCTCAAGGAGCACCCGGGCCGGACTGACGGACAGCCGGCGTGCCGCCGCGGTAACGAGGAGGTTCGGCGCCCGGCTGCCCGGGAAGCCTGATCATGCCGGGATCCCGTCCGGCGGAATCGAGGCAGGCCGGTGAATGCGTCCTTGCTCGCGGTCCTCAGCGACGCCGAGCGGCTGCTGGTCGCTGAGACCGGGCGGGACCAGCTTGCCGCGCTGGACGAGGACGCGGCCATCGAGCTGGAAACGCGGATCAGGCGCGCCCGCAACAAGTACGTCAGCCAGTACCGCCGGGGCGCCAGCGCCGCCGTGCCCGGCAAGGGCGGGCGCGGCAAGGCGCGGCCGGAGAACACCCGGGCACGCATGAAGGCCGAGGCGTTCGAGGAGGCCCTGTCCCGGGTGAGCCGGCGGGTCGCGGTGCTTGCCCGGCAGGCGGCGGCGCAGCTGCGGGCGGAGCGGCTTGCGGCCGCCCGGGCCGCTGGGCAGGGCCGCGGGCCCGGTGGGCGGGCCGCAGCGCCCGGCGCGGGCCCGGCGGGCTCAGCCACCGGCGCACAAACGGCTGCCGCTCGGGCCCTCCGCTCGCCCAGGACTGAGAAGCAGCGCGCGGGCACCCTGGCCGCGGGCGCGCGCCGCCAGGCGAAGCGGGACAGCCGGCAGCCCTAGCGGGCACCGTCCAGGACGCGGTGCGTCACGGCCCAGCGCGTGGCGGCGGCGCGGTTCGACACGCCGATCTTGGTGTAGATGTTCTGGATGTGGTGCTCGGCGGTCCGGGCCGAGATGAACAGCTCGGTAGCGATCTCCCCGGACGTGCGGCCCGCGGCGACGAGGCGGAGCACGTCGATCTCGCGCCTGCTCAGGCCACCCGGGCGGGCGCCGCGCGGCCCCGGCCTGGGGTCGCGGCGGGCAGCGGCGAGTTGCGTGCGGGCGTAGGCGGCCGCGGCGTCGAGGTCGAGGTCCGCGCCCGCCGCGACCAGCTCGCCCGCTTTGGTCGCGCCCAGCCTGGCGGCGAGCCGGCCGGCGAGCTCGGCCAGCTCGGGGACATGGTGAAAGCTTGAGGCTTCCCGCTGCATCGCGCCCAGCAGCATGGCCGCGGGCTCCAGCCGGTCGAGCCGTTCGAACAGCGCCGGGACGCTGCCGAGCGTGATAATCAGCTGCGGCACGTTACCTGCGCGGTGGAAGGCCTGGATCGCCTCGGCGAACAGCCCGAGAGCCACGTCGGGCTCGCCGTCGGAGGTGTTGAGGCGGGCCGCGTCGCGGGCGATGAAACCTTCGAAGAAGTGGATACGGTGCTCATGCACGAAGGCGATGCCCTCCTGCCAGGCCGCCAGCGCCCGCCGGGCGTTCGTGCGCGAGAACGCCATGCCCGCGATCCATAGCGCGTAGGCGACCCAGTACGGGTTGCCGAGCCGGCGGGCGGCGGCGACCGATTCCTCGGTGAGCGCCAGCGCCTCCTCGGTCCGGCCCGCCGACTGGAGGCCGTCGACGTAGGCGGCGAGGCCGTAGCCGCGGTCGCTGCCGTAGCGCCGAACCACCTCGCCGGTCAGCTCGATGTAGCGGGCCAGGTCCCCGCAGTAGACCTGGCCGAGCGCCTCGACGAACATCGCATACCCCGGCTCACACGGGTCGTAGCCGGTGTCGCCCTCCAGCTCGACGGCCCGGTGCGCGTTAGCCCTGGCGGCCTCGGCGCGGCCGGCGAAGCAGGCGTAGCCGGCGGCGGTGTAGAGGCGCGGGAGGCGCGGCACCCCGGCCGCGGACGCCGCGGGGAGCAGCTCCTCGGCCCACGCGAGCGTCTCGAACAGCTGGACCGAGAATCCCATCAGCGCGGCGTGCGCGGCGATGTCGGTCGCCACCGCCACCTCGTCCCGGGCGGAGCTCCACCTGAAGGCGGCGCGCAGGTTGCCGAGCTCGGCATCGACCCAGTCGACGGCGTCGCGCCATCCCGGCCCGTTCCACTGATCCCACCGGGCGCTCGCCTGGTCCGCGAAGTGGGCGGCGTGGCTGTCGCGGGTCGCCGTCAGCTCACCGGCTGCCTCGAGCCGGTCCTCGGCGAACTGGCGGATGGTCTCGAACAGGCTGTAGCGCGTGTGGGCCGCGGTGTGGTCGGCGACGACGAGCGACTTGCGCACCAGCGAATCGAGATGCCCGAGCACGTCCACCACGTCGCCGCGGCTGGCGACGGCGTGAATGCTCGCCAGCTCGAATCCGCCGGCGAATACCGAGGTGGCGCGGAGCAGCGCGCGCTCGTCGCCGGTCAGCAGGTCATACGACCACGCAACCGCGTGCCGCAGCGTGTGCTGGCGCTCGGGGCCCGGCGCCGGCCGTTGCAGCAGCCGGAAGCGGTCGGCGAGCCGGTCCCGCACCTCGGTCGCGCTCATCGCCGCCATGCGGGCGGCCGCCAGCTCGATGCCCAGCGGGAGACCGTCGAGCGTGGTGCAGATCTGCGTCACCGCCGCCGCCGCGTCCGGGTCACCGAGCCCGAAGTCGCGGCGGACGGCGCGCGCCCGGTCGACGAACAGCGTGACGGCGTCGGATGCGGTGCCGCCGGCCACCGCCAGCGGGGAGACACCGAGCACCGCCTCGGCGCCCAGGCCGAGCGGCTCGCGCGAGGTGGCGAGGACCCTGACGTTGCCCGAGCGGCCGATGATCGGCTCGATCGCCGCCCCGGCGGCCTTGAGCAGGTGCTCGCAGTTGTCCAGGACGAGCAGCAGCCGCTTGCCCGCGATCGCGGCGGCGACCGTGGTGATCAGCGGGGTGTCGCCCTGCGGCGTGATCCCGAGCACGGTCGCGATCGCGGCGGGGATCGATTCCGCATCACCGACCGCCGCCAGCTCGACCAGCCACGCTCCGTCGGGGAACTCCGCGGCAAGCTCGGCACCGACCTCCACCGCCATCCGCGTCTTGCCGACCCCGCCGACGCCTGTCAGCGTGACCAGCTGCCGGTCGCGCACAAGTTCGGCGCCTTGACGCACCAGCTCGTCGCGACCCACCAGCGAGGTAACCTGCCGTGGCAGGTTGCCTGCGAAGCGCTCGGCGCTGCGAAGCACCGGGAATTCCGTCGGGAGACCGTCGGCAATGACCTGGTACACCGAGATCTGCCCCCGCAGCCCGCGGAGCACATGCTCGCCGAGCGGCCGGAGCGACAGGCGGCTGCGCAGCAGCACCTCGGTGGTGTCCGACACAAGGACCTGCCCGCCGTGGGCGAGGGCCATCAGCCGTGCCGCCCGG
>Ga0335078_10005756_pt1 | contig 18323 bp, 15 predicted proteins | sample Lox_Sample_32_FD_206711 | JGI IMG/M metagenome (GOLD analysis project Ga0335078, IMG submission 206711) | Soil microbial communities from Loxahatchee National Wildlife Refuge, Florida, United States - Lox_Sample_3.2 | ecosystem: Environmental > Terrestrial > Soil > Wetlands | place: USA... | reverse complement strand
AGAAGGCTTTCGCCGCCGAATTACCTGCGCTCGATTTCGGCTTGCCTTTTCCAGATGGCAATGTCCCGGAGTGGCGATGCAAACAGGTGGTGGCGCAGTGCGGGATTGCGGTTCCCGAAGGCGCGCTAGCTCGAACACTTGACGAGGCGATTGCGATTGCGGGCCGAATCGGCTTTCCGGTTGTGCTCAAAGCGCAATCGGCCGATCTGCCGCACAAGAGCGATGTGGGCGGCGTGGTGCTTGGTGTCGAGAACACGGATGCGCTCGCCGCCGGCTGGCAGCAATTGCATCGTGAAATCTCACGCGCCAAGCCCGGATTGGAGCTCGACGGCGTGCTTGTGGAACGAATGGCGAAGCCTGGAATCGAACTGTTTGCCGGGGCGCGCAAGGATCCGGAATGGGGGCCTGTGCTACTGGTTGGATTCGGCGGCGTGCTCGCCGAGGCGCTTCACGACGTGCGATTGCTGGTGCCGGGCGCGCCCGTCGAGGCCATCGAAGCCGAGTTGCACGAGCTCGAATGTTCTCCATTGCTGCGCGGTTTTCGCGGCGCTCCACCCTGCGACTTGCAGGCCGCGGCGCGAATCGTCTTTGCGCTGGGAGAACTGATACGTGTCCATCCGGAGATCCAGGAGATCGATCTCAATCCGGTTGTTGTTTATCCCGAGGGAAACGGCGCAATGGCCCTGGATGCATTCGTGGTTGCGAGCGGCGCGCCGCTTGCGGCGCCGGCCTATAGTTCCATCGCGAGCCCGACGTAGTTCTCAGCCAGCGACGCGGCGGCAAGGCGGGAACTGGTCACGTAATCCAACTCGGCGAGTTGCCGGCGCCGCTCGAAAGGGCTCGCATTCTCCAGCCGGTGCATCAGCATCGTCATCCACGTCGAGAACCTTTGCGCCTTCCACACGCGCCGCAGGCAGGTCGCGGAGTACCGATCGAGCTGAGCCGCCGAGTTGTCGCGGTAATGCGCGCGCAATGCCTCGGCCAGAACATATACGTCCGCCAACGCCAGGTTCATGCCCTTGGCGCCGGTGGGCGGAACGATGTGGGCCGCATCCCCGGCCAGAAAGAGCCGGCCGAACTGCATCGGCTCGACCACAAAACTCCGCATCCCTGTGATTCCTTTTTGCAGGATTCTGCCTTCCGTGGGCTGCCAGCCGTCGGCGCATCCCAGCCGCGTGTGCAGCTCAATCCAGATTCGTTCGTCACTCCATTGTCCGATCTCGTCATCGGGTCTGCACTGCAAGTAGAGCCGGGTGAGGGACGGAGACCGCATGCTATAGAGCGCGAATCCGCGCTCGTGGTGCATATAGAGCAACTCGTCGCGCGAGGGAGCCGCTTCGGCAAGAATGCCGAGCCAGGCGAAAGGAAAGACGCACTCGTATTCGGTGAGTGCCGCTTTCGGAATCGAAGGCCTGCAGATGCCGTGGAACCCGTCGCATCCGGCGATGAAGTCGCATTGAATTTCATCTTCGGCGCTGCCGCGCACAACTCGAATCGACGGGCGCGGCTCTTCAATGCCGTAGACGCTCACCTCACCGCACTCGAAGCGAAGATCGCCGCCATCGGCCAGGCGCCGCGCGATCAGATCCTTGATCACCTCCTGCTGGCCATACACCGTAATGGCTTTACCGCCGGTGAGCGCGGAGAGGTGAATGCGGTATCGCCGGCGATTGAGACCAAGATCGATGCCCTCATGCCGCATGCCTTCGCGATCGAGCCGCGCCCCCAGCTCCGCGGCGCGCAGCATATCCACACTTCCCTGCTCCAGCACGCCGGCGCGAATACGCTCTTCGCAGTGCTGCCGCGATTTCGCTTCGAGAACAATCGAGTGAATGCCATGCAGGTGCAGCCAATGCGAAAGCATGAGACCGGCCGGCCCCGCGCCTACGATTCCGACCTGAGTTTCGCTTCGCGCCACGATTTTCGCCGCTCTCTACTTCCGATCCATCTCGTCGAATACTCCCTGCGCCAGGCGAAATGCGCTGTTCGCCGCCGGAACGCCGCAGTAGATCGCACACTGCAGCAGCACTTCCTTGATCTCGTCGCGGTTGACGCCGTTTTTGACGGATGCGCGCAGGTGCAGCCGTAACTCCTCGGGCCGGTTCAACGCAACCATCATTGCGATCGCGAGAAGGCTGCGCGTATGCCGCGACAAACCGGGTCTCGTCCAGATCTCGCCCCACGCATAGCGCGTGATCAGATCCTGGAATTCAGCGTTGAAAGCATTCGCGCCAGACATTGCCTTCTCGACGTGCTCAGAGCCCAGGACTTCCCTGCGCACCGTCATGCCGGATTCGAATCGGGTTTTCTCGTCCATTCTCAGGCCTCCTCATCCGACGCGAACCGAAGCACCGCCGCGCTGAATCCGCCGGGATCCTCAATAGGCGATAGATGTGCCGTTTCCAGCTCCACATAGCGCGCGCCGGAAACGTTTTGCGCGAGAAATCTTCCGTCGCTCGGCGTCGTTGCAGGGTCGTCGCGGCCGGCAATCACCAGCGTTGGAGCGGGTATAGCTTTCAGATTCGCGGTAAGATCCGCGTCGCGAATCGCCGCACAGCAGGCGACATACCCTTTCGGCGAAGTGTCGAGAAACATTTGCCGCACTGGAGCCACGATCTTCGGCGATGTCTGGCGGAACTCCGTCCTAAACCAACGCTCCATTACGCCGTCCACGATCGATGCCATGCCTCCTTGCTGCACCGCGCTGATGCGCGCATTCCAGCTCTCGTGAGTGCCGATGCGCGCCGCGGTATTGGCGAGAATCAACTTTTGCAGGCGTTCCGGCGCATGAACCCCCAGCCAGATGCCGGTCATTCCTCCCAGCGAAAGACCGCAGAAAATGCATTGCGCGATACCGAGAGAGTCGAGCAGATCCAGCACGTCCGTCCCGAGGCCGGCGATGGTGTAGGGTCCATCGGGCACACCGCTCCCGCCGTGCCCGCGCGTATCGTAGCTCAGGACCCTGAAGCACTTTGCAAATTCGGAAGCGACGCGTTTCCACATTTGAGTGGTCGTACCAATCGAGTGGGACAACACGAGCACGGGGCCATGCTTCGGTCCGTCGAGCTCATAATGCAGCCTCAGGTTTTGGATTTCAGCGTGCGCCATTGAACCCTCCAACCACACGCTCAACGAATCTCTGCGAGCTGCCGAGGTAGTTGCGCGGGTCGAGGAGCCGATCGATTTCCGCTTGTGAAAAATGCTCACGGACTTCAGGCATGGCAATCAGAATTTCCCTGAGGGACCGTCCCTCGGCGTGCGTTCGTTGTGAGGCGGAGCGAATCAGTTCGTGCGCTCGCTGGCCGCCGATGCGTACGGCCAGCGCGACACTCACGGCTTCCGCCATTGCGAGCCCTCCGGTCGCTTCCAGGTTGGCCGCCATCCGCTCGGGAAAAACGCGCATGCCTCGTGCGATCTCTATGCTGCGATCGAGCGCGGCATCTGCGAGGCGAAAGACCTCGGGATAGGTCTCCCATTCGGCCTGCCAGTTCCCCAATCCCCGTTCGTGCTCCTGCATCATGGCGGAGAGAAGCGTGGCAACAAGCGCCGGCGCGCGCATGGCAGCGGCAACGGTCGCGGCGCAGGCAATGGGATTGTTCTTGTGCGGCATGGTCGAGGACCGCCCGCGGCCTTCGCCGGCCGGCTCCGAGACCTCGCCGATCTCGGTTTGCATCAGCAAGGCGAAATCACGCGCCATCTTGCCCAAAGTGCCGACCAGCATTCCCAGCGCGGCAGCCATTTCAACCAGGTTGTCGCGATGCGTATGCCATGGCAGCTCCGGTTCTCGCAAGTCGAGCGTGCGCGCAAGAGCGGCAGAAACTTCGGCGCCCTTTTCGCCCAGAGCGGCGAGCGTCCCCACGGCTCCGCCGAACTCGAGCACAATCGCCCGCTCGCCGGCTGCGCGCAACCGCTGCCGGTGTCGGCGCAGCGCCGCAATCCATCCCGCAATCTTCAAGCCGAAAGTCGTTGGCGGCCCGTCCTGCAGCCAGGTACGCGCAGCCATTGCCGTTCCGGCATGTGCGCGCGCCCTGTCCACCAGAAGAGTCTCGAGCTCGTCAAGCCTTGAGAGAATCAGCGTCAGCGCTTCGCGCGATTGCAGCACCAGCGCTGTGTCCAGCACGTCCTGGCTGGTGGCTCCCAGATGAATCAAAGCTGCCGCCGCTTCGTTTCGCTGGCGCACCTTTGCCGTGAGCTGGCGCACGAACGGAATTGCCAGATTGCCGGCCTGCCGTGCCTCGTTCAGAAGCAATGGAACATCGACGAAATCGCAGTCAACTAGCGGCTCCATCACGGCGGCCGCGCCTTCGCCGGCAAGGCCGGCGGATTCGAGCGCAAAGGTCAGCGCCCATTCGAACCGCGTCATCCTGCGCAGCTGGACGGAGAGCGAGAAGATGCGGTCCATCTCCGGCGTCGAGAAGAACGGCGATGTCGGTTCAGTCGTCATGGACTCGATGCGGCGCCTACCATGAAAAGAAGACCGTTTCGTCGTTGCCCTGCAGCACAACGTTCCATTCGAGCTCGCCGCGCCCTTGTGGGTTCACTCGCGCGATGAGAGTGCTCCTGCGAACTTCCGGCACCCATTGCAGCACAGGATCTTCGGCATTCGCCGGGTCGCCGGGAAAATACATCCGCGTCATCAGATGCCGCAGCAATCCGCGCGCGAAGACGAGAACGGCGAAATGCGGCGCCTGCTTTTTTCCTTCGCCGTAAGCGATTGCGCCCGGCCTGGGGATCGCGAAGCAAAAGCTTCCATCGTCATTGGTAGCCGCGCGGGTAAAGCAGGCGGAGCGGCCCGACTGGTCCGGCTCTGCTGCGCCGAATCGGCCCTCGGCATCGGCGTGCCAGATTTCCAGCACCGCATCGGGAACCGGAACGCCATCGCCGTCGAACACGCGACCCCGAACCCGCACGACTTCAGCGTCGTCGACCTTGGCTGCGGCATCCTTCGCGCACAGGTGCTCGAGTCCGATGCGAAAGAACGGGCCCACGGTCTGCGATCCGCTGGGAGTCAGTCTCATCGCGCATGCCTCTCGAAGGGCGTTTGCTGCGCGCCGCGCAAAACGATATCGAAGGAAAACGCCAGCGCGCGGTCCGGCTCCGACCGCTGCATGTCGAATCGCGAAACGAGGCAGCTGCGCGCCTTCTCATCCGAGATGCTGTTGAAGATGGGATCGAACGGCTGCAGCGGATCGCCGGGAAAATACATCTGCGTGACCAACCGCGACACAATGCCCGCGCCGAACAATGAGAAATGAATGTGCGCCGGCCGCCACGCGTTGTAGTGATTTTTCCACGGATAGGGACCCGGCTTGATCGTCCTGAAGATGTACCGCCCTTCCGAGTCCGTCATCGTGCGCCCGGCTCCGGAAAAATTGGGATCGAGCGGCATCTCGGATTGGTCTGACCTGTGCCGGTACCGCCCGGCCGCATTCGCCTGCCACACCTCGATGAGCGCGTTGCGCAGCGGGCGGCCGTCCTCGTCCATCACGCGGCCATGTACGACGATCCGCTCGCCGATCGGCTCGGCGGCATGCTGCGCGGTCAAGTCGTTGTCGAGCGCGCCGACGATGCTGTGGCCGAAGACCGGGCCTTCGCAATGCAGGAAGGCATGCGGCAGCGCGACAAGCGGCATGCGTGGCGACCGGAGCACCGATGAAACATAGGGAGGGTAATGGTAGTCAGGTTGAGTGCCGGCCGGCTCTTCGAGAATCTGCGGTTCCGTCATGTCCAGAATCCTAAACGGCTTCGATGGCCAGCGCGATGCCCTGGCCGACGCCGATGCACATGGTGGCGAGCGCGCGCCTGCCGCCGAAGCGCTCGAGTTGATGCGCTGCGGTGAGCACCAGCCGTGCGCCGCTCATCCCCAGTGGATGGCCGAGCGCGATCGCGCCGCCCGTGGCGTTGACGTGTTCGGCATCGTCGGCGAGCCCGAGACGGCGCAGGCAGGCAAGCGCCTGGCTGGCGAAGGCTTCGTTGAGTTGAATCCAGTCGAAGTCGACGATGCCAAGCTGAAGTTTGGCGAGCAGCTTTTGCGTTGCCGGCACGGGCCCAATGCCCATGATGCGCGGCGGAACGCCGGCCGTCGCCGTCGCCAGAATGCGCGCGCGAGGTGTCAGACCATAGGACCGCACCGCCTGCTCTGAAGCCACGATGAGCGCCGCGGCGCCATCGTTGATTCCCGACGCATTCCCAGCCGTCACTGTGCCGCCCTCGTGCAGCGGCTTGAGCTTCGCGAGCCCTTCCATGGTCGTATCGGGGCGGGGATGTTCATCGCGCGTGACCTGAACTGAATCCTTCCCGCTCCGCGCCTCCATGGCAACCATCTCTTCAGAAAAGAATCCCTCGGCCGCGGCTTTGGCTGCGCGCATCTGGCTGCGACAGGCAAATGCATCCTGATCCTCGCGCGTAACACAAAAGTCTCGCGCGACGTTATCGCCTGTCTCCGGCATGGAATCGATACCGTAGCGCGCCTTCATCTGCGAATTCACAAACCGCCAGCCGATGGTGGTGTCTTGCATCTCTGCAATGCGCTGGAACGCCGATTGCGCCTTGCCGAGCACGAACGGCGCGCGCGACATCGACTCGACGCCTCCGGCAAGGGCAAGGTCGATCTCTCCGGCCGCAATGGCGCGCGCCGCGGCAGCCACGGCCTCCATGCCCGACCCGCAAAGGCGATTCACCGTCATGCCGGAGACCGACTCCGGCAAACCCGAGAGCAGCAGCGCCATGCGCGCCACGTTGCGATTATCTTCACCTGCCTGATTGGCGCAGCCGAGAATCACATCGTCCAGTTTCGCCCAGTCCACGCCGGCGTTGCGCTGCATGAGCGCGCGGATCGGCGCGGCGGCCAGGTCGTCAGCGCGAACCGTCGCCAGCGCCCCGGCGTAGCGGCCGATCGGCGTGCGCACCGCATCGCATAGGAACGCGGTGTTCATGCGGCGATCCCCGCCGCACCATGCGCCTTCGCCGTCCGTGCCAGCAGATCGCGCAATGTCGTCAACTCTTTCTCGGTTGGCGGCTCGGTGGTAACGCAGTCCTGGCTGAAGCGAACTTCCCAGCCGGTACTGGCAACGATCTGGTCGCGAGAAATCTCCGGATGAATGCTCGTGACGGTCAACTCGCGTGTTTTCGGATCGGGCCGCAGAATGCAAAGATCGGTGATGATGGCGACCGGCCCTTTGCCGGGAATGCCGGCGCGTTCGCGCGAATCGCCCCCGCTGAGGAAGCCCGCCGAAGTAATGAAATCGAGCTTCTCCACAAAACTGCGCCGCGACTGCTTCACGATCACAAGCACTTCTTTGGCCGAGGTGTTGATCTCCGGCGCGCCGCCCGCGCCGGGTAGTCGCACCTTGGGCCGGCGATAGTCGCCGATTACCGTCGTGTTGATGTTGGCGAACCGGTCCAGTTGCGCCGCGCCCAGGAATCCCACGTCGACGCGTCCGCCCTGCAGCCAGTAGCGGAAGATCTCGGGTGTTGACACCACGGTGTCGGCGGTGTCGGCCAGGCTGCCGTCGCCGATCGAAAGCGGAAGCACCGCCGGCTTGGCCCCGATCGGCCCCGACTCGTAGATCAGCACCGCATCGGGAGCATGAAGCAATCGCGCCAGGTTGGCAGCCGTGGAGGGCAGGCCGATACCGACAAAGCAGATTGCGCCATTGCGCAGCATGCGCGCCGCGGAGACGGTCATGATCTCGTCGCTTGTGAAACCGTCCGGCATCAGCGCGCAGCCTCCTGCCTGCTGCTGGCTTCAACTCGCAGATACTCCGCGAAATCCGCCGTATCCAGAACATGCTCCTTCAGCCACGCGCGAAAACTCTCTCGTTGGCGCGAAATTGCGTCCCAGCGAAGATAAAAAGCGTTGTCGCGCTCGTAGTAGCCATGCGCGTAAGATGGCCGCGCACCCTGGGGCACGAGGCAAACCGCATCGACAACCCAGCCCGGCAAAATGCACGCGTTGGCCGGCGCATCCAGAGATTCTACCTGCTCCTCTACGGTGACGATAGAGCGCCTGGCGGCGAGGACGGCTTCCTTCTGCACGCCCAGTATGCCCCAGAGCAGCACGTTGCCTTTGCGGTCGGCTTTCTGCGCATGGACGATCGCGACATCGGGGCGAATCGACGGCGTCGCTGCCAGGCGTTCGCCGCTGAAAGGACAGGTGATGGAGCGGATGTGCGGGCACATCTGCTCGAAGCTCGACCCGATGTAGCCGCGCAGCACCGCGAAGGGCAGGTTGGCGGCTCCGGCAACATAGGCGTTGGCCAGGTCGCTGTGGCTGCGCTCCTCGATCTCGAGCGGAGACGGCCAGCCGTTTTCCACGGCGTCGCGAAACCGGTGCAGCGACCCGACGCCCGGATTGCCACCCCACGAAAACGTCAGCTTTCGCGCACATCCGGCGCCGATCATCTGGTCATAGATCAGGTCCGGCGTCATGCGCACCAGCGAAAGCCCGCGGCGGCCCTGCCGGATGATCTCGTGGCCGGCCGCAAACGGAATCAGGTGCGTGAATCCCTCCAAGGCAACGCAGTCGCCGTCATGAACGTACGTGGCAATTGCCTCGGCGAGTGAAGACCATTGAGCCATGCAAGTGGTCGGAAAGCGCGGACGCGTCCATTATCTATGAAGCGGTCCAGTATCCGATGTACAGATCGACCTCCCGCCTTTATACTCTGCGGGATTCCCGATCCGGCAAGAACGGAGGGTGCTGTCGATTTGGCCATCTGGGGCGCGGCGACGGTGTTGTGCGTTCTGGCGGCTATCCTCAGCCGCCGGTTTTCGCCGCTGGCTGCGCTGGTGGTTTTTCCCGCTCTCGCCTCGCTGGCCAGCGGATTCGGCCTGCGCACTTCCTCGTTTGTCGTTGCCGGCATTCAAAACCTCGCGCCCGTCATCGCCATGTTCCTGTTCGCGATCCTGTTCTTCGGCATCCTGTCGGATGCGGGCATGATCGCCCCGCTCATCCGCATTCTTCTGCGCGCCATCGGCAAGCGGCCCTCGCGCATCGTTCCTGGAACTCTGCTTCTTGCCCTGCTGCTGCACCTCGACGGTTCCGGCGCGGTCGTGTTCCTCATCGCTCTGCCGGCGCTGCTTCCGCTCTACCAGGAAGCCGGAATCGACCCGCGGGTGCTTGCCTGCGCGGCATCGCTCGCGGCGGGCATCAATTTTCTGCCCTGGACCGGCCCTACGCTCCGCGCCGCGGCTACCCTTCACGTTTCGCCGGTTGCGCTGTTCCTGCCGCTGGTTCGCGTGCAAATCGTTGGCCTCGGCTTTGGGCTGGCTGCGGCCATCTGGCTCGGCATTCGCGAAGAGAAGCGGCTCGGTCTTCGCAACACGGAACCGAAACCGCAAGAGAGCCCGGCCGCGCCTTCAGAGCTGAAGAGCGTCCGGCTGTGGGTGAATATCGGGCTGACGCTGGCCGTTCTGGGCACGGTGCTCAGCGGCAAGGCGGAGCCGGCGCCGTGCTTTATGGTGGGGGCTGTGCTGGCGCTTATCGTCAATTTTCCGCATGCCGCCGGCCAGACCGCGCGCCTTGAAGCACATGCCAAGGCCGCCATTACCATGACGGCGATTCTTTGCGCGGCCGGAGCGTTCACGGGCATCCTGAAGGGGACCGGGATGCTTGCGGCCATGGCCTCGGCGTGCGTGCGCCTGCTGCCGGCGCAAATGGGCCATCACATTCCTTTTCTGCTGGGCCTCGTCTCCATGCCTTTGAGTCTCCTGCTCGATCCCGATTCTTTCTACTTCGGGGTTTTGCCGGTCGCCGCCACCGCCGCGAGCGCCTTCGGAATTGCGCCGGTCAAAGTCGCGCAGGCCGCGCTGCTCGGCATGCACACAACGGGCTTCCCAGTGAGCCCGCTCACGCCGGCCACGTTTCTAATCCCCGGGCTCACCGGGGTGGAGCTGGGCGAGCACCAGCGCTTCACCGGTCCGTTTCTTTTTGCGGCCTCCATCGTGATGACGCTCGCAGCCGTCGCATTCGGCGTATTTTCCTTTTAGGACTCTGACCGCATGCATGAATGCCTTTGCATCCGTTTATCCCAGGTCCCAAAATCGGGACCTGGGGCACCCAAGAATGGTGCAAAAATCAAGCGGTCAGAGACCTGGCAGAAGAACGTGCGAGGCGTGCGATGAAATCGCTGCGCATTGGAGCGGGAGCGGGGTTCGCGGGAGACCGGATCGACCCGGCCCTCGATCTGGCGCGCGACGGCCACCTCGACTATCTGGTCTTCGAATGCCTGGCAGAGAGAACCATCGCGCTGGCGCAGTTGAGCAAGCGGCAGAGACGTTCCCCGGGCTTCGATCCGCTGCTGCGCGAGCGCATGGAAGCGGTTCTGCCGCTTTGCCGCCGGAATGGCACGCGCATCGTGAGCAACATGGGAGCCGCCAACCCGCGCGCCGCCGCGAAAGAGACTGCGCGTATCGCCCGCGCGCTTGGCCTGCATGGGCTGCGCGTCGCCGCCATTCGCGGAGATGACGTGCTGCGGCAAGCGCGAAAGTTGGCCGGGAGCGAGGAGCGGCTGGTTTCGGCGAATGCCTATCTCGGCGCCGATGCTCTGCTCGATGCGTTGCGGAGCGGCGCCGACGTCATTCTCACCGGGCGCGTGGCCGACCCCTCGCTGTTTCTCGCTCCCATGATCTTCGCGTTCGGCTGGGCGCTCGACGACTGGAATCTTCTCGGCCGAGGAACGGCCGTGGGCCATCTGCTGGAGTGCGCCGGACAGCTCACCGGCGGTTATTTCGCCGATCCGGACTACAAGGACGTACCCGGTCTCGACCGGCTCGGCTTTCCGCTCGCCGAGGTTGAGGAGAACGGCGAGGCCGTGCTGACCAAGCTCGAAGGCCGCGGCGGCGCGCTCACAATCCGAACCTGCAAGGAACAGATTCTCTACGAAGTGCAGGATCCCTCACGATATCTGACGCCGGATGTGACGGCGGACTTCACTGGAGTTCGCTTTGAAGAGATCGCTCCCCATCGAATCCGCCTCTCCGGCGCGCGGGGCGCGGCCCGCCCCGAGGAACTGAAAGTGTCGACCGGATTTTATGAGGGATTCATCGCCGAAGGACAGATCTCCTATGCCGGCCCGGGAGCCCTGAGCCGGGCGCGGCTGGCGCGCGATGTGCTCGCGAATCGCCTCGGCTGGATTCCGGCCGAAGATTTGCAGCTGAGCTTCATCGGCGTGAACGCCATGCATGGCGAGACGCTCTCCGCGCCCGGCCCCGAGCCCTATGAAGTGCGCCTGCGCGCGGCGGCGCGCAGGTTGAGCCAACCGCAGGCACGTGAACTCACTCGCGAGGTGGAGAGCCTTTATGTCAACGGCCCGGCCGGCGGCGGAGGTGTTTCGACGTCGGTGCGCGAGAATATCGCCATGGACGCCATGTTCCTGCCCCGCAGCTCGGTCAAGCCCGCAACGACGTACGAGGTGGCGTGATGAAGCTTCGCGAGATGGCACACGCCCGCGCCGGCGACAAGGGAAGCATCGTCAACATCTCTCTGATCGCCTTCGACGTGGCGGACTATCCGCTGCTCGCCGAGCACGTGACAGCCGAAAAGGTCAGCGCGCTCTTCGCGCCGATCCTTGCGCGCCCGGTTGAACGATACACGATTCCGGGACTCGGCGCGCTGAACTTCGTGCTGCATCGCACGCCGGCAGAAACGGTGACGCGATCTTTGCACCTCGACGCTCATGGCAAGGGCCTGAGCTATGTGCTGTTGAATATGGAGGTCGATATCGAGGGCGATCGGCGAATTGGATGAGCGATGAGTGGGCAAGTCATTCTGCAACTCTTTCGGCACGGTCGAAGACGCGCACGTCTCGCATCCCACCCTTTCGCCAACACCGGGTGAAAGGATGGGGCACGGGATTGTCTCCCCGGTCCGAAAAAACGGACCGGGGGCACCCAACGTTTTCATCTACTTTCTTCGGGATACAACAACTCAGGAATTGCTTTTGCGCTCGTACACTGAATCTCAACCACCTTCCGCCACGCGCGCGGCGGTCTTCCCTCCATGCTTGTAGCTGCTGCGGCTGACCTGGAGATTGTCCAGCGCGTAGTCGATAAAGCGCGGATCAAAATGCGGTAGCTGCCCCAGGAACTTGCAGGTTGCGACCACCTGGTCGACGATGAAGCGCGGTTGATAGGCGGCCAGATCGGCTCCTTTGTCGACCGTCAACCTTTGCACAATGAATTCCACGACTCCCTCCGCCAGCGGCAATCCCTGCCGCTCGCATTCCTTCTCGAAGATGCGCTTGTAGAGTTCGATGGTCGGCGACCCGATCTCGATCTTATAGGGAAGACGGCGCAGAAACGCCGGGTCCATGAGATCTTCGGGATCGAGATTCGTGGAGAAGATCACCAGCTCTTCGAAGGGGATGCTGAAACTCTTTCCGGTATGCAGCTTGAGAAAGTCGACACGGCTTTCGAGCGGCACAATCCACCGGTTGAGCAGGTTGGTGGGACTCACCAGTTGCCGGCCGAAGTCGTCGATGAGAAAGCAGCCACCGAGCGCCTTCACGTGCAACGGCGCCTCGTAAAAGTGTCCGTTCGCATCGTAGCGGAGGTCGAGCATCTCCAGCGTCAACTCGCCGCCGGTGATCACAAAAGGCCGCTGACACGGCACCCAGCGCGCGTCGTAGACCTCGCGCCGGATGAAGGAGAGGCCGTCGTCTTCGGCCAACTGCGTGGGGTTCAGCGGGATGTGGACGCTCGGGTCGTGGACGCGAATGATCTGCCCCTCGACGATGACGGAATAGGGCACGTAGATCACGTCGTGGAAGACGCTGGCGAAGCGCATCGCGACCGAAGTCTTGCCGTTGCCGGGCGGCCCATAAAGGAGGATGGCGCGGCCGGAGTTCAGGGCGGGCCCGGCTTTTTCGAGGATCCGCTCCTCGAAAGCCAGGTCGCCGATGGCCTTGCGGATGCGCTCGACGGTAACGAGTTCATTCGTCAGCTTCTGCAGGTTGACCTGATCGCAAAACTCCTCGATCGTCACCGGGGCCGGCCCGGTGTAGCCCACCCGCTGCAACGCGTCGATCGTGAATCGCCGGCCCTCTTCTGTGAAGGTGTAGGCCATGTCCAGCAGGCTGTCGGAGTTGCGAGACCCCAGCGTGTGCAGCAGTTGACGGTCGACGGCCATGCGCACCAGGTCAAGCACGATCTGCAGCGGCAGCTTGATGGCGTCGACGTATTGGCGAATCCTCGCGAGCCGGTTGGTATAGATGAGCTTGAGCAGCAGCCCCATCAGATCGTTTTCGTCGATCCGGGTCGCCGCCAGGTCGGGAGGCTCGGCGGGAATGCGATGAATGAATCCATCCAGGACCCGCTGTTCGATGGCTCCGATCGCCACCAGGTTGTCGCCCAGGCGTCCGCCCTGCTGAGTCAGGCGCTCCAGCGCCTTGGCCACATCTTCTTCAGTGATCAGCTTGGCGCGAATCAGCAGATCACCCAATCGCATGCGCGTTGCGATGGCATCCCTCCGGGGCGTGCAATTTGATTCAGGAAGCTTGAGCGACGATCAAGGATCGTTCCCCGAACAGCATAACGGCACCGTGCCATCCGGTCGAGATGACGAATGGGGGAATCTACATAAGCACTTGCTCTGTACCTGAGGCTCGAGAATGCAAGCATTCGGTCCCACTCACGAAAGCAGGACAACCGCAGATCCTTCGTCGGTCGCCGCGGCGACCGCCTCAGGATGACATGGGGAGCTAATTGTGCAGCAATCGAAAGCCACTCAACGGAAGAGCGACAGGTCGATCGCGGATCCCATTTCCTTGTAGCCCGCGTCTCCCGGGTGCAGATGGTCGCCCGAATCCGCTTGCGCGGAGAAATAGGACGGCCTGGCGGGATCGCGCGTGACCTGGTCGAAGTCGATCACGCCGTCGAACATGCCGCTGGTCCTGATCCAGTTGTTGACGTCCTGGCGCATCTTCTCGCCCGCATCGGAGTAGTAGCCCGCGCCCTGATAGGGAGTCAACGTCGCGCCGAAGACCTTGATGCCGTGCTCGTGCGCCCGCGTGACGATCTGCGTGAGCGCGAAGAGAAGGTCGCTGGTCGAAATCAGGTCCCAGCGCTCATGCGGCTCCGCGGTATTTCCTATATCGTTGATGCCTTCGAGCACGATGAGATACTTGACTCCGTCCTGGCCCAGCACGTCGCGATCGAAGCGCGACAGCGCATTGGGGCCCCAGCGGTCGTGCAGCAGGCGGTTGCCGCTGATGCCTTCGTTCAGAACCGACAGGTGCGCGGTCTTTTTGTCGGCCTGAAGGCGCTCGGCCAGCACATCGGGCCAGCGGCGATTCGTATCCTTCGTCGATAGCGCGCCGTCGGTGATGGAGTCGCCCAGGGTCACGATCGCCGAGGCGTGGTCGGAGTCGGCTGCGATCTCGATGCCTTTCACAAAGCACCACGATTCGATCGGCTGCGCGCCGGTCAAAGTCGCCGCGGCGGTTTCGTCGCCGGGAGCGATGTAGTTGGTCGACATTCCAAGATCGTGGCACGAAGTGTCGTCGATCCGCTGCTGAGGAAGGTAGACGCTCACGGCGAGGCTGGCCAGGGCCGATACCTGCATGGCGACCGGATCGCTAAGGACAGACGCGCTGGCGGGAATGATAACTGAAGATTTCCCGGAAAAAGTCAGAGCGTGGTCGCTGCCCGGCTCAATCGGTCCATTGCCCGACCCGTTGCTGCCGCTCAACGCAATGTGTGCCGCGCCAACCGTAAGCGGGATGCGTCCGAATTCGTTGGTCAGCACCACGCGAAGCGAAGAGCCGCCGGCGCTGATGCGCACGATATTTCGATACGTTGAGTTCGCCGGCGATGGCTGTCCGGGATTGACGGGATTCTGCATGGGCGAGGCTGCCCAGGTGCCGACCCAGCGTTGAGGCGACTGCGACTGCGCGCCGGCAAGAACGCAGGCGGCCAAAAGGACGGCAAAACTGATTCCGATGCGTTTCATCTCCGCTCCATTGAACTGAGTATTGTACAAGGCAATATGCATCCAGCGAATCGGCAATCGAAGATTGATCCCGCGTTCAACGAGCCTCAAGGATTCTGCTCTGCATTCGCAGCCTGAATGCGGTACTGCCCCGAGCCCAGCACCATCTCAATCTTGCCATTCTCCTCACGCGAAGAAAGAACGCCCGCGGCTTTTGCCGCCGACGCCTTGTTCACGGTGACGCTGCCGGGGGATGCAGTCCGCAGCTCAACGGTCGCAGTCGTGTTGGCCGGAATGTCGAAGAAATAGATTGTATTGCCGCCCTTGTGCATCCAGCCGCTCGCAATCGAACCGAACGCGGAATCGTAGCGCGTGTGCACAGAGCCGATCTTCGCGGGCGCGTAGGGCCGGAGCAGCAGGCGGCGATCCTTGGGCCGGGTGAAATCGATATCGATGCCGCCCAGCCCGCGGTAGAACCACTCTTCGGCGTGGCCCAGCATGAAATGATCCTGCGACGACAGCGGGTTCGCATCCCACGCCTCAGTAAGCGCGGTTGCTCCCTTGGCAAGCTGCGAGCCGTAGCTCGGCGGATCGGTGCGCTCGAGCATGTCGAGGAGCACATCGGACCGGCCGCCGTCGAGCAGCGCATCCACAACATAGTGATAACCGATGTCGCCCGCAGTGACGTGGTTGTTATGAGCGCGAATGTCGGCAACCAGCGCGTTCAGCACGTTTTCGCGCTCGTCGTCCGGTGCCAGGCCGACTACCAGCGGCATGGCCTGCGCGGTCTGGCTGCCTTTGTCGTAGCGGTGCTTTGCGGCGTCAAAGAAGCGCGTATTGAACGCGCCGCGCACGGCGTCGGCTTGCTTGCGGAATTGCTCACTCTCTGCGGTCTTGCCGAGCAGGGCGGCGGTCTGCTCCAGGACTTTCAGATCCTGGTAATCGATGGCCGTCGCCGTCACGCCCGAACTGGTCAGCTTTTCAAAGCCCGGCTCGCCCGGCCCGATATCGTACCAGTCGCCCAATCCGTAGGCGATGATTCCGTCTTTGGCGCGGGTGGCGAGATAAGCGACATACGCCTTCATCACGCCGTACTGCGCGGCCAGAAAGCTGAGATCGCCGTCGCGCTGGTACACGTACCACGGAGCGAGGACCGCGGCGCTGCCCCACTCCGGCGAGTCGTCGAAGATGCCCCACTTCGGCTGAAAGAGGACGTATTGCGGCGCAATCTCCGGTACGCGCCCCAGCTTGAAGGGCGGCGCCGTCGATGGCACATTGCCCTGATCCGGACCTCCGGCCGCCTGCGCGTCGGCAATGTTGCGCGCCGTGGCCGCGTAGAGCCGCGCATCGTCGAAGTCGTAGAGGATCGACGGCGCCATCAGGTGCGTCTCCTCCAGCCAGCCAAGCTTCTCGCGGTGTGGGCAGTCGGTGAACAGGCTTACCGAGTTGTTTTCGATGGCGCGAAGGATGAGCGTATGAATGCGATCGAACAGGCTATCGGACGATTGAAATTCACCCACGGCAGCAGACGACGAGTGCACCGCTTTGCCGAGCAAGCCCAGGATCTGAACCTTGCCGGATGAGGGCTCAAGCGACGCGCCCTCCAGTTGCACATAGCGAAAGCCGTAGTAGCTGAAACGCGGATGCCAGCTCTCGACGCCATTGCCGCGCAACGTATACGAAAACCATTGCGGCTGGCCGGAGCTCCGTTGCGACACGGTGCCGTCGTTGTTGAGAAGCTCGCCGGGAATGAGCTTGACCACGGCTCCGGCAGGGCCGGAAACGGAGATGACCGGCCAGCCCGCGAAGTTCTGCCCCAGGTCATAGACCAGGACGCCTAGCCTCGGCTGGGCCGGCTTGGTTGGCGTATACGTCTGCATGACGCGCAGCGGCGGTGCAATCTCCGGCACCAGCGCGCCACCGGGTCCTTTAACGACGGCTGCCGCTTGCCAGTCCTGATCGTTGAATCCAGGACTGTCCCAGCCTTGCGGCTCGCGGCGCGCATCGAAGTCCTCGCCGCCGTAGGTGGAGGAAAACGTGATCGGCCCAGACGCTGTCTTCCACGTTCCGTCGCTGACCACGTCGAGCGCCTGGCCGTCCGCGTATTCGATATGCAACTGCACAATGCACTGGGGCTGGCCATAGTCGCCGACAAACTTGGTGTAGCGGCCCGGCGTCTCGAGCACGCGGTACATGCCATTGCCCAGCATCACACCCAAGGCATTCTGTCCGGCGTGCAACATCGGCGTGACGTCATATGCGTCGTAATCGATCGTTCGGCGATAGTCGGTCCAGCCGGGCGTGAGTTGATCGTCGCCGACCTTCGCCCCGTTGATACGAAGCTCGTATTGTCCGACGCCCGACACGTACACCAACGCTCGGCGCACGAGGTGGTCGAGCATAACAGTCTTGCGGAAAATAGGCAGAGGTCCGTGCGGATCGTCTTTGGGCGCGGCGATCCACTTCGCGCGCCACGCGGGCGCCTGCGTCCAGTGCGCCGCGTTGCTCCATTCGCTCGGAGTTCCGTTCTCGTCCCACACGCGCACCCGCCATGCGTATTGCCGGCCGGGTTCAAGCGCAGGCCCGGCATAAGGAACTCCGAAGGTTGCCGCGCTGTGAACTTCGCCGCTGTCCCAAAGCGCGCTCGAAAAATCCGCGTCAGGGCCGACTTGTTTCGAGACCTGAATCTGATAGGCGCTCTGGCTCACCGAGTACAGATTCGGAGCGGACGCACCAAGACGCCACGAAAGCTCCGGTTGCGATTGCGCGGCGGCCAGCGGCTCGCTTTCGCCGGCGCAGCGCAGATCGATGGGTGCAAGATGAGAAGCGATCGCCGTAGCAGGCAGAGAAAAGAAACATACCAATGCCAAAGCGGCAAGAAAAAGGCGATGAAGCGCAATAAATCCCAAAGACCCGGACGTGTTCATCGATCGGAACCCCATCGATGGTGATAAACGACGCGACGCTGTTGTTGCAATCCACAAACTGCTTCGCGTCTGCTATTTTGGTGCGGTGCGACGCTTTCGATTCCTTTTGGGCTGCGTTGCGGCTCTTGCCGCGAGCTGCCTGTTCCGTGCGGTCGCCTTGCCGCAAGCTCCGCAGGCGAACCCTGCGGTCGAGATGCAACTGGCGCGGGTGGCCGAGGGCGACCGCCAAGGCCCCCTTGCACCGAACTGGGAGTCGCTCGGCGCCTATCGCGCGCCGGATTGGTTTCGCGACGCCAAATTCGGCATCTTCCTCCACTGGGGCGTGTTCTCGGTGCCGGCGTTCGCCAACGAGTGGTACCCGCGCAATATGTACCGGCAGGGCACGGCGGAATTCAAGCATCACGTTGCAACCTACGGCCCGCAATCGAAGTTCGGCTACAAGGACTTCATTCCCATGTTTCGCGCCG
>Ga0335078_10005755_pt1 | contig 18324 bp, 15 predicted proteins | sample Lox_Sample_32_FD_206711 | JGI IMG/M metagenome (GOLD analysis project Ga0335078, IMG submission 206711) | Soil microbial communities from Loxahatchee National Wildlife Refuge, Florida, United States - Lox_Sample_3.2 | ecosystem: Environmental > Terrestrial > Soil > Wetlands | place: USA... | reverse complement strand
CGGTGGCGGCGCGGAGTTTCATCGCTCCGCCGACGTGGTCGATGTGCGCGTGCGTGATCACGATCTGCTTGACCTGCAAATTGTGTTTGCGCACCAGCGCGAGGATGTCGTCAATCTCGTCGCCGGGGTCGATGACCATGGCTTCTCGCGTGGTCTCATCGCCGATGATCGAGCAGTTGCACTGCAGCGGCCCGACGGGGAGGATTTCGTGGATCATCTCAGTATTGTACCGAGTGTGCCCCGATTCTCCGGGGAACGAGTACATCCCTCCTGGAGCCGTCATCCCGAGTGGAGCCGCAGTTCAGGCGGAGCGAGGGATCTCCCGGGCAGCCGCGTTGTCAGGTTTGAACTGATCTTGCCAATTGCAGGCCATGTCTTCCCAACGCGGGTTCGTCGCTTCGATCAAACGCATTTTCTTGCTGCGGCTCCAGCCTTTGATTTCCTTCTCTCGGGCTATGGCAGCGTCGGGATAGAAGAAGCGTTCGTAGTAAACCAATCGCGTCAGGTTGTATCGGCTGGTGAACCCGGGAGTCCGCTTGTTCTTATGCTGCCAAACTCTGCGGCGAAGATCGCCGGTGATTCCGGTGTAGAGAATGGCTGCCTTGGGCCCGTTGGTCATGATGTAGACGAAAAACAGCTTCGAGCCGTGCATCGCGCATTCGTAACGTACTTGCCCTCGGTTTGTCTGTGACGGATGAACACAGGCCTTTGGGAAGCTTTTGCATGGGAATGCGTGGACCGGAAATGGAGCGCGGTCCGGTTGCAAGGGAGATCCCTCGCTTCGCCTGAACTGCGGCTCCGCTCGGGATGACGCCCAGGAATTTGGGCTTGCCCGGATGGGATCATGCACGCGACACCTTGGCTTGGCATTCGAGTTTCTGCCGCACTTGCCACCACGCGCGGGCGGGAGCACAATACCGCCAACTGCTTGGGGAGGTTCTCTTGGCCAAATACCGTCAACCTGGATACCAGGACAACGAACGAGATCGAGAGCCGCGTCGCGAGCCGGCGCGGAAGCCGCCGCCGGAGCGCAAGAGCGGTCCGCCGAAGTGGGATCATGCGCTGGGGCCGAAGCCGGTCAATCTGCCCGGCACAAGGGCCGTGTCGCGATGCGCGCAGTGCGGGACTGTGCTGCAGGGCATGGGCGTCGAGGGGAAGTGTCCGAAGTGCGGGTTTGAATTGCACTCGTGCAAGCAGTGCACGTATTTCGATCCGGGGAGCCGGTTCGAGTGCATGCAGCCGGTGAAGGAGCGCGTCGCGAAGAAGGATGAGCGGAATTCGTGCGAGCTGTTTGAGATTCGCGTGACGCGCGAGAAGGAAACTTCGACGCCGGCGAGTTTGAAGCCCAACGATGCGCGGGCGGCGTTTGAGAATCTATTCAAGAAGTGATGCCGCGGGCTTCGAGCCGTTGCCAAAACCTTCACCACAGAGGACACAGAGTTACACAGGGGAAGCGGCGCTTTGCGCCGCGGACAGCCGGGGGCGGCTGTCCCTACAGGTTTCTCACTGAAGCCTGACGCCTGACGCCTACGGCTTCTGCGTGGGCCTCAGCAGAATCTCGCTGATGAAACTCTGCGGAGCCTGCGTCACCAGCATCCCGACTGCGTGCGCGATGTCATTCGGCTGGAGCATTTTGTTGGGATCTTTTCCGGCATGAGGGCTTAGTTCGGTTTCCGTTGAGCCGGGGCATACTACGCTCACGCGGATCTGGTGCGGACGCAGTTCTTCGGCGACGGAGTAACTCAAACCGTTCAGGCCCCATTTCGACGCGGCGTAGGCGGCGCCGTTCGGCAACGCATTCTTTCCGGCGAGCGATGAGATGTTGATGATGTGTCCGGAGTAGGCGCGAATCATCAGGGGCGCAAAAACGCGAATGGCGTAGTAGACGCCGCGAAGATTGGTGTTGAGGATTCGGTCCCAGTCTTCGGGAAGCGTGTTGTGCAGAGGATCTTTGAAGCCTCCGACGCCTGCGTTGTTGACGAGGATGTCGAGGCGGCCGAAGGTGCTGTCGACGCGCGCGGCGGCATATTCGAGCTGGTGGAGGACGGTAACGTCGCAAGGGATGACTTCGGTTTTGCCGCCAGCGTCGACGATAGTGCGCGCGGTCTCGTCTAACGCTGTTTTTGTGCGTCCCAGCAACACGGCACTGGCGCCGAGGCCGGCGATTTTACGGGCGATGGCGGCGCCGATGCCGCGGCCTGCTCCAGTAATCACCGCCACTTGGCCGGAAAGGGGTTGGTTGGTGTCCATATCAGGAACGGTCTCCGAGGAGAAGGATTGGACGTCGGCGGGCCGGACAGGAAACATCCGCGATCTCCGCTGCACGCATCTTAACAATAAAAAGGAGGACGAGCGGGAAGTTGCTTGCCTTCGGCAGGAGAGGTACTTATAATCCGGCCAACCGGGAAAAAAGGGTCACCGCAGCAGCGCTCCACACGGATTTCCCTCGTCCCGGGGCCCTGCCAGGAAAGCCAGGCATTCCAAAGCAGGATCCGAACGCGATGCGGTCCCAGACGGAATGCAGTAGCTGCTGAGAGTTTGAGAAGACGATTCCTAAAAGCCAGTTCCCACGAGATCAAGGAGCCATACTGATGAAAAAGATTCTGCTATCGGTTGTGCTTGGAGTCACGGTAGTCGCGGTCGCACAGACCAATACGGCGGCGCCGGCTCAAGGACAATCGGCCACGCCGGCACAGGGACAAGCGTCCGCTCCCGCGGCGCAGGCTCAGCCGCCGGTCATCAAAGATCCCGCCGAATACAACGCGTATGTGGCAGCCGTCGGGCAGAAAGACAACAATGCCAAGATCAGCGGGCTGGAAGCATTTCTCACGCAGTATCCCAACAGCGTGATGAAGAATCAGGCTCTCGAGCTTCTGATGGGAACGTATCAGCAAGCGAACAATCTGAAGAAGACGCTGGAGACCGGCCAGAAGCTCGTGGCGTCGGACACCTGCAACGAGCGGGGACTGGCGTTGCTGGCGTACTACAACCGCCTGCTCGTCCAAAATGCTCCCGCCAATGATCCTGGCGTGCCGGGCGAACTGGCGGACATGAAGAAGTACGGGCAAGAGGGTTTGGATTGCCTGCCGAAAATCACGGATGCCGAGCTCCTCAAGAACAAGAAACAGATGGAGGATATCTTCAAAGCGGCCCTCGGAATTGCGGCTCTTCAGGCGGGGGACTACCCGACTGCGATTACCAACCTGCACGCGGTAGCTGACGATAATCCAAATGATTTCAGCATTGTGTATCCGTTAGCGCTGTCCTATCTGAAGCAGACGCCGCCCGATTATCAGAACGGCGTTTGGTTTGCGGCGCGCGCTGCCGCCACGGCTCCTGCCGGGGCGCAGGCGGGCGTGGAGAAATACGCGCACGGCCAATTCGTGAAGTACCGGCTGGAAGAAGAGGGATGGCCGGAGTTTATTGCAGCAGCCAAGGCAGGTTCGGCGCAGGTTCCGATCAAACCGCCGCTGACTCCGGCGGATCAAGCGCACAAGATGGTCACGGAGACCGCTCCCGACAAGATGGACTTCGCGACCTGGGAATTTGTGCTGGTCAACGGAAGCCAGGCAGATCAAGACACCGTGTGGAATGCCATCAAGGGCAAAGCCATCGCGATGAATGGAACGGTGATCAGCACCGAGCCAACAAGTTTCATGATCGCGGGCAGCTCGGATGACATCGATGCCAAGAAGGCCGACATCACGCTGCAATTCGAGGATAAGGTTCCAGTGCGGTTGATTCCGAAGGATGGAGCCAGCTTCGATTTCCAGGGTGAGCCGGCGTCATACACGTCGAACCCGTTCATGATGGTGCTGGAGAAGGGACGATTGGTGAACGCGAAGCCTGCGGCTCCGGCACACAAGCCAACCACGACTCACAAGCCGGCTCATCAGTAATCCAGTTTTTTCAGTGAAAAATCGAGGCAGCCCTCGCGGGCTGCCTTTTTGTCTCGCTCCCAAGTATGGATTCGGGTTGCTTTCGAAGGTCGTCATCCCGAGCGGAGCCGCCTTTCAGGTGGAGGGAGGGATCTAGCGCGGAGGCGACGAATGGTTCGCGCGAGATCCCTCCGCGCGCTGGTTAAAACGCGCGCGTTCGGGATGACGCCGCGGGAATTGTGCGCGGAGAGGATCCTAGCGGACGATCTTCTTCTCGAAGCCGACCGGGCGGGCGCTGCGTGGCGGACGTTTGACGCCGTCGCGGAGCTGGCGGACATCGATCTTCAGCTCGGTGATGGTGCGGCTGAGAGTGTTGCGGTGCATGCCCAGTTCGCGCGCGGCGCGGCACTGGTTGCCTTTGTTCTCCTGAAGAACGGTGAGGATAAAGCGCTTCTTGAATTCCCGCACACCCTCGGCGTAAAGGATGTTGCTGCGGTACATTTGCAAAACCAGTGCTTCCAGTTGATCTTTCACGATGCGTTCTCTCTTTTAACGAATTTTTTGGTGCACCGTCGCCTATTTCGGCTTGGCAGCCGGGGAGCCGCTTAACTTCTGCGGAGCCTGATGGAGCAAGCCCAATCCCTGATAAAAGCGTGCGCGCAACTCCGAAGGCGCCAGCCAGATAGCGGCTCGTCCTACAACCAAGAAGTAGGGCGCCAGTTGCGAATTCTGCAACAGCTGGGAAGCCGGCTGAAATGCTGTCATTCCCATCAGGATAATGGCTGCCATCAGACCGCCCCGGACCAGTCCTAAAACAGCGCCGAGGAAACGGTCAAAACCGCTGAGACCGGCTTCTTTCATGACCCAGCGGGCGATCCTGGCGGCGATGCCGAACAGGAGCACGATGGCAAAAAAGATCAATAAGAAGCCAAGGATCTCAGCCAACCACGGGTTCTTCAAAAACCTCTCCAGCCACTCCGCCAGGCTGCGATACTGCCAGGCAGCCACGAGGTAGCCGACAATCAAACCGGCCGTCGTGAGGGCTTCGGAAAAAAAACCCTGCATGGCGGCTGTGATGACGCTCGCGAGCACCACAGCACAGATGATCCAATCCAAGACGGTCATAGGGCATGCTCGCTTGCGATCGAGCCAGGATCAGACATCCAGCTTGTGCCCAGTAAGCTGAAAGTAGGCTTCGAGGTACTTCTCGCTGGTGCGGCGCGCCACGTCCGGCGGAAGGGCCGGAGCGGGCGGTTGCTTGTTCCAGTGAATCTGTTCGAGATAATCCCGAACATACTGCTTGTCATACGAGTCCTGCGCCCGGCCCGGAGCGTACTTGTCGGCGGGCCAGAAGCGGGAAGAGTCAGGAGTGAGAACTTCGTCCGCCAGCGTGATGCCCTGTGCGGTGCGTCCAAACTCAAACTTGGTGTCAGCGATGATGATGCCGCGATGCAGCGCGTAGGCGGCCGCCTTCTTGTAAACGCGCAGGGTCAGATCGCGCAGATGGCTGGCCGTTTCGGTGCCTACGAGATCGCACATCTGGTCGAAGGAAATATTTTCGTCGTGGCCGGTGGTCGCCTTCGTCGAGGGAGTGAAGATCGGCTCGGGGAATGCGTCCGACTCTTTCAGGCCGGCAGGAAGTGTGATGCCGGAAACTTTTCCCGTCGCCTTGTATTCCTTCCACGCTGATCCGGAAATATAGCCGCGCACGACGCACTCGACGGGGAACATTTCTGCGCGCCGGACGAGCATGGAGCGTCCGCGCAATTGATCGGAGTATTTCTTGAGATTCGCTGGATACTTGTCGACATCGGCGGTAATCAGGTGATTCGGAACGATGTCGGCGAGGTAATCGAACCAGAAAAGTGAAATTTGATTGAGGACGGATCCTTTGTGCGGAATGCCGGTGGCCAGGATGTAGTCGAAGGCCGAAATGCGGTCGCTGGCGACGAACAGCAGTTGTTGGTCGTCTATGTCATACACGTCGCGGACTTTGCCGCTGGCGTGGAGCTTGAGATCGGGTAAATCGGTACGCAAAAGGACGGAATCGAGAAGATCGGGGCTCATGATCTGAATTTTATAGTGAGGCGAGGCGTATTCTAGCTGGTCAGAAAAAAATGTCAACGATTCTCGTCACGCTGCAGAACGCGATTGGGCAAACAGCGTTTCGGGAAAGGATTGACAGTAAAGCAGTTGGGCGAGAAGGCTTGACGGCCGGGGGTTTCGGAGGGATTGCGTTGTGGAAAAGCTGAGGATGGAAGTGGATAACGTGGCCGTTTGCGGAGATCGTCTTCGAGATGTCGTCCCGCACGGCGCGCGATGGGCGCCGCGACTCGGGCGGATGCAGTTGGGGAATTCCGATCTACTGCATCGTGACTCCCTAACCGTCGTACGGTCCCTCGTGCTGGCTTCGCCCGGACTCAGGATGACATCGCTGGGAGGACTTATGCGTTTCCGAATCGCACCGAGACCAGTTTCGACACTCCTGGTTCTTGCATGGTGACGCCGTAGAGAACCGGGGCGATGCTCATTGTTTTCTTGCTGTGCGTGATGAGCACAAACTGGGTTTGCACGCTCATTTCCTTGACGAGGTCGGTGAAGCGTCCGATGTTGGCTTCGTCGAGCGGGGCGTCGACTTCGTCAAGGATGCAGAATGGACTCGGTGCGTATTGGAAGATGCCGACCAGCAGGGCGAGCGCCGTCAACGCTTTCTCGCCGCCGGATAGCAGCAGGACGCTCTGCAGGCGCTTGCCCGGAGGCGATGCGACCACGTCAATGCCGCTTTCCGCGCTGTTTTCTTCGTCGGTGAGCTTCATAAACGCGTGGCCTCCGCCGAAGAGTTTTTTGAACGTGGCCTGGAAGTTCTCGTTGATCTTGGTGAACGCCTCGTCAAACTTCTGCTTCGAAATTTGATCGATTTCTTTGATGGTCGCGGTCGTGTTCTCGATCGACGCGATCAGATCTTTGCGCTGGGTGTCGAGGAAGGCATGACGCTCGGCCGTTTCTTTGTACTCCTCGAGTGCCATCATGTTGACCGGGCCCATGGCTTCGAGCTTCGCGCGCATGTCGCGGTAGAGTTGGTCTTCCGCGGCGAGTTCATCGCCCGAGACGATCGGCAGGGTCATGTCTCCCATCAATGCGGCACGTTCGATGCTGAGTTCGTTCAGGCAGGTCTCGGACATGTACTGCGCGTCGGATTGCAGTTTGGCGGCGGCTGCCGAGAGTTCGCCGCGACGGTCGCGGGCCTGATCGAGTAGTTGGCGGCTGTTGCGTAGCAGGTCGTCGATTTCGGTGAGACGAGCGCGGAGCTGCTCGGTTTCGAACTGCAGCAGGCCGTCACGAGTTTGTGCGGCATTACGTTCGGCGTCGAGATCGGCGGCTTGCTGCGCGAGCTGCTCGTTCTCGGCTTCGCGCTGGAGTTTCTCTGCGGCGGCTGCTTCGATTTGTGATTCCAGTGTATGGACGCGCTCTCCCATTTCCGCGAAGAGAGATTCGATCCGCTGCAGAACAGCCGCTGCTGAGCGATGACGTTCTTCGAGCGTCGCCACACGTGCAGCGTGCTGCGAAGTCGTTTGGGCGGATTCCTCGCGGCGCTGCCGGAGAGCGGTCAGCGTTTCCTGGGCGGAGGCGATCCGCTGCTCAAGCTCCATACGCTGCAGGTCTAGGACTTCGATTTTCGACTGTCGCGCGCACAGAATTCCTTCCTGTTCCGAGCGTTCCGACGCAAGCCGTCGGAGGTCGAGTTGCGCCACGTTGAGACGCTCGCTCACGCGTGCCATCTCGGCATCGAGCTGCTGCAGCATGTGGCCTGATGTCATGGCTTGATGCTCGGCTTCGCGCTTTTCTCCTTCGAGCCGTTCCAGCAGGGAAGAGAGCTCTTTGATTTCGCGTCCAAGGGTGAGCACGCGGGTTTCTTCGTCACGCAGCGCGCGTTCGAGATCTTCCGTCTGGCGAAGAACTTCGCGCAATTCACGCTTCATGGAAAGCGGGCCTTCGGCGCGCTGTTTACCGCCGGTTACGGTTACGTTGTGGAAGCACTCACCCGATTGCGATAGGAAGAAGGCGTCGGGATTTTCGAGCGCAAGCCCACGAGCTGCTTGGGATTCGGGGACGATGTAGCCGTCGCGCAGCTTGGGCAGGATTACTTCGAGCGAGCGGCCGAAGCCGTTGAGCACGCGAATGGCGTGCTTGAGAGGCATGATCTGGGCCGCTGCTGGGGCGGAGTGCGCTGCTTCGTCGAGCACAAAGGAGAATTTCGCCTGCGAATCCTCCGGATGGACGAGGAACGTCGCGCGGCCATCGACGTCGGTGCGCAACATGCGCAATCCTTCGTCGGCCGCGTCCCAGGATTTAACGACGATGTAGTTGAGTTCGTCCCGCAGGAAATCTTCGACGACGCGCTCGTGTTTGGGCTCGACTTCGAGGAAGTCGGCGAGCACTCCGACCGGCGCCAGGCCGCTCTGCATGACTCCGGATTGGAAGAGCCGGCGAACGGATTCGGTAGAATATCCGTGCTCGGCAATGACTGCTTCCAGAGAGCTCCTCTTGCCCATTGCGGTGGCGAACTCCGCCCGCAGCACGTCGAGATTGGTCTTCGCGTGAGTTTCTTCCAGCTTCTTCGATTCGATCAGCCGGCGGACTTGGCTGATCTCTTCGGTAATTCCCTCCGCTCGCTGCCGAATGTTTTCAAATTCGAGGGCGAGTTGGCCGCGCTGTCCCCCGAAGGCTTCGAGTTGCGTGTTGGCGTTGGAAATTTCTGCTTCGAGGCGGCGGGTTTCGCGATCGACTCCCGCAAGACGCTCTTCGGCTTGTGCGAGCTGGTTGCGAAGGCGCGAGGCCGCCGAGACAGTATCGAAAATGGAGACGCGCGATTCTTCCTGCTGGCGCTCGATTTCGGCGAGGCTCGCGGCGGCGGCAGCGGCGTCTTGCTGGCAGAGTGCCAGGTCGCTCTGCGCGGCCGCGAGATCGGCGGCGGCTGATTCGAGAATCTGGCGATTCGACTCTTGCTCGGCCTCGAGCGCGGTCAGGCGATGACGGGCCTGCGCGAGTTCGGCATCGGCTGAGGCGGAGCGAACGAGCAATTCGGCGCAGCGTTCCTCATTGTGACGGCGGCGGGCGTGGGCGCGGTCAATTTCGAGGGCGATCTGGCTGATGCGCTCGCGATTCTCGCGCAGCTCGGTTTCGATGGCGTATCCGCGCTGGGTGCGGTCGGCATGTTCGGCCTCAAGTTGCTGGACTTCTTCGGAGCGATGCCGCATCTCCTCGGCAAGCGTATTCAGTTGGGCGTCGAGTTCTGCGCTCTCGTGTTCGATCGCAGAGAACTTGCTGGCGAGAACGACTCGCAGCTTGGCGCGCATCTCGTCGCGCAGGCGGGCATAGCGCTCCGCCTTCGACGCCTGCCGCTTCAGCGAATTCATCTGCCGCGTGACTTCGTCGAAAATGTCGTTCACGCGAGCGAGGTTCAGCTTCGCGTCTTCGAGACGCGCTTCCGCCAGCCGCTTCTTCGTTTTGAACTTTGTAATCCCCGCGGCTTCTTCGAGGATGGCGCGACGGTCGGTGGGGCGGCTGCTGAGGATCTGGCCAATGCGTCCCTGTTCGATGAGCGCGTAAGACTCGGGGCCGAGGCCGGTGCCCATGAAGAGTTCCTGAATGTCGCGCAGGCGGCAGAGTTTGCCGTTGAGGAGGTATTCGCTGTCGCCGGAACGGAACAGGCGGCGGGTCACGACGATTTCTCCGCGATGGAACTGCTGCTGGTTGAACTTGCGGCGGCGGATTTTCAGCACGACGTGCGGAGCGGCGGTGCCGATGGAAGCGCCGGCGGCGGGCGCCATCACGGAATGCGCGGGCATGGCGAACATCGGCTCGTCGTCCGGGAAGGCGATGGCGTTGATGTTGACTTTCGAGCGCGGGATTTCGACTTCTTCAGTTTTGCCGGGCTGCGCATCTTCGACGGCTTGTTCGGTGTCGGCGGCGGCTTTGGAGCGGATCGTGGCTTCGTCCCAGTCGTCGGTGATGTGGGATTCCGGGTCGGAACTCCCATCCTGTCGCACAGAACGCGACAAGGATGGGGCAACCGCGTCGGATTCAACGGGCATGTCGTCTTGAATGTCGACTTCTGTGGCGGCGTTGGCGTCGGCGCCTTTGTAGATCTCGGGATCAATCAGCGTGAGCGAGACTTCGGCCATGCCGGTGGGCTTGCGGTCGCGCGTGCCGGCGAAGATGACGTCTTCCATGCGCGATCCGCGCAGCGTCTTGGCCGACTGCTCGCCGAGTACCCACGAGATGGAGTCGGAGATATTCGACTTGCCGCAGCCGTTCGGACCGATGATGGCCGCGACTCCGTCTCCGTGGAACTTGAGCTCCGTGCGGTCACAGAACGACTTGAACCCGAGAATCTGAAGCTTCTTCAGTTTGAGCAAAGCATTGACTCCTTGAACCCAGTAGCCAGTTGTCAGTGGCCAGTTGCCAGCCGGTGGCCGGAAGGGTGCCGTCTGTCATGCGCACGGCTGTTTACCAGAAAGATTCCTTTCCGGATTCGATGCCTTCCGCGATCAAAACTCGCGACAATTTACACCTCCGGCTGGATGAGGAGGGCACAAAGTTAAGCTAATGTAACGGTGAAATCGGGCCGGGGTCAAGCAATATAACACTATATATGGTGTGCGCTTGCGGGTCACCGCGTTAGGTTGCACAGACATTGCAGCAAATGCACATTCTGACGGTGGAGACGGGAAATGAGGTGGGAGAACCGCGAGAGCAGGATAAGGCTAGCGCAGGCGGGGTGGGGAGCGCAATGGGGATTTAGATGACCGCCAGATTGTGGCACTTGCGAAAGTGCGACGTTGCGGGCTTGATTGAGCGCTCCCTTGCAGTATTGGTAGGGTGTGAAAAAAGTCATTCTCCTGCTGTTCCTGCTTGCGGCCGCGGTGCTGGATGCGGCTGCACAGTCCGAAGAAGGCTACTGGTCCGGGTTGGAGGTGTACGGGCTGGCCTCGGGGATGAAGACGGTCGATGCCAGCGGAACGGTCGTCATCAACAACCCGCAGCCGAATCAGCCGCTGGGTTTTACGCCGATGGGAATGGCGTCGGGCGTGCGAACCGGCCTGGTGTGGCGGCATGAGCGTGTCGGACTGGTGGCCGATTTCGGCTATCACAATTATTCCGACCGCACGGGATCGACTTCCTTGGCGCCCGTGATGGCGGGACTTCGGGTTTACTCGCAGGAACACGTCCGCACCAGCTTTTTTGGCGAGGGACTCGCGGGCGCATACCGGTGGACGGTGAATTCGGGGAACGTACACTTCACGGCGGGTAAGGGAATCGTGGCCGCCGGTGGGGGAATGGACATTCGGCTGACCCGCCGATTGGTCTGGCGAGTTCTTGAATTTCAGATTGCGATTGCGGGTGCGCGTTATGGTCCTTTGCTGACTGGAGGGCCGTCGACGGGGATTGCGTATCGGTTCGGAGGGCGATGATGCCAAAACGGCCTAGCGCGAGGCCGGACACCAGAGCGTGCCGGGGCGCGCAGGTACTTCAGACGGGCGGTGCGGACAGCCAATGGCGGTTGTCCCCACATGTGCCGTGGTGGCTCCACGCCTCCCCTTCGCCTTCGCTCCGCTCAGGTTCAGGGGCGGCGGGGCGGAGGAAATGCCTCCGCCCCTACACTTGCTACTATCCCAGCTTCTCAAAGAAGCGGCAGATGGTTTCGATCCCGCGATAGAAGTTCGGGATGTGGAACTTCTCATTGGGGGCGTGCAGATTGTCGTCGGGCAGGCCGAAGCCCATCATGACCGATGGAATTTTCAGGACGTCCTGGAAGTCGGTGACGATGGGAATCGATCCGCCGCTGCGGATGAAGACTGTGTCTTTCTTGAAGGTGTCGTGCAGCGCTTGGGTTGCGGCTTCGATGTACTTGTTGTCGGTGGAGACGACGCAGGCCGGACCCTTGCTCCAGACCTTCACTTTGATGTCGATCCCCTTGGGCGTGTGCTTCTTGATGAACGCGATGTACTTCTTGAGGATGTCGTCGGGGTCCTGATTGGGCACCATGCGCATCGATACTTTGGCTTTCGCTTTGGCCGGAATGACGGTCTTGGCGCCGTCGGCGGTGAAGCCTCCGGGCATGCCGTGGACTTCGAGGGTTGGGCGCGCCCAGGTGCGGTAAAGAACGGAATATCCCGGCTCGCCGGTCAGGACCTTCGATTTGACTTCCGTTTTGCGATAGTGCTCTTCGTTGAAGGGCAGCCGCTTCCAGGCTTTGAGTTCGGCCGCCGTGGGAGCCTTTACTCCCTTATAGAAGCCGGGTATCAGGACTTTTCCCTTGGAGTCCTTCATTTTGCTGATGAGTTCAATCAGTCCGAAGAAGGAATTGGGTGCGGCGCCTCCGTACATGCCGGAGTGCAGGTCGGTCTGTGAGCTCACGGCTTCGAGTTCAGTGTAGACCAGGCCGCGCAGGCCGACGCAGAGAGTCGGAAGATCGGGAGCGAAGAGCTCAGTGTCGCAGACGAGTGCGAAGTCGGCCTTTAGTTTTTTCTTTTCCTTGCGGATGTACTCTGCGATGGATTCTCCGCCGACTTCTTCTTCGCCTTCGAAGATGACTTTGACGTTGATGGGGAGCTTGCCACCGCCGGTCTGCATGAGAGCTTCGAGAGCTTTGACTTCCATCCAGAGCTGGCCTTTGTCGTCGACAGCGCCGCGGGCGTAGATGTTGTTGTTCCGCTCGGTGGGTTCAAACGGAGGAGTGTGCCACTCGTCGAGCGGCTCGGCAGGTTGCACGTCGTAGTGCGCATACATGAGGACCGTGGGCTTGCCGTGTGCGTGCAGCCAATCGCAATAGATCAGTGGATGTCCCTGGGTGGGGATGACCTCGACATTCTCCATGCCGATGCGGCGCAGTTCGTTGGCGACGTAGTCAGCGGCTTTCTGAATGTCGGGCTTGTGTTCTTCGAGGGTGCTGACGCTGGGGATGCGGAGGAGATCTTTGAGTTCGTTCAGGAAACGCTGCTGGTTACTGCGGGCAAAATCGACGGCAGGAGAAGCCATGGTGAATCCTTTCTGTGTTCGACGGCTGCATCGCGGCAGACAGAAAACGATAGCGGCTTGATCGTCCGAGGAAACGGATCAGTATAGCGCGAAGCGGCGGGCGAATTCCTTTCACCGGCTGTTAGGTGCTGATCTACAGCAACACGGAATTAGATCAGTACCGGCTGTTAAGCGTTTGAACGTCGATTGTTTGGGGACGTCATCCCGAGCGGAGCCGCTCTTCAGGCGGAGGGAGGGATCTCGCGTGGAGGGCATCTCTCGTACGCGCGAGATCCCTCGGCCCGCTGGTAAAAGCGCGGGCCCGCGGGATAACGCCTGAGAATGTGCAGAATCTTGAGTCAGCGAACATCGCGAAACGCCACGGAGTCGTCTACGCATAGCCCAGGCTTTGGCGGCGTCGCCAGTAGGCTGCCGCTATGAGAAACGCTACGGCTACCGCGTACGCGGCAGGCGAACTTGAAGCTGAGGTCGTGCCCATGAAGTCTAGGCCGGGTATCTGATGCGCCGGTCCGATATACCACCAGGCGACGTAGATGGCTTCGAAGGTCTTGCTGCCGCCGGTCCAGATGCCGAGAGCGAGCGCGAGGCTGGGGATGAACAACGCCCCGGCGAGCCATGTGGCGAGGCTGTGCCAGTCGCCAAGCATCAACTGCCGGACAGCGCTTCCGCCGCCTGCGATCATGGCGACGGCGACGCCCGCACTCCAGAGCGCGGGTAGTTGACGCGTCAGGCTGCGTTCGGAGGAGAACAGCAGTGCCGTGGTTCCGGTGCGAGCTTCGCGGCAACCCATCTGCGACCAGCAGAAAATGGGCCAGATCCAGGCAAAGACCAGGAACCAGAGACGGGACTCGCGATCCGGGGATGCGATTTGGCCGATGAGCAATCCGGCGGCGATTGCATACCACCACCAGCGTTTGCCCTTGAGCATCAGGCGAAGCTCAGACATTGCTAACCGCAGGAAGGGGAAGGTTCTCATGGGTGTTATCGGCGTCAAGTGAGGTATCTGCGTTGCAGAATTCCCCACTTCTCGCAAAACCGGCGAGAGGTGGGGCATCCCGGTTCCTGCCTCTGGCGACGCCGGCTTGGTTTCTGCCGGTGCGGATTGTCGTTTCATCCGCCACGAGCGAGCCGGGTCGAAGCGGTGAAAAAAGACGGATGCAAGGAGAGCGATCCCGACCGCGAGCGCGATCCAGAATAGGCGCACCAGAAGCACGTGCGGGGTCCAGTCGATACCATTCCACGGGAAAGTGCGGACCGCGCGCTCACCGCCGATTGTGAGGCTGAAGTTGAAGCGGTCGGAGGCGGACGGATCGATTGCGGTCAGTGCGGCGCGAGTGCTGCGGTAGATCAACTGCAATCCGGTGGGGTCATCGGTTCCGGTGGCTCCGATGGCGATGGCGGCAGTCCAGAGGAAGAAGTAGGCGACGTTGCCTGCGCCGCTGCGGAGAAACGGAATGGTCTCGAAGAGAAGAGCGACGCTCGCCGTGAGGAGCATGGTTGGCATCGCGATGAACAGGAACGGCGACCAAAGTTTCCAGAGTGAAAAGGAATGGGCTTCGGCGCGCATGCCCTGCATGGCGACGGCGGCCAGCATGAGAACTGCGACCATGCAGGCGAGTACGGCGAAGTTGCTGAGGGTTTTCGCGAGCGTGTAGAAATCCTTGCGCATGGGCGTGGCCGCGAGGATCTGGCCGACGCGCGTGTCGGTGTCGCGCTGCACGGCGTTCTTCACGATGTAGAAACCCGCGAGCGACAAGAACGTCGAGCAACACGCAGCCATGAGCGTGCCGATCCAGGCGGAGTTGTAGACGCCGCGATAGCCGTTGCCGACGACGATCCAAACCTTTTCGGCGGCCACGCCGTAAGCGAGCCAGAGTGATGCCGCCAGCGTGACCAGGAAGCTGTAGCGGCGCACGCGCTCGAGGAAGTCGGCGCGCACCATGTGGTAGAGCACGCGGGCGGTCGTCATGCCTGTGCTCGTCATTTGGCGACCTCAGAACGGTGCTGCGAGAGGCGATACAGATACGCATCTTCCAGATTAGGCGTGACCGGTTGTGCGCCGCTGGGCGGAGTGTCGACGAGGACGCGGGCATGGACTCCGTCACTCCGGCGGGCCGTGTTGCTGATGAGATATTTCTGCCGTGCCGCGTTCAGGTCGGCGCTGGGAACGATCCACTCCCAGACTTTGCCTTCGACCTGGCGCAGAAGTTCTTCCGGCGAAGCATGGGCCACGAGCGTTCCCTGCGAAATCAGGGCGATGTCGGTCGCGGTGGCTTCAACGTCGGAGACGATATGCGTGGAAAGAATTACGATGCGTTCTCCGGAAAGTTCCGAGAGCAGATTGCGGAAGCGGACGCGCTCTTCGGGATCGAGACCGGCGGTGGGTTCGTCGACGATCAGCAGTTGTGGGTCGTTGAGCAGAGCTTGCGCGATGCCGACCCGCTGCTTCATGCCTCCGGAATAGCCGCCCAGCGGGCGCTTGCGGACATCGGTGAGGTTGACGAGATTGAGGAGTTCGTCGATGCGACGGTGCGATGCTGCGGCGTCGAGGCCTTTGACGGCCGCGAGATATTCGAGGAATTCGACCGCGTTGAGATTGGGGTACACGCCAAAATCCTGCGGCAGATAGCCGAGGGTTTGGCGCAAGGTGTCGGGATGTTGGGCGAGATCGACATCGTCCCATGCGACGCGGCCCTCGGTCGCGCGTGTGATCGTGGCCAGAATGCTCATGAGCGTAGTTTTGCCCGCGCCGTTGGGGCCGAGAAGTCCAAGTACTCCGGGCTTCAGTTGCAGGGAGAAGTTGTGCAGCGCCCAGTTTCCGCCACCGTAGCGCTTGCTGACATTGTCGATCGTGAGTTGCAAGAGTCCTCCGCCGAGAACAGCGTAGTGGTAGAACGGAATCGAGGCAATGAAAGTTCCACGGAATAGTGGAGAGTGCAGAGCATACCCACTTCTCGCAACTGCAGCGAGAAGTGGGGCACCCACATCTTAGAGGAATCTAGCGGGCGTGAATGCGGTGAGGTCGTGTTCGGGCGTGCGGCCTTCGATCACGTCGGCCATAACCTGGGCTGTGATCGGGGCGAGTAGGATGCCGTCGCGGAAGTGGCCGGTGGCGACGAAGTAGCCGGTAACTTGGGTCGCGCCGAGGATGGGCAGGGCGTCCGGAGTGCCGGGGCGCAGGCCGGCCCAGTCTTCGAGGATCCTGGCATCCACGAGTTTGGGGACGAGTTCGAGCGCGGCTTTGTGCAGGCGCTGAATCGTCGCCGGAACGGTGCGCTTGTCGAATCCGGCCTCTTCGACCGTGGCGCCGACGAGGAGACGTCCGTCGCTGCGGGGGATGAGATACGCCTTCGGCGAGCGGATGACATGCCGAATCAGCTCGCGCTGGGGCATGACGAGGCAGAGCATCTGGCCTTTGACGGGACGCGTGGGAAAGGGGCGCGGGCCGATTTGTCCTGCCCAGGCTCCGGCGCAGTTGACGACTTTTTCGGCGTGGAAGGCAGTCTTTTTGGTGGAGACGCCGGTGGCGTGGCCGTCGGAGATCGCGACGGAAGTGACCTCGTCGCCGGAAGAGAAATCTACACCGCGATTCTTGGCGGTTTTGAGAGCAGCGGCGGAGAGGGCGCGCGGATCGACGCTGCGCTCTGACAAAGAGATGGCGGGGCGGAATACCGACTTACAGAAATTTCGCAAATCCTCTGGATCGGGAGGCGGGTCAAAGTCTTGTCGAAAAGGCTCTAGCTCTTGTTCATTGTCGAAGTCACCGTATTTCAGCGCCGGCTCGCGCTCCTCAAGATCCAAGACGCTGAGTGCGGAGCCACGGAATTTGGGATCGAGTACGGATATTCGTTTGAATTGTTCGCCCGACCAGAACAGGATGGCGCCGTCGTCGCGCAGATCTACTTTCATTCCAGACTCGACTTCCAATTCATGCGCGAACTCTGGGTACATGCGTGCGCTGGCGGTGGCCAACTTCTGCAAGGCGGGCGGCGTTTCGAGAGGACAATCGACCAGCATTCCGCCGGCGGCGTGTGAGGCTTCGCGGCCCGGCTCTCCGCGCTCAACCAAGAGGACGGTCGCGCCTCGCTTGCGCAGGGCAATCGAAAGAGAGAGGCCGATGATGCCTCCGCCGATGATGATCACGTCCCAGGTCTTCGGGGTCACATTAGCGATTGTAAAAGAGGGCACGGGCCGGTGCAGCTGCGCGCGAGATCCCTCCAACGGCTGAGAAGCGCCGTTGTTCGGGATGACGCCCTGTAGGAATTGAGTGGGCAGGTGACAGCCTGAGCCTCGACTGCATAGAATGTCGGCATGAAGAAGATCATGCTGGTTGGGGCGCTGTTGGTGATGCTTGGGTCTACGGGCGTGGCTGTGGGTCAGAAGGACAAGGACGCCGAACAGACGTCGTGGATTTATTTTACTGTCGTCAAAGACACCAGCGGAAAGCCGGTGCGCAATGCGGCCGTCATTATGCATGCGGTGACCCTTAAGGGGAAGCAGGAGCGTGGGGGCCTGGAAGTAAAAACCGACTCCGACGGCAAGGCGAACTTTGATGGCATCCCGTATGGCAAGTTGCGCGTGCAGGTGCTGGCTCACGGATTTCAGACGTACGGCGAGGACTTCGATGTCAACCAATCCAAGACCGAGATCACCATTAAATTGAAGCAACCGCAAACGCAGTACTCAATCTACGACGATCACGCGAGTTCGAGCACTCCACCCAAGCAGGACGCGCCACCTGCGGATCAGAAGAAGCCCAACTGAGAAAAGCCGCGACGATCAAGTTGCCGAGAGGGATTCATGGATTACTTGCTGAAGACGGAACCGTCGACCTATTCGTTTGCCGATTTGCAGCGCGATAAAGCGACCATCTGGGACGGCGTTTCGAATCCGGTGGCGTTGAAAAATCTGGCGCGGATGAAGCCCGGCGAGCGGCTCGTGATTTATCACACGGGAGATGAGAAGAGCGCGGTGGGGACGGCGAGTGTCGTCTCGGTGGATGCTTCGGATGCCCGCAATCCGCAAGTGAAGATTAAAGCCGGCAAGGCGAACGCGAAGCCGGTCACGCTTGCGGAGGCGAAGGCGAGTGTTCTGTTTTCTGAGTCGCCGCTGGTGCGGCAGGGACGATTGAGTGTCGTTCCCCTGAATGAGGCGCAGTACAAGTTTCTGACCGGGGAATAGGGCGGCAGGAGGACGAGGCGTCCGCCGCTCCACGATCTTCCGGCTGGGCCCGGTCGCCTCGACTCCCACCCTAAAATCGCAAAGTGCGCGATTTTAGGATGGGGCAACTTCTTCCGACTCTTCCCGACTATTACATAAGTTACTTGCGAGCTGGGAATCGGGTTCTGACAATGTCCCTCAACGGAGCTTGGGAGGGGCAGAGTGGACCAGTTTGCACAGGACT
>Ga0335078_10005754_pt1 | contig 18325 bp, 15 predicted proteins | sample Lox_Sample_32_FD_206711 | JGI IMG/M metagenome (GOLD analysis project Ga0335078, IMG submission 206711) | Soil microbial communities from Loxahatchee National Wildlife Refuge, Florida, United States - Lox_Sample_3.2 | ecosystem: Environmental > Terrestrial > Soil > Wetlands | place: USA... | reverse complement strand
AGAGGCTCCGGAGCCGCACGTCGTCGGCGGTCGGTGAGCCCATCCAGTGTCGGCCGCCGATCGTCTGGTAGAGGTCCTGGTAGAGGACCGCCCCGGTCGAGACGACGACGTCGACCAGTCCCCAGTCTATCAGGTCGCGCAGGACCTTGCGCAGCCCCGCGGCGATCAGGGGACCGGCGAGCCCGAGGAAGATCGTGGGGCGCTTACGGTCGGTGAGCGCGTTCTCCCAGACCTCCAGGCACCGGCCGAGGTTCCGGGCCTGGATCGACGACCCCTGGAACTGCTCGAGGAGATCGCCGAGACCCCGGACGCGCTCGACGTCGACCGCGCGCACCGGCCGGCGCAGCAGGGCGCCGCGTCGCGCTCGGAGCGAGCTCGTCACGCCGTCGCGAGTTCGGTCGCGTTCATATGGGTTGGCGTCGCGACGCGGCCCGCCGGCGGGGCCCCGGGGCCCCCGCTTTAAAGGGGACCACCTAGCATGCGTTAGTGGGTGGGGGGTGCCGACGACCGAACCGGCGATACGTCGGGCCCTGGAAGGACTGACGGACCGGACCGGTCGCACGCTGGTCGTCGTCGGCGCGCCGGAGACCGGCAAAACGGCGGTCCTCGCCGAGCTGAGGGCGGGGGTGGAGGCGGCCTACGGCCGGGTCGTCACCATCGCGGGCACGTACCGGGGCCGCTCCGTCCCCTACGGTGCGCTCGAGGGCCTCGGCCGGAGCTCGTCGGACGAGGACGGCGAGGGGGGGCCGGCTGACGAGCCGCCCGAGGTCGCCGGGATCGCTCCTATGGCGCCGGTGGCGATCGCCCCCGAGTCGATCGGCCGCTCCCGACGGCGCGAGGGTCGGGTGCGGACGACGTTCCTCGGCGAGGCGACCCGCACTCGGGGGCCCCCGGCGCGGGACCCGGACGAGTACTGGGAGAGCCTACTGCCGGAGTTCCGGGGCGAGGACGCGCACCCCGTGGCGCTGCTCGTCGAGGAGGCGGCGCTCTTCGACACCGAGAGCCGCGCGTTCGTCCTCGACCTGAGCCGGCGGGCGCGCCTCCGTCCGTTCCTCATCGCCCTCGCTCTCGATTCCTCCTCGTCCGCGGCGGCCGTGTGGGAGGAGGCGCTCCTGGGCCGGACCGACGTCGACTGGGTCCGTCTGGGCGCGTCGACCCCCGACCCGCGCGAGGTCGCCCGGCTCAGCGAGCTGTTGACCGGCCTCGCCGCGCCCGCGGCTCGGCTCCTCGGATATGTCACCCTCCTCGGCGGGGAGACGACGGCGGTCACCCTCGCGCGGATCGCGCACCTGAGCCTCACGCAGCTGCGCGAGACGGCCCGGCCGGCCGTCGCGGTCGGTCTGCTGCGCCTGCGCGAGGACCGGGTCGCGGTGCCGGACTCGGCCTCGGTCCCGATCCTGGAAGGGCTCTTCCCCGAGTCGGACCGGCAGAGGTGGCACCGGGACGTCGCCGACGGTCTCCACGCGCTCTCCGCCGAGCCGCCGTTGTCGCGTCGCATCGAGATCGCCCATCACTACCTCGCCTCGGCGCCGGACGCGGTCGCGATGGCGCGCCTGCTCGAGGCGGCGGAGATCAGCCTCGGGCTGCTCGAGTACGACCGGGCGACCCAGCTCCTCGCGGAGGCGATCGCTTGCCTCGGCTCCCTTCCTCCCGCCGAGCGGCTCGGCATCGAGCCGGAGATGCATCTGATGAACGCCCGCGCGCTCTTCGGCTCGGGCTGCCCGGTCGAAGGGGAGGCGGAGCTCCGGGAGGGGGTCGACGGCGCGCTGCGCGCCGGCACCTCCTCCGCCGACCTCGCGAGCTGGCTCGAGCCGCTCCTCGCTTCGTTGCAGGCGGTCGGTCCCCGACCCGGCGTCGCGACGACGCTCGTCGAGCTCGCCGAGCGGCTGCACGACGCCGACCTCATCGAGCCGGAGGTGCTGCTCGAGATGCTCCTGCCGGCCTACGACGTCGAGCGCCATCTCCCGGAGCGCTCCCACGCCGAGGCGCTGCGCGCGGCGCAGAACGCCCACCGCCTGCGAGAGCGCCACCTCCAGGCGCTCGGGCTCTTCGCGATGGGCGTGGCCCGCGTCACCGGCCACGGCGCCGAGCTTCACCAGGCCGAGCGGTTCCTGCGCGCCTCCCGCTACCTGCTCCGGGACTCCCGACGCTGGGAGCTCGACTACATCGCCGGCGAGTTCGAGTGCCGCGTGCTCGAGCTCGAGGGCCGGTTCGAGCAGGCGCTCACCCTCCGGCGACAGAGCGTCGCCGCGCTCGAGCGCGCGCGCCTGCCGTCCGTCGAGCTGTTCCACCGCGTCGGCATCGCGCGGATCCTGCTCAACCGCGGCGACCTTGCGCTCGCCGAGGAGCCCCTCGCGCGCGCGGCGCGCGTCGCCGACCACATGCATCTGTTCCCCCCGGCGCCCGGGCTGCTCGAGCTCTGGCTCCTCCAGGGACGCCGCGACGCGGCCGCCGGGACGGTGGAGGGGGCCCGGGAGCACTTCTCCGCGATCGTCGACCTCCCGGGCACGCTCAGCCTGCCGCGCTTCCGGGCCGAGGCGACGCTCCGTCTCGCCCTCCTCGAGCAGAGCGTCGGACGGACGGAACCGGCCCAGGTGCTCGTCGAGCGCCTCCGGGCCCCGGAGCTGCTCGACCTGCTGCCGCCGCCGGTGCGGGAGTGGCCGGGGGACCTCGCCGCCCAGGCACCGGCCAGCCTTCACGGGGGGGGCGCGTTCCCCGGAACGTCGCTCCCGCGCGGCGGGCCGGTCGAATCAAAGCGCCGGGAACAGCGCGGGCGCTAGGGCGTAGACGATCGTGAACGTCCCGACGACGAACAGGATCGTCGCGACGACCCGCTGCACCGTCCGGGGCCGGAGCCGGACCGAGAGCCGCTGACCGAGCCAGACGTCCCACGCGGCGACCGCGACCAGGCCCGCGGCGCCGCCGACCAGGACGACCAGCCACCCGAACGTAGGGACGAAGACGATCTCGAAGATCATCGTCGTGTCCCCCAGCTCGAGGAGGAAGATCGTGAGGAACGCCGCGGCGAACGCTCCCCGGACGCCAACGATCGGGGTCGGCGCCTCCTTCGCCTGTCGGAGGAGGGTGAACGACGCATAGGCGAGCAGGAAGATCCCGCCCGCGAGACGGACCCAGACGATCCGACCCATCCCGAGCCAGGCCTCGATGCCGGCGCCGACCGCGACCGAGATCACCGTGGTGAGGACGAAGGCGCTCGCTCCGCCCGCCCAGGCGCCGAGCGCTCGGCTGCGCGCCGAGAGGGCGATGAGCGCGAAGCTGGTGCGGTCGATGAGCTCGAGGCCCCCGATCACGGCGAGGACGACCAGCGCCCCGTCGACCGACCCGACCGCCATCGCGCGGCGGCTAGGCGAGGTGGCGCAGGAAGTCGTCGACGCGGCGCTCGCAGAAGACGCAGCGCAGGACGGTGGGACGCCGCTCGGTGACCTCGAACTCGCTCTCCAGCGGCTCCGCTTGGTTGGAGATGCAGTTCAGGTTCGGGCAGCGGAGCACTCCGACGATCGTCGGGGGCAGATCCACGGAGCGCTTCTCTCGGACGCGGAACTCGCGGATGATCGAGATCGTCGCGGTCGGGGCGATGAGCGCGATCGCGTTGACCGCGCGCGGCGAGAGTTCGATGTTCTCGACCTTGACGATGTCCTTCCACCCGAGCTTTCCCGAGCGGACGTGGAGCGCGACGCTGACGGTCGAATCGTGCTCGAGCGTCCGGACCCCGAGGATGCGCAGGACGTCGAGCGCGAGCCCGTTGGCGATGTGGTCGATGACGGTCCCGTTGCGGATCGGGGTGATCTTGAGCTCCCGCACGGCTAGCGCCTCCGCCGGGCCGGCCCCAGGACCGAGGCGAGGAGCGCCATGCGGACCGGCACGGCGAGGAACGCCTGGCGGAAGTAGCCCGCGTGAGGCGTCCCGTCGACCTCCGCGGCGATCTCCCCGGCGCGGGGGAGCGGATGCATCACCATCATCTTCGGCTTCGCCGAGGCGAGGACCCCGGCGTCGATACGGTAGGAACCGACGACCGTCCGGTACTCGGACTCGTCCGGGAACCGCTCCTTCTGGATCCGCGTGACGTAGAGGACGTCCGCCTCGCGCACCGCCTTGTCCAGGGACGGCTCCTCCCGAAGCTTCGCGCCCTGCCGCCGCAGCTCCTCCCGATGCTCGTCCGGCAGACGGAGGCCCTCGGGGCTGGAGAGGATAATCTCCGAGCCGAACTCGGCGAGCGCGTAGGCTAGGGAGTGGACGGTCCGACCGTACTTCAGGTCCCCCAGGAGGACGACCTTGAGACCGGCGAGCGTTCCGAACCGCTCGCGGATCGTGGCGAGGTCGAGCAGCGTCTGGGTCGGGTGCTGCCCCGCGCCGTCCCCGGCGTTGATCACCGGCCGATCGGAGGCGCGGGCCGCGAGCCGGGCCGCCCCTTCGTTCGGGTGGCGGAGCACGATCGCGTCGCCGTAGGAGCTGAGCATCCGGATCGTGTCGTACAGGCTCTCCCCCTTTCGGAGCGAGCTCGCCCCGGCGTCCGCGATCGTGAGACAGCTTCCGCCGAGCCGTTGGACCGCCGACTCGAACGACAGGCGCGTGCGGGTCGACGGCTCGAAGAACGCCATCGCCACGATCTTGCCGGCGAGGAGCGGCGGGGCGCGCGTCCCTTCCGCGTACGGCACCATCTTCCGGGCCGCGTCGAGCAGCCCGACGATCTCCTCCCGCGAGAGGTCCCGGATCGAGACGACGTCCCGGCCGTGGAGCGACATCCGCCGCGCGCGAAGGAGCCCCGCCATATGAACCTCCGCACGCCCCCACGGGCTCGTTGCGCCGACCGGCGCGTGAGAAACCCCTAAGGCAGCCGGGAGGGGGAGCCGGCGTGGCCCGGGAGCGCTGGAGCCTGACGGCGGTCCTCGCGTTCGGACTGATGGTGGTCGCCTGGGGCGGCAACTACCTGTTCGTGCGGATCGGGGAGGGGTACGTCGACCCCCTCTGGCTCGCCACGCTGCGCGCGGCCGTCGGCGCCGCGGGCGTCGGGGCCTACCTCGCGGTGAGCCGTTCCGCCGTCGCGTTCTCCCGGCGAGACGTCCGGGACGCCGCGCTGCTCGGGATCCCGAACACCGCGGTGTTCCTCGGGCTCTGGTTCACCGCGGCCCCGGAGATCGCCCCCGGGGTGACCGCGGTGGTCGTCTACACCTTCCCACTCTGGGTCGCGCTGCTCTCGCCCTCGATGCTGGGCTCGAGGCTCGGATCCCGTCACTGGCTCGCGGTCGGCATCGGGTTTGGCGGGGTGGTGCTCGTCTCCGAACCGTGGACCGCGGCGGTCGGCCGCCACGACCTCCTCCCGTTCGCCGAGCTCATCGCCGCGGCGATCAGCTGGGCGGCGGCGACCCTCGGCTTCCAGCGGCGGTTCGCTCCGGCGGCGCTGCCGCGAGCCAACGGCTACCAACTGCTCGGCGGCGCGTGCGCGCTCGCGGTGGTCGCGGTCGCCTTCCGCCAAGCGAGCGTTCCGCCCGCGTCGCCGTGGCTCTGGGTCGCGGTCGCCTGGCTGGGGCTGTTCGGGACGGCGTTCGCCTACGGCGTGTGGTTCCATCAGCTCCGAACCGTCCACGCCTCCGCGCTGAGTGCCTACGCCTTCCTCGTGCCCCTCGTGGCACTCACCCTATCTGGGGTCGTCCTCGGGGAGCGCCTCTCCGTCGCGCAGGGTGTCGGCGTGGCGCTGGTCTTGCTCGGGATCTTCCTGGTCGGCTCACGCGCCCCGTCGAATCCCAGATTACCCTCCCCGGGATTCCCGAAGGAGTAGCGCGGGCACCGAGGAGATCGCGAGCCTAGACCTACCGCTCGGGACGGGCGCTCTCGACGCTCCGGGCGCGTCCGATCGTTCGGGCGACCGTACGGAGGAGGTGGTCCGGCGATGCGTTCACGCGTCGAAGTACGGCGCGAACCGGGCCGAGTCGACGACCGCGAGGACGAGTCGCAACGCACGCGCAACAGCGTCCCGGTCGGCGAGCAACCTCCGGTCGGTCGCGTCGACGAACTCGAGTGCCTCGAGGAGCCAGGCCCGGACGCAGGCGGAGCCGCAGAACGCGAGCGGCCCGAGGAGAAGGGCGATCTCGGGGGGGACATGCACCGCACGCACGACCCTCCCTCCCGGAGCCAGGCGGGCACCGCACCGGCAGCGGTCGGGGACCTCGCAGGTCCCGACGATCACCCCGGGCAGGGACGGGACGGCGCTGTCGCCGTAGTCGTACCGCCGGCCCTCGTCGCTCGTGCGCTGGAAGGAGTCGGACTGTCGCGCTTCGAACGCTCCCGGGATCGCGGTCATGATGGGTAGGGGAGGCTGCCCCGGGGTCTTTGAACGCCTCGTAACCGCGAGTTGACCGACCTCCTCCGTCCCGGACCGGCGAAACGCCCCCGGAGTTTACCGTGGCGTGCGGCGAGGTCCGCGACCACCGCGCCTCCGCTCGGGACCCCCACCGACAGCAGCTCCCCGTCGGGCGACCTCGGGTAGGTGGCCCGAGGTCCGTTCGGGACCCCCAGCCTCGAGACGCAGGTAGATAGCCTAGGAGGCACCAGAACGTTAGTCCAGAGCGCCACGAGGTGCGCTCTTCCGGATGGGCGCTGCGGTTCGGCTTCCGAGCGAGCTTCGCGAGTTCCTCCAGCTGCCGGGTCCTCAGTCGCTGGTCATCCGAGGACCCCCCGGCTCGGGCAAGACCACCCTCTGCCTCGCGCTGCTCGAGGCGGCCGCCGGCGAGCGGCTCTTCGTCTCCAACCGCGTCTCGAGCGAGGAGGTCGGCCGGGAGTTCCCCTGGCTCGGCAACAACGGCACCTCGAAGATTCAGGTCGTGGACGCGTCCGACCTCCGTCCGTCGATCCAGGGGATCGCGCACGAGGCCTCGAAGCTCTCGATGACGCTGGACGCCGACTCTGCGGAGAAGCGCGAGCTCTCGGAGTTCCTGACTCTCCCCTCCCCGATCCAGGAGGCCTGGAGCCGGCTGCCGATGGAGGGGCCGTCGACCGTCGTCGTCGACTCGTGGGACGCGCTCGTCGAGCACTATCTCGGCCGGCACGGGCGACGTCCGGAGTTCCCGGTCGACCGAGGCGAGCTCGAACGGATGCTCCTCCGATGGATGGGACGAGCGCCCAGCCACCTCGTCCTCGTGCTCGAGACCGACCAGCCGTCGCAGCTTGACTACCTAGTGAACGGCGTGGTCGTCACCCGACGCGAGCTCGTCACCGATCGCCTGGAGCGGTGGCTGCTGCTGCCCAAGCTCCGGGGGATCCGGATCGCGAACGCGAGCTACCCGTACACCGTGGAGGGGGCCCGCTTCCAGTGCATCGAACCGCTGCGGCCCTACAGCGAGGTCCGCCGGGGCGAGCCCGATCCGGAACCGGACCGCCTGCCCGGGTTCGTCTGGCCCGGATCGAGAGGGTTCGCGGAGGCGTTCGGCCGCCTCGGCGTGGGGCGGTTGAGCCTGGTCGAGATCGGAGACGAGGTCCCGTATTATGTCGTACAGCAGTTCGTGGCTCCGGCGACGGTCCACACCGTCCGGAGCGGGGGACGGGCGCTCGTGATCCCGGCACCCGGGCTCTCCGCCGACGAGATCTGGGGCCCGGTCGAGGGCTCTCGACCCGCCGGTCACCTCGCGGAGGTCTACCGCGTCCTCGACGCGAGCGGGCAGCTTGAACGCGCGGTCAAGGCGCAGGGGAAGGACCGCGCCGCGAGCCTCATTCCCCTCTCCGCGCTCCCGCCCCCGGCGCCGGGCCGGGACCCGGACGACAACGAGCTCAGCCGCTGGCTGAAGGGAGGGGTGGCCGGCGGTCACCCGGCGCTGGTCACGATGTACGCCTCGGGTCTCGAGTCGCTGGGGGCCGCCCTGAAGACCCCGATCACGCCCGAGGTGACGGCGAACCTGCCAGCATCGATCCAGAACACCCTCGGCGGCAGCAGCCTGCACCTCATCGCGGTGGGGCGGCCCGAGAGCCCCCTGTTCCGGCCGTTGAAGTCCCTCGCGAGCATCCATATCCGCCTCCTGAATCGCCAGGGCCGGGTCCTCGTCTACGGGCTGAAACCCTGGACGAGCGGTTTCGTCCTCACCGAACCGGCGAACGGGGGACCGTTCGAGCTGTTGCGGATCGTCTGAGCACGTCGGGCACCGGAGCTCTCCCCCAGGGGCCCTGACCGTCGTTCATCGGAGCGCAGGGCGTGTAGCAGACCGGTACCGCCGGGAAGCGTCACCCCTCCCCGTCCTCTCGATCGCCTCCGGCCCTCGACGCGCCCTCGGTAACCTACGCTTAGACGCCCGGACGCTCGGGCGGTCCGAGAGCGATCGAGTAACCCCCCCCCACGCATCTCAACCGCGTGAGGCGGCGATCCCGCCATGCCGCCGCCGGCGGTGCGGGATCGTAACGGCCCGCCGCCACGGGTCGCCCCGCGACGGCGGACCGGCCAGGTCGTGGCCGTAAGCCCCTTTCGGTTCGTGGCAGCATTCGACTGCGCGCTCACCTTGGCGGTCAGGGAGACACCTCACCCCGCCGATCGGAGCTTGCTCCCGGGGAGGCGGCCGTTTCACCATCTCCCAGCGGATCCTCCGGGGCGACCCCATCCTCGTGCCGCTGGGCTGTGTCGTTGCTGCTCCGGAGCTCGGACTCTCGCCCGTCGGGCTCCCGCCCGACCCCGCGTCTCCCGGAGAGGGGACTTTCCTCAGCGGCCGATCGTTGCCGATCAGGTCCACCGTCAGCTGCCCACCACCTCCTGGCGAGCGGCGACCCCCCTCCGAGTCCATAACCCTGTGGTCCGAGGACCGGTCGCGTCGCGGGCGAAGGGCAAAGGTCGAAATCCTCCCTCCGGCTGGCGGACGGTCGTGGCGACCGCTCGAGGGGGACCGGGAACCCGCTCGCCGCCTTCGCCGCCGAGCTCTTCGACGACCCTCGTGCCCTGCCTGATGCTCCGTCACGGCGAGGTCCAGCTGCCGACGAAGGACGGTCCCGTGCCGGCGAGGCGTCCCGACGGCGAGCCGTACGACCCGTTCGACCTGGTCGATCGGCTGGTCGCCGATTACGCCCTCATCTACCTGGTCGACCTGGACGGGGTCGAGACCGGCGAGCCCCAGCTCGACCTCCTGCAGGAGCTCGCTCGCGACGCGCCGCTCTGGGTGGACGGGGGAGTACAGGTCGCCGACCAGGCGATCGACATCCTCGTGACCGGCGCCCAGCGTGCGGTGCTGTCGAGCGCCACCCTGCACGGGCTCCAGGAGCTGACCCGGGCCTGGCGGCTGTCGTCCGAGCTCGTCTTCGAGGTCGAGCTCGACGGCACCGGCCTGGCGGCTCGCGCCGAATGGCCCGCTGACGACCCGCTCGAGCTGGTCCGTCAGGTGCGGGAGGTCGGCGTGGACCACATCGTCCTTTCCCCCCGGGAGGTCGACCCGAGCTGGGAGCTCGTCCGGGCGGTGTCGCGAGGCGGACCGACCTGGGTCGATGGCTCCTTCTCCGTCGACGAGATCGACCGGGTGCGTCAGGCCGGAGCTCAGGGAGGTATCTTCCATATCGACCGCCTCTTGGGGAGCCCCGCCCTCCGCGCCCGCGATGCCTCTCCACTCCGCTCCGCGCGCGATGATGAAGCCTAGAACCAGCTGACCCGTGATGAGTGATGGGCGAGCTGAGCGCACCTCCGACTACGACATGCGGACCGGGAGCGTCGGTCTCGGAAGAACGACCCGAGCGAAGGCCGGGAGCGGCGGGTTCGAACCGGGGAAGGACGGCCCACGAGACCGGAGCGCCCTCGGACGACCCCTGAGCGCTGCCGGACGTCGTTGACCCCGACGCCCTTTGCACGGTGGAAGGGCCGAGTGAGGTTCGCCCGGCAGCCGGTGCAGACGCTGGCGAGCCGATCTGGTCGTCGGCAGTACTGGGGGAAGCGGGGGTGCCCGGTAGGCTAAGGGTGAGACGAGCACTCTCGTTGGGCGGTGTCGCCCAGGGCTTACGTGCGGATCGGACTCGTCGCTTTCCTGGTCGGGCTCGTCGTGATCGTGGTCGGCGCACAGATCTCCGGGAGCTGGGATCACTGCCCTCGGTACACGTACTGCATCGACATGGGGTTCCTCGTCTCGGTCTCGGGGGTCGTTGTGCTCGCGGCGGGCTGCGTTCTCATCGCCCTGGTGGCGTGGAAGTACCAGCTCTAGGACACTGCCTCGACCCGGTCTGGCTCCTTCCGGCTCCCTTTCAAATCGCCCGAGCCCGTCTCGCTCGTGCTGCCTCCTCACCGGAACATTGCTTCCTGACGTGTATCCTTCCGGTGCCTATCGGCTCCCACTCCCAAGGTGCCCGAGCAAGCGACGGTGACCGGGGCGGCGCGACCGGCTTCCTGTAAAGCGTTCCCGGCGAAGGAGGGCGTACCGTTGCGGGGAGCCGTCAGGGGACCGTCAGGTCGAACCGCATCTCTTCGAACGCCCGGCTCAGGTCGAGGTAGGTTGCGCGGAGGTCGGTGACGGTTCGTTCCGCTCCCGGAACGGAAAGGCCGTCCAGCTGGGCCAGTGCTTCGAGCATGAACGCCCGAACGCAACCCTTCGAACAGAACCCTCGGTCCTCGAGCAGCCAGTCGACCGACGGCGGGGGACCGGATACCTCGATCCGCTCGGCCCCTGGCGGAATCCGAGCGCCGCAGCGGCACGTCGCGGCGGTGGCCCTGCGAACCTTCTCGAGGCGAACGTCCGGGCCGGGCAGACCAAGAGCCAAGGCTACGCCTCGCTCGGCAGCATGCGCGCGACCCCTAGAGGCGTCGCAGTGGCCAAAAGCGTTTGCCGACCCTTCGTGAGGCCTGCCGGGGTTCGGTCGCCGGCCCTTTGTCTGCGCCGCCCTCTAGGGGCCCCCGCAAGCAACCAACCCCTTATCGGGGTCGGAGACCCTCGCCCGAACGACGCCGATGGAGCGGTGGGAACGCCGAGGACTGCTCATCGGTGCTGTGATCGTGGCCGCCGTGACCGTGTCGGTGGCTCTGGTCGCACCTCACCTGACGGTTCGTCAGCAGTTCGTCTTCCACGACGCGGCGATCTACGACCTCAGCCGGAGCTGCGCACCCGCGATCGACGCGGCGCGGGATACCGTCGTGTCGTTCCACTGGTCGACCCCCGCCCCTACGATATTCTTCGTGGTCGGCTGCGGAGGCTCCACGGGCGTGCCGTACGAGGGCAACGGGAGCTCGGGGTCGGGGGCGTTCGTCTCGGCCGGCGGGTGGTACAAGTTCGGGGCGAGTTGTCCCGAGGGGCCGTGCATCGCCGCCAACGTCTCCGGCAGCTTCACCGGACCCCTCCTGCCGTTCTAGTGGCCATTCCCCGAAAGCCGGCCCTCGCTCTCGAGGCGCCCGGGGACCCGCGTTCCGTGCGCGTTCGGGACGCGAGCAGAAGTCCAGGGTTCGTTGCGTCCACCACAGTTCCGGCTCGCTCGGCCGGCAACACGTGCTCCAGCCCCCTCTCGAAGAACCTCCTGTCGCGTTCGGCGGGCCCGCAGCGAAGTCGCGACCGGGGAGGCGGTCCCTCGCCGCGAACCCCCTCGCCGGACGTAGCGGCTCCGGAGGGCTCATGTTGTCTCGAGCGTCCCCTCCGGGAGATGGGCGCAAGCGAACCGACCGCCCGGATCGTCCTGTCGCTGCTCGACCCCGCCCAGGGAGGCTCGACCTCCGCCACCGTGGAGAGCCTTCGCGAGAGCCTGAAGGGGCGGAACCTCACCGTCGAGCCGGGGGAGCTGGACGAGGTCCTGGATCGCCTGGTCGCTCGGGGCGAGGTCGTTCGCGTCGCCACCGAGGATCGGGGGAGCGTCTTCACCCGGCCGTTGGTGCTCCTGAGGATGCCCGGGGTCGCGAGCGTTCTGATGACTCCTCCCGGCCGGCACGGGCCCGGCGCGACCGGCAAGGAGGAGGGGTCTCCCGCGGGCTCGACGGACCGACGGCCTCGGCAGCGGTCCGCCCGACGGAGGCGATCGGCGTAGGTTCGTGACCGACGCCGCTCCTAGCCCTCTTTGACCTCATGAACCTCGTCAGCAAGCAGTCCGTGGGCCTCGCGGTGCACCTTCGCGGCGGCCTCCGGGTTCGGAGCATCGACGAGGCAGAAGACCATCCCCTTCTGCTCGTCGACCCAGTACTTCCGGAAGTTGACCCCGTACTTGCCCTGGACCGCGAGATCCTTGGCGTGGGCCTCCGCGACCGCCTCGGCCTTGACTCCCTTCATGTGGCGATGCTCGTCCATATAGAGCGGCATGCCTGTCGCCATCGGAACCTAGCCTATAGACCTTGGTCGACGACCGCAGGGGGCGCGGAGTCCCGCTCCGAGCCAGGTCGTCCGGAACCCGGGAGAAGAGGTTCGATCGACCGGGACTCCCGGTCGATCGGGGCGTGGCAGTACCGCGCGACCTAGACGGCTCCCGGCGTTCCCGCCCGAGCGAACGCGGCCAGCGGCCGGACCGTCGAGGCACTCACGGAGCCCAGCGTCGCGGCGAGGGAAGCCACGGCAGCGGCTCCGTGCAGCCCTGCACCGCTCGCGGAGAAGGTGACGGTCACCTTGGCGGTCTTCGTGACCGCGAGGCTCCCCGTCAGCGCAATCGACGCGTGGTCGTAGGTCGCCGTCGCCGACTCGCCCGCCACCGGCTCGATGGCGTAGCTGTAGGTGTCGTGGGTCAGCCCGACGAACCGGATCGTCGGCGTGCTCGAGCAGAGCTCGTAGCTCTCTACGCTGACGCACCAGCTCGTGTGCTTCGCGAGGTGCTTCTCGTGGAAGGCGAGGTTCGCCGTCTTGCCCGGAGCGAAGTTCACGCCGACCGCCTCGTTCGCCGTGACGGAGAGCGTCCAGCCGGAGACCGGCCCGCTGATCGAGTTCACGACGTTCCCCGTCGGCCCGATGACCACGAACGGTACCGAGCCGAACGGCAGGGTGAACGTCACGGAGTTCCCGGTCGAGTGCTCGAAGGTGCCGTTCACGACGACCGTCCAGCCGGCGTGGGCGAGCTTCTTCGCGGCGATCCCCGTCTCGGTGAACGTCACGCCGAACGACGCCCCGCCGTAGGCGATCGCGACGGAGGTCGGGGCGCCGGCGATCGTGATCGTTCCGGAGGCCGGGTGCGCCGTGTAGTGGAGCTCGAGGCCCGCCGCGAACGACGCCGAGCCGTTCTGGGCCTGGGCGACGATCGTCGTGGGCGCCGCCACCGCGGTGCTGCTCGTCCCGTTCAGCGCGACCGTCCACGGCGTCGAGGTCGGCAGGCCGCTCTCGGTGAAGCTGACGAGCTCCCCGACCTTGAGCGTCGAGCCGGAGTCGGGCGGAGAGAACGCCTGGCTCCAGTAGACGCTCGTGTCGAGGAAGAAGTTCGCCTGCAGCGTGACGTGGGTCACGCCGGAGAGCGGCTCGTCGACCGCCTCCACGCTCGCGGTATCCACCGACGGGGCCATCACCTGCTTCGCGCCCTGGTCGCCCGTCAGCGACGTGCCGATGAGGACGTTGCTGACGACCGAGAAGTTCGTGCCGGTGAGCACCATCGCCGGCGCGCCCGAGAGCGTGTCGTCGATGACGTTCCCCTGGATGAGGCTCGAGCCGGGGGCGCCGTAGCCGTTCCCGGGCGCTCCGGTCTCCCCGCTGCCCGGCATCTCGGTCCAGATGCCGTAGCCGCCGCTGTCGGTGATCGTGTTGTCGACGATCGCGATCGGCCCGGTCCGCCAGGTTCCCGAGAACGCGAGGTTGCTGAGCAGGACCGCGATTCCGATCGCGTTCGAGCCGAGGTGGTTGTGCCCGACCTGGCAGGAGGCGAGGGTCGCGAGCGGGGCGCAGCCGACCAGGACGCCGACCGACTGCGAGCCCTGGTACCAGTCGTACCCCGAGCCGGAGCCGGTCGTGTTCGTCGGGACGGAGCCGTAGACCGCCGAGAAGTCGTCGATCTGGTTGCCCGAGATGTTGACCACGAGACCGCCCGCAAGGATGCCGATGCTGCCGGCGTACGGCGAGTCGGTCGCGCCGCCCGGGCCGACCAGCACGTTGTCGGTGATCGTGACGGTCGCCGCGTTCTCGGTCACCGGGTTCGGGGCGAGGTTGCCAGCCCAGATGCCGAGGGTCGGCACGTCGAACGACGTCGGGGCGATCAGGTCCGAGGCGGTGATCGTCACCGAGCCGATCGTCGGGTTGATGTAGATGCCGTTGACGAACCCGTCGATCACCGCCCCCACGACCGTCGCGGAGGAGGCGTTCAGCAGAATTCCCTGGATCGCGCCGGACGGATAGCTCGCCCCTGCGGCGAAGAAGTGGTCATCGACGAGGTCGTACGACCCGATCGCCTTGGGGGCGTAGCCCGTCGTCGCCTGGAAGCTGGAGACGTTGCCGAGGAGCGCGCCGTCGACCGCCGACGTCCCGTCGACGTACATGAGCGTCTCGGAGTAGGAGGCGCTCGCGTCGTCGAGGAGCGTCTCGACCGAGACGTTCACCCCGGTGAGCGACAGGCCAGAAACGCTGACGTTGTCGTCGTAGACGAGGAGCCCGACGTTCGCGTTCGCGATCGAGTTGCCGGCCGCGATCGACGTCCATGGCGTGTCGGTGCTGTAGACCGGGTAGTACAGGTGGGCGAGCGAGGCGTTCAGGTCGAACGTGATCCCGTAGGCGGAGGCGCTCGAGATCGTGTTGTAGGAGACCGTGGCGCTGGCCGTGCCGACGACCGAGATCGCCTGCGTGCTCGAGGCGAGCGTGTTCTGCGTCACCGTGACCGTGTTGCCGCCGTCGTAGACGAGGATACCGCACGCGGCGTTCCCCTCGTTCGCCGAGAAGTAGTCGACGTTCTCGGTGGGCGCGTAGGCGTCCCCCGTCACCGTGTTCGCCGTGACGCTCGCGTCCGCTCCGAAGCCGATCTGCACCCCGTTCTGGGCGATCAGGTCCGTCGAGCCCACGCCGACGATCGTATTGCCGGTGACCGAGCACGTGACCCCGGTGTCGTCGCACGTGACGCCGTTCTTGTCGTAGCTCGAAACGGTCGAGTTCAGGACCAGGACGCTGTCCGGACCGTGGTAGGTCGTCGGGAAGTTGAAGATCCCGTCGTAGGCGTAGACCGCGAGGCCCTGCTGGCAGCCGAAGAGGCCGGCCGGCAGCTCGATGCCCGTCACGGTCGCGTCGACCAGAGCGCCGGAGGACGCCTGGAAGTCGACCCCCAGGAAGCCCTGGCCGCATCCGGTGAACGTCGAGGCACCGTTGGCGCCGTCGACCGCGAGATCCTCGATCGTGACGCCGCTGACGCCCGTCGTCGGATCGAGCGACGAACCCTCGACCAGGATGATCGCGGCCGAGGGCGTCGACGTCGCCCCGCCGTAGGCGTCGTAGTCGTAGGTGTTCAGGCTGAGGGGGGCGCTCGGTTCGATGAAGGTGCTCGCGTTGCCCGCACCCACGATCGTCAGGTTGGGCGTCGTGATCGTCAGCTGCTCGGGGAAGACTCCCGCACCGACGCAGATCGTATCGCCCGGCGCGGCGCCATCGATCGCGGTCTGTACCGCGTTGTCCCCTCCGTTCTCCGAGGCGACGGTGACCGTGCAGGTCACGCCAGTATCGGTCCTCGGTGACGGGGCGCTGACGGCAGCGTTCGGTTCGACGTTCGCAACGGTGGTCGCGGAACCGGACGGGGGTCCGTTCGCGAACACCGCTGCGGTCGTGACGGCCGCGAAGGCCGACACGACCAACAGCAGGCACACAGCTAGGGCGGTGGACACCGCCTTCCCGGGGGCGTTCATCCGGCGCCGCGCACTCGGGTCGCCTACATAATGTCTGGGACGGTTGACGGTGAACACGACCCCCTCTATAGAGCGACCTTACCGTTTGGATACCCTCTATGCCAACGGAAAGCCCGCTCTTCCTCGGGGCGCGACGCGTGGAGCTAGGACGGGCGGGCCGATCGCCTCGTCCGGGCGCCGACGCGACTCCGCCCGAACGTTCCCTCGGCGAACGCACGCTCGGTACGTTCGAAGGGAGCCGACGCTGCGGAGATGCGGACCGCTACCGTTTTCCTTCGAACCTCGTCCCGTCGGAGCGCAACCGATGCCCGCGGAGGTCGCTGGTGAGGTCCAACTGCCGGACGGCCGACGGATCGCCCCGCACCCGGGGGAGACCGCCGGCGAGCTGCTGCGTCGATGGGCCCCCGCGAAGGCCGACGGGTTCCTCGCCGCCCTCTGGAACGGCCAACCGGTCGACCTGACGTACCCCGTCCCGGCCACGGGGGCGCTGGCCCCGCTGACGTTCGAGGACCGAGCCGGTTGGGAGATCCTCCAACATTCGTCGGCCCACCTGGTGGCGAAGGCCCTCCTGGAATGCGTCCCGGAGGCGTTGCCCACCCACGGCCCGCCGACCGAGGACGGCTTCTTCTACGATTTCGACGTGCGACCGTTGACCCCGGCCGACCTCGACGGGATCCGCGCCGCGATCGGCCGCTCGATCGCCGCCCGCGAGAGGTTCGTTCGGCGCGAGGTCGCCCCGGAGGAGGCGCGTCGCCTGTTCGCGGCGAACCCGTACAAGCTCAAGTACCTCGGGGAGGCGGCGCCGGGCGAGCCGGTGAGCGTCTACGACACCGGAGGGTTCACCGACCTCTGCCGCGGCCCGCACGTGCCCGACACCCACTGGCTCGAGGGGCTCCACGTCCTCGGCTTCTCCGCGATCGAACCGACCGATCCGGGCGGACGAGCGCTCCAGCGCGTGCGCGGCGTGGGGTTCCCGACCCGGGCGGCGCTCGAGGGGTACCTGAAGGTGCGGGAGGAGGCCGCGGCGCGCGACCATCGTACGATCGGCCAGAAGCAAGAGCTGTTCTTCTTCACGGAGTTCGCCCCCGGATTCCCGTTCTGGCTACCCCACGGGATGGTGATCGTCCGCGAGCTCGAGAAGTTCGTCACCGAGCACCTCCGGCGGGCCGGCTATTCGGAGATCCGGACCCCGCTGCTGTTCGCGAAGTCGGTCTACGAAACGAGCGGCCACTGGACCCACTTCCGGCAGAACATGTTCCTGACCACGATCGACGACCAGGAGTTCGGCTGGAAGCCGATGAACTGCCCGGGCGCGATGCTGATCTTCGGCTCGCGACCCCGCAGCTACCGGGAGCTTCCGCTCCGCCTCGCCGAGTTCGCCCCGTTGCACCGGCTCGAGGCGAGCGGGACGCTGCACGGGCTGCTGCGCGTGCGGGAGCTCGTCCAGGATGACGCTCACCTCTTCGTCACCAACGAGCAGATCGAGCCCGAGATCCGGGTGCTCCTCGACTGGATCAAGGAGGCGTGCGCGACCTTCCGCCTCGAGTACTCCTTTGAGCTGTCGACCCGGCCGGCGTCGTTCCTGGGGGAAGCCTCCGACTGGGACCTCGCCGAGGCGACCCTCGGCCGCCTGCTCGACGGCTCCGGCGTCCCGTATCGGCGCTCCCCCGGCGAGGGGGCGTTCTACGGACCGAAGATCGACATCCACCTCAAGGACAGCCTCGGCCGTCCGTGGCAGACCGGCACGATCCAGCTCGACTACCAGCAGCCGAAGCGCTTCGGTCTCCAGTTCCAGGGTCCGGACGGCGCGCTCCACACCCCGGTCGTCGTGCACCGGACGATCCTCGGTACGTGGGAGCGCTTCGTCGGCGTGCTGACCGAGCACCTCGCCGGTCGGTGGCCCCCCTGGCTCGCGCCGGTCCAGGTGAAGGTCCTGCCGGTCACCGACGCGCAGGCCGAGACCGCGAAGGCGGTCGCCGAGGAGCTCCAGGCGCTCGCGGTGCGCGCGGTCGCCTCGCCGAGCGACGCGACGCTCCCGAAACGCGTCCGCGAGGCCGAGCTGGAACGGGTGCCGTACATCCTCGTCGTGGGGGAGCGCGAGATCCAGGACGGCTCCGTGGCGGTCCGCGTCCGCGGCGCGAAAGGCTCCCGGACGATGTCCCGGGCCGAGTTCGCGGCGCACGTCACCGAGAAGATCCGTCGTCGCGACTTCGACCCGTAGGCCGAAGCGTGCCGGCCCGCTACGGCCGGCTGCGGCGAGCGCGACGCACGTCCATGAGCGCCGAGAGGTACGACGAATCGACGGTCGTCGAGTCGAGGTGGTGGCTCGTGCGCAGGTGCTCTCGGAGCCGCGCGATCTCGATGAGGGTCCCGCAGTACTTGCAGCTCACGCGGAGCCGCCGCGTCCCGGAGTCGCGCACCTCCGAGAAATCCGCGGCGGGCACGGGGAGTTGGACTCCGCCCTCCCGTCATAACAACTGCGCCGAACGCGTCAGCGCTCGGGTCGGTCCCGCACCTCCCCGCGCTAAGGTTAAGAGGCGAGTTTCCTCGAAGGCGGCCACTTCGGGGTGACCTCGTGGGACTGACGAC